>Ga0187894_10000726_pt1 | contig 44427 bp, 39 predicted proteins | sample GBC1701081metaG_FD_136650 | JGI IMG/M metagenome (GOLD analysis project Ga0187894, IMG submission 136650) | White microbial mat communities from a lava cave in the Kipuka Kanohina Cave System on the Island of Hawaii, USA - GBC170108-1 metaG ... | reverse complement strand
GGGGTACTGGAACAAGAGGCGCACCGCGGTGCCGGCCGCCTTGCGCTCGAGATGCGCGTGATCGACGAGCACTTCCGGCAGATGCGCGAGCGCGTGCTCGGCCCAGCCGGCGTCCGTGGTCGAGGCGATCAGCCGCATCGCGCCCATCCTAAAGAACGCCGCGGAAGTGCGCGCCGGGGCTGGCGAACTCGCGCCGCCGGCCGCGCGACCGTGCCGGCGCCGCGCTACCCGTTTCAGGCTCCGCGCAGCGGGGCGCATCACCGCACGTCACCCGCTCGGAGGCCCCGATGTACCCCGGCATCCACGCGCAAAAATTCCCTGACAAGCCGGCCGTGATCCTCGCGACGAGCGATGAGCGCGTGACGTACCGCGAGCTCGACGAGCGCTCCAATCAAGGCGCGCACTTGCTGCGCTCGCTCGGTCTCGCGCGCGGGGACCACATCGCGATCTGCATGGAGAACAACGCGCACTACCACGCGGTCGCATGGGCCGCGCAGCGCGCGGGCATCTATTACACGCCGATCAGCTCGCGGCTCACCGCGCCCGAAGTCGAGTACATCGTCGACGACTGCGACGCGAAGGTGCTCATCACGTCGCGCGAGAAGGCGGAGCTCGCGGCAGGCCTCGCCGGCAAGTGTCCGAAGCTCGTCGCGCGCTTCGCGGTGGACGCCGACCTGCCCGGCTACGAGCGCTGGGAGCGCGCGACGGCGCCGCAGCCCAAGACGAAGATCGCGGACGAATCCGAAGGCGGGCCGATGCTCTACTCGTCCGGCACCACGGGCCGGCCGAAGGGCGTGAAGCATCCGCTGACCGAGGCGCCGATCGGCCACGTGAATCCGCTGCTCGCGCTGATCATGGGCCTCTACCAGGCCACCGAGAACTCGATCTATCTCTCGCCCGCGCCGCTCTATCACTCGGCGCCGCTCGGCTTCACGATGTCGATGCTGCGCGCGGGCGCGACCGTCGTCGTGATGGAGCACTTCGACGCCGAGCAGGCGCTCGCGCTGATCGAGAGGCACCGCATCACGCACTCGCAGTGGGTGCCGACGATGTTCGTGCGCATGTGCAAGCTGCCCGACGCCGTGCGCGCGAAGTACGACGTCTCGAGCTTGCAGATCGCGATCCACGCGGCGGCGCCGTGTCCGGTGGACGTCAAGGAGCAGATGATCGCGTGGTGGGGCCCGGTGTTGTTCGAGTACTACGCCGGCACCGAGGGCCAAGGCTTCGTCGCGATCAACTCCGAAGAGTGGCTGGCGCACCGCGGCTCGGTCGGCCGTGCGCTCAACGCGAAGCTTCACATCCTCGACGACGACTTCGCGGAGCTGCCGGCCGGCGAGGTCGGCACGATCTACTTCGAGAGCGCCGCGCGCTACTCGTATCACAAGGACGAAGCGAAGACGGCGAGCGCGCGCAGCCCGCAGGGCTGGACCACGCTCGGCGACGTCGGCTACGTCGACGGCGAAGGCTGGCTCTACCTAACAGATCGCAAGGCGTTCATGATCATCTCGGGCGGCGTGAACATCTACCCGCAGGAGACCGAGAACTGCCTGATCGGTCACCCGAAGGTGACCGACTGCGCGGTCGTGGGCGTGCCGAACGAGGAGTTCGGCGAAGAGGTGAAGGCCGTCGTGCAGCCAGTCTCGATGGCGCTCGCGGGCGCCGCGCTCGAGCGCGAGCTGATCGCGTGGTGCAAGGAGCGCATTTCGGGCGTCAAGTGTCCGCGCTCGGTCGACTTCATCGAGGAGCTGCCGCGCCACCCCACCGGCAAGCTCTACAAGCGTCTGATCAAGGACCGCTACTGGGGCAACAAGACGAGCCGCATCGTCTGATCCGTCGTTTGGGGTCAGGCCCAAAGGGGTCGGACCCCAGGAGGGTTCATGAGCGCGAATCGCGTTGGGCGGTACGAGAATGCGTTCGAAGTGGCGGAGTGGCATCGACCGCTGCCGGCGGGCACGCGCTGCGAGCCGATCAAGCTCGCGACGCCGGATCGCGCGATCTCGCACGGCTGGCTGTACTCGCGCGGGGCTGAGGACACCGTCGTCTGCCTGATGCATCCGCGTGCGAACTTCTCGCGGCACTACGCGGTGCCGGGGCTCGTCGAAGCCGGCTTCGCTGTGCTGTGCCAGAACTCGCGCTGGCTCAACAACGACGCGACGCTGATCCACGAGCGCGTGCTGCTCGACGTCGCGGAGGGCGTGAAGCTCGCGCGCTCGCGCTTCTCGCGCGTCGTGCTGCTCGGGAACTCGGGCGGCGGCTCGCTCTACACGTTCTATCTGAGCCAAGCGCTCGCGCCGAGCGGCGCGCGGCTGCGCGAGCTGCCGTGGGGCGAGCCGCTCGACCTCGACAAGTTCGAGCTGCCCGCCGCCGACGCGATGGCGTACGTCGCCGCGCACCCGGGCGAAGGCCACTACCTGCTGCACGCGATCGACCCCTCGCTCGTCGAAGAGGGCAACCCGCTCTCGTGCGACGCCGAGCTCGACCTCTACGAGCCGGCCAACGGCTTCGCGCCGCCGCCGCAGTCGAGCGCGTACAGCGCCGAGTTCCTCGCGCGCTACCGCGCCGCGCAGGCCGCGCGCGTCGCGCGCATCGATGCGATCGCGCGCACGCGCCTCGCCGCGAAGGCGGCCGCGCGCGAGCGCGCCGCGAAGAGCGGCGCCGCGGCGGATCGCCGCGCCGCGACCGTCACCGACTTCATGCTGCTCTACCGCACCGACGCCGATCCGCGCTACGTCGACCTCTCGCTCGATCCGAGCCGCCGCGACTACGGATCGCTGTGGGGGCGACGCCCGGACATCATCAATTACGGCGCGGTCGGCTTCTCGCGCGTCGTCTCGCCCGAGGCGTGGCTCTCGACCTGGTCAGGCAACACGTCGCGCGCCGAGATCGCGCAGACCGGCGCGCGCATGACGTTGCCGGCGCTCGTGATCCAGTACGACGGCGACAACGCGATCTTCCCGAGCGACACCGACCTGATCGCCGGCTCGCTCGCGTCGAAGGACGTCACGCGCCGCGTCGTGCCGGGCGATCACTATGGATTCCCCGCGGAGAAGGGGCGCGACGGCGCGATCGAGGAGGTGGTCGCGTGGCTGCGGCGCAAGGGGTGACAGCGGCGTGACGGCCGCGCTCGCAGAGCTCGCGACGTACGCGCGGCGCGTGCGCGCGTCCGAAGAACGAGTCTGGGAGAACGTCCACGACTGGGAGCACCTCCCGTATTTGCACGCCGCGTCGTTCCGCGGGATTCACTGCACGCGCGCCGATGCGCGCGGTTGGCGCGCGCAGATCGCGCTCCGAACCGGCGCGGAGATCGATCTCGAGCTCGGCCTCGAATCCGACGCGCGCTCCTACCACTCGCGCACGCTCGCCGGCCCGGGCGCCGGCACCGACGTCTTCACGCGCGTCCGCGCCGCCGGCGCTGCCGAGACGGAGATCGCGGTGAGCTTCCTCGCGCCCGCGGCGCCGCCCGAGGCGCGCGAGCAGATCGGCGCGGCGTTCGCGCAGCTCTACACGCGGCTCTGGGACGAGGACGAGGCGATGATGCAGCGCCGCCAGGCGTTCCTCGATGGCGCGGCGCCGCGTCCGCCGCGCCCCGGCGCGCGCGCGCCGCAGTTGTTGGGGAGCGCACAGGAGCTGCGCGCCCGCCTCCCACTCGAAGTGGGCGCCGGCGGGGACTGCTTCGTCGTGCGCGAGCACGCCGGCCGCCTCGTCGCGCACGCGGCGGCGTGCCCGCACTGGGGCGCCTCGCTCGCCGCGGCGCGCATCGACGGCGACACGCTCGTGTGTCCCTGGCACGGCTACCGCTTCGACCTCGCGACCGGCCGCGGCCCCGCGTCGCAGCGCTGCCGCTTGCCGGCGCGCGCCGAGGTGCGCGTCTGCGAGCGCGGAGAAGCGTGGCTGTTCGTTTCGTGAGAAGCTGGCGCGCGCCGCAAGACCGAGGTGGAAGATGAGCGCCGATCCGAAAGACCTCCCGTTGTCCGGCAAGCGGATGCTCGTGATCGGCGGCAGCCGCGGCATCGGCTTCGCAACCGCGCGGCTGCTCGCGCAGCACGGCGCCCACGTCGTGATCTCGGCGCGGCGCAAGCCTGTGCTGCAAGAGGCGCTCGTCGCGCTCGAGCGCGAGGCGCCCGCTGCCTCGCTCGACGCCGTCGTGTGCAACGGCGCGAATCCGAAGCAGGTGCGACGCGCCGTCGACTTCGTCGCGGAGGGCGGCGGCCTGCACGCGCTCGTCTGCGTCCCCGGCGCCGGCACCTTCTCCCCCCTGCTCGCGTTCGACGACGATGCGTTCCGCGGCGATGTCGAGGCGAACGTGATGCCGGCCTTCTTCGCGGTGAAGTACGGCGGCCGCGCGATCGCGCAGAGCGGCGGCGGCTCGATCGTGCTGATGTCGTCGAACGCCGCGGCGTTCTCGAACCGCTACCTCGGCGCGTACGGCGCTGCGAAGGCCGCCGTCGACTACCTCGCGCGCGTCGCGGCCGACGAGCTCGGCCATCTCGGCGTGCGCGTCAACTCGGTGCGGCCAGGCATCACGAAGACCGACGGAACCGAGTTCATCGCGAGCACCCCGAAGATCCTGAAGCAGTTCCTCGCACAGCAGCCGCTGCGCCACCTCGGCGCGCCCGAAGAGATCGCGGACGCGATCCGCTTCCTGTGCGGCCCCGAGTCGCGCTGGATCACCGGGCAGAACCTGACGATCGACGGCGGTCACTCGCTGCGCGCGTTTCCGGAGCTCGCCGATCTCGCGCGCGGCGTGATTGGCCCGGAGCGCTTCGCGCGCGCGAACGACGGGACGATCGACGACTGAGCGCTACGCCTTTCCCCATCCTTTTTGTCCAGGGTGAGGAGCGCGCCGTGTCCGACCGAGGCCTCACCCACATCGCGCTGCCGGTCACCGACATCGCGGCGAGCGTCGCGTTCTACGAGCGCTACGCGGCGATGAAGGTCGTGCACCGGCGCCAGGATCCGGGCGAGGTCGTCTGGCTGAGCGACGGCACGCGGCCGTTCGTGATCGTGCTGATCCACACGGATCGAGTCGCCAGCCCTCTGCTCCCGATCGCGCACTTAGGCGTCGGCTGCAGCTCGCGCGCGGACGTCGACCGGCTGAGCGCGGCCGCGCGCGCCGAGGGCCGCTCGGTGTGGGGGCCGACCGACTCGCCGCCGCCGGTCGGTTATTGGGCGCTGATCTCCGATCCCGACCATCACACGCTCGAGCTCTCGCACGGCCAGGAAGTCGCGCTCGCGGTCGAGCGCAGCGAGTAGCCGCGAAGCCAGCGCGGATTGCGCGCGCGCTGCCCGCGAATCCCGAAGCGATTTCCTAGGATGCGCGCGATGCCCTCGCGTGAACGCGCATGAGCCTGCTCGGCCTCGCCGCGATCCTCGCGTTGATCCTGCTGAACGCGTACTTCGTCGCGACCGAGTTCTCACTGGTCGCGGTCCGGCGCAGCCAAGTGCAGATCTGGGTGTCCGAGGGTCGGCCCGGCGCCGCGGCCGCTGCGCGCGCGATCGATCGGCTCGATGACGCGATCGCCGCGACGCAGCTCGGCATCACGCTCGCGAGCATCGGACTCGGCTTCCTCGGCGAGCCCGCGCTCGCGCGCCTGCTGCGGCCGTTGATGGCCGAGCTGGGCGCGGACAGTCGCGGCGCGGCGCACGCGGCAGCCGTCGCCGTCGCATTCGCGCTCGTCACGTTCCTGCACGTCGTAGCCGGCGAGCTCGCACCGAAGGCGCTCGCGCTCGACCGACCCGGTCGGGTCGCGCTGTTCTGCGCGCGGCCGCTGCTCTGGTTCGGCCTGGTGTTTCGGCCCGTGATCCACGTGATGAACCGCGCCGGCAATCTGCTCGTGCGCATCATCGGCGTCCCGCCCGCGGGCCACGGCGAGAACATGCACTCCGCTGCGGAGCTGGCGCTGCTCGTGCGCGAGGCCGGCGAGACGGGCCGGCTGCGCAGCGACGCCGCCCAGATCCTCGCGAACGTCTTCCGCATCTCCGATCGCACCGTCGCCGACGTGATGATCCCGCGCGATCTGGTGAAGGCGGTCCCGCGCGACATCGCAATGGACCCGCTGCTCGACCTGATCCGCGAGGAGGGCTTCACGCGCTTCCCGGTCTACGACGGAACGCTCGACCGGATCGTCGGCGTGCTGCACGCGAAGGACGTGTTCTATCTGCACTCGCTCTCGCTGCTCGTGATCCTCGACGACGCGCTGCGGCCGCACCTCGAGATCGCGCCCGACGTCTCGCTCGCCGACGCGCTGCGGCAGTTCCGCCGCCAGCGGCGCCACCTCGCCGTGGTGCGCGGCGCCGACGGACGCGTGCAGGGCATCATCACGCTCGAGGACGTGCTCGAGCAGATCGTCGGCGCGATCGAGGACGAGCAGGATTTCGCGACTGCCGCGGCGCGCTCGCTCGCGCCCCCCCCATCCGTCAGCTGAACAGCAGCTGCTGCGCGTAGAGCGTGTCGACGTACTCCTTCACCGCGCAGATCCGGCCGTCCCGGACGCGGAACGCGAAGTGATAGAAGTTCCGATACGGCGCGCCCTTGGCGGTGCGCGCGCTCATCACGAGCTGCACCGCGACTCGATCGCCCTCCGCGACGATCGCCTCGATCTCGATCTGAAACGGGACGGTGACGTCGTAGAGGCCGATGCCGCTCGCCATCAGCTCGAGCACCCTCGCCTTGCCCTCGCGCAGCCCGCCGAGCGGCGAAGACGGCGGCACCCACCAGCTGACGTCGTCGGCGAGCAGCTCGGGCAGCGCCGGATCGCCGCGCGTCATCGCGTCCAAGTACCTGCGCACCAGCGCCTTGTTCGCCTCGCTCATCGCTGCCTCCACGTCGTCAGCGGGCCCACGATACAGTTGCGGCCTTCCAGGCGAGGCGTCAGTCGCGCCGCAGCGCCCCGTAACAACCGGAGCAGCGAATGGCAGCGCAGAAGAAGGCACCTGCGAAGGCCGGCGCGAAGCCGCGCAAGGCGGCGAGCGCCCGCAAGCGCCTGACGCCACGCGGCGCGGCGAACGGGCCGGAGCCGAGCGCGATGCCGCTCGACCCGCGCGGCGCCGAGCTCGCCGGTCTCACCGCGGCGGTCGAGGCCGCGGGCGGCGCGGCGCTCGGCGCCTACCGCGATCCGCAAGGAAACGCGCCGGTGCTGGTGGCCGCGCTGCCGCGCGAGCGCGTCGAGCCGACGCCGTTCCAGCGCGACCTCTCGCCGACCCACGCGAAGCGGCTCGCCGCGAAGATCGCCGAGACGGGCGCGTTCCTCGATCCGATCATCGCGGTGCAGGCCGAAGGCGGTGGCTTCTGGACGCCGAATGGCCGGCATCGGCTCGCGGCCAGCAAGGTGCTCGGCCAGCGATCGATCACGGCGCTCGTCTCGCCGAACCCCGAGCTCGCGTTCCGCATCCTCGCGCTGAACACCGAGAAGGCGCACAACCTGCGCGACCGCGCGCTCGAGGCAATCCGCATGGCGCGCGCGCTCGCCGCGCGCGACGCGAAGGCGCACGAATCTGCGTTCGGTGCGCAGCTCGAGGCGCCGGAGCTCTTGACGCTCGGCATCGTGTACGAGCGCGAGGGGCGCTTCGCCGGCGGCGCCTACGGCTCGCTGCTGCGCAAGGTCGACCGCTTCACGAGCGACGCGCTCGCGAAGAGCCTCACACAGCGCGAGGGCCTCGCCGCGCGGCTGCTCGAGATCGACGTCGAGGTGAAGCGCGTCGTGAAGGCGCTCGAGGCGCGCGGGATGAAGTCGCCCTATCTGCGCAACTACGTCGTCGCGCGGATCAATCCGGTGCGCTTCGAGCGCGTGAAGCCGGGCGAGAAGTCGAAGACTCCGATCGCGGCGGCGCTCACGAAGATGCTCGCGTCGGCGAAGAAGTTCGATCTCGCGTCGGTGCGCGATCGCGACGTGGCGCTCGTCGCGGCCGCGAGCGGAGAATGACGCGAGCCGCAGCGAGGAGGGTTCATGCTCGATGATCGTGCGCGCGGGTTGTTGGGGGCGGCTGCGCTGCTCGGCGCAGCCGGCGTCGCGCTCGGTGCGTTCGGCGCGCACGCACTGCGCGCGCGGCTCGACGCGCGCGCGCTCGAGATCTGGGACACCGCGGTGCGATACCACGGGATCCACGCCGCCGCGCTGCTCGCGATCGCGCTCTCGCCGCTGGCCGCCTCGCTGCGCGGCGCGGGCTGGCTGTTCGCGCTCGGCATCGTGCTCTTCTCGGGCTCGCTCTACGCGCTCGCGCTCGGCGGCCCGCGCCTGCTCGGGCCCATCACGCCGCTCGGCGGCCTCGCATTCATCGCGGGCTGGCTGTGGATCGCGAAGGCCGCGTTCACGCGCGCGTGAGGATCTGCGATGTCGACGATCCGCTACGGCGCGAAGCTGAACGTCCTGCTCGTCACGAAGGGCCACCCGTTCGCGCGCGACGCATTCCACGCGCTGTTCGACGCGATCCCCGACTGCGCGGTCACTGCGGTCGAGCATCCGGCCGCGGAGGTCTTCTTCAGCCCCGCAATGGCAGCGCCGTACGACGCCCTCGTGCTGTACGACATGCCAGGCATCGACTTCTCGCAGCGCGCTCCGCTGCGCTTCGTTCCGCCTCCGGAGGCGCTGAAGCGCGGCTGGCGCGCGCTGCTCGCGTCCGGGAAGGGGATCGTATTCCTGCATCACGCGATCGCCGGCTGGCCCGCGTGGCCGGAGTACGGGGACTGGACCGGCGCCCGCTTCCTCTACGCGCCCGGCACGGCGCGCGGCCGCGACTACCCCGACTCGGGCTACCGGCACGACGTGAAGCACTTCGTCACGCCCATCGACCCCAAGCACCCGATCGCCGCCGGGATCGAGAGCGGCTACGAGATTCACGACGAGCTCTATCTGTGCCCCGTGTTCGAGGAGCTCGTCACGCCGCTGATGCGCAGCTCACACGCGTTCGTCCCTGAGAGCTTCTACTCCGCAGCGGCTGCGATCGCGGGCAGGATGTTCAGCAACGAGGGCTGGACGCACCCGCGCGGCAGCAACCTCGCCGCCTGGTCGCAGCGCATCGACCGCAGTCAAACCGCGACGATCCTCGGCGGCGACGGCCCGGCCGCGTACGAGAACCCCGGCTACCGGCGACTCGTCGAGAATTCGATCCGCTGGGTGGTCGAGGCAACGGCCGCGCTTCGAAGCCCTCGCCCGTAGCCGCCGCCTCAGGAGTCCAGCCCGCCCGCCGGCGCCCCTAACAGGCCGCCGTCGCACGGGATCGCGGTCGCGGTGATGAAGCCTGCCGCCGGCGACGCGAGGAACGCGACGAGCGCGCCGATGTCGGCCGGCGTTCCGATGCGCGCGACCGCGGTCTGCGCGACGGAGCGCGCGCGCAGGTGCTCGGGCATCGAGAGCACGAGCGGCGTGGCGATCAAGCCGGGCATCACCGCGTTCGCGGTGACGCCGGCGGGACCGAACTCCTGCGCGACGGACTGCGTGAACGCGACGAGCCCCGCCTTGCTCGCGGCGTACGCGGGCTGACCCAGTATCGGCACGCGCGCGGCGACCGACGCGATGTTGACCACGCGCCCCCAGCCGCGGGCAGCCATCGCCGGAACGAGCGCGCGCACCGTGTGGAACGCGCCGGTGAGGTTGACGCGCAGCTCGTGCTCCCACTGCTCCGGTTTCATGTCCGCGATGCGCGCGATGTTGTTGACGATGCCGGCGTTGTTGACGAGCACGTCGACGGGCCCGAGCGCGCTCGCGACCTCGCCCGCCGCACGCTCGACCGCGGCGGAATCGGCGACATCCACCTGCACCGTGTGCGCGCGCCGGCCGAGCGCTCGCACGGCCTCCCCGGTTGGCGTCTCCTCGTCCGCCCCCGAGGCGCGCTCGCGCAGCCGGTAGTACCGCTCGCCGCGGAACGGCGCGGGATGCACGTCCGCGACCGCGACGTCGGCGCCCGCTTGGGCGAGCGCGAGCGCGATGCCGCGCCCGATCCCGCGCGCGCCGCCGGTGACGAGCGCGATCTTGCCCGCGAGCGGCGCGCTCACTCTTGCGCCGGCAGTCTCAGCTCGGCGTCGCCGTTGGCCATCACTTCGCCGCGCTGGTTCGTCATCACGACCCGGACGATCGCGATCGTGCTGCCCGAGCGGCGCTCTTCGCTCAGCTCGCTGACTTCGCCGTCGAGGAACGTCGCGTCGCCCGTCAGCGCGGGCGAGCGGTAGGACATCTTGCTGTGGAGGACGTCGCCCCACTCGCCGACCCAGTTCGCCAGGTAGTCGAGAACCCACGCGCCCATGCTGGCGCCGTAGCCGTAGCTGCGCGGCATGCCGATCACCCGTGCGTAGCGATCCTGGACGTGGCCACGCGAAGGGCCGTAGTAAAGGCCGTCGGCGTAGCTCGGGTCGACCTTCGCGCCCTCGAGATCGCGGCTCATCTCGGGCAGCCAGCCGGCGCGCCACAAGCTGGTGGGTCCGCCGGATTCCGCGAAGGCGCCCCACACGCTCATCAGGAACCCGCGCCACTCGGTCGCGAAGCTCTGCACCGTGTGCGGGCCGATCGGGCGGCGCGGCAGCTTCTCGCCCTTCTTCACGAACAGCCGCCGCTCGTGGCCGAGCTCGAGGAACGACCGGTAGTACTCGAACTTCTCGCGCTCGAGCTCGCGCAGCTCGGCGTCCGTCCACGACTTCTCACGGTCATCGGCGAACTGGGCGCGCTCGAGCGCGTCGTTCGGCCGGTAGCGGATCGACGTCGAGCGTTGCTTGCAGACGATCTCGCCGCGGCCGTTCACGTAGCTGGTGTCGCCGCGCGAGAACATCGTCGGGCCGGCGAACTTCGTCTGCGTGAGCTTGTAGTCGAACAGCATGCGTTCGTGGCGGAACGTGTCGCCGGGAAAGATGCGCGGCCCGTAGAACCACCACTCGTCGCCACCGAACAGCATGTGCGTGCCCGGGATCGTGCCCTGAATCGCGGGCGCGGCGCCGTGCGAGTCGTCGGTGCAGACCGCGAACGAGAGCGGCGCGACGAGGCGACCGAAGCGGCTCGCGCCCGCGTGGCGCTCGTCGAAGTAGAGCGGGTTCGGATTCTGCATCGCCTGCGTCCAGCGGCGGATGTCGTTCGCGCTGATTGCGTCCTTCAGCTCGCCGCCGCCGAGCGGGACGCCGATCCAGCGATCGACGTCGCTCGTGTCGAAATCGTCATGCGTCGCCATCGGAGCCGATCCTCCGCGCTGGGCGCCACCCTATCACGGAGGCCGCGCCGACTTGGAGCGGGCGAGCGGCCTGAGTGAGAATGATCGTGTTGCGGAGGCGGCGGTGCCGAGCACATCCGAGAGCACGAGTCCGGCGCTCACCGCCGGCGGCTTCGCGCGAGATCGCGCCGCGCGCTTCGGCGACGCGCCGTTGGTCGTGCACGATGGTGGGCCTTCGCTCAGCTACCGCGAGGCCGACGCGCGCTCGCGCGAGATCGCGCGCGGCCTGCTCGCGAGCGGCGTCGGCAAGGGCACGCGCGTCGGCGTGCTGCTCGAGAACGGGCCCGACTGGGTCGTCGCGTGGCTCGCGGCGGCGCGCGTCGGCGCGCTGGTCGTGCCGATCAACACGTTCTATCAGGCGCGCGAGCTCGCGTTCACGCTGCGCCACGCCGACGTCGCGCTGCTGCTGACGCGCGCGCGCTTCCTGAACCACGACTATCTCGCGCGGCTCGAGCGCGCCGCGCCAGAGCTCGCGGCCTCTCGCAACAAGCCGCTGCTGCTCGACGCGCTGCCGTTCCTGCGCGACGTGCGCGTCTGGGAGTCCGAGGGCCGCGAGCGCGCGTGGACTTCGGGCGGTGCCGCGGAGCTCGCAGCGCTCGGCGCGCGCGTGCCCGAGAGCGTGCTCGCGGCGGCGGAGCGCGAGGTGACGCCCGCCGACACGATGGTCGCGATCTACAGCTCGGGCAGCAGCGGCGATCCGAAGGGCGCGCTTCACACGCACGGCGCCGTGCTGCGTCACGCCGCGATGCTGAACGCGTACCGCGAGATGGGTCCCGGCGATCGCCTCTACTCGCCGATGCCGTTCTTCTGGGTGGGCGGCTTCGTGTTCTCACTGCTGTGCACGATGCAAGCGGGCGCGCGCCTGCTCACCGAGGATTCGTTCGAGCCGGGCCGCACACTCGCGCTGCTCGAGCGCGAGCGTGCGACGATCGTCGCGGGCTGGCCGCACTACGGCGCCGCGCTCGCCGCGCATCCCGACTTCGCGAAGCGCGATCTGAGCGCGATCCGCAGCGGGAATCTCTACGCGGTGCTGCCGCCCGGCCGGCGGCCGGCGGATCCCGCGCTGCGCGCCGCCGGGCTCGGCATGACGGAGACGCTCGGCCCGCACACGATGGCGAACCTCGACGAGGACCTGCCCGAGCGACTGCGCAGCTCGTTCGGCCGCCCGGTGCCGGGCGCCGAGCACAAGCTGATCGACCCCCTCACAGGACGGCCCGCCGCCCCCGGCGAGATCGGCGAGATCTGCGTGCGCGGTCCGTTCCTGATGCATGGGCTCGTGAAGCGCGAGCGCGCCGAGACGTTCGACCCGGACGGCTACTACCACACCGGTGACTCCGGCCTCTTCGACGCGGAAGGCCATCTCTTCTTCCGCGGGCGGCTCGGCGAGCTGATCAAGACCGGCGGCGCGAACGTGACGCCGCGCGAGGTCGAGCTCGTGCTCGAGGCGCAGCCCGAGATCGCGGCCGCGCACGTCGTTGGCGTCGCTCACGCGGAGCGCGGCGAGCACGTGGCCGCGGTGATCGTGCTGCGAGACGGCGCGGCGTTGGCGCCGACTGCGCTGCGCGAGCGGCTGCGCGCCGAGCTCGCCGCGTACAAGCTGCCCCGACACATCTTCGTGTCGCTCGCGCGTGCGCTGCCGATGACCGCGAGCGGCAAGCTCGATCGCCGCGCGCTGCGCGCCGAGCTCGAGCGCCGCATTGCGGAGGGAGAGAGCGGGAGCGCGTGAGCGAGACGAGCGTGGCAGAGGAATCGCAGCGGCCGAGCGCGGAGCTGACCCGCCTCGGTCTCGTCGCGTTCAGCTGGTTCGCCGCGTGGGGCATCGGCTCGGTCGTGATCTCGTGGATCGGGACGAAGCAGCTTCACCTCTCAGGGCGCCCGTTCTCGTGGATCCAGATGAGCCCGCAGCTTCCGCCGCTCTTGCTGCTGTTGCTCGGCGGCGCGATCGCCGATCGCGTCGACCCGCGCCGGCTGCTCCAAAGCGTCCACTGGGCGACGATTGCGCCGGTCGCGGCGTTCGCTGCGATCGTCGTCGCGAGCTCCGCGACGGTGCCGCTGCTGGTCGGCTACGGGCTCTGCGTGGGGATCGGCTCTGCGTTCGCGTCGCCTCCGCGCGACAGTCTCCTCTCGCACGTCGCCGGGCCGAACCTGATGAGCGCGGTCACCGCACTCACGATCGCGCAGTTCGGCGGTCAGGCGCTCGGCTCGCTCGGCGGCGGACGAGCCGAGGCGGTGGGGATCCCCGCGATGCTCGGCTTGCAGGGATTGCTATTGGCCGGCGGCGCGCTCGCGGCACGCGGCCTGCCGCGCGTCGAGCGCTCCGCCGCGCCGGCGCTGCCGCGCGCGTGGCTCGCGGGCGTCGCGAGCGTCGTGCGCACACCGGCGCTGCGCGTGCCGGTCGGGCTCGTCACCGCGATCGGCACGTTCTTCATGGGCCCGTTCTTCGTCGCGTTCCCACTGATCGTGCGCGACGTCTATCAGGGCGGCGCGAACGAGCTCGGCTGGATCCTCGCGACCTTCCCGCTCGGCACGATCCTCGGCTCGCTCGCGATCCGCGCGCGCGGCGGCATCGCGCGCAAAGGCCGCGCGATGCTGCTCGCGATGACCAACGGCACGCTGAACCTCGCGCTGCTGTCGCTCGGGCTGCCTTATTGGGGATTCTTGCTGTGCGCGCTGATCTGGGGAACCGGCGGCGCGGTGTTCATCAACTCGAGCCGCACGCTCGTCCAGGAGACGGCGCCGCCGGAGCAGCGCGGCCGCATCCTCGCGGTCTACCAGCTCGGCTTCGTCGGCAGCGCGCCGCTCGGCATGCTGCTCACCGGCTTCCTGTGCGAAACCTTCGGCCCGTTGGGCGCGCTCCGGGCCTGCGCGCTGGGGATGGCGCTCGTCATCGCGAGCGTCGCGACGTTCTCCAGCGCGCGGCGGCTGTAATCAGGCGGCGTCGCGGAAGTCGAACAGGATCTTCACCGCGCCGCTCGCCGCCTGGTCGTGCGCGGCGGCGAATGCGCGCCGGTATTCGGCGAGCCGAAAGCGGTGCGTGAGCATCGGCGTCACGTCGAGGCCGCGCTGCACGCGCTCGAAGTACCACGCCATCGCGTGCCGACGGCGCCCGCCGAGAGGCGGGAGCCTCTCAGCCCCCGCCTCCGCGGCTCACGCAGCCGAGCTAGAGCTCGAGCTGAAGCTCGCCTCCCACATATCGCGGCGGTCCCCAGCCGCGGAAGCCGCCGGGGCCGAGCGGCAGCTCCTGCTCTTTGTATTGCTTGTCGGTCAGGTTGCGGCCCACGAAGCCGACGCGAACCGAGCGCTCTGCCACCTCGAACTCGTAGCTGAGGTTCGCGTCGAGCAGCGTGTAGCCGCTCTGGCTGACGGGCGTGTTGGTGGGATCGTCCGCTCCCACCGGGATCGTTGGCGGGATGATCCAGAAGAAGTCGTTGTGCCGAACGCGAGCTCCGAGGACCACATCACCGGGCCCGACCGGCCGCCGGTACGAGCCGCCGATGCTCCACGTGAGCTCGGGCGTGCGCGCGATGTCGTTGTCGCGGAACGCGATCGTCGGACACACGGACGGGTCCGTGTAGCCAGGGTTCGTGGTCGAGCAAACCGTGTCTCCCGCTGGAGCCGGCAGGTTGTGTGAGCTCTGAACCGAAGAGACGGCCTCGCCCTTTTGCCAACCGAGGTTGAAGTCGACGTTCAACCCCTCGAGCAGCTCGAGTCCGGTTTGCAGCTCGACGCCATAGATCTCGGTCTTGCCGCCATTCAGGATCAGCGTGTTGGTGCCGGTCGGCGTGATCCTCGAGATGATCGAGGAGCCCTGGGCTCCCTTCACCTTGCTGAAGAAGCCGGCGAGGTTCAGCAGTAGGCGGCCGTCGAGCCACGTGCTCTTCACGCCGACTTCGTGTGAATCGACGTCCTCGGGATCGAACAGCAAGCTCCACGAACGCGCATCGGTCGTCGTTCCCGCCGGCTGCGAGCCGCGCAGGCTGAATCCACCCGAGCGGAAGCCCTGAGCGAAGCGGTAGTAAGTCATCAGGTTGTCGAGCACCTGATAATTCACGCCCGCTTCGAACACGACGTCGTCCCAGGATCCCTTCAGTCCCGACAGATCGATCTGCTTGCACGGTGACGTATTCGCCGGAATCGTGTCTGCGCAGGACGTCTCCGAGGTGACCGGCGTACCGACGATCGTTCCCGTGCTGTTGATGTTGTCGAAGCGAGTCGCGAAGTCCTTCTGCTCGTCGATGTAACGGACGCCGAAGTTCACCCGGAGTCCATCGACCCAGGGCAGCTCGTACTCGAGCGAGCCGAACAGCGCCCATGACTTGGTGGTGATGAACGTGCGCTGCCACGCGAAGCTGGAGGGCAGCGTGCAGAGCAGTCCGCCAAGAGCGGCTGACGTGGGGCCTGAAAAGTCGAGGTATGCGCCGCCGCCGAGCGGGATTTGGCAGTTCGCATCGAAGCCGGCGGTAGCGAGAGCGGCCTGCGGTAGCTGCAGCTGCTGTTCGGTGCGCTGGCTGTGATCGTGGTCGTCTCGCGCGTAGTAGAAGCCCGTTACGTAGTCGAGCGACCCGTCGAGCAGCGAGCCGACCAGCCGCAGCTCCTGCGAGAACACGTCGTACTCCTGCTCGCGCCGTGTGTGCAGACGCGCGAACACGGCCTGGGGGTCATTGAAGTGGGCGGGGAACAGCGCGAGCTCTTCCGCCGGGGTCGCGAACGCACAGGCTGCGGCCGACGCGCAGAACACCGGCTGACTCGCCGCCGAGAAGCTCACACCGGCGTCGAAATCCTGGAACACGAGGTCGTGGCTGTCCCAGTACGCAGAGATCGAGGTGAAGCGCGCCTCGAACGGCAGGTCGTAGTTCAGCTCGAGGCTGGTGACGCTCACGTTGTAGGGCGCGAGCTCTTTCGGAACGCGATCGGACTTGTTGAGGTACGGATCGTTGCCGTCCCAGCGCGCGTCCTGCGGCGGGATGTCGCTGCGGTCCTCGATCCAGTCCCAGTTCAAGAGCGCCGAGAACGCTTCCGTCGGCTGCCAGAGCAACTTTGCGTTGATCGCGTTGTAGTCGACGGCCCCCCGGTTCTCGCCGTTCACGATGTTCTTCGCGTAGCCGTCCTCGTCCTTGAACGTGTATCCGAGCCGAAGCGCGAGGCTGTCCTCGGTGAGGGGGATGTTGGCGACCGCCTGAATCTTGAACGCGCCGCCATCGCCCTCGCCTTTGAAGTCGCCGTAGCTCGTCAGGAGCTTGGCGTCCCACTCGCCGAGCTGCGGCTGGCCGCGCCGAACGACGATCGTGCCGCCGGATGTGTTGCGACCCCAGAGGATCGCCTGCGGGCCGCGATTGATCTCGATCGCCTCGATGTCGAACGTGTCGATCAGCTGCCCGGTGCTCGAGGGCACGAAGACGCCGTCGACCACGACGCCGACGTTCGGGGTCTGCGTCTTCTCGATGTCCGCGTAGCCGAGGCCGCGGATGTAGATCGCGCTCGCGCCGGGGCCGGCGGTGTTCATCCCGATGAAGACGTTGGGCGTGAGGCCGTCGAAGTCTCGCAGTGTGGTGGGTGCGATCTGTTCGATCGCTTCTTGCCCGAACTGCTGGACCGCGAGCGGCACGTCCTGGATCGACTCCTCGCGCAGGCGGGAGGTCACGATGATTTCTTCGATCCCGCCGTCGGCTGCCTGATCAGCGGCCGGCGCCGGCTGTGGCGCGGGCTCCTGTCCGAAGCTCGCTGTCGCCACGGCCGCTCCGAACCAGGCGACGGCCGCCAGTCGCTCGAACGTTCGTCGGTCCACGAGGTCCCCCGTAGTCGGTTTGCACCCGTTTCAACCGGCTCACCTTCGAGCCGGCCGCGCCGGGGCCCAACACCGCGAGGCCGCCGACCGGGCGAGCGCACGCTATCACCGCTCGCGGTTGATTTGAACACGTTTTTTCGGTGGCGCGAAGCGCAGTTGGGCCACCTAGCGCACGTGGATCAGCTCGCGAGCCGGCCGGCGATCGCGATCAGCGCGTCGCACATGGCCCCTGTCTTCTCTAGGTCGACGGCGTAGGGCCAACGGTCGTCGGGAGTGTGGAAGCGGGGGTTCGTCCCGAGGATCGAGAGGTAGGGGCGATCGGCGATCTCGCGCGCCTCGCCGAGCGGCGGGGAGCCGGGCGGTGCGAACAGCTCGGGCACCGGCCCCGCAGAGGCGAACGCCGCGCGCGCCAGCTCCGCGTACTCGGCGCTCGACGCCTGCAGCGCGACCTGCCCGCCCACTGCGGCGAAGTTCGCGCCGAGATGCAGCCACGCGTGCGCGCTCGCGGCGAGCGTCTCGTGCCAGCCGAGCCACGCGCGCAGGCCGAGATGTCCGAGCTCGTGCCCGCTGGTCGCGACGAAGTGGACGTCGCGCGCGGGCGGCGCGTCGTAGAGAGCGCGCGCGATCTCGAAGAACGCGGCGAGGCCTCCGCCGCGCTCGGACGCGCAGCCGAACCAGCCGCTGCGCGGCGTCATCACGATCAGCGGCGCGAGCTCCGGCTGAGTCCCGCGCAGACGGGCGGTCACGTTGAGCCCCTCCGCCGGCGCGCGTTCCGCCTCGACGATCACGCGCGCCGCGGCGCCTTCCTGCATGCCAGTCTGCAGCGGCCACGAGTGCGTGCCGGCGAGCTGAACGAGCGGCGTCGCGTCCGGCGTCGCCGCGTGCTCGGCGTTGATCACCGCGAGATCGCCGTGCGCCGAGCCGCGCTCCGGAAGCACGACGATCGCGCGGTGCGTTCCCGCGATCCGCACGCGCTCGAGCTCGGCGAGCACCGCGGGCTTCGGGCTCGGCGCGACTAGCGCGACCGCGATCTCAGCGCGCGAGCCCAGCCGGCCGAGCCTTCCCGTTACGCCATCGGGGCCCGTAATGCCGCCGTCGTGCGCGGCGAAGCCGTGCCGCCGCTCGCCGCCGCACACGACGTCCGCGCGCCGCTGCACGAAGCGCTGGAAATCGAAGCGCTCGAGTCGACCCGACAGGCCGGCGCCGGCGAGCTCGCGCACGACCCAGCGCGCACTCGCCTCGTCCACGTACGTGCCGCTGCGGTGCTCGCCCTGCGCGTCGTACTCGGCGATCACGTCGGCGATGCGCTGCATGCGCTCGTCGCGCGCGCCGGTGGTCTGCGCGCCCGCGCCGCCCGCGAGCGAAGCGAACGCGGCGCCGAGCGCGCCCCGTAACAACGCGCGCCGCGAGAGCGATCGCGCATACAATGCGCGCGCCGCCCCCTCGCGCGGCGAGGAGGCCCGATGTCCGCGCCCGCTGCGCCCAGAGCCCATCTCAGAAATCCGGACCGTGCCCGGCGACGGGAGGATTTTTGAGATGGGCTCGGATCCCGATCGCGTCGAACCTCGCCACTTCGCGTTCCTCGGCCTGCTCACGTTGCTCAACGTGCTCAACTTCGTCGATCGCCAGCTGCTCGCGAGCTTCGCGAACTTCGTGATCCCGGACCTCGGGCTGACGAACGCGCAGTTCGGGCTGCTGACCGGCTTCAACTTCCTGATCTTTTACGCCGCGATGGGCCTGTTCGCGGGCGCACTCGCCGATCGCGCGCACCGGCCGCGCTTGATCGCAGCCGGCATCGCGCTCTGGAGCGCGCTCACGGCCGTCTCGGGCGCCGCGCGCAGCTTCTTCACGCTCGCGCTGCCGCGCATGTTCATCGGCGTCGGCGAATCGGTGCTCACGCCGTCGTCGATGTCGCTGCTCTCGGACCGCTTCCCTCCGCGCCTGCTCGGCTTTGCGGCCGGCGCCTACTACATGGGCGTACCGATCGGCGTCGCGGTGAGCCTGCTGATCACCGGCTATCTCGGCCCCGAGCTCGGCTGGCGGAAGTGCTTCGCGCTGCTCGGCGCGATCGGGATCGGGCTCGCCGCGCTGATGGTGTTCATTCCGGAAACGCCGCGCCGCCACGTCCCGGCCGCCGGCGCTCCGAAGCCGAGCTTCCGGAACGCGATCGGGACGCTCTTCACCGCGCTGAACGCGTCCCCCGCGCTCGTGCTGACGATGGCCGGTGGCATCGCGCTGCACTTCATCCTCGGCGCCGCGACGTTCGATCAGCTCTGGTACGTGCAGGAGCGCGGCTTCGAGCGCGCCGAGGTCGCACGCTGGACGGGCTGGATCGGCCTCGTGGGCGGCGTGCTCGGCAACCTCGTCGGCGGCCTCGGCAGCGACTGGTGGCTACGCCGCACCGGCACCGGCCGCCCGATGTTCCTGTTTTGGGTCTCGCTGCTGCTCGCGCCGCTCGGCTTCGTCTACCGCCTCGTGCCGGGCGACAGCCCGTGGTTCTGGATCGGGCTGTTCAGCGGCTACGTGCAGCTCGGCGCGATCTACGGCCCGACCTTCTCGACCGTGCAGGAGCTGGTGCCTCCCCAGATCCGCGCGACCGTCGTCGCGTTCTTCATCCTCGTGCTGAACCTGATCGGGCTCGGCATCGGCATCACGGTCGGCGGGTTCGTGCTCGACGCGCTGATCGCGCGCGGCGTTCACGAGCCGTACACGAAGACGCTCGTCGCGTTCACCGCGCTCTCGACGACGGCGCTGCCGCTGTTCTGGCTGGCGGGCAAGCGCTTCGTTGCCGACCGGGATCGGCTCTACGGCACGCTCGGAGCAAGCGCCCCGTAGCTCGAGCGGGCTACGTTGCTGCGCTTCAACGACGCACCAGGAGCCCCCCCGTGCCCGGCATCGTTCGTTACGGCAGCTACGTCCCCTTCTTCCGTCTCTCGCGCAAAGCGATCGGCGCCGGCAAAGGCGAGCGCGCGATCGCGAGCTTCGACGAGGATTCCGTCTCGATGGCGGTCGAGGCCGGCCGCGAGGCGCTGCGCGGCGCGCCGAACGTCGACGCGCTGCTGTTCGCAACGACGAGCCCGCCGTACGCGGAGAAGCTGAACGGCGCGACGGTCCACGCGGCGCTCCAGCTGCCCGGCAGGGTGCGCTCGCTCGATCTGGGCAGCTCCTCGCGGATGGGCCTCGGCGCGCTGCTCGCCGGGCTCGACGTCGCGGCGGCCGGCAAGCGCGCGCTCGTGTGCGCGGGCGACGTCGTGGTCGGTGCGCCCGGTGGCGGGCGCGAGACCGCGAGCGGCGACGGCGCCGCTGCATTTGTTACGGGCCCCGACTCGGAGAGCGGCGCCGTGCTGATCGGCAGTGCGTCGTCGACCACCGAGATCCTCGACGTGTGGCGCCTGCCCGAGGATCGCTTCGCGAAGAGCTGGGAGGAGCGCTTCGGCGCCGACACGCTCGCGCCGGTCGTCGCCGACACCTGCGCGCGCGCGCTCGCCGACGCGAAGGTGCAGCCGAGCGAGCTCGCCAGCGTGATCGCGGATGCTGCGAATGCGCGCGCGGTCGCGGGGCTCGGGAAGGGACTCAAGCTACGGCCGGAGCAGCTCGCGGATCCGCTCGGCGAGAGCGTCGGGCGCACCGGCGTCGCGCACTCGCTGCTCCAGCTCGCGCGCGCGCTCGACGCGGCGAAGCCCGGCGACCGCATCCTCGTGCTCTCGCTCGCCGACGGCTGCGATGCCGCGGTGTTCGAGGTGACGAGCCGCATCGCCGGAGCGCGCCCGAAGCATTCGGTCGACGCCTGGATCGCGTCGAAGCGCGGCGACATCGCGTACAACTCCTATCTCAAGTGGCGCGGCATCCTGCCGTTCGAGCCGCCGCGCCGCCCCGACCCCGAGCGGCCGGCCGCGCCGCCGATGGCGCGTCACACGAGCTGGAAGCTGGGCTTCGTCGGCTCGCGCTGCGCGGCGTGCGGCACGGGGCATCTCCCGCCGCAGCGCGTGTGCGTGAAGTGCGGCGCAGTCGACCAGATGCGCGACGACGACTTCGCCGAGAAGCGCTGCAAGATCGCGACCTACACGCTCGACTACCTCGCGTACTCGCTGAATCCGCCGACCGTGGCCGGCGTGATCGACTACGAGGGCGGCGGCCGCGTGACCTGCGAGGTGACCGACGTCGATCCCGCCGCGGTCAAGATCGGCGACGAGCTCGAGATGACGTTCCGCCGGCTCTACACCGGCCAAGGCGTCCACAACTACTTCTGGAAGGCGCGCCCGCGCCGCTGAACCCATTCAATTGGCCAAACGGGGTCAGACCCCGTTTGGCCAATTCACAAGGAGACTCTCGATGGCTTCCCGAGGAATTTGCGACCGCGTCGCGATCGTGGGGATGGGCTGCACGTCGTTCGGCGAGCACTGGGACAAGGGCGCCGACGACATGCTCGTCGAGTCGACGCAGGAAGCGTTCAAGAGCGCGAACGTCGCGAAGGACCAAGTCGACGCGTACTGGCTCGGCACGATGGGCAGCGGCGTCTCCGGCCTCGTGCTCAGCGAGGCGATCAAGATCGACTACAAGCCGGTGACGCGGCTCGAGAACATGTGCGCGACCGGCAGCGAGGCGATCCGCAACGCCGCCTACGCAGTCGCGAGCGGCGCGTACGACCTCGTGATGGCCGTCGGCGTCGAGAAGCTGAAGGACTCGGGCTTCTCCGGGCTCGTCACGGGCAGCGTGCCCGACGACGGCACGAAGCCGAGCCTCACCGCACCGGCGATGTTCTCGCTGCTCGCGCCCGCCTACGCGAAGAAGTACGGCGTCGACGAGGGCACGCTGAAGGACGTGATCTCGCGCATCGCGTGGAAGAACCACGTCAACGGCGCGAAGAACCCGAAGGCGCAGTTCAAGAAGGAAGTGCCGATCGAGACGATCAAGGCGAGCCCGAAAGTGGCCGGCATGTTCGGCGTGTTCGACTGCTCGGGCGTCAGCGACGGCTCCGCCGCGGCGATCCTGTGCCGCGCGGAGGACGCGCACAAGTACACGGACAAGCCGATCTTCATCAAGGCGCTGTCGTTCGCGGCGGGCCCGGCCGAGGGCAGCTTCTCGCAGGACTACGACTACACGACGTTCCAAGAAGTCGTCGCGAGCGCGGACGAGGCCTACAAGCAGGCCGGCATCACGAACCCGCGCGAGCAGATCTCGATGGCCGAGGTGCACGACTGCTTCACCGCGACCGAGCTGGTGCTGATGGAGGACATGGGCTTCTCGCCGCGCGGCACCGCGTGGAAGGACGTAATGGCGGGCCGCTTCGACGGCAACGGCGCGCAGCCGGTGAATCCCGACGGCGGCCTCAAGAGCTTCGGTCATCCGATCGGCGCGAGCGGCCTGCGCATGATGTACGAGATGTGGCTGCAGCTGCGCGGCGAAGCGGGCCCGCGCCAGATCAAGAGCCCGAAGCTCGGCCTCACGCACAACCTCGGCGGCCAGCCCGGGCGCTGCGTGAGCTTCGTCTCGATCGTCGGCGTGTGATGACACCACTTGGGGTCTGACCCCATTGGGTGTCATTGAGACGAACGTGTCCGGGTTCGAGCTACTCGCGACCGGTTACGGGCTCGTGGAAGGGCCGACACTCGCGCCCGACGGCGGGCTCTACTTCAGCGACGTGCTCGGCGGCGGCGTCTACCACCTGGCGCAGAGCGGCGCCGTCTCGACGGTCGTACCAAAGCGGCGCGGCGTCGGCGGCATCGCGGCGCACGCGGACGGCGGCATCGTGTGTAGCGGGCGCGATCTCGTTCACGTGCGCGCCGGCGTCACGCGCACGCTGTTCGCGATCAGCGGGCTCCCGGGCTGGAACGATCTCTGCACTGACTCGCGCGGCCGCGTCTACGCCGGCTCCGTGCGCTTCCGCGTGTTCGATCCCGGCGTCGTCGTCGTTCCCGGCGAGTGCTGGCGCGTCGACGCGGAGGGCCGCGCGAGCCAGCTCTACGCCGATGTGAAGCACGCGAACGGCATCGCGCTCTCGCCCGATGAGCGCTTCCTCGCGCACTCCGACACGCGCGGCGAGCGCGTGATCGTGCACGCGCTGCGCGCGGACGGCAGCACCGCCGAGCGCCGACACATTCCGGTGTCGGGCCACGCAGACGGCCTCGCGTTCGACGAGAGCGGCACGTTCTGGGTCGCGCTCGCCGGCGCGGGCCGCATCGACCGCTTCACGCTCGACGGCATGCGCGTCGGCTCGCTCGAGGTGCCGGCGCGCATGGTCACGAGCCTGTGCTTCGCCGGCAGCGACCTGCGCGACCTGATCGTCGTCAGCGCGGACAACACACTCGAGTCGACCGGCAAAGGCGCCGTGCTGCGCACGCGCGCGCCGGTCGCCGGAGCGAAGGTGCATCCCGCGCGCGTGTGAGGTCGGGCCGCAATTGCCGCTCGGCTGCCGGGTGACCCTCATCACTTCAATTGCCGCCTCGCTGCACCGATGTAGGCGACGAGGGAACGGGAGGGGTGCGTCCGTCTTGCAGTCGCGAATCGATGCCATGCGGAACGACCGCAAGCGGCTGCTTGCGGAAGCCAACCGCGAGCTGCAGGGGGGCGATCAGCGCGCCGCGGTCGTGCTGTACCGGCGCGTGCTGCTCGAAGAGCCGCGCAACGTCGCGGTCGCGCTCCGGGCGGCTCCGCTGCTCGCGCGCACGAGCGGGCAGTTCGAGGCGTGGCAGCTGTTTCGGATGGCCTCGCAGGAGCTGATGCGCGCGCGCCGGCGCGAGGAGTGCCTCGCGGCGCTCAAGGAGGCGTGCCGCTGCGTACCGCACGAGTTCGAGGCGTGGCGGCTGCGCTCGGAGCTCGAGCTGAAGCTCGGCCGCGAGGACGCCGCGTTCGAGACGCTGCTCGAGGGCCGGCGCGCGTTCCGGATGTCGCACGACCGCGCGCAGGCGATCGCGCTGCTCGAGCGCGCGCGCCAGATCGAGCCGTGGGATCTCGAAGTCGGTCTCGATCTCGCGAAGCTCTACGCGCGCACCGATCAGCGCTACGCGGCGCTCGAGCTGCTCGAGCTGCTCTCGCTGCGTGCCGAGGCGAAGGATCTGCGCCGCATCGGCGCGCTGCGCTTCCGGATCACCTGGGCGCCGCGCGATTTCTGGGCGTGGCTCGGCGCGCACTTCGTGCAGAGCGCGCCGCAGAGCCTGCGCGGCGGGGAGGAGTCGCTCGAGCTCGAGCTGCTCGATCCCGTGCTGCCGGCCGCGGTCGAAGGCGGCCGCGCGCGTCCCGACCCGACGCTGCCGCTGGTCGAGACCGTCTCGCCCGACGACGACCCCGACACGTGGCGCTCGGACGAACGGATCTCCAACTAGCGAACCCTGGGCCCAGCGCGCTCAGCGCGGGAGGCGTGGCTCGATGAAGCGGCGGCGGTAGTCCGCGAAACCGGCGCGGATCTCCGCTTCGCTGAGGCCGAACTCGGCGAGCGTGTACTCGTGCGGCGGGCGCTTGTCGCGGCGGTTGTCGCGCAGCCATTGCTCCAGCGCGGCGCGCGCCGCGGGCGTGAGCTCGATCCCGAAGCGCGCGTAGATCTCGGCGACCACCTCGAGCGGCTTCGCGAGCGCGTCGAGAAACCAGACGTCGGCGATCTGCCGCTCCGGGATCTTCTCGCGCGACGCGAGGCAGCGCTGCACGGCCCACACCATGCGCTCCTGCCACTGGCGCGCGCACTCGCGGTCGTCGACGTCGTCGCTGGAGAGCCGCCACAGCGAGCGGTTCAGCGAAGCAGCGGACGGAATCGTCTGCACCGGATCGCGATGCGTCTGCACGATCAGCGCGCCCGGGAAGATCCCGAGAAGTGTGTCGAGATAGCCGAGGTGCCCCGGCGTCTTCAGCACCCAGCGCTCGCGCAGCGTGCCGCGCTGGCGCTTCTGCCACTGCAGGAATTGCAGGAAGCGGCGCAGCGTCGCATAGGCCGGCGTCCAATCCTGCGCGTCGATCCACGCGCGATACGTCGGCAGGTTCGCGAACGACTCGGGCACGTGAGACAGGAAGCTGTGCTCGAGCAGCATGATCTCTTCGTCGGGCGCCAGCGCGTCCCACGGATGGATCGACGCCTGCTCGGGATCGGCGGCGAGAATGCCTGCGACCTCGGCCTGCGCGATCGGAATGCGCGGATCGGGCGCATCCCAGCGCGTGCCCGGCAGCGGCGCTGGAAAACGCACCTCCCACCAGAGCGGGCCGTGATGGCGCGGATCGCTCGCGAGCAGCCGCTGCAGCATCGTCGTCCCGGTGCGCGTCTGCCCGACGACGACGATCGGCGCGCTGATCTGCTCGCGCTCGATGTCGGGATGGCGACGAATCCAGTCCTCGGTGCGCAGCCGCGCCAGCAGGCTCTCGAGGATCCGACCGCGCAGCATCGCGATGCCGATCGCGTTCAGCGGCGCCTCTTCGCGCAGCGATTCGAGCAGCACGCGCAGCGGCGCGCGAAACGCGTCGTCGCCGAAGTCACGCAGCTCGGCCTTCGCGCGCGCCTCGGCGAGCAGGCCCTGTTCGTCGAATGCGGCGCGGATCGCGGTGCGGTCGGTCATTGCGTTCGTTCGCCTGGATCGAGGGAGGGGCGAGGTGTAACGCGCGCCACCTCGCGCCGCTCCGGCAGCAGGCCCGTCACGCGGCCCGGCGCTCGCAGCGTTGAATCCGCGGCACGCAGCGGCCTACCGTTTTTTGGATGACACGCACTGCGCGCCTCTCTGTCGCCCTCGCCTTCGCGTTCGTGCTCGCGCGCTGCGGCTCGAACGAAGCCCCGCCCTCGGCCAAGCCGGCCGCTGCGCCCGCCGACTTCATCGACGGCCGCGTGATCTCGGGCGAAGAACACCCCGAAGCCGGCGTCTGGGTGATCGCGGAGACCTCCGCGCTGCCGACGCCGTACCGCAAGATCGTCGTCACCGACGACGCCGGCCGCTTCGTGCTGCCGGAGCTGCCCGACGCTCCGTACCAAGTCTGGGTGCGCGGCTACGGAGTCGAGGACTCCGCGCGCGTGCCGGCGCGGCGCGGCGAGCCGCTCGAGCTGCGCGTGCGCCTCGCGGAGACGCCGCAGCAGGCGGCCGCGATCTATCCCGCGAGCTACTGGCTCTCGCTGCTCGAGCCGCCGGACGGCAGCGCGGCATGGATGAATCAGTTCAAGCTCGGCTGTCAGCTCTGCCACCAAGTCGGCAGCGTCGTCACCCGTAACAAGACGCGCGAGCTCTACGACGCCGGCCTGCGCAAGGCGGCCGTGATGCACGCGACCGCCGATGCGCTCGGCCGCGCGCGGCTGCTCGACGCGCTCTCCGCCTGGAGCGCGCGCATCGCCGAGGGCGCGCTGCCCGAGCCGCCGCCGCGTCCGCACGGAATCGAGCGCAATCTGGTGATCACGCAGTGGGCGTGGGGCGACGCGGCGACCTACGCGCACGACGAAGCCGCGAGCGACAAACGCGACCCGCGCGTGAACGCGAACGGCCTCGTCTACGGCGTCGACATCGGCAACGACCACGTGCTCGCGCTCGATCCGGTGCGGCACATCGCGAGCGCGGTGAAGACGCCGACACGAGGCGGCTTCGCGACGCCGTGGTGCAGCCAGACCTACCGCCCGCTCGGTGGCACGCCGGAGCTCCCGGTCGGGTTCGGCTCGCTCGGCTGCCCGGCGCCGGGCGGCGCGAGCAGCTTGCCGGACGCGTACGCGAACCCCGCGAACCCGCACAACCCGATGCTCGACGCGCAGGGCCGCGTCTGGATCACGACACAGCTGCGCCGCGAATGGGGCGACGACTCGCCCGACTTCTGCAAGCAGTCGCCCGTGATCGCGAAGAACTACCACCACCGGCAGCTCGGCGTCTACGACCCGCGCACGCGCGAGACGACGCTGGTCGACACTTGTTACGGGACACACCATCTGCAGTTCGACGCGAAGGGCCGCTTGTGGACGAGCGGCGATTCGTACGTGATCGGCTGGCTCGACCCCGACGAGTACGATCCGGCGAAGCCCGAGACGCTCGCCGCCGCGCAGGGCTGGAGCGAGGTCGTCGTCGACACGGACGGCGACACGAAGGCCGATCGGCCGATCGTCGGCTTCAACTACGGCGTGATCCCGAATCCGGTCGACGGCAGCGTTTGGACGGCGCAGCCCGGCAACGATCCGGGCGCGCCGTTCGAGCATCGCGGCCGGCTCGTGCGATACGACCCGAAGGCCGACCGGCACGAGACGTACATCCCGCCCGCGCCCGGCGCGGGACCGCGCGGCGTCGACGTCGACACGAAGGGCGTGATCTGGATCGCGCTCGGCGGCAGTGGGCACCTCGCGAAGTTCGAGCGCGACAAATGCAAGCAAACGTGGGGCGCGGGCGAGCAGTGCCCCGAAGGCTGGACGCTCTTCCGCAGCCCGGGCCCGGCGCTGCGTACACGCCCGAACGACTCCGGCGAGCTCGGCGCGGATTTCCACTACTACCTGTTCGTCGACCAATTCGACACGCTCGGGCTCGGCAGCGACGTCGTGATCCTGAACGGCACCGCCAGCGACGCGCTGCTCGCGTTCGATCCGCGCGCCGAGCAGTGGACCGTGATCCGTATCCCGTATCCGCTCGTCACCTACACGCGCGGCCTCGACGGCCGCATCGATGACCCGAGCACCGGCTGGAAGGGCCGCGGCCTCTGGTTCACCAACGGCCTCGACCCGCTGCTGCACTCCGAGATCCCGCAGAGCTACGTCGGCAAGGTGCAGCTGCGGCCCGACCCGCTCGCGAAGTAGCGCGGCGGCTCAGCTCTCGAGCTTCCGGTAGCGCGGCTTCTTCCCCGTCGTGCCGTACGCGATTCCGGAAAGCGTGCGCAGCTTCCGGAAGCCCGGCGAGTGATCGACGAGCCGCGGGCCCGCGGCCGTGAGGCCGCCGTCGACGACGAGCAGGTGGCCGCTGACGAACACGCTGTCGTCGCTCGCGAGGAACAGCGCCGCGCCGGCGATGTGCTCCGGCTCGCCGCGATCGGGCCACGGCTGCACCGTCTTCACCCATTGATCCGCGGCCGCCTCGTTGCCGCCGTGCATCAGCGGCGTGTAGATCGCGCCCGGACAGATCGCGTTCACGCGAATGCGATGCGGCGCGAGCTCGAGCGCCGTCGACTGCGTGAGGCTCGCGACGGCAGCTTTCGCCGCCGAGTACGCCTGCGCGCCGCCGCCGCCGGAGAGCGCCGCCACCGAGGCGGTGTTGATGATCGAGCCGCCGCGGCCACCGGCGATCATCGCGCGCGCCGCGTGCTTGATGCCGAGGAACACCGAGCGCGTGTCGATCGCGAAGGTCTCGTCCCACGCGGAGACCTCGGTCTCCGTAATGGGTCCGAACGCGCCGCCGACGCCGGCGTTGTTGAACATCACGTCGAGGCGCCCGAGCTCCGCGAGCGCCGTCTCGACGAGGGCCGCGACGTCGCGCTCCTCGGCGACGTCGGCGCGCACGAAGCGCAGCCGCTTCGCGTCGCCGCGGCGCGCACGTTCGGCGACGAGCTCCGCGCCCTTCGCCTCGTTCAGATCCGCGGCGATCACGCTCGCGCCCTCGGCGAGGAAGCGCTCCACCGAGGCGCGGCCCATCCCGCTCGCACCGCCGGTGATGATTGCGACGCGGCCCTCGAGCGCGCCCGCGCGGCTCATGCGCCCAGCGCCTTCGCGATCAGCGCGCTCGCATCGGGGACGCCGCGCGGCGTCGTGAATGCGGCGTCGTCCGCGAGGCGCGCGCAGTAAGCGGCGACGTCCTCGATGCTCGCGCTCGGGTGGAAGACGCCCGCGCTCTCGCCGACGAACACGCGCGCGATGCGCCCGGCGCCGGCCGTCAGGATCTCGCCCGCGAGCGTGCACGATTCGTGGCACAGGTAAGCGACCACCGGCGCGACCTTCTCCGGCGCCATGTGCGCGCCGAGCTCGCCGGTCAGCCCCTCGGTCATGCGCGTCGCCGCGTTCGGGCTGACGACGTTCGCTTTCACGTCGTACTTCGCGCCCTCGATCGAGATCGTTCGCGCGAGCCCGACGAGCCCCATCTTCGCGGCGGAGTAGTTCGCCTGCCCGAAGTTCCCGTAGGTGCCCGACGGGGACGACGTCATCACGATCCGCCCGAAGCCCTGCGCGCGCATGCGCTGGTACGCGGGGCGCGTGACGTTGAACGCGCCGCGCAGGTGGACGCCGTGCACGGCGTCCCACATCTCGGCCGTCATGTTGTGGAACGCCTTGTCGCGCAGGATGCCGGCGTTGTTCACGACGACGTCGACGCGGCCGAACGTCTCGAGCGCGCTCGCGACGATCGCCTCGCCGTTCTCCGCCGTCGCGACCGAGCGCGTATCGGCCGCGGCGATTCCGCCGGCCGCAAGGATCTCCTCGACGACGCTCTTCGCGGGCTCCTCGCTGCCGCCGCTGCCGTCGAGCGCGGCGCCGTTGTCGTTGACGACCACGCTCGCACCGCGCGCCGCGAGCAGCTTCGCGTACGCGCGCCCGAGGCCGCGCCCGCCGCCCGTAACAATCGCCACCCGCCCGTCGAAGCGAAGCTCCGCCATGCTCGCGCCCTCCGAGGCTGCAGACACTATCGCGGCGGGCCGGAGCGCCGCGCCTCGAGTCGCGCGCGCCGGCAGCCGATGCGTGATGGAGACTGGCTACGAGAACGGCGCCGGCATCGTGATCGCGAAGGCCGACGGCGCGGCGCACCTGCTGCTGAGCGTCGGCGGCGGCGTGATCGGCGGCGGCGACATTCCGCGCGTGAACGCCGCGGCCCCGCGCGCGGCGAAGTACAGCCGCTCGTGCTCACCCGCAGTGGAGTGCGCGGCGCGCGCGCGAGCCACGCGGCGCTCGCGAGCGGGCGGCATCCGCTCTCGCGCCTGTTCCTCGCCAGCCACGAGCTGCAGACGGCGCTCCGCGAGGAGAGCGAGGCGAGCGGCGTCGAGCCGTCGCGAGTGGTGTTCGCGCTTAGCGCGCGACGCGCACGCGTGCGAGCAGATTTCCGCTGCGGTCGTCGCGCAGCTCGTACTCGACCACGTCCGCGGTGAAGCTGCCGCCTCCCTGCGCCGGCTGGACGCCGGTGATCACGAGCAGCACGTCGGCGGTCGCCGAGCCGATCGGACCCAACGTGTCGCGGATGAGCTGCGAGTTCTCGGGCGCCACCTTCCAGGTCTGCGCGTCGAGGCCGTTGCCGAAGCGCAGCTCCACCTTCTGTTGGAACGCGTCGAAGCTCACCACCGAGCTCGGGGCTAGCGCGCGCAGCGTGAACTCGCCGTAGCTCGGGTCGTACTCGCTGAGATTCGCCGCCAGCGAGAGGCGCAGCACGCCGACGTTCCGCACGGCCGCGATCGCGGCCTCGAGCTCTGAGCGCACCATCTCGCGCGCGGCCGGCTTCTCGATCGGCTTCACGTACGCGACGCGCGAGTCCGCCTCGACCCAGCGTTCGATCGGCGGCGCGATCCCCGCCATGTCGTAGTACAGCAGCACCATCGCGCTCGGTTCGGGATTCACGAGCTCGCCGGTTCGGCCGTCGATCGGCGCCGGCGCGCCACGCAGCGCGCGATCGGGCGAACCTCGCGCGGCTTCGCCGGGTTCCCGAGCGTCGGAAGCGCTCGCGTGCTCCGCCGCGGGCGCCGCCGCGTCCGCGGAGTCGCCGGGGTCATCACCGCACGCGAGCGCTCCGCTCAGCGCGAGCCCAAGCGCCAGCGCGCGCGGTCCATCACAGCTGCGGCGCATCGGCGTTCTCCGCGGCCTCGCGCGTCTCGCGCGCCTGCCGCTCCGCGTCGCCGGCTGCGAGCGCTCGTTCCGTGCCGGTGATCGCCTGATAACCGCCGGCCTGGTCGATCACGCCCACCTGGATGTACTGCGCGAGATCGGGATTGCTCGGCATCGGCACGATCTGCGCGTGGACGACCAGGCCGCAATCGGGCGAGAAGTTCGTACCGCCATCCGGATCCGAAATGCCGCCGCATTGCGTGTAGAGCGGCGAGGTTTCGGTCGCGAGGCGCCCGCGCGGGTCATAGATCCACCAAATCATCCGCTGGCTCGTCGTCAGGTCGCGGGAAGGCGTCCCGTACTTCTCGATCAACGCCTTCGCGACAGCATCTCGCGTCGGGTTCTTTCCCTCGGCGAACCATTCCTCGCGCGCGACGCTGATGACCCGCTCCTGCTGCGGCAGCCCCATCGTCGTGACGGACCACTTCGACTGGCCCGGCAGCATGTCCTGCGTCACCGCGTTCCCACTGCGCGCCATGAAGCCCTCCTGCATCTCCTTCATGATTTCTTGCGACGACTTCTCCGCCTCCGCGAAGCGTGCGCCGAATCCTTGTCGCAACGTCTGGCCGTAGGTCTGGATGTTGAAGCCGCGCCCATCCGCGGTCGCGACCAGCATGTCGTGCGTGCACAGCACGACGTTCACCGCCTCGTCATAGGTGAGACCGGGCCGCACGCCGACGACGTCGTCGACCGGAGCGCCGTCCGCGCGCTCGGGCGTGTCGATGTCCGCGGGGCAGTCGACGTCGCCGCGCGTGTTCTCCGCGACCTCTTCGGCGCTCGCGAGATCCTCTCCGCCGCGCCGGCCGGAGCTCGGATCGGGGAGACCGATGTCGTCGTCGTCCGAGCCGCACGCGGCGACGCCGAGCGCCGCGACCAGCGCCATTGCGAAACGTGTCCGGTTCATGAGCCTCCCTCCGTTGCGGTGCCGCAGGTTGCGGCCGTCAAGGCAGCCGACTCAACACGGCCGTGCGGATGTTCGAGCGGATCGGGTCCTCGCTCTGCGACTGCTCGATGCTGCCGTCTTGCTGAACGCGGCCGACGTAGCGGTACCAGCCCTGGTCGGCGTACAGCGAGTACCACTCGCCCGTGATCGTGCGGCCGGCGAGCGAGCCGCGGATTTCGTAGTGCGGGCCGCGGCCGGCCGGCGGCCAGGTGCAGAGCATCCGAACGTTCGCGCCCGTCTGCGTGAGCGAGCAGCGCCCCTGCCCGAGATACGCGTACTCACCGCTCAGCGAGGCCGGCGCGCTCCCGGCCGCGATCTCGACCAGCGCGACGTCGTCGAGGCCGTTGCTGTTGTCGCTCGCCGCGTCGCGATTGAGGAACGCGATCGTCGTGGCAGTGGACGAGGCGGTGAACGGGACCGCGATCCTCCGCCAGTGCTGCGCTCCGCGCTGGACCTCGTCGTTCCGAAAGGCGCCCGCCGACCTCTGGTCGATGAGTACCTCGACGGTGCTGGTCGTTCCGAAGCCGCCGCCGGAGACGTTGCCGACGAAGAAGGAGAGCTCATAGCGAGCTCCGGCACGCGTGCGAACCGTCTGCTGCACCCCGGTCGCGGAGTTCGAGAGCCCCGTGAGGTCGAGCCACTGCAGGCTCGAGTGGGCGTTGAATACGATCCCCGCGTTCCGATACGCGCCGCTGATCGGCGCCACGTTGCCGCGCGGCGCTCCGATCACTTGCCAGCCGGCGAACGACTGGCCGCTCGCGAAGAGCTGGTAGCGCCCGCTCGGGACCACCGGCGCCTCGAAGCCGCCGTTCTGGATGAGGCTGCCTCGCGCCCCGGGAGCCGCCAACGCCGTCGCCAGCGCGTCGTTCAGAACCTGCCCGGCGTTCGCGCAGCCGAGCGCACACGCGAGTCCGAGACCCGCGATCGATGCGAGTTTGAGGTGCATGCGATCTCCGCCTGTTGTTGGGGACGCGGCGCGCGGTCAGGCCGGTGAGCCGGCGTACTCCGACCACGCTTCCTCGACGACCTCGAGGTTCCGGACGCCGCGCCGGCGCATCCACCAGCCGAACGCGAGCAGCGGAATGCCAATCGGCGCCATCACGATCAGCAGCGTGCAAAGGCCGCCCATCACCATCACGTAGGTGCCGGCGAGCTTCGGGAACTTCGCTGCCGACACGAGCTTCGTGCGCTGCGTGTGGAGCACGTCCGGATCGCGCGTGCCGGTCGACTTGAGGAAGCCGACGACGGTCTGCTTGTCGAGCGCGAGGAGCGGGCTCTTCTCGATCTCCATGGATCCTCCGGTGCGCCGCCCAGGAGCCGAGGCGGCGTTCACTGCGCATTGCGTAAAACGCGCTCCGCAGCCGTCATTTCGCGGCATACTTTTTTGGGGCGAGGGCGCGGCGCAGTCGGAGCGGACCATGGGGAGCGGGCTCGGCGACGACCTCGAGATCCCGCAAGCAAGCCGCCCAGAGCTCGACGCGCTGTTCAGCCTCACCTACGAGGAGCTGCGCCGGCTGGCGGCGAGCGTGCGGCGCCACGAGGCAGGCGGGACGCTGAGCCCGACCGTGCTCGTGAACGAGGCGTGGCTGAAGCTCGCGAGCGCCCCGCCGCGCGCTCTCTCGCAGCTCCACTTCAAGCGCATCGCGGCGCGCGCGATGCGGCAGGTGCTCGTCGAAGCCGCGCGGCGCCGCGACGCCGACAAGCGCGGCGCCGGCTTTGCGCCGGTCACGCTCGATGAGAGCACGCCGGCGCTCACGAGCGCGTCGGAGCTGCTCGAGCTCGATGCGGCGCTCACGAAGCTCGCGTCGCTGAGCGCTCGACAGGCGGCGTTGATCGAATGCCGCTTCTTCGGCGGCATGGACGTCGCCGAGACGGCCGCGCTGCTCGAGGTCTCCGAGGCGACACTGCTGCGCGATTGGCGCGCGGCGCGCGCGTGGCTCGCGAGCGCGCTGCGCGGGGAGACCTGATGGATCGCGAGCGCTGGGAACGCGCGCAGCAGCTGTTTCACGCCGCGGTCGAGCGTGCACCGGACGCGCGCGACGAGTTCCTGCGCGACGCGTGCGGCGCAGACGAAGAGCTGCACGCGAGCGTTCTGGCGCTGCTGAGCGCCGATGCGGCGACCGCTCCGGTCGATCGTCCACTCGCGGAGCTCGCCGGTGCGGTGCTCCGCGCCGCGCCCGCCGGGTTGCCCGCGGTCGCGTTCGGCCCCTATCGCGCGCTGCGCGTGCTGGGCGAAGGCGGCATGGGCGTCGTCTACCTCGCGCGGCGCGACGATCTCGGCAGCGTCGCCGCGATCAAGGTGCTCCGGGATGCCTGGCTCTCGCCCGCGCGGCGCGATCGCTTCCGGCTCGAGCAGCGCACGCTCGCCCAGCTCGGCCATCCGGCGATCGCGCAGCTGCATGATGCCGACACGCTGGCGGACGGAACCCCCTGGTTCGCGATGGAGTACGTCGACGGCGAACCCCTCACCGATTATTGCCGCGTGCATGCGACGAGCCTGGAGGGGCGTCTCGAGCTGTTCCGCAGTGTGTGCGCCGCGGTACAGCACGCGCACTCGCACGCGGTGATTCATCGCGACCTGAAGCCGTCGAACATCCTGGTCGCACGCGATGGCGCGGTGAAGCTGCTCGATTTCGGCATCGCGAAGCAGCTCGCGGATCTCGACGCGCCGGTCGACCAGACGCGCACCGGACTGCGCCTGATGACTCCGGCCTACGCCGCGCCCGAGCAGATTCGCGGCGAGCCGGTCGGCATCCGCAGCGACGTCTACTCGCTGGGCGTGATCCTCTACGAGCTGCTCGTCGGGCGCACGCCGTTCGAGCTCTCGGGAAAGACGCCCGCCGAGGCCGCGTCGACCGTTGCGGCGCGCGAGCCCGAGCGGCCCTCACTCGCGGCGCAGCGCACCGGCGACGGCGATGCGGCAGCGCCGCGCGCGCGCTCCGCGGGCCGCGTCGCGTGGCGCGACCTCGACGTGCTGTGTCTCACCGCGATGCACGAGGACCCCGCGCGTCGCTACCAGACGGTCGAGGCGTTGATGCGCGACCTCGCGCACACGCTCGCGAGCGAGCCGCTCGAGGCGCGGCCGGATTCCGCGGGCTACCGCGTCGCGAAGTTCGTGCGGCGCAACCGCGGGCTGGTGGTCGCGGCCGCGCTCGCGAGCCTGCTGCTGATCGCGCTGGTCAGCTTCTACACGGTGCGGCTCGCGGGCGCGCGCAGCGCGGAGCTCGCCGAGGCGCGGCGCGCGCAGCGCGTGCAGCGCTTCATGCTGGATCTGTTCAGCGGCGGCGACGAGGCCGCCGGGCCCGCGAGCGACCTGCGCGTCGTCACGCTGGTCGAGCGCGGCGTGCAGGAGGCGCAGAGCCTCGACGCGGAGCCGGCCGCGCAGGCCGAGCTCTACGACACGCTCGGCGGGATCTCGCGCAAGCTCGGCGAGCTGCCGCGCGCCGAGACGCTGCTCGTGCGCGCGCTGCGCGCGCGGCGCGCGCGGCTCGGCGCCGATCATCCCGACGTGATCGAGAGCCTGGTCGCGCTCGGGCTGCTGCGCTCCGACCAAGCGCGCTACGAGGAGGCGGAGGCGCTCGTGCGCGAAGCGCTCGCGCTCGAGCGGCGCGGCGTGCCGGGCGATCATCCGGCGCTGGTCGCCGCGCGCACCGCGCTCGGCCACGTGCTCGTCGAGCGCGGCGCCTACGCCGACGCCGTGCGCGTGCTCGAGCAGGCGACGGCGCAGCGCGAGGCGAGCGGCGCGGGAACGCCCGAGCTCGCCGAGACGCTGAAGGAGCTCGGAGACGCGCACTTCTATCTGGGGCACTGGGCGGAAGCGCAGGCGCTGCGCGAGCGCACGCTCGCGATCCAGCGCGCGATCTACGGCGAACGTCATCCGCGCGTCGCGTCGAGCTTGGTCGATCTCGGCGCGATCCACTTCGAACAGGGGCGCTACCCCGAGGCCGAGCGCTTCCACCGCGAGGCGCTCGAGCAGATGCGCGCCTACTACGGCGACGCGCACTACGAGACGGCCGCCGCGCTGACGAGACTCGGGCAAGCGCTGATCTATCAGGAACGCTACGACGAAGCGGAGCCGCTGATGCGCGAGGCGCTCGCGATCCACGAGCGCGTGTTCGGCGCGGAGCACCCGCGCGTCGCGTCGCCGCTCAATGAGATCGGCTCGCTCGCGCTGATGCGCGGGAGATGGGACGAGGCCGAGGCCGCGTTCCGGCGCATGGTCGCGATCTATCGCAAGGCCTACCCGGAGGGCCACTACCTGATCGGAATCGCGGTCTCGAACGTCGGCAGCGTCTACATGCGTTCGGAGCGTCACGCTCTCGGCGAGCCGTATTTCCGCGAGGCGCTCGCGATCTTTCTCGCGACGCTGCCGCCCGATCACACGAACGTCGGCATCGCGCGCATCAAGCTCGGCCGCACGCTGCTTCGCCAGAAGCGCTGGGCCGAGGCCGCCGCCGAGACGCTCGCGGGCCACGACATCCTCGCGAAGCAGCAGGAGCCGTCGGTGAGCTGGCTGGTCTCCGCGCGCAAGGATCTCGCCGAGGCCTATGGCGCGCTCGGCGATCGCGAGCGCGCGGCGCGCTTCGCGGAAGCCTCCGCGGCTCCGAGCGCAGCGGAGTAGCGCTGATCGCCGCCGACGCGCGGCGCGGCATCGGACGCGCGGTTGGGTGGAACCGCGCGTGCAGTCTGCGGAGCTGGTGGGCCGCCTGGGACTCGAACCCAGAACCAACGGGTTAAAAGCCCGCTGCTCTACCGGTTGAGCTAACGGCCCTGGCGGCGGGAAGTACCACCGGGTGTGCGCGGCAGCCAGCGGAGCCGGAACTCGCGCAAAAGGTCGGCCGCCGGCGGGCCGATGGACGCGCATCGCCGTCCGCGCACGGCGGAGGTGCCCGGTGCTCAACACTTTCTCGCAGTTCCTGCTGCAGAACGACTACGCGTCGCTCGCGGAGCTCGAGGAAGCGGGCCAGGCAACGGTGCTCTACGGCGGCCGGCTCGGCACCGCGCTGGTCGAGCTCGGGCTGCTGACGCTGGAGCAGCTCGATTCGGCGCTCGCGCGCCATCATGGGCTGCCCGAAATCCCGAAGGAGTGGCTCGCGAAGCCCGACCCCGGCGCGCGCGCCGCGCTGCACGTCGACCTCGTGAAGCGGCACCGCGCGTTTCCGCTGCAGTTCGAGAAGCGCTCGCTGCACGTCGGCATGGTCGACCCGCGCAACGACGCGATCCTCGACGACCTCGCGTTCGCGAGCGGCTGCGTGATCGTTCCCTACGCGCTCGCCGAGTTTCGCTTCGTCCAGCTGATGCAGCGCGTATTCGGCATCGCGCCGTCGACGCGCTTCAAAGCGCTGCTCGACGAACGCGCGCGTGGGCGCGCATTGCGCGAGCGCGAGCTGCAGCGCGCGCGGATCAGCGCGGAGCGCGAGCAGGACCCCAGCGAGCTCGAGGTCGGACCGCTCGCGGCGAACGTCGAGCTCGGCGCGAGCGACGAGTTTACGTTCAAGGCGGGCGCGCCCTTGGCGGAGCCGGCGCGGGCCGCGGCGCCCGTGATCGCGACGCTTCCGCCCCTTCCCCCTGTGCAGAAGTCGAGCCCGCCGGCGCTCGCGCTCACCGATGCGCCGCTACTGCTCGATCGCCGCGCGCCAGTCGCGCCGCTCGAGGCGCTCGAGCGCATCGTCGCCGATTCGGGCGAGCGCACGCAGGTGATCGAAGCGAGCGTGGAGCTGGCGGCGCGCTTCGCGGCGGTCGCAGCGCTGTTCGTCGTGCGCGATCGCATTGCCTCGGGTCTGGCGGCGCGGCGCGGCGCCGAGTCGCTCGACATCGAGGCGACCGGGATTCCGCTCGGCGGCGAGAGCCTGCTCGCGGGCGCGGCCGCGAGCGGGAAGCCGGTGCGCGGGATGCCGGGGTGCGCAGTCGACAAGGCGCTCGCGCGCGCGCTCGGCAGCGGCGAGAGCGCCGAGCTGGTGGTCTACCCGGTCACGATCGGCGAGCGCGTCGTGAACCTGCTGATCGTGCAGCCCGAGAGCGAGACACTCGGCGCGACGGGCGGAGCGGGACTCGACACACTCGTGCCGATGATCAGCGCCGCCTACGAGCGGCTGATCCGCGCGCAGAAGCACAAGGCAGCGGCCGGCGCGGCGAAGCCGGTGAGCGCCGCCGCGCGGGCGAGCGCAGCGGCGACCAAGGCCGCGATCGGTGCGCTGCCGCTGCAGAAGCGCGTCGTGCGCGTGAACGACAAGAAGTGAATCACCCGGCGGGAGCTCGTTCGAGCGATGACGGGTTGTCCGAAGCGGTGAGTTACTGGCGCGTGTGAGAGAACGGGTCGCGCCGCGCGATCGTTTCGTCGCGACCGGGGCCGATCGAGATCACGTCGATCGGAACCTCGACGACCGCCTCGATGCGCTCGAGGTAGCGGCGCGCGTTGCCGGGCAGGTCGTCGTAGCGTCGCACGTCGCTGAGCGGCTCGCGCCAGCCTGGGAACGTCTCGTAGATCGCCTCGGCGCGGCTCACCTCGTCGAGCGTCATCGGAAAGTCGCGCGTCAGCTTGCCGTCGATGCGCCAGGCGGTCGCGAGCGGGATCTCCTCGAGCCCCGACAGCACGTCGAGCTTGTTGACCGCGATCGAGCCGAAGCCGTTCACGATCGCGGCTTCCCGTAACACCACCGTGTCGAGCCAGCCGCAGCGGCGCTTGCGTCCCGTGGTCGCGCCGAACTCCTGGCCCTTCTCGCCGAGCCACGCCCCGCCGGCGCCGCGGTCCTCGGTCGGAAACGGCCCGCCGCCGACGCGCGTCGTGTACGCCTTGGTGATCCCTAACACGTGGTCGATGCGCGTCGGGCCGATGCCGGCGCCCGTGCAGGCTGCGCCCGCGACGCAGTTCGACGACGTCACGAACGGATAGGTGCCGTGGTCGATGTCGAGGAACGTCCCCTGCGCGCCCTCGAACAGCACCTTCCTGCCCTCGCGCACCGCGCGCTCGAGCAGCTTGCCGGTGTGGTCGACGTACGGCGCGAGCTCCTTGCCGAGCGCGAGCAGCTCGTCGAAGACCGTGTCGGCGGGGATCTCCGGCCAGCGGTGCAGCTCCGTCAGCTCGAAGTTCTTCTCGCGCGCGAGGCGGTCGACCGCGGCCCGTAGAGACGGCGGATCGAGCAAGTCCGCGACGCGGATCCCGCGCCGCGCGACCTTGTCCTCGTAGGTCGGCCCGATGCCGCGGCCGGTCGTGCCGATCGCGCCCTCGCGCCGCGCCTCCTCGCGCGCCTTGTCGAGCGCGACGTGCCACGCGGTGATCACGTGCGCGCGCCCCGAGACGCGCAGCCGCGCCGGGTCTTTCAGCGCGCCCTGCGCGCGGATCTTCCCGATCTCGTCGGCGAGCACGCGCGGATCGACCACGACGCCCGGTCCCACCAGGTTGACGGTGCCGCTCTGCAGCACGCCGGACGGCACGAGGTGCAGCACGGTCTTCTGGCCGCCGACGATCAGCGTGTGGCCGGCGTTGTTGCCGCCGTGGAAGCGCACGACGAGATCGGCGTTCACCGCGAGCCAGTCGACGATCTTGCCCTTGCCTTCGTCGCCCCACTGCGCGCCGACCGCGACCAGCGCCGTCATCGGCCGAGATCCACGAGCTGCGCCGTGATCATGTTCGGCAGCGAGCGCAGCCGCTCCATCACCGCCTCGCTGGGGCTCTGGTCGACGTTCACGATCATCGCCGCCTCCGCGCGCTCGCGTACCAGCGCCAGCTGCATGCGCGAGATGTTGATGCCGCACTCTCCTAACAAGAGGCCGACCGCGCCGACCACGCCCGGGCGGTCGTGGTTCTGGATCAAGATCGTCGGGCCCTCGGGGATCGCCTCGAGCATGAAGTCGTCGACGCGCACGATGCGCGGCTGATTGCCGTGGAACAGCGCGCCAGTGATCAGACGCCGCACGTTGCCGCGCACGCGCGTCGTGATCGTGCTCGCGAAGTCGAGCGGCCGCGACGACTTCGTCTCGATCACGCGGATGCCGCGCTCGCGCGCGATCACGGGCGCGTTCACCATGTTCACGCGATCGGTGACCGACTCGAGCACGCCCTTCAGCACCGCGATCGTGATCGCCGAGACGCGCAGCCCGGCGACGTCGCCCGCGTACTCGATCTCGATCTCCTCGATCGCGCCCGGCCGCAGCTGGCCTTGGAAGCGCCCGAGCTTCTCCCCTAGCACCAGATACGGGCGCACCTGCTGCAGCAGCTCGGGCGAGATCGACGGCATGTTGACCGCGTTGCGCACTTCGCCGGTAAGCAGGAAATCGCGCACCTGCTCGGCGACCGCGATCGAGACGTTGATCTGCGCCTGCTCGGTGGAAGCGCCGAGGTGCGGCGTGCAGATCACGTTCGGGTGCGAGACGAGCGGGTGATCCTTCGGCGTCGGCTCCTGCTCGAACACGTCGAGCGCCGCGGCGGCGACCTGCCCGGAGCTCAGCGCCTCGAGCAGCGCGGCCTCGTCGACGATGCCGCCGCGCGCCGCGTTCACGATCAAGACGCCGCGCTTCGCGCGCGCGAGCCGCTCGGTGTTCAGCAGCTTGGTCGTGTCCTTCGTCTTCGGCACGTGAATCGTGATCGCGTCGCTGCGCGCGATCAGCTCGTCGAGCGAGACCAGCTCGACGTCGAGCTGCTGTGCGACCTCGGCCGAGATGAACGGGTCGTACGCGACGACGCGCATCGCGAGCCCGCGCGCGCGCTCGGCCACGATCCGCCCGATGTTGCCGAGCCCCACCACGCCGAGCGTGCGGTTGTAGAGCTCGAGGCCCTGGAACTTGCTCTTCTCCCACTTCCCCGCCTTCATCGACGCCGTGGCTTGCGGGATATGGCGCGCGAGCGCGACGAGCAGCGCGATCGCGTGCTCGGCGGTGGTCACGTTGTTCCCTTCGGGCGTGTTCACGACCACGATGCCGCGCTGGGTGGCCGCCGAGACGTCGACGTTGTCGACGCCGATGCCCGCGCGCCCGATCACCTTCAGCTGCGGCGCTGCCGCGATCACGTCGGCGCTGACCTTCGTGTTGCTGCGGACCACGAGGCCGTCGGCGTCGGCGAGAACCGCGCCGAGCTCGCCGGGGGAGATGCCCGGGACGTTCAGCAGCTCGAGCCCGGCGGCGCGCCGGAGGATCTCGAGCCCCTGAGGCGCCAGCGCATCGCTCACCACCACTTTCGGCACAGGCCTCTCCTCCCTTTCTTCTCCGAGCTTCGCTCGCCGGCGGCTCGCTGCGCGCCGGCGACGTCGCTTCGCGACGTTGGCCGGCTTGCGGTCACGTCGGCGTCGTGCGGCCCTGCGAACCCGGCGGTTCTGTCCCGCTTCGGGTTTCTCGCAGCGGGCGCTCGGCCCGAAAAACGCCGCAGGATTGCCGCTGAGGACTGCCGCTGCAACCCGGCTCTTCGCTCGCTCACGGGCGACACACCTTGGGGTCTGACCCCTTTCTGCGTCGATGCGACGATCGTGTCCGAACGCGAGTGGTCTCGTATGGTGCGCGCGCATGTCCGGAAGCGAGCTGCTCGATCCGCTCCCGATCCGCCCGCGCGGTGCGCTCGCGGCGACGGTGCGGCCGCCGGGCTCGCGCAGCCTCGCGAACCGCGCGCTGCTCGCGGCGGCGCTCGCGCGCGGGACGAGCCTCGTGCGCAATGTGACGCCGAGCGACGACACCGACGCGATGCGGCTCGGTCTCGAGGCACTGGGCGTCGCGCTCGAGCGTGACGGGAGCGCCGACGACTGGCGAATCCACGGCGTCGACGGGCGGTTCGCGCCGATCGCGGAGGCGATCGACGTGCGCGCGTCCGGGACGACCGCGCGCTTTCTGACCGCCGCCGCGACGCTCGCAAACAACCCCGTCGTGCTCGACGGCACGAAGCGGATGCGCGAACGCCCGATCGCCGATCTCGCGGCGGCGCTCGCCGCACTCGGCGCGCGCGTCGAGGTGCTCGGCGCGAACGGCTGCCCGCCGGTGCGCACGGGCGGCGCGCGGCTCGCCGGCGGCGACGCGCTGCTCGACGTGCGGCGCTCCTCGAGCCAGTACGTCTCCGGCATCTTGCTCGCGGCGCCATACGCAGAGCGCGACGTGAGGCTGCGCTTCGTCGGCGACGAAGTGATCTCTCGCCCGTTCGTCGACCTCACGCTCGCGGTGATGCGCGATTTCGGCGCCGACGCGGCGTGGCGAGGGCCGGGGGCGATCGTCGTTCGCGCCGGCCGCGGTTATCAGGGACGCGAGTACACCGTGGAGCCCGACGCGCAGGGCGCGGTGTACGGCTTCGCAGCCGCGGCGATCACGGGCGGCCGCGTGACGGTGCCGCACCTTTCGCGCAGCTCGATCCAGCCCGATCTCGGCTTTCTCGACGCGCTCGCGGCGATGGGCTGCCAGGTCGATCGCGGCGCGGATGCAATCTCGCTGACCGCCGCGCAGAAGCTGCGCGGCGTCCGCGTCGATGCGAACCCGTGGCCCGACGCCGCGCTCGCGCTCGCCGTCGTCGCGCTGTTCGCGGATGGCCCGACCGAGATCGTGAACGTGCCGAACCTGCGCATCAAGGAAACGGATCGCCTCGCCGCGCTCGAGCGCGAGCTCACGAAGCTCGGCGCGCGTGCGACCGCGGGCCCCGACTGGCTCCGCATCGAGCCCGGCGCCCGGCGCGGCGCCGCAATCGACACCTACGACGACCACCGCATGGCGATGTCCTTCGCGCTTGCCGGCCTGCGCATCCCGGGCGTCTCGATCCGCGACCCCCTCTGCGTCCGCAAAACCTGGCCGCGCTTCTTCGAAGCGCTCGAGAGCTGGTCATAGAGCGCTCGTTGAAGCGCGCTGCGCTCGCAGCTCGCGCGCTAGCGACCTAGAGCGACCGCGCGGGCGAGCGGAGTCGAGCCCCCGCCGCACCGCGCAGCGGCGCCCCGAAACGAGAGCCTCCTACTCGCCCTTCACCTTCGTCGTCGCGAGCGCGAAGCCTTCTGCCCCCGCGATCTGCGCTTGGTCCAGCACATACACCGCCTCGCCGTACACGATCTCTTTGTCCCCGCGCAGAATCACGATCTTGTCCGTCGCCTTCTCGAGCGCCGCCTTGATCGTCGCCTGCAGCGCATCGCGCTTCACGGCGTCGCCGTCCACTTGAATCGTGCCGTCCGTCGCGATCGTCACGTTGACCGCTTTCGGCGGCGTCTTGCCCGCTTCTTGCGCCGACGGCAGATCCACCTTCTTGCCCGTATTCGCGATCACCGACGACGTGACCATGAAGATGATCAGCAGCACGAGGAACACGTCGGTCAGCGGCGTGATGTTGATCTCGGCGACGATTCCGCTCGCGCCTTCGTCGTCACCCGGCAGCTGCACGGCCATGGGGCGCCTCCGCTCCGGCGTCGCCGGCCTCGAGGTAGAGCAGCGCTTGGATGAAGCGCTCGCTCGCGCGCGCGGTCGTGCCGGTGATCGCCGTGATCCGCGTGTTCAAGTAGTTGTAGAGAAGCAGTGCGAGGATCGCGATCAACAGGCCGACGGCCGTCGCGATCAGCGCCTCGGAGATGCCCTCGGACACGACCGCGAAGCCCGCATCGCCCGATTCCGCGATCGCGCCGAACGCCTGGATGATGCCGATCACGGTGCCGAGCAGGCCGATGTACGGCGCGAGCGAGCCGATCGTTCCGACGAACCAGACGCCGCGCTTGAGATCGGTCAGGAGCTCCTGGCGCGCGGTGTTCATGATCTGCTGCAGATCCTCGAGCGCGACGTTGCGCCAGCGCAGCCCCTCGCCGAACACCGCGGCCATCGGCGTCGCCGACGTCTCGCAGAGCGCGCGCGCTGCCGGCAGGTCCTGGCGCAGCAGGCCGTCGACGACCTTGCGCGTGAAATCCCGCGTCGTCCCCTCGACGCCGCGGAACTTCCAGAGCCGCTCGAACGCAATCGCGAACACGATCACCGAGAGCACGCCGAGCGGATACGTGACGTACCAACCTTGCCGGAGCAGATGCAGGATCTCTGAAGCCGTCATGCCTTCCGAAACTCCTCAGTCGCAAAATAGTTGGAGCCGCCCTCGCGTCGCGCGCCCGAAACTCCTCGCTCGCCGAAACGTTCGAAGCCGGCAGTGAGTAACCGAATCAGCGTTTCGTTGACACCCCAGGACGCCTCTCGTAGGTTGGCCGCTTCGTCGAAATTCCCCTTCAAACGCGAAGAGTTGCAGCCGCGCAGCGGAGCCGGCTGCGAGAGCGGGGCGCGATGCTGAGCGAGCGGACGGGTGAGCGCTTCGAGGTGCGGCGACGGCGGCCGAAGCACGCCCCGCGCATGCACACGCGCCGCACGAGCACGGCCGCGCTCGCGATCGCCGCTCCGCCTGGCGTCTTTCCCGGCACCGCGATGCGCGACCCGGCGGGCGCGCGCGAGCGAATCGTCTCGAGCGGGCTCTCGATTCTCATTCATGCCGCGATCGTCGCGGCGATCGGTCTCACCGCGTATCTCGCGCCCGAGGTGATCCAAGAGCAGCTGACGATGGTGACGCGCGTCGACGACGCGCCCGACACCGATTCGAGCGGGTCGCCGCGGCCGCGCGCGATCGCCGAGAGCTCTGGCAAGTTCGCGCCCGCGCCGATGGCGCTGCAGGCGCACGTGATCAATCCCGCGGTGATCCAGGCGCGCGCGGCGAACATCGCGGCGGCGCAGCAGATCCAGATCGAGAACATCGCCGCGGTCGCGGCGCCACGGGAGATCGTGCACACGACCGCGCCGACGGTCGAGGCGGCGCGCACGTATCAATCGATCGCTCAGGTCTCGCCGACCGCGGTCGACACGAACGCGGCC
>Ga0187894_10000725_pt1 | contig 44449 bp, 49 predicted proteins | sample GBC1701081metaG_FD_136650 | JGI IMG/M metagenome (GOLD analysis project Ga0187894, IMG submission 136650) | White microbial mat communities from a lava cave in the Kipuka Kanohina Cave System on the Island of Hawaii, USA - GBC170108-1 metaG ... | reverse complement strand
TGACGTCGGGAGTTCCCTTCTCTCCGGGTTGTGCCACTTCCGCGAAAGCGCGTTCGCTTTCGCTCGAAATGGCGCGCCCGGAGAGATATGCGCCTGCTCCATCCATGGCCGGCGCCCACAGGGTCGCGCTTCGCGCGACCGCGTCCGTTCCCGACGGACGCGTCGAACTCCCTCTTTCATGACGTCGGGAGTTCCCTTCTCTCCGGGTTGTGCCACTTCCGCGAAAGCGCGTTCGCTTTCGCTCGAAATGGCGCGCCCGGAGAGATTCGAACTCCCGACCCTCAGGTTCGAAGCCTGATGCTCTATACAACTGAGCTACGGGCGCGTGGTGGCCAGGGCGCTAGCCGAGGCCCCTAGGATCCTGTGGTGAGCGTACCCAGGTCCTCGAAGTATCGACGATGAGTCTTGCGAAGAGCTTCTTCACTCGCCGCTTCGAGGAGCACGACTTCCCGAACATCGCCGCGCCTTTGCAACTGCACCTCGAGGTCGATCCGCACTTTCACGGCCTGCGATCGCTCTCGGTCCTCGAAGCGCCTGAGGCTCACCAAGCGGCCCTCGCCGCGGTCATATTCAATCAGGTACAACATGCTAGTCGTTCTTCAGTCGCTCGATCGTCTTTATCATAACCTTCGAGCAGGGATGTTAGCTCGGCCCTGATATCAACGACATCCTGTTCCATTTTCCTGAGCAGACGCTTCATTTGAGTCCTTGCCTTGCGCACTTTCGGTGCTTCAACGCGAGAGATAACCGTCGCCTCGTACCTCGACCTCGCCTCGCGGGTAGTGCGCTCAGCCTTCTCAGCGTCCGTCATGAGTCTTGACGCCTCGCGGAGAATTGTCGTCACCATCCGGGGACCGCCACCGTACTTCAGCTTCGGATCGATGACGTCTGAGACCTTCTCCGAAAGCTCGGCCCAAAGGTGTTGCAAGCTGGTGCGGATCTGTACCTCAATGCCCCTGCCGTCCTGCATGACGACCAGGTGAACCGCTCGGTATCCGTGGCTTGGCTTCTTGCGCCGATCAAAGGTCGTGACTTGCGGGAAGCGTGCTGCGAGCCGCTCGACGACCTCGTCTTGCGAAGCCAGATCCGGTACGACGACGCGGGCTCCGGCAATGTCCTGCCTCTGCGTCAGTCGCATGCTTTCGCGGCGCAGCTTGTCGGCTATCGACGTAGTCGACTTCGCGGGACGTCCAGTGGGCGTCAATCCTTCCGCTCGCAGGACAGCGATGACGGCTTCATAGGGCGGTGAAAACCAAAGGCGGTACGTATCGAGGAGCCGCAGGTCATCCTCACTGATAGCGCCACGTCGGAGCCGCTCACCGAGCCGGTCGACCTGTGCCTTGCTGAGCTTCGCTTCCACGCCCTGACGGTCAGGTCTCGAACAACTGCCGCCCGATATCCCGGAACGCCTTGAACTCCAGCGCGTTGCCGGAGGGGTCCATCAGAAACATCGTCGCCTGCTCGCCCGGCTGGCCGGCGAAGCGCACGCAGGGTTCGAGCACGAACTCGATGCGGTGCCCGCGCAGGCGCTCGGCGAGCGCGTTCCAGTCGTCCAGCTCGAGCACGACGCCATAGTGCGGCACCGGCACGCCGTGGCCGTCGACCGGATTGTAGAGCGCGGCGATCCTGCCCTTCGGCCCGAGCGCGGGGTTGAGATGGCATACGAGCTGGTGACCGAACAGATTGAAGTCGACCCAGTGCTCGGCGCTGCGGCCTTCGCCGCAGCCGAGGGTTTCGCGATAGAAGCGGCGCGCCTCGGCGAGGTCGCGCACCTGGACGGCAATGTGAAAGGGCGTAAGGGCCATCGTGCAATTGTGCGCTAGTCGCACGGGCGGCGCGAGCGATCGCGCGCCCGATGCAGCCGGCTGCCGCGCGCAACCTGCACGCGATTGTGTGCAGAGCCGCCCCACGGCTTCAGCCGCGCGGCACATTGATGTAACCTCCCCGCAGCGCGCGCCAGGGAGCGGGATGCTGGCGCAGGGAAACCAGAATGACGGCGCAGCAGGAAGCCTGAGCATGCCGGAGGGCGTGCACATCATTACTACCGGGGCCGCGTCCTGCGCCCTGCCGACCCTACTGCTCACACCCGTCGCGGCTTTCCGACGGCTGGCGTGCGGACGGATCACGTGCAGATTCTGAAGCGGCTCTCCACCGCAGGCCTCTGCGCGGGCGTGTTCGGTGCCCTCATGGGCGCCGGCGCGCCTGGCGAATACCAGGTCAAGGCCGTATTCCTCTACAACTTCGCACAGTTCGTCGAATGGCCCGCAGCCGCATTCGCCGATGCCGCCGCGCCGTTTGCCATCTGCATCCTGGGCGAGGACCCGTTCGGCGCGCACATCGACGACGCCGTGAAAGGCGAAATGGGCGCGGGACGACCCATCGTCGTGCGCAGGCCGGCCAAGGTCGAGGAGATCGGCGCCTGCCAGATCCTTTTCGTCAGCGCTTCGGAGTCGGAGAACCTTGCGCGTATCCTGCCGACGCTCGCTGGCCGGCACACTCTCACGGTCAGCGACATGGACGCTTTCGTCTCGCGCGGCGGCATGGTGCGCCTGTACACCGAGCGCAATCGCATCCGCCTGAGAATCGGCCTTTCCGTGGTGACGGCGGAAGGCCTGATCATCAGCTCGAAACTCTTGCAGCTCGCGGAGATCGTTCCGCAGCGAGGGAGCTGAGGATGCAGATCCGGCGCACGCTCACCACGATCATGATGGCGACGAGCTTCGCCGCCCTGCTCTTCACGTCGCTCGCGTTCCTCACCTACGAATACATCGCCTTCCGCCGCGACATGCGCCAGCAGGTCGAGACCATCGGCAAGATCGTGGCGAGCAACACCACTGCGGCACTGGCGTTTGCCGACGCCGAGGCCGCGGGCGAAGTGCTGAGCTCTCTGCGCGAAGAGCCATCCATCGTCGCTGCAGCTCTCTACGACGGCGACGGTGCCCTGTTTGCAAGCTTTCCGGAGAACCTCGCCACGACCTCGTTCCCGCAGGCGCCGCTCGACGCGGGCTACGGGTTCGACTCGGGCTACCTGTCCGGCTTCGAGCCGGTCACGCAGAACGGCAGCTTCAACGTCGGCACGCTGTACCTGCGCGCCAGCGCCGCGGCGATCTACCGGCGCCTCGGCCTGTACGGCCTGATCGCCTGCCTCGTGCTCGGCGCTTCGGTTCTGGTCGCGTTCGTCGTTTCGCGCCGGCTGGAGCATCACATCGCGAGCCCCTTCGACCAGATACTCGCGAAGGTACGTTCGCAGCTGGCGCGCCTGGAGCTGCTCAACCGCATCACGCGCGCGATCACCGAGCGCCAGGACCCGCAGAGCATCTTCAAAGTCGTCCTGCATACGCTCGAGGACGACATGCCGCTCGACTTCGGATGCGTGTGCGTGTACGCGCCGGAGACGCAGTCGATCAAGGTCGCGAGCATCGGCCCGCGCAGCGGCGATATCGCGTCCGCCGCGAACCTGCACGAAGGCGGCGAGCTCGACATCGGGTCGAACGGGCTGGCGCGCTGCCTCAAGGGCACGCTGGCCTACGAGCCCGACATCGCAAGTGCGGCCAACGGCCTGACCGCCCGCCTCGCGCGCGGCGGTTTGCGCAGCATCGCGATCTCGCCGCTCCTCTCCGAGAGCACCGTGTTCGGCCTCCTGCTCGCGGGCCAGCGCGCGCCGTCCGCTTTTTCCAGCGGCGATTGCGAGTTCCTGCGCCAGCTCAGCGAGCACGTGGCGCTCTCCTCGCACGATTCGCAGCTCTACGCCGCCCTGCAACAGGCGTACGAAGATCTGCGCCAGAGCCAGCAGGCGGTTCTGCAACAGGAGCGCTTGCGTGCTCTCGGACAGATGGCCAGCGGCATCGCCCACGACATCAACAACGCGCTGTCGCCGGTGGCCCTCTATACCGAATCGATCCTGGAGCGCGAAGAGAACCTGAGCGAGCGCACGCGCGGCTATCTCAGCACCATCCAGCGGGCGGTCGAAGACGTCGCGCAGACGGTCGCGCGCATGCGCGAGTTCTACAGGCCGCGCGAGCCGCAGCTGGTGCTCGCCGAAGTCGACCTCAATCGTCTCGTGCAGCAGGTGCTCGAGCTCACGCGCGCACGCTGGGGCGACCTGGCACAGGAGCGCGGCGCGGTCATCGAGGTCAGGTGCGAAGTCGACAAGGACCTGCCGCCCGTCATGGGTGCCGAGAGCGAGATCCGCGACGCGCTCACGAACCTCATCTTCAACGCCATCGACGCGATGCCCGAGGGCGGCACGCTCTCGGTTCACTCGCGCATGGTGCCCTCGCCGTTGCCCGGCGAGCACCCGTTGCGCCATGCCCTGCTCGAAGTGCGCGACACCGGTGTCGGCATGGATGAAGAGACGCGCCGTCGCTGCCTCGAACCTTTCTACACGACCAAGGGCGAGCGCGGCACGGGGCTCGGGCTGGCGATGGTGTTCGGCATGGTCAAGCGCCACAGCGCGGACCTGGAGATCGAGAGCACCGTCGGTGTCGGCACGCTAGCGCGCCTCATCTTCCCCGTCCCGGTGCGTGCAGTCTCGGGGGATGCGGCTGCTGACAGGCGCGGGCCGTACACGGGCCCGGTCAATCGCCTGCGCCTGCTGATCGTGGACGACGACCCGATGCTGTTAAAGTCGCTGCGGGATATCCTCGAGGCGGACGGTCACCAGGTGACCGCGGCAGAAGGCGGCCAGAAAGGCATCGACAGCTTCATCGCCGCGAAGAAGTCCGGCGCGCCGTTCGGCGCGGTGATCACGGACCTCGGCATGCCCTACGTCGACGGCCGCAAGGTGGCGGCGACGCTGCGCGGACTCGACGGAAAGGTGCCGATCATCATGCTGACCGGCTGGGGTCAGCGGCTCATCGAGGAAGAAAGCATTCCGGCGGGCGTGAGCCGCGTACTGAGCAAGCCACCGCGCCTGCACGAGCTGCGCGCCGCCTTCGCGGAACTGGCGCGGGATTGAGACCGACATGGCGCGAGTGAGATCGGACCGATGAGACTGTTGATCGTCGACGACGAGGCGGCGCAGATGCGCGCTCTGTGCGACACGCTCGAGGACAACGGCTTCAACGCCGTGGGCTTCTCGGCATCGTCGCAGGCGCTCGAGGCGCTGCGCGCCGAGCGCTTCGACCTCGTGCTCACCGACCTGATGATGCCGGAAATGGACGGCATCGAGCTGCTGCGCCGGGCGCGCACGATCGACCCCGACGTCGTCGGCGTGCTGATGACCGGCCACGGCACGCTCGACACGGCCGTCGATGCCATGAAGGCCGGCGCGCTCGACTACATCCTCAAGCCGTTCAAGCTGCGCGAGATGATTCCCGTGATCGAGCGCGCGCTGCAGGTGCGCCGCCTGCGCATCGAGAAGGCCTCCGCGATCGCCGAGCTCGAATCGTTCTCGTATTCCGTGTCGCACGACCTGCGCGCACCGCTGCGCATCGTCTCGGGATATACCGAGATTCTGCTGTCCGATCACCTCGCCGAGTTGTCCGAGGATGCACAGCGCATGCTGAAGAGCGTGCGCGCCGGTGCACAGCGCATGGACGCGCTCATCAACGATCTCCTGCGCCTGTCGCGCCTCGGTCGCGAGCCGCTGCAGAAGGAACCTGTCGACCTCGGCGCCATCGCACGCGATGCGTTCGCGGAACTGACCGCCGCAGCGCCGGCGCCGGCTGCCCAGCTCGTGATTGCCGATTTTCCTCCGGTTGCCGGCGACGCCGGACTGCTGATGCACGTCTTCAGCAACCTGCTGTCGAACGCGCTCAAGTTCACCCGCGAGCGCGAGACGCCGCGCATCGACGTCGGCTGGCAGGATGCGGAGGACGGCGCGCTCGAGGTATTCGTGAAGGACAACGGCGCAGGCTTCGACATGCGCTACGCGCCGAAGCTGTTCCGCGCCTTCCAGCGCCTGCACGGCGCCGAGCGCTTCGAGGGCACGGGGATCGGGCTGTCGATCGTCAAGCGAGTGATCGACCGCCACGGCGGTCAGGTGCGTGTCGAAGCGGAGCCCGACAAGGGCGCGACGTTCCGCTTCACGTTGCCGCGACAGTAGTTCCTCGATGGCGCCATCGAGCAGCTAGACGAGGGTGTGAAACACCCGCTGCACGTCGTCGTCCTGCTCCAGCTTGTCGATCAGCTCCAGGACTTCCGTGGCCTGCTGTTCCGGAAGCTGTGTCGGCGCGGTGCAGATGTACTCGTGCTCGGCCGAGAGCGGAGTCAGGCCACGCCCTTCGAGCGCTTCCTGCAGCTTGCCGAAGTTCTCGAACTCGCAGCGGATCACGAGCTGCGGCTCGCCCTTTTCGCCCGTGCTCTCGCCCATCTCCTCGAGGCCGTGGTCGATCAGGAACAGCTCGAGATCGTCCTGGTCGATGCCCTGGGGATCGAGCCGGAACACGCCCATCTTGCGAAACATGAAGCTGACGCTGCCGTTGGTGCCGAGGTTGCCGCTGCCGCGCGTCATGATGCTGCGCACCGAACCCACCGTGCGCGTGGGATTATCGGTCGCGGCTTCGATCAACAATGCCACGCCGTGCGGGGCGTAGCCCTCGTACAGCACGGTGTGGTAGCTCGCCGAATCGCGGCCGGAAGCGCGCTTGATGGCGGCCTCGACCTTGTCCTTGGGCATGTTCACCGCGCGCGCATTCTGGATCACACGGCGCAGCGCCGGATTGGAGTTCGGATCCGTGCCGCCGGACTTGACGGCGATCGTGATGTCCTTGGCAATGCGCGTGAACTGCTTCGCCATGCGGTTCCAGCGCGCGAACATCGTGTGCTTGCGGGTTTCGAAGATGCGTCCCATGCGCGAATGGTGCCCGAGTGCGCCGGGCCGCGCCAGCGCCCGAGGCCGCACGGTCACGGCAGGAATCGATAGATCGTCCCGTCGTGGACCACGACGACGCGGTCGCCGACTTCGGCATATGAGCGCAACTCCGGCACGCGGGCCAGCAGCTCGTCGCGGACCTGGCGGCCTTCGACGACGACGGTCGGTGCGCCGGCCGCCGACTTCACCCCGTCGTCCATCCACACGCCTTCCTCGAGACGGAACGTCTTGCCGTCGACGATCCGGCCGGCAGCGCGCGTCGGCAACAGGCTCTCGTCGATGCCCGGAGGCTCGACGGCGGGAGAATCGGGCGCCAGCACCAGGCGCAGCGCGACGGCTGCAACGGCCACCGATGCGGCGACCGGCAGCCAGATCGCGGGCGACCAGCGCCGACGCGACTGCGCGCTCAGCTGGCCTTCGTGCGCACCGCGACCGAGCAGTGCGAGCGTTGCACGGCATCGAGTGCAAGCTGCGACGTGTTCCATCACGCGCTCGCGTTCCTGTTCGTCGAGCCGGCCCTCCACCAGCGCGGCAATGCCGTTGAGGTCGTGCTCGCCGGCGTCGGGCGCCTCGTGGGCGGTGTCGTGAGGGCTGTTCATGCTCGTTCCTTGCGGCTTAGACAGCGGACCGGCCGTTTTCATTCAGCAACGCCCCGAAATCGACCTCGAGGCGCGCCAGGTCGATTCCTTCCCGCAGCGCATCGGCCGGCATGCCAGCGCGCCGGTGCGCCCGCTCTTCGATATCGGCGCGCAGCGTTTCACGCGCCTGCTTCAGGCGCCTGCTCAACGCCGCCGCGGAAACGTGCAAGGCACGACCGATCTCGTCGAGCGTCAGCTCCTGCTCATAGTAAAGTTGCAGGAGAACTTTCGTCTCCGCCGGCAGGGCGCGAACAGCCTCCGCCAGGACGGCACGCAGTGTGTCGCGCGCCTGCGCCTCACCAGCCTCGTCGTTGCCCGTCGCTGGTTGGTTCTCACCTGCGATGAGGCGCAGGGCTCCCCTCTTCTGCGCCTGACGCCGCACCGCTTCACTCGCGTTGATGGCGCGATGCGCCACGAGCGCGCCCAGCCACGTGCGCAGCGTGCTGCGGCCGTGATAGCGCTCGAGCTTGCATCGTTCCCAGAGGTCCGCGATAACCTCGTCGGCAACGTCGTTCGCGGCATCGGCGGCCGCGTAGCGACGTGCGAAGCTGCGGATGAAGGGAAAATGAGTCTGCGCGAGCTCGCGCCACGCCGCGTCCTCACCCCGGACACAGGCCCATGCGAGGTACATGTCGTCCAGGCTGAGGCGCGTCACGCGTTCCTGAAGTGAGGGCGCGGGCTTTGAGGGCCCGGCGTTTCAGCAGCCTCCGCGGCGAGCAGCTCCTGCAGGCGGGCCGCAAAATTCTCCGCATCGAGCTCGAATCGCCAGCGGATATGAGGGCGGACCAGCGCAGGCAGCTCGCGCCGTTCGCCTCCACTCATATGGGTTCACCGATCAGTACGAACGCCGCCCACAGCGCGGGGTGCTGGAAGCGCTTCTGCGCCGCGAGCTGCGCGATGCGAAGGGCCTGCGCTTTGGAGCGTCCGGCTTGCAGCTCGGCATAGAAGCGCTGCATCAGGAAGGCCGTCGCGACGTCGCTCACGTCCCACTGGCTCACGACGACAGTGGGCGTGCCGGCGTAGATGAAAGCGCGCCCGAGCCCGAGGATCCCGTCTCCCGACAACTTGCCCGCGCCGGTGGAGCAGCCGCTCAGGACGACGAGGTCCGCCGCGAGCTCGAGGTCGAACAACTCGCTGACGCGCGGCCACCCGTCCTCGCCCTGCCCCGGCGCGAGGACCAGCGCCGAGTCCCAGGGCCGATCGTCGCGCACCAGGCCGTGAACCGCGAAATGCAGCACCGTCTGACCGCCGCTGAGTGTCTTCGTATTCTTCTCGCTGGCCTCGGCTCCCTCCAGCGCGAGCCGGCGATCGGCGGCGAATCGCTGGCTGAGCTGGCGCACTTCATCGCGAGCGCCGGGGAGTGGTTCCATCGCTGCGTCCGGCGGATGCCGTGCGCGAGGCCGCCAACGGTACGTTCAAGCTTGTCCACACCCTGCTGCGCAACGAGATGAACAGCATCTCCTTCAACACCTGCGGCAGCAGAAAGAAGACTCCGCTCATCAACTGAGGTGTCAGGCCGGATATGATAGTGCTGCTCGATCGCCGTTCGTGAACACGCAAACCCGCGGAGCAGACGATGGCCAGCAGTCCTGTCCTGTGCGCGCTGACGACGTGGTGCGCGATCGCCGCACTCGCACTCGCCCCCGCTCCCGCAGCCGCGGATCAGGCTCCCGAGGAATTCGCCACCGGCGATACGGCGACCATCGACGACCTCGCCTGGCTGGCGGGCTGCTGGTCGATGAAACTCCCGGACGGCCTGATCGAGGAGCACTGGCTGGCGCCTTCGGGCGGAGCAATGCTCGGTCTGAGCCGCACGGTGCGCGCCGGCACGATGAAGGAGTACGAGTTCCTCGCGCTGCGTGTCGTGGCAGGGCGGCTGGCCTACGTGGCGATTCCCTCGCGCCAGCGCGAGACGGCCTTCCCGCTCACGCGCTTTCGCAGCAGCGCCGCGATTTTCGAGAACCCGGCGCACGATTTCCCGCAGCGGATCATCTATCGCAAGACGGAAGCCGGAATCACAGCGGTGGTCGAAGGCAAGGTGAAGGGCGAGATGCGATCGTCGGAATACGTCTACGCGCGCTGCCTCACTCCGCGCGCAGATCCGCCTCGCGCCGATCCTGGATGAAGATGCCGCCGATGATCGCGCTCAGCGCGGCGACGGCGATCGGGTACCACAGTCCGTAGTAGATATTTCCCGACTTGACCACGAGAGCCGCGGCGACGAACGGCAGGAAGCCGCCGAACCAGCCGTTGCCGATGTGGTACGGCAGGCTCATGGACGAGTAGCGGATGCGGGTCGGGAAGAGCTCGACCAGGAATGCTGCGATCGGCCCGTAAACCATCGTCACGTACAACATCAGGATCGAGAGCAGCAGCACGAGCATCGGCTTGTTGATGCGCTCGGGATCGGCCGCCGGCGGGTAGCCGGCGGCGTCGAGCGCCGCGCGGTATTGCGCTTCGTCGAAGCCCGCGAGCTCGCGGCCCGCGATGCTGGTGAGCACCTCGTCGCGGCCGTTGTGCGGCAGCATCTCGTAACTGAGACCCGCCTTGGTGAGGAAGTCGCGCGCGCGATCGCAGCCCGTCGCCGGTTTGGCGAAGATGTTGAAGTGACAGTCCTGCGCCGCGACGGTGATCGCCGCACGCTCCTCGAACTCCGCCAGCGCGGGATTCGCGAAGTACGTGAGGCCGTGAAAGATCGGAATGTAGGTGAGCGCAGCGAGCAGGCAGCCCGCGACCATGATGCGCTTGCGGCCGACGCGGTCGGAGAGCCGGCCGAAGAAGATGAAGAACGGCGTGCCGATCAGCAGCGCCACCGCGATCAGCACGTAGGAGAGGCGGAACTCCACCTTGAGGGTGTTCTGCAGAAAGAACAGCGCGTAGAACTGGCCCGTGTACCAGACCACGCCCTGGCCGGCGGTGGCGCCGAACAACGCGAGCAGCACCACCTTGAGGTTGCGCCACTGACCGAAGGATTCGGCGAGCGGTGCGCGCGACAACCGGCCCTGCGACTTCATCTCCGTGAAAATCGGCGACTCATTGAGCTTGAGGCGTATGTACACCGAGATCGCGAGCAGGATCACCGAGATCAGGAACGGCACGCGCCAGCCCCACTCGCGGAACGTCTCGTCGCCGAAGCCCATGCGGCAGGCGAGGATCACCGCCAGCGACAGGAAGAAGCCGAGCGTGGCCGTGGTCTGGATCCAGCTCGTGTAGTAGCCGCGTTTGTCGAGCGGCGCGTGCTCTGCCACGTAAGTCGCGGCGCCGCCGTATTCGCCGCCGAGCGCGAGGCCCTGCGCCAGCCGCAGCGAGACCAGGAGGATCGGCGCCCAGATGCCGATCTTTTCGTACGTGGGCAACACGCCGACCAGCGCGGTAGACAACCCCATGACGACGATCGTGATCAGGAACGTGTACTTGCGGCCGATGAGATCGCCGATGCGACCGAACACCAGGGCGCCGAGCGGCCGGACGGCGAAACCGGCGCCGAAGGTCGCGAGGCTCGCGAGAAAGGCCGCCGTCTCGTTGCCGGGCGGGAAGAACAGCGTGCCGAAGAAGACGGCGAGCGTGCCGTAGAGATAGAAATCGAACCACTCGAAGACGGTGCCGAGGGAGGACGCAAAAACCACCCGCCGGTGCGCCGAAGACACTGCTGCTGCCACGAATCCGCCGTTTGTTGGTGTTTGCCGGGCTCTCGGGGACCCAGTGTGCCACGGCCCCGCCTGGCTTGCCGCCGCCGACGTTTCTGCCGCCGCCGCCCGCAGGCGACGCTTCTACCGTCGGCACCCCGCGCCTGACGGGCGGCCGCCTGGCATGCGCCGAGTTACCGGCACGGGCAGTCGTTGTATCCTCGTCAGCACAACGGGCTGAAACGAGCTCGCCGCACGCCGAGAACGATGCTGACACCGGAAGAATGGCAGGCCCTGCGGGTCAGCCTGGACGTTGCAGCCCGCAGCGTCCTGCTGAGCTTGCCGTTCGCCATCGCGGTGGCGTGGCTCCTCGCGCGCAGGCGCTTCGTCGGCAAGACGCTCGTCGACGCGCTCGTACACCTGCCGCTGGTGCTTCCGCCCGTAGTCGTCGGCTACATCCTGCTGCTGCTGTTCGGAGCGCGCGGCGCCCTGGGACACTGGCTCGCCGAAGCGTTCGACGTGCACCTGGTCTTCACGCGGCAGGGCGCCGCGCTGGCGACGGCCGTCATGTCGTTTCCTTTCGTCGTGCGCGCGATCCGCCTCTCTCTCGAGAACGTCGACCGCGGACTGGAGGATGCGGCCCGCACCCTCGGCGCCGGACCATGGGACAGGTTCGCGAGCGTCACACTGCCGCTGATGCTGCCGGGAATCCTCGCCGGGACCATCGTCGCGTTCTCGGCGAGTCTCGGCGAGTTCGGCGCGGTCATCACGTTCGTGTCCAATGTCCCGGGAGAAACGCAGACGCTGCCGCTCGCGCTCTACAGCGCGATCCAGACGCCGCAGGGCGACGCCGCGGCGCTGCGGCTCGCCGCCATCTCGATCGGCCTCGGTCTGCTCGGCCTGATCCTCGCCGAGCTGCTCGCGCGCAATGTGCGCGCGCGGCTGGGGCGCTGACCGTGCTCGCCATCCGCTGCTCCACGCGCAACGGCGACTTCGCTCTCGAAGTCGATGCCGAGCTGCCGACGCCGGGCGTCTCGGCCCTCTTCGGTGTTTCCGGCGCAGGCAAGTCGACCCTGATCGCGATGCTCGCGGGCCTGCTGCGACCGACGCGCGGCCAGATCGTCGTCGACGGGGACGTGCTGTTCGATGCCGGGCGCGGCATCGACGTGCCCACGGAACGTCGCGCCGTCGGCTGCGTGTTCCAGGACGCTCGCCTCTTCCCGCACCTCGACGTGCGCCGCAATCTCGAGTACGGCTTCAAACGGTCCCGCAACCGCAGGCAGGCGCCCACGTTCGCGTTCGACCGGATTGTGGCGCTGCTCGGCCTCGAAGGACTGCTGACACGCCGCGTGCACCAGCTGTCGGGCGGCGAACGCCAGCGGGTCGCTCTCGGCCGCGCACTGCTCGCGCAGCCGCGCCTGCTCCTGCTCGACGAACCGCTGGCATCGCTCGACGCTGCACGCCGCGAAGACCTGTTGCCGTACTTCGAGCGCCTGCGCGACGAGCTCGCCGTGCCGATCGTGTACGTGACCCATTCGTTCGACGAGGTGATCCGCCTGGCGCAGCAGGTGGTCGTGCTCGATCGCGGTCGCGTTACTCTGTGCGCAACACTGGCCGCTGCGTGTTCGTCTCCGGTGCTGCACGCGATCACCGGACCAGACGTGACTGGCTCAGTGCTCGAGGGCCTGGTCGTGCGGCATGAGAGCGCCGAGGGGCTCGCGATCGTGCGCTGCTCCGACGTCGAGATCCGCATGGCGCACCCGGGACTCGAGCCGGGCACGCGCGTGCGGCTCTTCGTGGCCGCCGGCGACGTGGCAGTCGCGCGCCAGCAGCCGCACGGGATCAGCATCCGCAACGTGCTCGGCGCGCGCGTGGAGCGCGTCGAACAGGCGCAAGCGTCGGTCCTGCTGCACCTGGCGATCGGCGCCGAGCGATTGCTCGCGCGCGTGACTCACAGTGCGCTACGCGAGCTCGACATCGGCCCAGGCGCGGAATGCTTCGCGCTGTTCAAAGCCGTCGCGACTCACGGGCGGCGTTTCGATCGCACCGGGGTCGCGGCATGAGGCCGCAGGCGCCGCCGCTGCGCCTTCGCGCCGCCGCGCACCCGCGTCGGCGAGGCGTGGGACGCAAGTTCCGCGGCGGTCTGCCGGGCGAGCTGCTCGATCGATGCTTCGAGCGTCCGGTATCGGTCGATGAGCCGCTTGCCGAACCTCGTCACCTGCGCACCGCCGCCGCGCCGCCCGCCCGTGGCGGTTGCGAAAACCGGCTCGCCGAAGCCCCGGTTCAGGCTGTCCAGGAGAACCCAGGCCTGCCGATAGCTGATGCGCATGGCGCGCGCCGCGGCACTGATGGAGCCGTGCTCCGCCAGGAGCTCGAGCAGCTCGATCTTCCCGGGTCCGACGGACAGGCCGTCGGCGAGGTCCAGACGAAAACGCACCAGGCTCACGAGCGCTATATTAAGATAAAAATAACCCTGCTCCCGCCCCTTCCCGAGGACTTCCATGAACGCGCTCGCGATCACAGCTGCAGTATTCTTTTCCCTCTCGGCATCTGCGGCCTACGGCGCCTGCACCTACCCGCGCGCGCCCGAGCAGCTCCCCGACGGCGAGAAGGCTACCAAGGAGGAGATGCTCGCAGCCAAGAAGGTGGTCACCCAATACAACAACGACATCACCGCCTACCTCAACTGCCTGCAGCTCGAGACCGACGAGCAGCTGGCGGCGCTCGAGAAGGAAGGAGCCGCGACGCAGCAGACGGAAGCCGACAAGCAGGCGTTCAAGGAACGCAAGGAAGAGTTCGAGCGACGGCGCACACAGCGGCACAATGCCGCGTTCGAAGAGGTGACGGCGGTGGTCGACCGGTTCAACGAACAACTGCGCGCGTACAAGAAGAAGCACGGCGGCTGACGGAGGATGCGTGCCCGAAGGCAACGCCATGTTGACGCCTGCCGAAGCCGAAGCGCTCATCCAGCGGCATCTCACGTGCCTGCCGATCGAGTCGCTGCCGCTGGTTCAGTGCGTGGGCGCGGTGCTGCGTGAGAACGTCTACGCGGAACGTGATCAGCCGCCGTTCGATCGCGTGACCATGGACGGCATCGCCATCGATTCGGCCACGTGGCGCGACGGTCGCCGCAGTTTCAAGGTGCTCGACCTGCAGGCCGCGGGGGATGCCCCGCGTCGCCTTCGCGAGCCCTCGGGTTGCCTCGAGGTGATGACGGGCGCCGTCCTGCCGCACGGCTGCGATTGCGTGGTTCCTTTCGAACAGATCGAAGTGCGCGACGGCACTGCCGAGGTGCGCGTCCAAGGCGTCGGCGCTGGTCAGAACGTGCACCGGCGCGGCTCGGACGGACGGCAAGGCGATCTGCTGCTACAGGCAGGTACGGTGCTGCGCGCTCCGGAAATCGCAGTGGCGGCTTCGGCCGGCATGGCGCGCATCCGCGTGAGCGGTCAGCCGGCGGTGATGGTCGTGTCCACGGGCAACGAGCTGATCGAGCCCGGCGAGCCCATTCTCGATCACCAGATCCGGCGCTCGAACGCTTACGCGGTCGCTGGCGCGTTGCGCCAGCGCGGCTTCTCGCGCGTCGGCGACGATCACCTGCCCGACGACCTCGACGCCCTGCGATCGCGCCTGCGGCTGCACCTCGACACGCACGAAGTGCTCGTTCTCAGCGGCGGCGTGTCGATGGGGCGATACGATTTCGTACCGAGGGTGCTTGCCGAACTCGGCGTCACCACGGTGTTTCATCGCATTGCGCAGCGGCCCGGCAAGCCGATGTGGTTCGGTGTAACCGGGAGCGGGCAGGCCGTGTTCGCACTCCCCGGCAATCCCGTGTCGACGCTGGTGTGCCTCGTGCGCTACGTGCTGCCGGCCCTGTACGGCGCGATGGGCCTGCTCGCGCCGCGCACCGAGCGCATCGCCCTCGCCGATCCGGTGCAGTTCGACGCGCCGCTCGCGAGCTTCGTGCCCGTGGAGGTATCGCTCGACGACTGGGGGCGTCCCTGGGCGGTGCCGCACCGGATCAACACCTCGGGAGATTTCGCGAGCCTCGCGGGCACGGACGGCTTCATCGAGCTGCCACCCGGCCCCAACACGTTCCCCAAGGGATTCGTCACGCGGCTGTGCCGCTGGTAGTCATGACCGTCGTTGCACTGTCCGGCGCCCAACCTCCCGTCGACACGCTCGGCCGGGCGCTGCACGACCTGCGCATCTCGGTCATGGATCGCTGCAACTTCCGTTGCCCGTACTGCATGCCTTCCGGGACGTTCGACGAGCATTACCGCTTTCTCAAGTCCAACGAACGGCTGCAGTTCGACGAGATCGCGCGCCTGGCGCGGCTGTTCGTTGCGCTCGGCGCCCGCAAGCTGCGCCTCACGGGCGGCGAGCCCCTGCTGCGAGCCAACCTGCCGGACCTCGTCGGCGAGCTGACCGCGATCGAGGGCGTCGAGGACGTGGCGCTCACCACCAACGGAGTCCTGCTTGCCAAGTATGCGGCCGAGCTGAAAGCCAACGGCCTGCAGCGCGTGACGGTGAGCCTGGACAGTCTCGACCCTGAGGTCTTCGCGCGCATGAGCGGTGGGTTCGGCGACCCGCACCAGGTGCTCGAAGGAATTCACGCCGCGCAGCAGGCGGGCCTCGCGCCGATCAAGGTGAACGCAGTGGTCGAGCGCGGCCTCAACGATCACACGGTGCTGGCGCTGATCGATCGTTTCCGCGGTACCGGCGTCATCGTGCGTCTGATCGAATACATGGACGTCGGCAATCGCAACCACTGGAGCCTCGAACGGGTCGTGCCCTCGCGCGAATTGCTGGCGCGCGTCGCGGAGCTCTGGCCGCTGCATCCCGTTGCCGGGAACTATCGCGGCGAGGTCGCGGAGCGCTATGCGTTCGACGACGGCGGCGGCGAGATCGGCTTCATCTCGTCCGTGACCGAACCTTTTTGCGGCGCCTGCTCGCGCGCGCGCCTCTCCTCGGACGGCGTGCTCTACACGTGCCTGTTCGCCGAGCACGGCCACGATCTCAAGGCTGCCCTGCGCGGCGGCGCGAGCGACGAAGAACTGACCGCCGCAATGCGCAACGCGTGGCTCAGGCGCGCCGACCGCTACAGCGAGCTGCGCGCGACGGCGCACGAGCACCCGATGAAGAAAGTCGAGATGTACTACATCGGAGGCTGAGCGTGACGAAACTCTCACACGTCGACGCGAACGGCAGGCCGACCATGGTCGACGTCAGCGCCAAGGTCGCCACGCACCGCGAGGCGGTGGCCGAGTCCATCGTACAGTTCCCGGCGGTCGTCGCTCAGGCCCTGGCACAGGGTGGATTTCGCACCGCCAAGGGCCCGGTGTTCGACACGGCCATCGTCGCGGGCGTGATGGCGGCCAAGCGCACGCACGAGCTGATCCCGTTCTGTCATCCGCTCGGGATCGAGAATTGTCGCATCGAGATCCGTATGAACGACGAGCACGCGGCCGTGATCCGCTGCACCGTGAGCGTGCATCACAAGACCGGCGTCGAAATGGAGGCGCTCACGGGCGCTTCGATCGCCGCGCTGACCATCTACGACATGTGCAAGGCGTTGTCGCACGACATCGTGATCAGCAGCACGCGCCTGCTCGAAAAGCGCGGCGGCAAGTCGGACATCAGCGCCGAGCGCGCGGGTGCAGGATGAGCGGACCCCTGTACGGTATCGTGCTCGCGGGCGGCGCGAGTACGCGCATGCAACGCGACAAGGCGGGCATCGATTATCACGGCAGGCCGCAGCTGGACTGGACGTTCGACCTCGTGTCCGGCGTGTGCGAACGCGCGTTCGTATCCGTGCGCGGCGACCAGGCAGGCGATGAGCTGCGCAGCGCCTATCCGCAGATCGTCGATGCCGTGGCGGTCGGCGGTCCCATTGCCGGCATCATCTCGTCGCTGCTCGCGCATCGCGAGGCGGCCTGGCTCGTGCTGGCGTGCGACCTGCCGTTCGTGAATCGCGCCACGCTCGAACACCTGCTGAGCAACCGCGACCCGAACGCCGTGAGCACCGCGTATCGCAGCGCGCACGACGGCCTGCCCGAGCCGCTGTGCGCGATTTTCGAGCCGCACGCACTGCCGGCGCTCGAGGCTCACGTCGCAGCGGGGTACACGTGCCCGCGGAAGTTCCTGATCCGCTCGGACGAAGCGAAGCTGCTCGATCTGCCGCAGGCCGACGCGCTCGACAACGTGAACACGACCGAGGAATGGGCCGCGGCGCGCGGGGCGCTCGTACGCCCGGTGACGCCGTGACCGCGCGATGACGACCCCGGCACGCACCGTTCACGTCCAGTACTACGCGATCCTGCGCGAGCAGGCCGGGCGCAGCTCGGAAACGCTGACGACAGCGGCGGCAACGCCCGCAGAGCTCTACGCGGAACTGGCGGGACGTCGCGGGCTGCGTCTCGCGCGCGAGCATCTCAAGGTCGCGATCAACGCGGAATTCGGCGATTGGCACGCGCCGCTCTCCGACAACGATTCCGTGGTGTTCATTCCGCCCGTTGCCGGCGGATGAAACCGACTGGTGAGATCGTGAGCACACCCGTCAAGCCCTTCTCGTTCCACGCGCAGGCGGTAGATACAGCTGCGCTCGCGCGCGAGCTCGGCGACCCATCTGCCGGCGGCTTCGCTTCGTTCGAAGGCTGGGTTCGCAACCGCAACGAGGGCCGGCAGGTCACGCGCCTGGAGTACGAAGCCTACGAAGCGCTTGCCGTGAAGGAAGGCGAGCGCATCGTCGCTGAAGCACATGCGCGCTTCCCCATCCTGCGCGCCGCCTGCGTGCATCGTGTCGGAGCGCTCGAAATCGGCGAGCTGGCCGTCTGGGTCGGTGTCAGCGCGCCGCATCGCGACGAGGCGTTCCGCGCCTGCCGTTTCATCATCGACGAGGTGAAGCAGCGCGTGCCGATCTGGAAGAAGGAGCACTACGTCGACGGCGATTCGGGCTGGGTGAACTGCGAGCGCTGCGCGCACCCCGGGCACGCGCACGCGACCCATGACGCACATCCGGCGCCGGACTATTCGCGGCAGATCGCGCTCAGGGAAGTCGGCGAGAGCGGACAGGCAAAGCTGCGCGCAAGCCGCGCGCTCGTCATCGGCGCCGGCGGCCTCGGTGCACCCGTGCTGTCGTACCTCGCCGGCGCGGGCGTGGGCACGATCACCATAGTCGACGGCGATACGCTGGAGGCCAGCAACCTGCATCGCCAGCCGCTCTACGATCTCGCTGACGTCGGTCGCCCGAAAGCGGAGCTGGCAGCTGCGCGGCTGCGCGCCGCGAATCCGCAGATCGACGTTCGTGCACGCATCGAGCGCTTCACCGCGGACAACGCTGCGAGCCTGCTCGAGGACCACGACCTCGCGATCGACTGTTCGGACAACTTCGCGACCAAGTTCCTGCTCAACGACGCGTGCGTGCTGGCGCGCAAGCCGGCAGTGTTCGCGAGCGTCTATCAGTACGAGGGCCAGCTCCAGGTCTACCGGCCCGACGACGATTCCTCCGCGTGCCTGCGCTGCCTCTGGCCGGAGGCCACCGTGGACGGCATCGTCGGAAACTGCGCGCAGGCCGGCGTGCTCGGGCCGGTACCCGGCATCATGGGCAGCCTGCAAGCACTCGAAGCCTTGAAGCTGCTGCTCGAACTTCCCGGGCAATTGCGTGCCGAGCTGCTGATCCTCGACCTCGCTACGCTCGTACTGCGTCGTGTGCGCACGTCGCGTCACGAGCCCTGTCGGAGCGGAGCCTGCGCCAGGGTCACTGCCGAAGCGGTAACCCCACGCGCCGAAGCGGGCGCGGTTGCGGCGGCCGCTGCTTCGGCCGCCGGCGACATCGAGCTCAGCTTCCACTCACTCTCGTCTGCTGAGCGCGAAGGGTTTCACATAATCGACATCCGCGACGACGATGAAGTCGCTGCGGCGCCGATGGAGTCGACGCAGCACCTGCCGATGGAACGCCTGCTGTCGCAGGCCGACACGCTCGTCACCAGCGAGCGCTACCTGTTGATGTGCGCACGAGGCGTGCGTAGCCGCGCCGCGGCCAGGATCCTGCGCGCCCGCGGTTTTCCGCTGATCTGGTCATTGCGCGGCGGTGCCGGCGGACTGACACCTCGATCGAATCGCGACTGATCGAATCGCGGCTGGCGCTGCTCGCGTGGCAACGCGGAGCATGGCGGCGCAGACCGGAGCGCAAGCGCCGGTCCGCGCTCGCCGCCTGAGTTCCTTCAGTCCTTCTTCGGCTCTTCCGCGGCCTTCTCGACCGCCTCGCGCGCCTCGTCGACCGCGTCGTCCATCTTCACGGACGCCGGCTCCTCGCCTTCCTTGATCGTCGTGATGGCTTCGTCGACTTCCTCGCCCGCCTGCTCCAGCGGGCCCTTCTTCTCGCAACCCCACAGCGAGAGCGAGAGCGCGAAGACCACGCTGAACACCAACGCGAGCGAACGCTCATCCGCGCGTGTGCGCTTGTCCATGTGCTTTGCCATGTGCTTTGCCATGTGCTTTCTCCTTTGATTTCCCTTTCGTCGCCTGTTGCCGTCCGCAGTCAGGGTCTCACCTGTCCCGACCCTCGCACCACGTACTTGTAACTCGTGAGCTGCTCCACGCCCACCGGTCCGCGGGCGTGAAACTTGTCCGTCGAAATTCCGATCTCCGCGCCCATCCCGAACTCGCCGCCGTCGGCGAACTGCGTCGAGGCGTTGTGCAGCACGATCGCACTGTCGACGCACGACAGGAAACGCTCGGCGTGCGTGACGTTGCCCGTGACGATCGACTCGGTGTGCGCCGACCCGTAGCGCTGGATGTGATCGATGGCCGCATCCACGCCTGCGACGACGCGCACCGCGATGATCGCGTCGAGGTATTCCGTGTACCAGTCCTCCTCGCTCGCCTGCCGCACGCGTGCGTCGACACCCTGGACCGTGGCATCGCCGCGCACTTCGCAGCCAGCGTCGAGCAGCGCGCTCACCAGCGCTTGCAGGTGCGTCGCCACGCAGGCCCGATCTACCAGCATCGTCTCGGCCGCGCCGCACACGCCCGTGCGCCGCAGCTTCGCGTTCAACACGATTGTGCGTGCCATATCCAGGTCGGCATCCCCGTCGACGTACACGTGGCAGTTCCCTTCCAGGTGGCCGATCACCGGTACGCGCGCCTCGCGTTGCACGCGTTCCACCAGGCTCCTGCCGCCGCGCGGCACCACCACGTCAACGTATTCGTTCATCTCCGCGAGCAGATGTCGGACGGCTTCCCGATCCGTTGTCGGAATGATCTGAACCGCGCTGACCGGCAGCCCGGCCGCACGCAACCCCTCCTCCAGGCATTCGTGCAACGCAAGGTTCGAGTGCACGCTCTCGGAACCGCCACGCAGGATGACCGCGTTGCCGGATTTCAGGCACAGGGCGCCGGCGTCGACGGTCACATTGGGCCGGCTCTCGTAGATGATGCCGACGACACCGAGCGGCACGCGCACACGCTGGATGGCGAGCCCGTTCGGCCGCGACCATTGCGCCAGGACGGTGCCGATCGGATCGGCCAGCCGCGCAACGTCCTCGAGCCCGCGCGCGATGGCCGCGACGCGTTGCTCGTCCAGCAGCAGCCGATCGACCAGCGCGCCCTTCAGCCCCGCGGCCTGCACCGCGCGCACGTCGCGATCGTTGGCTGCGAGGATGGCCGCGCGCCGGCTGCCGATCGCCGCGGCGGCCGCCAGCAAGGCCGCGTTCTTCTGTTCCGTCGCTGCGCGCGCCAGGACCTGCGAAGCTGCGCGCGCCGCGCGGCCCATGGCCTGCATCAGCTCGCCGAGCGACTGCTGGTTCGCACCTTCACCGTCGCGGAGCACTTCCGTGGTCATGACGCCGCGCCCAGCCACACCAGGTCGTCGCGATGGATCATCTCATCGCGCCCGCGATATCCCAGGATCGTTTCGATCTCGGAACTGTGACGTCCCATGATCCGCGCAGCGTCGGCGTCCGAGTACGCGCAGATGCCGCGCGCGATCTCGCTGCCGCTCGGACTCAGCACGCTCACCGTGTCGCCGCGCTCGAAGCGCCCCACGGCCTTGACGACGCCGGCGGGCAGCAGGCTCTTGCCGCTGCCGAGCGCTGCTACGGCACCGGGATCGACGGTGAGCGCACCCGCGGGTCGCAGCGTGCTCGCGATCCACTGCTTGCGCACGCCGATCGGCGAGGCCGAGGGGATGAACCAGGTGCAGCGCGTGCCCTCCTCGATCTTCTTCAGCGGATTCAGCGGATGGCCGCTGGCGATGCACATGGCGCAGCCCGCGTTGTAAGCGATGCGTGCGGCGGCGAGCTTGGTGGCCATGCCGCCGGTGCCCATTTCCGAGGCAGAACCGCTCGCCATCGCCTCGATGTCGGGCGTGATCTGCAGCACGCGGTGGACGAACTCCGCCCGCGGATTCTTCGCCGGGTCCGCCGTGTACAGGCCGTCGACGTCCGACAGCAGGATGAGGCAGTCCGCGCTGATGGTCTGCGCGACGCGTGCCGCGAGACGATCGTTGTCGCCGTAGCGGATCTCGGCCGTCGCCACGGTGTCGTTCTCGTTGATCACCGGCACGGAGCCGAGGCGCAGCAGCGTGTTGAGCGTGCTGCGCGCGTTGAGGTAGCGCGGACGGCGCTCGGTGTCTTCGAACGTGAGCAGGATCTGCGCGACCGTGATCCTGTGCTGCTCGAGGACCTCCTTCCACGCGTGCGCGAGGCGGATCTGTCCGACCGCCGCGGCCGCCTGACTTTCCTCGAGACGCAACTTGCCGGGCGCGAGGTCGAGATGACGCCGGCCGAGCGCGATCGCGCCGGAAGACACGAGGATGACTTCCTGGTTGCGACGGCGCAGGCGCGCGACGTCCTCGGCGAGCGCCTCCAGCCACGAGCGATTGAGCCGACCCGTGGACTGATCGACGAGCAGCGCCGAGCCGACCTTGACCACGACGCGCCGGGCATCGCTCAACGTCCTCGCGGTTTCCTTGCGTTCGGTCTGGCTCATGGCGGATCGATATTAAAGGAGTGACAGCTTCAGGCCACCCGCCCAAGCGCCGCCCCACGCCGCTACCAGCATCAGCAGCAGGCCCGGGATCACGCCCGCCGCAAATCTTGCACCGCCGCTGGTCCACGCGACGACGGCCTTGCTGATCGTATTCGTCGTGAACGCCAGCAGGATCGCGATCAGCGCAGCGTTCACGGTCAGGCCGCCGGAACGCGCGAGGCTGGCCGCGGAGACTGCCGAGGAGTGCGCGTCGGCGAAGCCTGCAACGCCGACGCCGATGATGCCGCCGGTGGCACCGAAGAAGTGTGCGAGCGCTGCGGACACGAACAGCACGGCGGTGACCGTCACCGCGAAGATAATGGCGGTGCGGGGCTGAAACGCACGGCCTGCAGCCGCCTTGCCGCCCTCCTCGCCGCGCAGCGCACGAAGGGAGAAGGCAGCGCCGTACAACACCGAGATCAATCCGGCGGCAATCAGCGCGATCCAGAGGAAGCGCAGCAGGGACGCGTTGGCAATCCAGAGGACGATCGCAAGCTGCACGACGGTGCCGATGGATGACAGGGCAGCGCCTGCGATCGCGCCACTCGCACCCTCGCGCGCACGACTGCCCATGGAGGCGATCGTGGCAATGCTCGACACGAACCCGCCGGCGAGGCCGGCGAGCGCAAGTCCCTTGGCCGCACCGAACGCGCGCAGGGCTACGTACCCCGCGGCATTGATGAGCATGACGAAGACGGCGAGTGTCCAGATGACGCGCGGATTGACGACCCCGTACGGGTCGATGGCACGGTCGGGCAGCAGCGGAAGTACCACGAGCGCTGCCGCTGCCAGAAGGACAGCATCGACGAGCTCCTGCTCGCTCAGAGTTTCGAGCACCCACCCGTGCAACCAACCGCGTGAGACGAGGACCAGCGCTACGACGACACCTACCGCGGCTGCCAGAACAACGTGGGTCTGCGCCATCGCACCGAGTGCGGTAGTGAGCACCAGTGCCACTTCCGTTGTAATTCCAGGGTCGACGGTGGCCGTGCGCCAATAGGCTGTGGCTGCGTACAGCGCCGTGACCGCTACGGCCAGCAGGAGCCCCGGCGCGCCCGCGGCGATCTGCCCGACGGCACCGAACAACGCCGCCAGCGCGAAAGTGCGGATGCCTGCCGGCCCCGCCTGCGTCTGCCGGACCTTGGTTCTTTCCCGGTCGACGCCGATCAGCAGCCCGATTCCGAGCGCGGCGGCAAGCCCGAGGGCATGGTTGGATAGGTCGAACATCGTCCCATACTGTCTTCGCATTGCCGACCCGCCGGCAAGCCCCTTAGACTGCGCAGCCTGCCGCCCGTGTAGGGGGGCGGTGGACCAGCATTCAGAGGTGTGCCGTGGCAAGAGATCATGATCCGGTCGCCGGGCAGTGGTATGAAAACCTGGAAGAGGAGGAAACCTTCCAGGTGCTCAGCGTCGACGCGGATTCGGAACTGATCGAAATCCAGTACCTGGACGGCGACGTCGAGGAAATCGATCTCGAGACCTGGGCGGAAATGGACCTGAACCTCACCGAGGAGCCCGAGGGTTGGTCGGGCTCGGAAGGCGACGACGAGGAAGAAGAAGAGGAAGACCTCGACGAGGACGAGGATGACGACGACGACTGGGACGACGACGACGATGAGGACGACGACGACGATTTCGACGACGACGACGCCGATCGCGAGAACTACTGAGCGCCCGGCTTCCCGCCAGGCCGCCGCCCGCGGATGCGTGACGGGCGATGTCCGCCCACCACAACTGGTTTCACGAACGGGAATCTGCGTGGCTCTACGCGCGCGTCGCCGCGCACGAGCCCGATCCGCGCAAGCGCCAGCTCTTCGAGTCGCTGGCCGCCGCCGCTGAGCGGCAGGCCAGTCGCTGGGAGCAATCCTCCTCCACCGCCCTGCCGCCGTTCCGTCCGACCCTGCGCGCGCGCATCGTCGGGAGCCTGCTGGCACTGAGCGGTCCGCGTGGAATCCGCCCGGCGCTGGCGGCGATGAAGCTGCGCGGGTTGTCGATCTACGACGCACCCGCATTGCCCGGCCACCCGATGCCGACGTCGGTCGACGAGATCGGCCTGCGCCACAAGCGCGTCTCAGGCGGCAACCTGCGCGCCGCGGTATTCGGCGTCAGCGACGGACTGGTGTCGAATGCCAGCCTGATTCTCGGCGTCGCCGGGGCCGGACTGGCACCGGAACTCGTGGTGACGACGGGGATCGCCGGCCTCCTGGCCGGTGCGCTCTCGATGGGCGCCGGCGAATACGTGTCCGTGCGCTCGCAGCGCGAGATGTACGAATACCAGATCGCCCTGGAACGCGACGAGCTTGCCGAGTATCCCGAAGAGGAAGCCGAAGAGCTCGCGCTCATCTACGCCGCCCGCGGGATGGAACTGTCCCGGGCACGCGAGCTGGGCCTGCAGATGATCGCCAACCCCGAGCACGCTCTCGAGGCGCTGTCGCGCGAGGAGCTTGGGCTCAATCCGCAGGATCTCGGGTCACCCCGGGGCGCCGCGACTTCGTCTTTCCTATCGTTCGCTGCCGGCGCGCTGCCCCCGCTCGTGCCCTTCCTGTTCGTCGGGCACGCTACCCAGGCCGTGCTGGCCTGCGCGCTGGTGAGCGCTGCATGCCTGTTCGCGGTCGGCATGGCGATCAGTCTGTTCACGGGCCGCAGCGCCTGGCGTGGCGGGCTGCGCCTGCTGGCGATCGGCGGTGTCGCCGCGCTCGCCACGCATCTGATCGGCCGCCTGGTCGGCGCCAGTATCTAAATCCAAAGTCCGGTACCGCATTTAGTTATTCATGTTGCCGCCGAACTACCCGGGCGAATGCGAGCGCGAGGCGAAGACGCGCGACGGCGTGAGCTACGTCATCCGCCCGATCCGGCCCGACGACCTCGAGCGCGAGTACGAGTTCGTGCGTGGCCTTTCGGAAGAGACGCTGTACAACCGGCTCATGTACGCGGTGCAGGAGCCCACCGACGCCTTGTTGCTGCCCCTGGTCAACGTCGACTACCGGCGCCACATGGCGCTGATCGCGCTGATGGGCGAGCGCATCGTGGGTGTCGCCCGCTACGCTGTCGACGAGAACAACGGCCCGCACGAGTTCGCGGTGGTGGTCGGCGACGAGTGGCAGGGCCACGGGATCGGCCGAACGCTGCTGGAAGACCTGTTCGCCTACGCGCGTCGCGGGGGCCTCAAACGCCTCGCCGGCACCGTTCTGCCCGGCAACGAGCGCATGCTGGCCCTGGCGCGCAGTCTGGGGCTCACCGTGCGTATGTCGGGCGCGGATCACGCCCTGATCGAGATCAGCCGGGAATTCGACTGAACGGAACTTGTTTTCACCACCGCGATCCCCAGATGCAGCCGTCACGGCCCTCCCGCGCAAAGCCTGGCGCTGGCGCCGCAGACCCGTACGACTGCTAGAATTTGGCTCACGCCAATGAGGGAATCCACGAAAATGAAACGCGTCCTGCTGTTCGCCATGACCAACATCGCGGTGCTGGTGCTGCTCACCATCGTGGTGCGCCTGCTGGGACTCGACCGGTTCCTCGAGCAGGAAGGCCTCAACCTGGGGGCGCTGCTGGTGTTCTCCGCCGTCTTCGGCTTCGGCGGCGCGATTTTCTCGCTGCTGATCTCGAAGTGGTCGGCCAAGCGCTCGATGGGCGTGCAGGTCATCGAGCAGCCGCGCAACGCCACCGAAGCGTGGCTCGTGAACACCGTGCGCCGTCACGCGCAGCAGGCCGGCATCGGCATGCCCGAGGTGGGCATCTTCGAGACTCCGGAAATGAACGCGTTCGCCACGGGCGCGAATCGCAACAAGGCGCTGGTGGCAGTCAGCTCGGGCCTCCTGCAGAACATGTCGCAGCAGGAAGCCGAAGCCGTCATCGGCCACGAAGTGAGTCACGTAGCCAACGGCGACATGGTGACGCTCACCCTGCTCCAGGGCGTGGTCAACACGTTCGTCATCTTCCTGTCACGCATCGTGGGCTACTTCGTCGACCGCGTGCTGCTCAAGAACGAGGGACGGCACGGTTTCGGCTACCTGGCCACGGTCATCGTGGCGCAGATCGTCCTCGGCCTGTTCGCGACCATGATCGTCATGTGGTTCTCGCGACGCCGCGAATTCCGCGCCGACCACGGCGGCGCCACGCTCGCCGGCACCGGCAACATGGTCGGCGCGCTGGAGCGGCTCAAGGCCGAGATGCAGCGCCGGCAGCCGGCGGGGCTGCCCGAGAAGTTCCAGGCGTTCGGCATTTCCGGCGGCGTTCCGAGCGGCTTCAAGAAGCTGTTCATGAGCCACCCGCCGCTCGACGAGCGCATCGCGGCGCTCAGGTCCGTGCAGCCCCGCTGAACCTTCCGGCCCGTGAATAACGCCCGCTCGTGAATACGGCGGTGGCCCCGTCGGGCCTGCGTGCGCGTCTCGGGGCGTTCATCGAGCACCCGCGCACGCAGGCGGCGATCATCGGGCTGATCCTGTTCAACGCCGTCACCCTCGGCGTCGAGACCTCGACTCGGGCGATGGCAGCGTTCGGGCCGGCGCTCGAAATCGTCGACCACACGATCCTGGCGATTTTCGTGGTCGAGATCGTGCTCAAGCTCTATGCGCACGGCCTGCGCTTCTTCCGCAGCCCCTGGAACCTGTTCGACGTGGTCGTCGTCGGCATCGCGCTCATGCCGAGCAGCGGCGCCTTCTCGGTCCTGCGCGCCCTGCGCGTGCTGCGTCTGCTGCGCCTGCTGTCGATCGTCCCGCGCATGCGGTTCGTGGTCGAATCGCTCGTCTCCGCCCTGCCCGGCCTCGGCTCGATCGCGCTGCTGCTGGTGCTCTTCTTCTACATCTTCGCCGTCATGGCCACGCGCCTCTTCGGCGCTGACTTCCCGGAGTGGTTCGGCAACCTCGGCGCCTCGATGTTCTCGCTGTTCCAGATCATGACGCTCGAGGGCTGGGCCGACATGGCACGCGAAGTGATGGAGCTCTATCCACACGCCTGGCTCTTCTTCACCGTCTTCATCCTGCTCGCGACCTTCACCGTGCTGAATCTCTTCATCGCGATCATCGTGAATGCCATGCAGCACGCGGCGCACCCGGAAAACCACACCTCGAAGAACGAGGGCGGCTAGCCCCAGGCCTTCGCGGGTCCGCGAGGCGAGACCCCGCCGGGTCAGGCGTGCATCCGCCCCCCCGTGAATCCGACGTAGCGCGTCCGTCGAACAGGCATCTGAGAGCCGGTAGTCCCGGCGATTCAGGCGTTTACAACGGCGGAGGCATTGGATAGATTGCGCGCCGTCGCGCGGTCTCCTCGCGACACGATGAGGGAGAGATCGACCCTGTCGAGCAGATTGCTTCGCTGGATCGATACCGGCAGCGCTGCGTCCGAACCTTCGGGCGACGGCGGCACCCGGGTCGACTGGGCGCGCATCGTCCCCTTCGTGTCGATGCACCTCGTGTGCCTCGCCGCGTTCTGGACCGGCGTGAGCTGGACAGCCGCCCTTACCGCACTCGCGCTCTACTTCCTGCGCATGTTCGCGGTCACCGGTTTCTACCACCGCTATTTTTCGCACCGCTCGTTCAAGACCTCGCGCGCCGGCCAGTTCATCTTCGGCCTGCTCGGCGCCTCTGCCGTCCAGCGTGGACCGGTCTGGTGGGCCGCTCACCATCGCCACCACCACGCGCATTCCGACGCGGCGGGCGACGTGCACTCGCCGCGCCAGGGATTCCTGTGGAGCCACATGGGCTGGTTCCTGTCGCGGCGGCACTTCGCACCGGACCTCGCGCGCGTCCGCGACCTGCTGCGCTTCCCGGAGCTGCGCTGGCTCGATCGCTTCGACATCCTGGTGCCGTTCAGCCTCGCGCTCGCCCTGTTCCTCGCCGGCATGCTGCTCGAGAGCGTCGCGCCGCAACTCGGCACCGATCGCTGGCAGATGCTGGTCTGGGGTTTCTTCATTTCGACCGTCGCCTGCTATCACGCCACCTACACCATCAATTCCCTGTCGCACCGCTTCGGCCGCCAGCGGTATCGCACCGGCGACGACAGCCGCAATAACCCGTGGCTGGCGTTGCTCACGCTCGGCGAGGGCTGGCACAACAACCACCATCACTATCCGGTTTCCGTGCGGCAGGGCTTCTTCTGGTGGGAGGTCGACATCACGTACTACCTGCTGCGTTTCCTTGCGTTGCTCGGCGTGATCTGGGACCTCAAGCCGGTGCCCGTCGCCGTGCGCGACGCGCATCTCGACCCGGCGTACGCAGGACGCCGGCCATGACCGGCGCCGCGGGAAACAAATGCGCATAGCCGTCATCGGTTCGGGCATTGCGGGCCTCACGGCCGCTCACCGGCTGCACAGTGACCACGACATCACGCTCTTCGAGGCGAACGACTACCTGGGCGGCCACACGCACACCGTCGACGTCGACGTCGACGACGGTGGCGGGCGCGTCGCTATCGATACCGGCTTCATCGTCTTCAACGACTGGACGTATCCGAACTTCATCGCGCTGCTCGACGAGCTGGGCGTCGCGTCGCAACCGTCGAACATGAGCTTCAGCCTGCGCTGCGAGCGAACCGGCCTGGAGTACAACGGCACTTCGCTGAACTCGCTCTTCGCCCAGCGTCGCAACCTGGTGCGACCGTCGTTTCTGGGAATGATCCGGGACATCCTGCGCTTCAACGCGCGGGCCCGCCGGATGCTCGCGACCCTCGACCCGGCGACGACGCTCGGCGAGCTGATCGAACGCGACGGCTACGGCGCGGCGTTTCGCGACCGGTATCTCGTGCCCATGGGCCGCGCGATCTGGTCCGCTTCGGAACAGGCGCTTCTCGGGTTTCCCGCCCGATTCTTCGTCGACTTCTTCCACCGGCACGGCTTTCTCAGCGTCGACGATCGGCCGCAGTGGCGGGCCATCCGCGGCGGCTCGCGGGAGTACGTGCGCAAGCTGGTCGCTCCGTTCGCGCATCGCGTGCGATTGAGTGCGCCGGTGAGCGGCGTTCAGCGCCTGCCGCACGAAGTGCGCGTGCGCACAGCACGAGGGGCGGTGGAGGCCTTCGACTACGTCGTGCTCGCCTGTCACAGCGACCAGGCGCTCGCAATGCTCTGCGACGCCGATGCCGCGGAGCGCGAAATTCTCGGCGCCCTGCCCTACGAACCCAACGAGGTCGTCCTGCATACGGATGAGTCCCTGCTGCCGCGCCGCCCGTTGGCGCGCGCCGCCTGGAACTACCACCTGCTGGACAACGAGCAGCGCGGCGTGGCGGTGACGTATTGCATGAACACACTGCAGAGCCTGGACACGCCGACACGCTATCTCGTGACGCTGAACAATGCGCAGGCGATCGATCCGCGACGCATCCTGAAACGCATCGCGTGCAGCCACCCGATCTACACGCCACGCGGCGTAGCCGCGCAGGCCAGGCGTGCGGAGATCTGCGGGGCGCGTCGCACGTTCTACTGCGGCGCGTACTGGAGCGCCGGCTTTCACGAGGACGGCGTGCGCAGCGGCCTGCTTGCGGTCGAAGACGTGATACGCGTGCTCGCGCTCAGGCAGGCGGCGTGATCGGGCAGGCGGCATGATCGGGCAGGTGGCATGAAGAGTGCGATCTACACGGGGTGGGTACGGCACCGGCGGCACGAGCCCACTCCGAACGCGTTCCGCTACCGGCTGTTCATGATGTATCTCGATCTGGCCGAGCTGCCGACCCTGTTCGATCGCTTCTGGCTGTGGTCGGCGCGCCGACCGGCTCTCGCGCGCTGGCGTCGCAGCGACCATCACGGCCCGCCAGGAACCGATCTCGATACCGCGATCCGCGATCTGGTCGCAGCGCGCGTCGGCCCACGACCGCGCGGACCGATCCGCCTGCTCACACACCTGCGCTACTTCGGCCACGGTTTCAATCCCGTGAGCTTCTACTACTGCTTCGACGAGCGTGACGAGCGCGTCGAGGCCATCGTCGCCGAGATCAACAACACACCCTGGGGTGAGCAGCACTGCTACGTCCTGCCCTGCCCGCCGGCCCCGCGGCAAGCGGCGCGCTTCAACTTCGGCAAGGACTTTCACGTCTCGCCCTTCATGCCGATGGACATGGGTTACGACTGGCGTTTCTCGGCGCCGGGCGAGCGCCTGTTCGTACACATGGAAAACTGGCGCGACAGCCGGCAGGTGTTCGACGCAACGCTGACGCTGAAGCGTCGCGACATCACTTCCGGCAGCCTCTGCGCCGCGCTCGTCTGGTATCCGTTCATGACCTTGCGTGTCGTTGCCCTGATCTATTGGCAGGCGCTGCGCCTCTGGCTCAAACGAACTCCTTTCCACCCCCATCCGGCAACATGAGCACCGAAAAAGCACCCGCTATTGTCCTGGCCGCTGAAAAAGGCTCGGACCCCTTCTTTCGCCTGGTGGCGGCGGCGCCCGGTTTCGCGCCGCCTTCGGCTCTGCAGCGCATCGGCCGTCACCTGTTGCTGAAGCAGCTCGCCGGCCTCGTCGACGGCGAAATCCGCCTGCATGAAGGCGCAAGCGAGCTGCGCTTCGGCACGGCCAGCGCACGCTGCCCGCTGAGCGTGACCGTTCGTGTGCACCATCCGCAGTTCTACGCCGACGTCGCTTTCGGCGGCACGGTCGGCGCGGGCGAGGCCTACATGGACGCGCACTGGGAGTGCGACGACCTCACCTCGCTGGTGCGCATCATGGTCGTCAATCGCGATCTCATGTCGGGTATGGAAGGCGGCTGGGCCGCGGTCGCGAGCGCGCCCCTGCGCAAGCTGTTTCACTGGGCGAACCGCAACTCGCGCACGGGCAGCGCGCGCAACATCGCCGCGCACTACGACCTCGGCAACGACCTGTTCGAGCTGATGCTCGACGACACGATGGCGTACTCGTGCGGCATCTTCACCCGCCCCGACGCCACGCTGCGCGAAGCGTCGCTGGCGAAGTTCGACGCGGTGTGTCGCAAGCTCGACCTGCAACCGGGCGATCGCGTCCTCGAAATCGGCACGGGCTGGGGCGGACTGGCGATCCATGCCGCGCAGCACTACGGCTGCCACGTCACCACGACCACGATCTCGCGCGAGCAGCACGACTACGCGCGCGAGCGCATCGCCCGCGCCGGGCTCGAAGATCGCATCACGTTGCTGCTCGAGGACTATCGTGAGCTAAGGCCGGGTGAACTAAGGCCAGGTGAATCAAGGCCAGGTGAATCAAGGCCGGGTGAACTGAGGCCGGGCAGTCCCGGGCCCGGTGGCGGCCGCAGCGGCGGCGCGGGATTCGACAAGCTCATCTCGATCGAGATGATCGAGGCGGTCGGGCATCAGTATCTCGACACGTTCTTCGCCACCTGCAACCGCTTGCTCGCACCGCACGGCGCCATGCTCCTGCAGGCGATCACGATCCGCGACCAGCTCTACGAGGCGGCACTCGACTCCGTCGACTTCATCCAGCGATTCATCTTCCCCGGGAGCTTCATTCCGTCGGTGCGCGCGCTCGGCGATTCGGTGGCTCGCGTCACCGATATGAAGGTTTTCCACCTCGAAGACATCGGCCCGCACTACGCCACGACGCTGCGCCGCTGGCGCGAGAACTTCCTGGCGAACCTGCCCGCGCTGCGCGCGCTCGGCTATCCGGAGCGCTTCGTTCGCATGTGGCAGTACTACCTGTGCTACTGCGAAGGCGGGTTCGAGGAACGCCAGCTCGGCGACGTCCAGATGCTGCTCACCAAGCCCGGTTGCCGCCGCCCGCCGCTGTAGGCATGCTCGGCGGGGAGTGAACCCCGTCATCGCAATGCTGCAGGACGCCGTGGGCGAGCACGGCATCGTGCCGCGCGCCGATCGTGGCCGCTACGAAGAGGATTTCCGCCAGCAGTTTCGCGGCCGCTCGGCACTCGTGGTGCGGCCGGCAACGACCGCCGAGGTCGCACGCGTCCTGGCGATCTGCAACGCCCATCGCGTAGGCGTCGTGCCCTTCGGCGGCAATACCAGCTATTGCGGCGGCGCGACACCGGACGCGAGCGGCTCGCAGATCGTGCTTTCCCTGGAGCGCATGAAGCGTATCCGCTCCGTCGATGCGCTCGACTATGCCATCACGGTCGAAGCCGGCTGCGTACTGGCCGACGTGCAGGCAGCCGCCGAGAAGGTCGGGCGGCTCTTTCCGCTCAGCCTCGGATCGGAAGGCTCGTGCCAGATCGGCGGCAACCTGTCGACCAACGCCGGCGGCACGGCCGTCCTGCGCTACGGGATGATGCGCGACCTCGTGCTCGGTCTCGAAGCCGCGCTCGCGGACGGGCGCGTGCTCGACACGCTGCGCAGCCTGCGCAAGGACAATCGCGGTTACGACCTCAAGCAGCTCTTCATCGGTGCCGAAGGCACGCTCGGCGTGATCACGGCGGCGACGCTCAAGCTATTCCCGCTGCCCGCGACGCGCGCCACCGCGATCTGCGCCGTTCCGAGTCCCGCTGCCGCCGTCGAGCTGCTGAGCATCCTGCGCCACTGGGCCGCGGATTCGCTCACCACTTTCGAGCTGATGCCGCGCCTCGCCGTGACGCTGGCTACCCGCCACGTCGAAGGCGTGCGCGATCCTTTCCAGGCGCCCCACCCCTGGTACGTGCTCGTCGAGGTCACGGGCACGCAACCGGATGCTCAGCTGCAGGACGTCGTCGAACGAGCGCTCGCCGCGGCCAGCGAACGCAAGGCGGTCGTCGATGCCGCGTTCGCAACGAGCGAAGGCCAGCGCGAGGCGATGTGGAAGCTGCGCGAGACGATCCCGGAGGCGCAGCGACGCGAGGGGGCCAGCCTGAAACACGACGTTTCCGTGCCGATCGCCGCGATCGCGCGCCTGATCCAGCAGGCCGGCGATTGGCTCGGCCGGCAGGCGCCGGGCGGCGAACTGCTGGTCTACGGACACATCGGCGACGGGAGCCTGCATCTCAACGTGCAGCAACGCGCCGGCGCAGACGCGCAGGCGTTCCTGGCGCGGGCCCCGGCCGTGCGGCGCGCCATGCACGACATGGCGGCGGCGCTCGCGGGCAGCTTCAGCGCCGAACACGGCATCGGCCAGGCGAAAGTCGGAGAACTGGAGCGCTACAAGAGCCCGGTCGAGCTGGAGCTGATGCGGGGGCTGAAACGCACGCTGGATCCGAACGGCATCCTCAATCCGGGCAAGGTGCTGCGCGAGTAGCCCCGCAATCTGGTGGATTGCGGGCAAATGATTCATGATCGCCGCAGGGAGTCAGTTGCTGAGTTGCCCATGACGGCGGCCAGATTCGAGCGATACACGCGCATGATGCTCGCCGGAGCCGCGGCCATCCTGGTCGCGCTGGCGGCCCTGCATGGCTTCGGTTTCGGCGCCATCGACAATTTGCTCACGCACGCCGATCTCCCCGAATCCTGGCGCGACGCGCTGCGCTTCATCTGGATCGCCTACGCCGCCCACCTCCTGCTGCTCGCCGCCATCCTTGCCTACAGCGCAGGGCGTGGCCACGCCGTGCCCGGCGCATTGCTCCTGATCTGCGGCCTGATCCCCACGGTCGACGCCGTGCTGATGCTGCTCTACCTGGGCGATTTCATCGGCACGTCGCTGCTCGGCTTCGCGGCGGTGCTGGTCTTCGGGGCCGTGGCACGCGGCACGATGCATTGGCACGACGGCGGCGTCGAGAGCCTGCGCCCCAGATGAGAATCGCCGGCCTCGCCCTCATCGCCGCGAGCGTCATCGTCGCGGCAGGCTGCGGACGCGACGAGGAATCCGCCGCCCCGATCGTGCCGGTGGAAACGCCGCCCACCGACGGCGCGCCGCTCACCACGCCCTCGGCCGACGGCATCGCGCTGCGCTACCGGATCTACGGGCGCCAATCGGACCCTGCCCGTCCGCTGCTGATGTTCATCCACGGCTGGTCGACGGACAGCTCCTACTGGGACGCGCAGATCTACCCGCTCAAGGAGCACTACACCGTGGTGACGCTCGATCTCGCCGGCCACGGCGAGTCGGGAATCACGCGGCGGCGTTGGACGATGGACGCCTACGCCGACGACGTCGTGGCGGTCGCCGACAAGGTGCCGGAGCGGCGGGTCGTGCTGATCGGCCACTCGCTCGGCGCGGCCGTGGCCTTGCAGGCCGCCCGGCGCATGCAGGATCGCGTCATCGGCATCGTGGGCGCCGACGCTTTTCAGAACCTGGCGAATCCGCCCGCGGCGCCCGAGATGCTGGAACGGCGGCTCGAACCGTTCCGCCGCGACTTTCCCACCGCCATGCGCGACTACGTCGCCGGCACGCTGTTCCGTCCGGACGCCAGTCCCGAGCTGGTGCGGCGAATCGCCGACGACATGTCTTCCGCGCCGCCGGGCGTCGCCGTCGGCTCGATCATCGCCATGAACGAGATGAACTTCTCCGCGGCCCTGGCGGACGTGGACGTGCCGCTCATCGCCATCAATTCCGACATCGGCCCGACGGACGAACAGCGCATCCGCATCCACGCTCCCACGTTCCGGCTGAAGCTGATGCCGGGCGTGGGCCACTTCGTGATGATCGAGGATCCGGCGCACTTCAACACACTGCTCGAACAGGCCCTGCGGGAACTCGAAGCTCCACGGCCGGCGCCGTGAAGACGCGTCATGAGGGCAGCGTGATGAGGGCGGGGTGATGAGCTGGCGGGCGATCCCATGAACCTGTCGCGCCGCGATCGCGTCAGCCGCCAGCCGCGGCGTCTCTCGCTGCCGATCGAGACAGAGCATCTGCGCCTGCGCGAGTTCCGTCACGAGGATTTCGCGGCAGTCTGCCGCTACGTGACCGACCCACGTGTCAGCCGCTATCTCTTTCACGCGCCAGCGAACGTGGACGAGGCGCGCAACTACCTCACCGGCGTGATCGGCTACCAGCAGGAACGCCCACGTGCGGTGTGGGAGCTGGCCATCGACGAGCGCCGCAGCGGCAGGCACATCGGTGCCTGCAACCTGACGATCGTCTCGCCCGGCGAGGGCGACATCGGCTACATGCTGCACGTCGACACCTGGCGGCGCGGCTACGCCAGCGAGGTCGCCTGCGCGCTGCGCGACGCGGCGTTCCGCGACCTGCGTCTGGAGCGCGTCATCGCCACGGTCGACGTGCGCAACGCCCCTTCGGTGCGCGTGCTGGAGAAAGCGGGACTGCGCTGGGAAGCGACCTACCGCAAGATGCGGCGCGCGCGTGGCCAGTGGCGCGACTGCCACCTCTTCACGATGCCGCGCGTGGTGTGGGAAAGCGACAGCAATATCTGAATCCGGTACCAATATCTAAATCCGGTACCGGACTTTAGATATTCACTTTGGATGGTCACCAGCCGCGGCTGTCGTCTTCCTCGTCGGGCGGTGTGATCTCGCGGCGCACGCGCGTGCCTTTCGGCGGACGCATGCTGGCGGTGCGCCTGAGCAGCAGCAGGCCGCCGAGCACGACGCCCAGCGCCAGCAGGAAGAACAGAATCGCGCGGCCCATGCAGGACTAGACTGCCGGCGCGCCGCCGCGTTCGATCACGCGGATCAGGCCTTCCTGCGCGGTGCTCGCCACCAGCAGGCCGTCGCGCGTGAAAATGCTGCCGCGTGTGAAACCGCGCGCGCCCGACGCGCTGGGGCTGTCCATTGAGTAGAGCAGCCAGTCATCGACCCTGACGGGCCGGTGAAACCACATCGCGTGATCGATGCTGGCCAGGCGCAGCTTGTCCCGTGCCGGCGAAAGGGCGTGCGGCATGAACGAGGTGTCGAGCAGGTGATAGTCGGACAGGTAGGCGAGCAGGCAGGCGTGCAGCATCGGAACGCCGGGAACGCGATCCACGGCGCGAAACCACAGCTGCTTGATCGGCTCGAGCGGCTTCGGATCGAAGTAGTCCTGGGCACGTACCACGCGAAACTCGAACGGGCGCTCGTAGCGAAAGAAGCGCTGCGCATGCTCGGGAATCCGATCCAGCATCCCGCGGATCTGCTCGGCGAAATCGGCGCATTGCTCCGGCGCCGGCACCTGCGGCATCGGCAGCTGGTGCTCGACGCCCGGTTCCGCCGTCTGGAACGACGCGGCCATGTTGAAGATCTGCTGGCCGTGCTGGATCGCGATGACGCGCCGGCTGGTGAAGCTCTGGCCGTCACGGCTGCGATCGACCTCGTAGACGATCGGCGCGTTGAAATCGCCGGGGCGCAGGAAATAGGCGTGCAACGAGTGCACCGGACGGCCTTCGACCGTGGCGTTTGCCGCCGCCAGCGCCTGGCCCAACACCTGGCCGCCGAATACCTGCGGCGCGCCGATGTCGCGGCTCTCGCCGCGAAACAGGTTGATCTCGAGCCGCTCCAGCTCTAGAAGCTTCAGCAGGTCCGCCAGCCGCTTGTCCACGCCGCGATGTTATGACAATGCCGGCGCACTGGCAGCAATGTGCACAGCCAGGGAGTCCGGCAGGAATGTGAACAGCGCGCGCTTGACACCCCTTCCGCGACTCCGCTAGCCTCCACTGCGCGCCGATTTGAGTTTCAGCTTGCGGGCGCGTAACAAATGCAGCTAAAGCGAAGCAGAACCTGCTCAGCTTTGGCCCGGGCGGGTTTTTTTGTGCCCTCTTCATGCCTCGCCCGGGCGTCGGAAATCCGACGTGCATTCCCGCTCGCTGTTCGCGGCGCAGTTTCAACGGAGACTGCGATGTCCACGAGCTTCCTGAAATCGAACCGCCAGGCGCGCGACGACGCGCACACCGATGCGCACGCCGATGCGCCCACCGAAGCCACGGGCGCAGCGCCGCTGCGCGTCGTGCTGCTCGGACTCGGTACCGTCGGCGGTGGGGTCTACCAGTTGCTGGCGCGGCGCCCGGAGGTGTTCGACATCCGGCGCGTGGTCGTGCGCAACCGCGCACGCGTGCGCGACGTGCAGGTACCCCGCGAGCTGCTGTCGACGAACCTGTGGGACGCGATCAACGAGCCTGCCGACCTGGTGATCGAGGTCGTGGGCGGCGTCACCCCGGTCGGCGACATCGTGCAGGCTGCCCTGCTCGCGGGACGCACCGTCATCAGCGCCAACAAGGCACTCGTGGCGCGCCGCTGGCGCACCCTCTCGCGCTTCGCCTCCGGCACGGATCGGACCTTGCGATTCTCGGCCGCCGTCGGCGGCGAGCTGCCGGTGCTGGAAACCATCGAGTCGCTGCGCGACCGGGGTGTCGCGAGCGTGCGCGGCGTCGTCAACGGCACCTGCAATTTCGTGCTCGACAGCCTCGAAGCCGGGTCGACGTTTGCCGAAGCCGTGCGGCTCGCCCAGGAGCGCGGCTTTGCGGAGGCCGATCCGCGCTCGGATCTGAGTGGTGAAGACGCCGCGCACAAGCTCGAGCTGATCGCGCGCACGGCGTTTCGCCACGGCGACGCGTTGCGCGTGCGAACCAGCGGCATCGAGGGGATCACGCCCGGGCAGATTGCAGCCGCGCGCGCCGACGGACGGCGCCTGCGGCTCGTGGCGTCGTGCTCGCGTACGGCGGCGGGCGTCGATGCGCAAGTGTCGGTGGTCTCGTTGCCCGGGCAGGACTACCTGGCCGGCACGCGCGCGGAAGAAAATCGCGTCGAGGTACTGGGCAGTGACGGGCGTGTAGTGCGCCTCGCCGGCAAGGGAGCCGGCAGATGGCCGACGGCGCGCTCGGTGCTCGCCGACGTTCACGCGCACCTGCACGCGCAGCTCGCGACCGCCTCCACGCGGCGCGAGCAGCACGCGCGACGCATCGTGTTACTGGAAGATGAGCTTGCCCTTCATCAGGCCGTAGTGGCCGGGAAATGAGCAGAAGAACGTGTAGTCGCCGCCCTTCGCGAGCAGCGAGGTCGGGAACTTCACCGACGTGCTCTGGCCGCCGCCCACCAGCTTGGTGGCGGCGATGACGCGCTTGTCACCCGCCGGGACGTAGTTCCTGGCGACGCCGGCGCCCAGCCCGGCGTTCGCGACCGGCATGAAGTCCGACGTCTTCGTGATCACGACGTTGTGCCCCATCGTCTGCACGGCCAGCTGGCCCACGTGCTTGAGCGTCAGCTCCACCTCGGTGCAGTCCGCGGCCACCTTCAGCTCGCTGACGTTGAATTTCATCTGGTCGTTGCCTTCCACTGCGAGCTTGCAGGTCTTGGCCGCCAGCGCGTCGGCCCCGCACAGCAGTGCGGCGGTCAGCGCCAGTCCCTGGATCGTCGTCGTCGCTCTCATCGCTTCGTCTCCTGTGCTGACGGCCGCGGGCGCGCAGTTCGCGACCCCGCCGGCCGTTCGCCCGTCAAGTTGGCGCTACTCCCAGGCGCTTCTGCATGATCGGGCTGGTGGTGGTGTACTGCAGGTGCTGTTTCTTTTCGGGATAGATGTGATGCTGGATCGCGAAGGCGGCCAGCGCCGCTTCGTGAAAGCCGCTGAGGATGAGCTTCTTCTTGCCGGGATACGAATTGATGTCGCCGACGGCGAAGATGCCCGGCACGCTGGTCTGGAATTTCTCGGCGTCGACGCGGATGCTGCGCTTGTCGAGGTCCAGCCCCCACTGGGCGATCGGCCCGAGCTTGGGGTGCAGCCCGAAGAACGCCAGCAGCTGATCGGCTTCGAGCCGGTGCAACGCGCCGTCGGTACCGTGCACCTCCACCCCGCCCACGCGCCCGTCCTTCAACACGAGCTGCGTCGCCGTGCCTTCGAGGTAGCGCAAGCGACCCGCCGCCACCTGTTCGCGCATCCGCGAAACAGAGACCGGCGCCGCACGAAACTCCGCCCGGCGATGCACGAGCGTCAGGCTGCGAGCTTTGCCGCAGAGGTCGAGCGTCCAGTCGAGCGCGGAATCGCCCCCGCCGAAGATCGCCAGGTCCTTGCCGTGAAAGCTCGCGGCGCTCTTCACGCGGTAGTGGATCTGGCTGCCCTCGAACTGCTCAGCTCCGGGCACACCCAGGCGCCGCGGCTGGAACGATCCCACTCCGCCGGCGATGACGAGCGCGCGCGTATGGAATGCAGTGCCTGTCGCAGTGCGCACGAAGAACAGGCGCTCCGCGACCGGGCGCACCTCGGTCACTTCCTGCCCGAGATGGAACTGCGCGTTGAACGGCTTGATCTGCTGCATCAGCCGGTCGATCAGCTCCTGCGCGCCGCATACCGGCAATGCCGGGATGTCGTAGATCGGTTTGTCGGGATAGAGCTCCGTGCACTGGCCGCCCGGATGTGCGAGGGAATCGATCACGTGCGCGCTCATGCCGAGCAGGCCCAGCTCGAACACCTGGAACAGGCCGCATGGGCCCGCGCCGACGATGACCACCTCGCACTCGATGGGCGCTGTGTCGTTCACGTGCCGTCCGTCAGAACTTCTGGTTGGTGAAATCGGCTGCCTGCGGCTGCTGCACCTGGATGAAGCCGTGGCTGAGCGTCGCGTGACAGGCGTTGCAGGCCTGGGTCAGCGAGTCGAACGCCTTGCCGAAGGCCGCGCGATCCCTGGCGCGGATGGCGGAGTGGATCTCGCCGAGCGGCTGCCCCACGAGCGAGGGCACCAGCTCGCTGAGCGGCGTCGGGAAATCCTCGAACTGGTCGTGGAAGGTCTGTACCGCCTGCAGCGCCTCGTTGATCTCGTGCAGCGCGTAGCCCGCGAGCTCCCAGTTCCCCGCGCTGCCCGAGTAGTACAGCTTCGCGTGCTGAACCTGCACCTGCGCCATCAGCACAGCGGGTTCCGGCACCAGCTCGTCGACGCGCGCGGTCAGTTCCTCGACCTGCTGGCGCAGTGTGTCGAGGTCCGCGGGCGTGCCGGCTTCGCCGCCGTCGGCTGCGGAGTCGCCTGCCTGCGCCGCGGCGGCGGATTGCGACGGGGTTTGCTGGCGGGAGCAGCCCCAGAGAGCGGTCGACAGGACGACGAGGAGACACGCGCCGGTGAGGCGCGGCAGATGGTTGTGTGTCATGGCGCGCCAGTATAGCGAAAAGGCGTCAGGCATCTTTTCCCGTCACCCGACCGCCAGCCGCCGGCTCATCAGCCGGTGGAAGTGATGCACGCCGTTCTCGCGGCTCGGCGAATACGGCCCGGGCCGGTAGGCGCGCGAGTGCATGTTGCGCTGGACGACCGCGCAGATGCCGGCGTCCTCGGCCTGAACCTCGTCGCTGAAGCGCATGAGGCTGCGCCAGCGCTCGTCGTTCTCGAGATCCGGCAGCGGCTCGGGGGCGAACCACTCGAACCGCACCACCGAGCGTTCCACTCCCTGCGGGATGACGATGTTGGCCTGCAACTGCCCCTGGTAGATGTTAAGCATGATGTTCGGGAACAGCCAGAAGTACAGCGCCTGCTCGTCGCCAGGCGTCGCGCGATAGAGCGTAGCGCCCTCGCTGCGCACGGGTGCGTGCTGCAGCGTGTGGTACTCGCCGAGCTCGCTGATGTACTGCTTGTAGTCGATCTCACGGTTGAGGCCCGGATGTACCAGGGGGATGTGATACCCCTCGAGGAAGTTGTCGACGTACACCTTCCAGTTGGCGTCAACCGGATAGTCGCGGGCGTTCACGAAGCGATAGCGTTCCAGTCCGACCGGCGCGCAGCGGGCGATGACCTCGGCAAACTGCTTCTCGAACGGCGGCGTGGCGCGGTCGAGCGAGGCAAACACCATGGGGCCCCAGGCGTGGACGGCGATCGGCTCGAGGGCGATCGACCTGGGATCGAAATCGGCAATGCCGTCCGTCTCCGGCGCTCGCATCAGGCGTCCGCCGAGATCGTAGGTCCAGCCGTGGTAGCGGCATGCGAACACGCGCTGGCGTCCGCAACCGAGCGCGACCGGCCCGGCGCGGTGACGGCAGACGTTGAAGAATCCCCGCAGTGTGCCGTTGTCGTTCACCAGCAGCACGTGCTCTTCGAACAGCGTGGTGGTGAAGAAATCGCCCGACTGCGCGAGCTGTGCGGTGTGTCCGACCAGCTGCCAGGAGCGCGACAACACGCGCTCGCGCTCGGTGCGCAGCACCTGCGGGTCGGTGTAGAAGGCAGCGGTCGGCGTACGCGCCCGCGCGATGTCGGTGTGGACCGTTGAGAGCATGGCGGCGTCTCGCGAAGTTGCCGGGGACCTCGCCGCGGGCTGGCGTCCCGCAGCAGCAGCCGGCCACCAGGGCCTGGCAGCCTGGCATTTTGCGGGCGCCGGCGCCGTCGATCAACTGCTAAACGCTCGTTCAACGACCAGCGGGAACGACAAGACGAGCGGGAACGGCACGACGACGCGACGGGCGCCGGAGCGCGGTCAGCGGTCAGCGGCGCTTGGGCAGGAGACGCAGGATCGAGCGGTTGTCGCCGGCGCGCGCTTCGGCCAGCTCGTTGAGCGTGCACTGCTCGCGCAGTTTCGCCATGTGCTCGCGAGTGCCGGCGATGAAGCCGAGGGCCTGGTCGGCACTGGCCGGGCGGCCGATGAAGTAGCCCTGCACGTCGACGTCGCCGCAGCTCAGCAGGAACTGCAGCTGAGCCGCGCGCTCGACGCCTTCGGCCGTGACCTGCAGCCCGAGGCTGCGGCACAGGCCGATGATCGAATGCGCGATGGCTGCCGAGCGCGGGTTCTCGTCGACGTCGAACACGAGGCTCCGGTCCAGCTTCACACGGCTGATCGGCAGCTGCTCGAGCGAGGTGAGCGAGGAGAAGCCGGTGCCGAAGTCATCGAGAGCCACCGCCACTCCCAGCAGTCGCAGGCTGCGCAGAGTGTCCACGGTGATCGCGCCGGTCTGCAGCGCGTGCTCGGTGAGCTCGAGCTCCAGGCATTCGGCCGGAATATCGTACTTGCGCAGCATGCGCTCGATGCTGACGGCGAAATCGCCGGCGAGGAACTGCTGCGAGGACACGTTGATCGCCACCCTCGCCTGCGGCCAGCCGTGCTGGCGCCACTGACTCACCGCCTCCGCCGCCTGGCGCATCACCCAGCGGTTGAGGTCCATGATCAGGCCGGACTGCTCGGCGATGCCGAGGAACTCCGCGGCCGGGATGAAGCGGTCGGGCTGCTGGCGCCACCGCAGCAGCGCCTCCATGGAATGCGTGGCGGACGTCGCGAGCGATACCTGCGGCTGGAAGAACAGCGCAAGGTCGCCGGTTTCGACGGCTCGGCGCAGCGCCTGCTCGGTCTGGAAGCGGTGCGAGGCAGCGACCAGCAGCTCGGGCGAGTACACGCTCACGCGGTTGCGGCCCAGCTCCTTGGCACGGAACAGCGCGGTATCGGCAGCGCGCAGGAGCGAAGCGCTGTCCTGTGCGTGCTCCGGGAAAACGGCCGCGCCCACGCTCACGCCGATGAGGACCTCGCGGTTCGCGATGTCGAGAGGGCGCTGGAATTCACTGACCAGCAGCGCCGCGCGGCGCTCGACCTCGTCCAGCGAGCTCACGTGCTCGAGGACGAGCGTGAACTCGTCGCCGCCGAGGCGCGCGACGAAGTCGCCGACGCCGAGCACGGTTCGCAGGCGATCGCCGATCTCGCGCAGCACGCGGTCGCCGAATTCATGCCCGAGGCTGTCGTTGATGGTCTTGAAGTTGTCGAGGTCGAGGAACAGCACGGCGACGCGCTGGCGGCGACGCTCCGCACGACGCAGGGTCGAGCTCAGATAAGCGAACAGTCGCCGACGATTCGGCAGGCCGGTGAGCGCATCGTGGTGCGCCAGGTGGCGCAGCTGCCGCGTACGCTTGGCGACCCGCTGCTCGAGCTGCGCCTGGTAGGAGCGCACTTCCTGTTCGGCGCTCGCCAGGCCCTCAGCCATGTTGTTGAAGGCCTGCGCCAGTTCGTCGACCTCACGCATGCCGCCGCGGCGCACGCGCGTCTGCAGGTTTCCGCTCGCGAGCTTGCGCGTGCCCTTGGTGAGCTGTCGCACCGGCCGCACCACGCCGAAGGTGGCAGCCAGCGCGATGATCACGAGCAGCAGGGCCACGGCAGCGAGCACCATCTGTACGGTGCGCTCGGCCTCGCGTCCCGTCGAACCGGCGCGCGCGGTCGCGGCCGCGAGCGCGCTCCATGCCGGCTCCTCGAACTGGGCGTGCGCCTTGGCACTCAGCGCCGCGCTGGCGATGCCGAAGGCGCGACGCGACTCTTCTATTTCTGCCGCCGACTGGATCAGCGCGCGGCGCAGGCGCACCGCGTTCTCGAAGTCACCGGTGACGAGGTCGAGCCAGGCGTGACCGGGCGAGCGCTGGAATTCCTCCAGGTGCTCGCGCAGCTTGGCGCGAAAGCGTTCTTCGGCGCGCTCGAGCACGGCGGTGTCGGGCGTGCCGCGCACCGTCAGCTGGCGCGTGACCTGTCCCGTCACCGCTTCGAGGGTGCGCGCCAGCTCGGCGAGCGAGCGGCGCGCGAAAACGTTCTCGCCCTGCGGAACACCGGCGGCGCCGGCGGTGGCGATGCGCTCGCGCACGGCGTCGAGCAACGCCCAACTCCTCTGGCGCATGGCCCGGCGACGTTCCTGCGATTCGATCAGCAGCGCGCCGCGCTGCTGGTGTTCGCCGATCTCACCGTGCAGTGCCGTGCCCGAAGCCATCGCTTCCGACGACAGCAGCAGCAGGCCGTGCGCGGCGAGCGCGTGCGCGATGCGCTCGTTCGCCGCGTCGACGGTAACGCGCGAAGCTACGTTCTCCTCGTCGAGGTTCGCGAGCAGCGCGCGATCGTAGTCGGCGAGCGAATCGCGGATTTCGCGTGCGACGCGCGCCAGCGGTTCGTACTGGCGCTGCACGAGCGCCAGCTCCTCGGTGGCCATGCGCGTGGTCCGCTGCACCACGAGATTGCCGGCGAGGAACACGGCGCTGAGCGCACACAGGACGAGAAAAAGCGAAGCGCCGATGGACAGGCGCAGCGAACGGGTCGGCGTGGCCCCCGGCGCGACGATGCGGGAGGCCGTGTCAGCGGATCCGGTTCCCATTGGGTCTTCTTGGCGACGTCATCCCCAGACGCTGGACCTGCACGATGTCAGGGAATGTACTGCGGGTCCGAGGCCGGCGTCTCAGGGAATTCATTAATTTCACGGGTTTATGACCACTACCTGGACTATTGTCAAACGTCAGGCGCCTGATTCTTGTGTAGGCACACCCCCGCGCCGCAAGGTCCGCCGCGTTGCGGCAAACGTAGTACGGGAAGACTCGAGGGCAGCGGATCAGCGGGGCACGAGCTCTTCGGCTTTCTGCTCTGCTTCGCGAGCTTGCGGCGTGCGACCCCGGGCCCGCAGCGATTCGGCAACGAGGCTCCACGCGCGGCTTTGCAGGCGCGCGTCGCCCGTCGCGAGCGACAGCGTCTTGCGGCCCATGCTCTCGGCCTGCGCGTAATTCCCTTCCTCCTGGCGGACCTTGCCGAGCTCGAGCCACAGCAAGGGATTCGACGGCTCGATGCGCAGCGCGCGCTCGATGGAAGCCGCCGCGCCGGCAAAGTCCCCGTTCGCGGACTGCGTCTGCGCCTGTGCCACCAGCGATCGGGATGCCGCGCCGAGTTGGTA
>Ga0187894_10000724_pt1 | contig 44491 bp, 31 predicted proteins | sample GBC1701081metaG_FD_136650 | JGI IMG/M metagenome (GOLD analysis project Ga0187894, IMG submission 136650) | White microbial mat communities from a lava cave in the Kipuka Kanohina Cave System on the Island of Hawaii, USA - GBC170108-1 metaG ... | reverse complement strand
CATAGTGCAACTATGGGGAAATTAAACAGAGATTTTGAGCCGTTGAAAATGGCGACATAAAAATCAAACTGAAAATGTATGTGGTTATCTTCGATAACTCCGATGCCGCGAATCATCAGTCCCACGATTAGCATTGTGGGCTACAAATATGAACACCCTTTTCAACGGTTGATTGATGACCTAATCAGTTACAATTAATCTTAAATTAAAATCTCTGCGTTCTCTCGCGCCTGCGGCGTGAAACTTCTTTTGCAATAAATCATTTCACGCCGCAGGCGCAAGAGAGCACAGAGAGAAAACTAAAACATGAAAACAAAAAATTTCTTTCTCTTCGTTGTCATTTTTCTTTTAGTTTCTATTTCATTATCAGCTCAAACAGAACCGCCGAAAGACGGGCGTTTTTATGAACGCGAAGCTGTGAAAGCTTACCAGAACAAAGATTTCAAAGCTTATCTTGAAAACCTGAAGATGGCTTTGACATTGCGCCCGAATCACCCGCGACTTCTTTACAACATTGCGGGCGCGTATTCGCTAAACGATAAATCGCAAGAGGCTTTGAGCACGCTAAATCAAGTCGCGGAAATGGGCTTGAATTATCCGGCTGAAAAAGATAATGATTTTGCGTCAATCAAAAATTCTGACGACTTCAAAAAAATTCTCGACAAATTTACGAAAAATAAAACAGCGACTACAAGAAGCCAATCCGTTTTCACACTTACGGAAAAAGGTTTGATTGCAGAGAGCATCGCTTACGACCCGCAAACAAAAACTTTCTATATCAGCAGTGTTCACAAAAGAAAAATCATCAGCATAAATGCGAAAGGCGAAGCTAAAGATTTCGCTACACAAGACGACGGACTATGGGCTGTTTTGGGCATGAAGGTTGACGCGAAAAGAAATCTGCTTTGGGCTTGCACGTCTGCCGTTAATCAAGCCGCAAATGTCAAAGCGGAAGACAAAGGAAAATCGGGAATTCTTAAATTTGATTTGAAGGCGGGAAAACTTTTGAAGACTTACTTAATACCTGACCGCACAGCACAACACTGGCTCGGCGATTTACTTATTGCGCCAAACGGTGACGTTTTTGCTACGGACAGCGCAAAGCCGAGCGTTTATGTTTTGCGTGCGGGTAAAGAAGAGATAGAAACTTTTTTGGAAGATAAATCTTTCGTCAATCTTCAAGGACTTGATTTCTCTTCTGACGGTAAACTTTTGTTTGTGGCTGATTACGCTAAAGGCGTTCACGTTGTAGATTTAAAAACCAAAAGCGTAATCCTTCTTGCTGTGCCTTCAAACGTAACAATGCTCGGAATTGACGGACTCTATTTCTATAAAGGTTCATTGATAGCAACACAGAACGGTGTTAACCCACAGCGTGTTGCCCGATTCTATTTGAGCAAAGATTTGAAAAGCGTCGAGCGAATGGAAACGCTCGAAGCGAACCATCCGCAACACGACGAAATAACGCTCGGAATGCTGATGAAAGATGAGTTTTATTACATCCCGAACAGCCAATGGTGGGCAATCAGCGACGATGGAAAACTTGCGCCCGAAGAAAAATTAAAAGAGCCGTCTGTATTTAAGTTCAAGTTTTAACTTCGCTTTAGCCATTGACCGATTTGAATCAAAATTCCGGGCGTGGCAACCAGCAATGACAAAAAGAGCATGAACAAAATCCCGACCAAACCTAATTATGCACGAACAATTTAGGAGTGTAATCGGTCGGTCATTGGGGTACGACGGGCTGCCAGCCTGTCGCTGTTCTTTTTTCTTTAGCATTTTTTCGACAGTCATCTGGCAAGGTGTAACATTCCAACTGCCCTTCCCGTCGCTGTTCTTTTTTCTTTAGCATTTTTTCGACAGGCTGGCAGCCCGTCGTACTTTTACACCCAATAACTGACCGATTACTCAGGAGTTGTGTTCACTGCTTGACACATCAAAACTCGCTACCTATACTTTGCAACTTGCGCTTACGGCGCGAATATCAACTGATAACCGATATAACAGAATAATTTTTAGAGTTATTTTAGACGGAGAAGTAAATGCCAAATCATAAGTCAGCAGAAAAGCGTGTGCGCCAAAACAAAAAGCGCAACGCTATCAATTCAAGTAACCGTTCGCGTTTTCGTAATGTCATAAAGAAATTGCGCGTGGCTGTCGCAACCGGTAATGCAGTAACAAGCCAAGAATTATTGCCACAGACAATTTCAATAATTGACAAGGCTATTCAAAAAGGCGTTATGCACCGCAACACTGCGGCACGCCACAAATCAAGATTGACGATGCACGTCAATAACTTGAGCAAACAAGGCTAAGACGCAAACCAGTTTAACCCGAGCGAAGCGAGTCGAAGATAATTTCGGCTCGCTTCGCTTTTTATTGTTTTGAGTACAGGCTTTAGCCTGCTTCGTTTGGTAGAAATAAGCTAAAGTCTGTATTCAAAACTTATTTTTGAGAAAACTATGAAATATTATCAAACATTTGAAGATGTTTGTTCGCTCGTTGAGAGATTTGAATCTTGTGAGATAAAACCGGATGACTTTAATCACCGCGCACATCTAACCGTAGCTGCTTTTTATCTGTTGCACCCGGATTTTGATTTAGCCGCTGCGAAAGTCAGAGACGGTCTTTTTCGTTTTCTGTCACACTACAACCTGGACGGTTACAACGAAACAATAACGATTTTCTGGCTCAGGGTTGTTGAAGATTTTGTGAAAAAGGAAAAGAGAGAGATTTCCGTGCCAGAGCTTGTAAATAAAACAATAGAATTTTGTTCGGATTCAAAACTCGTCTTTCAGTATTACAGCCGCGAGCATTTGAACTCCAAAGAAGCAAAAACGTCTTGGGTCGAGCCTGATTTGAAATCATTTAACACGGAAACAAATACATAAGCGAATGCGTGTTTATCGCACGCTTTCTGTCTTGAAAGTTCCCAAGAACATTAGCGGCACACCGATTAACAAAACGGCTATACCCATTAGTGCAACCTTTGAAGATGTCTCTATGAAAACGCCGTAAGCATATATGACCGTTGATGTGAGAACGAATGCACAGGTGGCTGAGAATAAAAACGGTGTCAGTGGATAAAGCGGAACATTAAAGGGGCGTTCAAGATTTCTGTCTTTGAATCGCAACACGATTAAGGAAACCCCCGTCATAATTAAAAAGAACCAGTATGCCGGCGTTGTATAAATTACCAGAGTTTTAAATCCGTCTCGTGTTCCCGAACCCAAAAAGACTAATAACAAGGCAACAACACATTGAAAAACAAGAGCGCGACGCGGTGTATTTGTTCTTTCATCCCATTTTCCTACAAAACTAAAAAGCGAAAAATTTTGCCCGACTGCATAGTTCGTGCGTGCACCTGTAAAAATCGAAGCACTTGCAGAACCTAAGGTCGCAATCGCAATCAAAACACTTATAAATTTCGCCCCATATTCGCCAACCACGCGACGCATCAAATCCGCCGCGACAGTGTCGGATGAAATCACACCTTCCAACCCAAGCCCTTTAAGATAAGCGACGTTTGCAAGAACATAAACAAAAGTCAAAATTCCTATCCCTAAAAACAATGCTTTCGGGATATTGCGCTGAACGTCTTTCATTTCGGCTGTGACATAAGAAACTTCACTCCAACCGCCATATGTAAAAAGGGCAAACACAAGCGCAAGTGCGGGCGAAAATGATGTTTTCACCTCTGTTTGATTTGCGCCCGACGTGTTCGTAACAAACGAAAGTCCTGCGGCAATAACACAAATCAACCCCAACACTTTTGCTGCCGCTAACAAATTCTGAACGAATGTTCCCTGGTGTATATTGCGCGAGTGAAGCCACGTCAGAAGCACAATCGCAAGCCCCGCGTAAATTGAAGATGAATATCGTCCGAGCGAATAGATTTGCGAAACGTAATCGCCAAAGACGAAAGAGACAACAGCAATCGAACCCGTTTGAATTATCGTCAGCCGCGCCCAACCATATAGAAATGAGATGCGCTGACCGAATGCACGTTTGATATAAAAATATTCGCCGCCCGTATGCGGATATGCAGACGCGAGTTCCGCATAACATAAAGCACCGATAAAAGAAACAACGCCCGCAATCATCCAAAACACCAGGAAAGCGGTTTGGCTTCCGGAGTTTGCGGCTACGAGCGAAGGTGTTTTGAAAATTCCCGAACCAATAACAACGCCGACGATAACTGCTACTGCGTCAATAACAGTTAAGGTCGGCTTTGGTGCTACGTCGTTTTGTGCGATAGCTTTTTCAGTTTGTGTCATTCGTTAGTTTTTCTGACGGCGCAAATCTTCGACTATCTTGCGAACTTGGTCTGCGTCTTTCGCATTTGGCGTGAGGCTCATATATTTTTCCAAAGCTTCGACGGCACGTTTTCCGTCGCCTGTCTCAATATAGAGCGCACCCAGAAATTTATAAGCGATTCCGGTTTCAGGTCCGGCTAAACTAACGGCTTTTTGCAAAGTTTTCTCTGCATCCTCATATCTTTGAAGTTTGATTTGCGCCCGTCCGAGTTTCAAAAATACTTCGCTGTCTTTAGCCTCTTGCGTCAGACTCAGATATTTTTCAAACGCGCCTACGGTCTTTTCCACTTCGTTTTTCTCGTTGTAAAGCACGCCCAAATATCTGTACGCCATATTTATGTCTGCACCGCCTAAGCCGATAGCTTGAAAGAAAGTTTTCTCTGCATCGCCGTAATCCTTCGATTTTATTTGCGCCCGTCCGAGCAAGATAAGAGCGTTTGCAGACTTGTTGTTTATCTCAAGTGCTTTTGCCAGTTCTGTTTTTGCATCGCTTGTTTTGTTATTGAGCAAAAGGGCGTAACCGCAATTCAGACGATAGGAGAATTTATCAGGCGAGAGAGCTACTGCTTCACGAAAAGCTTCAACTGCCTTATCCAACTTATTCAAGCGCATATAAAGAACGCCCAGTTCGTTATAGCCTTCGGCAAACTGCTGATATTTTTTAACCGATTCTTCAAGTAATTCAACAGCCCTTTGTGTGTCATTTGCTTTTACAGCTTGCTGTGCTTTTTCGTAGAGTTCGAGCGCAGGCTTTGGAACATTTGCGAGTGCGGCATTGACCGTATCGGTTGGCGCAGTCGGCGTTCCTTTTACTTTTAGAAAAACGGTAACGGCGACTGTCCTTTCGCTGTTATCGCCTTGTCTTCTGGGCGGGTCAATTATGTTTACTGTCTCAAAAAATGTTTCATATTCTTTACCTGCTTCGATTGTTACGCGATAAGTACCGCCGGGGAGTCTTTGGAAAATAAAAGTCCCTTGCTCATCGCTAAGAGTAAACATATCACTGATGCCAACGCTTTGAAGCGATACCTTGAAACGCTTGTCGGCGGGTCGTCCCGAAGGGTAATAAATTTTTCCTTCAAGCTTGTTTCTGCCACGATTAAAATTGTCATTCAAATCAATTCCTTGCTGTCCGAACGCAGGGAACACGAATAACAAAACTAAGCTTGAAAACAAACACACACTTTCGACAATCGCAGAAAATCTTTTCGACATACAGCCGCACTCCTTTCGGTTAATAGCCTCTAAACTTTTAGTTATATGCAGGGAATTTTGATGGGCATTATAACTCTAACAATTTGTTAGCGGGCAATTATTTTTGTTTGAAAGTGAGAATTTTTTCAGTTTTTGAGCAGAAGATGTCGTTGAATCAAAATATCCGACAACTTCTGCTCAAAAATCGGTAGTGGTTTAGTTAAAAAAACCAAAGAATAATTTCAGCCTCTGATTTACGCAGATTTTCGCGGATTCAATTAAAGAAATCAGAATCTGCGAAAATCTGCGTAAATCAGAGGCTCAATAAAGTTTCTTCTAAATGAACCATTACTTAAAAATCTACCCTATTGAAACATCGTTTCGTCAATCGGTATATTGTGTTTGTAAGATGTGATTGTCCCCCTTATTGAACCGACTTTGGTTTGAGTGATTATGGGATAGATAGCTCTTTGCTCAAATTTGAAAGGTAGTTTCACTCCGTCAACGTCTCTGAAATCCGAAGTCTCGAAATAGTATTCAACCGTAATATCGTCTTCGCTTTTGTTTACCACATCATTCGTAAATCCACCCTGTGGTTTTGAATAGCTCGCCTTTCCATATTCGGTGCGCGTCCACATAAAAGTCCCGGCGTCAAAATAGAGTTTTATAACATCGCCTTTTTTAGGTTTTACTTCAATAACATAATGCTCTTTGTTTTTGATTTTCTTTGTTCCTTTTGCTTTGAAGCTTTGACCTTGCGAATCAATCAAAAGGTTGTAGAGCGAGATGCTGTTGAACATAAAGCCCGTTCCCATCAATTGCTGGTATTTATCCGCGAAGATTGAGTACGCTCCCGATGAAACAAGCGGACGGAAAATCCCTTTCGAGCCGTCAAATGTAAGTTGCCAGTTAAACTTTTCAAATTGATAAAAGCCAGTGATGCGATTCGGGGCTTCGGACATAAAATAAACTCTTGCGTTTTCATTGTCTTTAGTAACTGTTCCTTCGGCAACGCGGGTTTTGAACTTTGAGAGGGTTTCTTTTCCGCCAACAGCCACGATATGTTTTTCGATGATTTGCTCTGCGGTTAGATTTGTTTTGCCGTCTTGAGCAAATGTGTTTGTTGAAATCGCCAACAACAAAATTAACAGTAACAAAGCCGATAGTTTTTTCTTCATTTTCCTATACCTCCGTTTTGAAAAAAGATTTTTTAAGCAGATAAGAAAAAGTGCTTAATTTGTAAGCGGGTACATCAATAAAGGCTTTGTGATTTACTTTTTACTTTTTACTTTTTACTTTTTACTTTTTACTTTCTACTTTCTGCTTAGTTTGCCTGTCTCTGATACCAAACAATTATGTCGCCGTCGTCAGGTTTATTTGAATAGACGGTCGTTGTGTGTCCAACGGATTTTATTTTACCCGCAGGCAATTCTATAAGCGCGTTATTTGAAAGCAGGATGCCTCCACCGCGAAGCATCTTCTCCATATTCAACATTGCCAAGCCCTGCTGAAATTCGTCGTAATAGACAAAGATATTTGTGCCAATGATTAAATCAAACTTTTCTGTTTCGGCAAGTTCAAGTTTTTGCAGAACAATGTTTACATCAAACGGCGTCAGTTTCGACGCGAAGATTGAACGCACATTTACGGCTCTGAGTTTTAAGTCAGTCAAGTTTGCAGGAATCGAAACAGGTTTTGCCGCACTGCCGATTTGGTCACCGAACTTTTCCCAGTATTTAACAAATTCGGGTTTCCATTCTTCTTGAACATCAAATGGTAACTGCAAAACGTAAGGTTGCCCGCGCAGACCGCTTGCGCGGGCGCGGACAATGTGGTCATTCACCTTAGGGCTTAAATCCAAAGTTGTTATCTGCAAATCCGTACTCTTTGCCAAACCCAAACGCAACAGTGAATCAATCACCGCGAAAGGCTGAATCGTTTGTTGCGGATAAAAATCATATCCGTCTTGTTTATCTGTGAAATCCAAACCCGGACCGACGATGGCAACGCGCCTTACTCCAGCTTTAATCAAGCCTTTTGCCTGCAGACCTTTTAATGCTTCTTCGATTGCAAAGTTCGGACGTAAAGAGGTGTCAGACGAGAGTCCGCGATTGCGATATAGTTTTGAACGCTCTGCGAAAGCTGCGCTTGTGTCGCTAAGGAGTCTTGCCTGTTGAATGATACGTGTATAACTCTCGCTCTCTTGCAGAACCCTTGCCAATGCACGAACTAATAATTCTTTTGCCTGTTGTTGTCCTTCCGGTGTATTCAGACGAAAACTGTTACGGGCGGAAAGAAACTCTTGTGCGAAAGAGATACGCTCCACTTTGCTTGGCTTTGAAAGCACCGAGATAAAATCATTCAGCCGTCCTAGCATGATTTCATTTATTCTTTCACCGGCTAATGCAGGGCTTCCCGTCTGTTTATTTATCTCTTCGATTTGTCGCGGAGTCACACGCGCTTGTTTTGTAAAAGTAGTCCCGAATAATAGCAGATTAACTAAAGAATCTTCGTCGCCCTGTGCCAGACGCGCACGAATATCCTGGTCACTCTTTTTCACCCATTCCGTCCAAACGGTCGGTCGCTGTTTCGGGTCTTGTGTATTAAGCTCTGCGGGCAAACTCTGAGAAAATGCTTCTAATACGGTTTGAGCTTCATTGTAAGAAACATAAACGGCTTTTTTCTGCTGTGCAAAAGAAGAAACCACTAGAGCAAAGCACAATAAAAAGCTGAAAAATATCCTGTGGTGATTTTTTACTAACATTCTTGTTTTGTACCTGACAAAAAGTCTTGAGGTATAAAGGTTCAAGAAAAGAGCTATATTTATTGGCTTCTATTTTTGCCTTTTACCTTTTTACTTTTTACTTATTTGTCTTTCGGTAACGGAAGATTCATGTCTGACTGCGATGACATTTTTTGTTTTCGGACGATGAAAAAGGTTCTTGTTTTTGTTCCTTATTGCTTTCGGTTTGTGATGATTTCTTTTCGTCAGATTTGGCTATCTTTCTCCTCGATTGCGCCAACGCTAAACTGCCGGGAAGTAAAACCAACATAAACGCAAAGCATTTTCTACCGGGAGACCCGAAAGAATCGAATCTTATGTTCTCGCTCATGTCTTTTGTCTCTTGGGTTATGTTTTTTGTTTTGCAAGGGAGACGCAAGGCTTTTTTATATCGCTTTTACTCAAAAAGCAATACCAAAAAATTAGGGGAGCCAAAATAGCCCCCCTAAAATGTTACCAAGTTTACGTTCTAAAAGATTAGAAGAGGAACTTGATAGCAAGCTGAACATTGCGACGACCGTCTTTGAAAGCATTGACATTACCGCCACGAGTGCAAAAGCCTGTAATATCATCAAACTGTCTGCATTGATTGTTCACTTCGGCACTACCACCGTTTATGAACAAGTTCGCATGGTTAAAGATATTGTAAACCTCACCACGGAATTGGATTTTGTATCGTTCGGTCAGGCTGATAGTTTTGTGAAAGCTCATATCAACATTCCATAATCCCGGTCCGCGGAAAGAATTACGTTCTGTCATGCTGGCAGGATATGGACCGACTTCGTTAGCACCTGAAACATCAGAGTTTGTTGTAGCGGCGGTATTTGCTAAATTCGTGAAAACGAATTCGTTTGGATTATTTGTTCCGAGTAAAGTGTCCGGCGCACCAAAGCTGACCGGTCCGGTTGGAACTAAACGTAAACAAACGGTTATAGCAAGAGAACAGTCAAAAACTGTAAACGGCGCACCGCTACGAATTGTTGAAATACCGGCTAGTGTCCATCCTGAAAGAACATGCTTCACAAACCCGTTGCTTGAGTTTTTACCAAACGGTACCTCCCAAACATAGCTGGCAACAAAGCGGTTACGAAGGTCAAAGTCCGCATAGCCGTAATCCAAAGAAGGATTGAACGGGTCAAGCAAACCGAGGTTGAAGTTGTTACCCGATTCGCTGAATGTCGAACTCAAATTATCTTTCGACTGTGCGAATGTGTAACGTGCTGTCAACGTCAACCCTGTACCAAATAAATTACTGCTTTCGATACCGGCGGTTAAGCCATTGTAATCAGAGTAACCATTGTTAGCACGGCTGTTGATGTTTGTGTATTGGCAGTTCAAACGGTTTGTTGTTGTCAACGGAGCGCAAGAAGTTGTCGAACCCAAGTAACGAACACCTGAACCTGTGCGGTTGATGTTTTCAATCGTGTAAAGGTTACGACCTGCTGAACCTGAATACTCAAGTGATACAACTGTGTTCTTGGCAACTTCGCGTTGGACTGCAGCACTCCAGAAGTGTGCGTAAGCATTTACGATGTCCTCGCGGACATGACGCAAGCTTACACGCGGCAATACACGCGAACCAGCACTACCAGCCAACGGTCCTGAATTATTTACTGTAACAGGAATCGGAGTACCGCCAAGGTCAGCAGGTGTAATTGAAAGCACAGCATATGCGGGCGGATTTTGGATAACATTGAATGTTACGTTTCCAAAATTGCGCTCGTAGGCTAAACCATAACCACCGCGAATGGATGTTTTACCATCACCGAAAACGTCCCATGCAAAACCGAGACGTGGTGCAAAGTTGTTCGGGTCGGTGTTCCAAAGTGCGCCAACAGGACTGTTCGGAGCTTTTTGAACGCTTCCGTTGCGGATTTGTTCTTGAATTGTTGAACCTGAACCGAAATAGAAGTTTGAATCCTGATCAGGGTTCTTGTTCTTTTGAACGCCATAGTATTCATAACGAACACCAAGGTTCAAAGTTAAACGCGGATTTACGCGCCATGAATCGTTGAAATACAACGCCCATTCGTGATAGCGGTTGCTACGGGTAAAATCAGGCGGGCTAACCGGCAATGTGACTGTTTGTCCCGGGAATTTACCTTGCGGATTTACTGCCGCTTGGAATTGGGCCAACTGTCCAAGAATAAAGTTGTTAAATCCTTGGGTATAGCTTGAACCAAGTCCTTCGCTTGCTGTTTGATATGCACCAAATGTGCGATTGTCTTGGAGATAAACATACTGACCACCGAAACGGAAAGTATGATTGCCTTTTGTCCAGCTCATATCTTCAGCAAGTTGACCCACGTTTTGCGGACCACCAAACGGAAGACCAAGACCGGGCGAAAACGGCAAAATACCCGGAAATGCCACATTCTGACCAAAAGCGGTTGAGCCGAGTCCTGAACGCAGATAGAGCGTTGGTGTAGAACCCCTTTCACCCAAAGGTTGGTCATTTCTCAAACGGTTGTAGGTAAGTCTTGTTTGAGAAATCAGATTACTTGTAAATTGATGTGTAACCGAAAGAAGTGCATTTTGGTTGAAAGCCGTTACGCCTGTGTTATATCCGGCGTAGGGGCTTGTAGCGTTTGTTCCGTCAAAGAAAACCTGGTCTTCAATTGCATAACGACCATAAATCTGTGTTTTGTCTGACAAGTTCCAGTCAACACGGGTTACTGTTTGATATGTGTTTTGCGGAAGACCGCCGCCGAGGTTAACCGGAATAGATTGACGAACGAGTTGTAGTGCCGGCAAGTTTGGATTAAGTGCCGAAAAAGCACCTGAACCTGCGGCAATGCCTCTGTCAACCATTACCTGTGCAACAGTTCTTGGCGCGCCAATTGGAGTTGCGGCAAGTTGACCGTAGGTAGTAAAAAATGCTTGCGTAGCCGGAGCCGCCGCCGCAATCAACTGTGCAGTCGGAACGTATGTTAAAGCCTCGCCCGTACTGCGAACACGAGTCCACTCCGTGCTGTTAAAGAACAAAAGTTTGCTCTTAATTATCGGTCCGCCAACCGCATAACCAAATTGGTTGCGGGTAAACACGCCTTTTTCAACCTTAAATGCGTTGTTGTCAAAGCCGTTTGAAGCAAGACGCGAAACGCGGTTGAATTCATAGATTGAACCATGAAATTCATTTGAGCCGCCTTTTGTCGTAGCATTTACAATACCGCCCGAAGCGCGTCCGTATTCAGCCGAGAAGTTGCTCGTGATAACACGAAACTCGCCAACTGAATCAAGCGGTGTGCTCTGACCGATACCTGCTGTAAAAGCATCTACGTTTTCACCGCCATCCAATAAGACATTTGTGCTGGCGGCGCGTTGACCGTTGATTGCGAAGCCTGCTCCGCGACCTGTCGGGTCTGCGCTTGATACGTTACCTGAAATAGCAACCAAATCATATGGGTTGCGGGTTAATGTAGGCAATTCCGTAATCTGTTTTTGTGAAACAACATTTGAAAGTTGTTGCTCTTGTGTATTGACTTCGGCAATACCGGAATTTGTTATTTCAACGGTCGCAACGTCTGTTTGAACACCCAAAGTAGCTTCGAGTGAAAACTTAGCACCAACCGACAATGCAATTTTCTGGACGTATTCCGAGAAACTGCCTGCCTTAATGGTTACGGTATAAGCACCCGGTTTCAGGTTGGTCATAACGAAGCCTCCTTCGTCATTAGTAGTAGCAGTTCTTTCTGCGCCTGTGATTTCACTTTTGACTTTCACTGTTGCGCCTGCGACCAATGCACCGTTCGGGTCTTTGACCGTTCCGATAATTTGAGCTGTATCGGATTGTGCTAAAGCAACACCCGAAAACACAGTCAAAACGAAGAGAGCAATCAAGCCTGTAAACAAGCCTTTCAAACTCCAACGATTCGGATTCATTCTGTTCATCGTGACTTTCCTTTCTGGACGATTAAATTGTTTTAAGTTTCCGTATCTCATTATTTTCCCATCATGATTTTGCTGTAAAACTTAAAGCCTGAGCAAGGAAACCTTTTTATTTTTTCAGTTAAGTTTAGGGGAAACTTTTCTCATCTGCTTTTCAGCAACTACTATGCCCATTAATGCAAGGAAAAGTTAACACCGTCTAAGTCGTTTATTTATAGCATTTGAACGCTAAAGAAAAAATGGTTTCTATCCAAATTCATAGCCAAATATCCATAGTTTTGAACGTAACAATTATTTAGAGAATGGGTTTAGGGATGAATAAACTAGTGTTCAGTCAAGTTTCAATTGACGGACGAGGTCAGAACCGCCTGCGCCTACGGGCGGTTTTCTTCTTTGCCACGCTTAACCCGCCCGTAGGCGCAGGCGGTTCTGACCCGTCATCACAACCTTGACTGAACACTAGCGTGTAAGCTCGCAAACAAGCATTTCGAGTTGGAGACGTGGCGTGGAGAGCGATGTTTTTATAGCGAGGTCTGTTTCTGCGATTCGTACAAGACTTTTTGCCAGTTCTTTCGCATCGGTTCTTCTTGCCACAGCGAGAAAATCGTCCCGTTTGAACATCGGCATTGCAACAACGCGAAAAACATCTTCTCTTTGCGCTCCGCGTGACATCATCTCTTTTGCCAAGGCGAGGCGGTGATAATTCCCTGCAATTAAACCAATTAGCATAACAGGCTCGGCTCCGTCATTGAGAATCTTGTGCAGAATATCCAGAGCCCGTTTTCTGTTTTTTGTTACAAGATGGTCTGTGAGTTCAAAGTTTGAAAACTCACGTGAACGCCTTACCAAATCATCAACAATTTCAATAGTGACCCGCCCTGAATCAATTGCTGCGGTTGCGAGTTTTTCAATCTCGTTTGTCAATGTTCTTACGTCGCTTCCCACAAGAGCGACTATTTGTCCTAACGCCTGTTCATCAACGGCAATATTCAAATTATTGAAACGGTTTCGCGCCCACTGTTTTAACTCGTCATTTTTGAGCGGCGCGAATTCAACCGACACGCAACTATCCAAAAGCTGTTTGCTGAGTTTTTTTCGTTTGTCTAAATCCGATGAAAGAAAGATTACAACGCTTGATTCTGCAGGACGTGAGAGATAACGCGCAAGTGCATCTTCTGATTCTTCACGAAGCTTATTGAAGTCTGTAATTTTTACTATGCGGCGCGGGGACATCATTGGCAATTGTTCTGCCGATGCGATTGCCTGCTGAACATCTGCTGAGGTGAGGCTGAAGGACGTTTCGTTAAACTCACGCAAAGGAGCATCTCTTAAAACGACTTCGGTTATTGCGCGTGCGGCTTGGTCACGCAAGTAATCCTCTTCACCAAACAACAGATAGAGCGGTTTGATGTCACCTCGCTTTAACGATTTTCTCAGTTCGTCGCGTGTTAATGTCGGCATAAAAAAGCTGTCCGTAGTCCGTTGTCAATTATCCGTCGCACTCTTAATAAAGTTGCACATTGAAAATGAGTTCAAACCAACAAAGAGAACAACTAACAACCGACCACTGATTACAGACTATTTTGTTTTCCATATTCTAAAAGGGCATCGCAAATTCTTTCTGCAGTTTTACCGTCCCACAATGGCGGAATTTGCGCGGGAGTTTTTTCTCTTGATTCGGAAAGAGCGTTGAATGCTTCGCGCTCTATTTTTTCCGTATCTGTTCCGACGATTTTGTTTGTTCCCATTGTTACCGTAATTGGTCTTTCCGTGTTTTCCCGCAAGGTCAGACACGGAATTCCAAGCGCGGTTGTCTCTTCCTGAATGCCGCCGGAATCCGTCAGAACAAGACGCGCTCCGCTGTAAAGACGCATAAAGTCAAGATAGCCGAGCGGTTCAATCAGCATCAGCTTTTTTGCTCTTTCTTCAAAACCGAATTCTGAAATGCGCCCATGCGTTCGCGGGTGAACGGGAAAGATTACAGGTAATCGTTCGTTAATATTTTCAATGGCATCGAGAAGACGTGAGAAGGTTTCTTTGTCATCAACATTTGACGGACGATGAAGCGTCAGCACAGCATAATCTTTTCCGTCAACGCTTAATTTTTCACGAATCTTTGAAACTTCTTCGGCGCGTTTTAGCTGATTGAAAAGCGAATCAATCATCACATTTCCGACAAAACGGATTTTATGTTCGTCTATTCCCTCTGCTTTCAGATTTTCATCGCCGTCGCCTGACGGCGTTAAAAGCAAATCGGAAATCTGGTCTGTTAAGATTCGATTGATTTCTTCGGGCATTGTGCGGTCGCGGCTTCTTAATCCCGCTTCGACGTGAGCAACCTTAATGCCTAGTTTTGAACAGACAAGAGCGCAGGCAATCGTCGAATTAACATCTCCGACAACCAAAACCCAATCGGGTTTTTGTTCCAGCACGACAGGCTCAAACTCAATCATTACTTTCGCAGTTTGAACCGCGTGAGACCCCGACCCCACACCAAGATAAACGTCCGGTTCGGGCAAACCCAAATCACGAAAAAAAGCGTCGGACATCTGCGCGTCGTAGTGTTGTCCCGTGTGAACAACGAGCGGCTGAAATCTACGGGCACGCCGCCGCATTGCTTCGACAATCGGCGCAATCTTCATAAAGTTGGGACGCGCCCCGACGATGTTCAAAACTTTGAGCATAAGAGTCTTCAAGTCTGGTGAGTCTTCAAGTCTTATCTCGCCGACTCACCAGACTCGTTAGAGCGTGTTTAGAAATTGAAATGATTGTTTTGTCAGCCTCGTCAGAAGCGTCATGTTTATAGTTTGAAGCGATTTTTTGGATTTTCAAGTTCCGTAGGAACGACATATTTAACATAACGCTCTTACGGAGATTGAAAACAATTGAAACTTTGAAGCTATAAACATAACGCTCCTACGGAGCTTTGAATTTCTAAATACGCTCTTAGCTTATAATCGGATTACTTTCGCTTTGCTTCCGTTTCTTGTTTCTGTATTGAGGGCGTTGCGGGTGTCAACAATAATTTTTGCGTTCTCTGTCACCATCTTGTAATCCACGTCGGAATGTTCCGTGACAATGATGACACAATCGGCGGATTGAATCTCATCAATTGTTAAGGGAATCGAATTTAAGGGTTCACCATGTCCCATCGTATGTGCGTCGTCGAAATTAACTTCCGGCACAAACGGGTCGTGATAGACAACATCGGCTTTTCTGACGCGGAGTAAATCAATTATCGAAAGAGCGGGGCTTTCGCGCATGTCGTCAATGTCCTTTTTGTAAGCCACGCCGAGAATCAAAATGCGTGAGCCGTTGACGGGTTTGCGGTCATCGTTCAATGCCTGAACAACAAGACGGATGACGTGCTGGGGCATACTGGAATTTACTTCTTCAGCCAACGAAATAAAACGCGAATCAAAACCGTGTTGACGAGCTTTCCATGAAAGATAATGCGGGTCCAAAGGAATGCAGTGGCCACCTATCCCGGGGCCCGGATAAAACGCCATAAATCCGAAAGGTTTTGTGGCGGCGGCGCGTATGACTTCCCAAGTATCAATTCCAAGTGTGTAACAAAGACGCGCCATTTCGTTTGCCATACCGATATTGACGGCGCGGAAAGTGTTCTCCCAGAGTTTTGCGGCTTCTGCGACGCGGGCTGACGAAACAGCGTGAACGTCGTTGACGATTTGCGAGTACATACACGCGGCGGCTTCAGTTGAATCTTGTGTGCATCCGCCGACGACCTTCGGGATATTATGTGTTTGAAATTGCGGATTGCCCGGGTCAACCCGTTCTGGCGAAAAGGCAAGCAAGAAATCTTCGTCCATCTTCAGACCGACCTCTTCAAACATCGGCAAGAGAACTTCGTCCGTTGTTCCCGGATATGTTGTTGATTCAAGCACAATCAGTTGACCTTTACGAATGTTTTGCTGAATCTCTTTTGCCGCCGAAAGGATGTAAGACATATCGGGTTCTTTCGTCTTTCTGAGCGGCGTCGGAACACAAATGATGATTGCGTCACATCCTTGCAATTCACTGAAATCAATAGTGGCGTGTAATTTTCCGGCGTTGACCATTTCCCGGACATTTTCTGTCGGGACATCAGGAATATATGAACGCCCTTCGTTTATTTCATCAGCTTTGCGTTTATCAACTTCAAAGCCGATTGATGAAAAGCCTTTAAGTGCGAATTCAACAACCAATGGCAAACCCACATAACCCAAACCAATCACGCCTATACACGCATTTTTCTCTGTCAATACCTCAATGAGATTGTTCTTTATCATGTTTTCGTTTTGTTTATATTTTAGATTCTGCTTTTTTGATTAGTATGTCGGCAACAAATTATTCCAATAGGAAAAGATAAAACGTGCCGGACAGGCAAGACTATTTGACCGTAACGCGGGCTGTCAAGCAAGTTTTAGTTTGTTCTTGACAGTCGAACAACATAAAGGCGAATATCCCGTTCGTCAATAGAAACATTTTGTCTGTTTGCAAAGCGAAAGGAACTTTTATCTACATGGTCAATCAAAGAGAAAGCGGGCGACTTTTGCTCGCAGTTTTGCTCCTTGTTTGTGTTACGTTTTCGTCCTGCTTTACCAAAGACGATACGGATAAAGCCAACAAACTCGTGGCTGAATCAAACGAAGAGCTAAAGTCTGTTACAAGAATTTATGAAGACAGCGAAAAGAAAGTCGTGGAATTGAAAAAAGCCATTGCAGAAGAAAATGTAGAGCAGGTAAAAGTTCTTTTGGGCGATTTGATAACCATGATTGACCAAGGTCTTTCGCACGGACGCATAGCCGCCGTAAAATCCGAAGAGGCTGCAAAGCTGAATTTAGGCAAAGAGTTCAAACAGTACCTGGATTTGAAGTCGCAATCTTATCGAAAGCAGATTGAAGCGTTTGAAGAACGCAAAAAGAGCGCGGAAGTTTTTCGCAGTGCTTACGGTACACAAGATAAAGAACAGATGAACAAGGCAAAGCAGGATTTTTCGCAAGCGACGGATAAGTACAAACAACTCCTTGATGACGCAAAAGATTTAAGCGAAAGAGCCAACAAGATTGCAAGAGAATATCCCAATAAAATTAAATCGGTATCCGACAGATAAAATTTAGTGAGAGTGCATACATAAACCGCGCTTCACTAACCTGAAGCGCGGTTTATGCTTTTTGAGTGCGATGGATTGTCATCAAGACAACCTAATTTTCTAATTCCCCGGAAAAACATGAGACAAATCAAAAAAGTTTTAGTGGCAAATCGCGGCGAAATCGCCATACGCATCTTACGCGCTTGTTTTGAACTAAACATCGAAACAATTGCGATTTACACACACGAAGACCGTTATTCGATGCACCGTTATAAAGCCGATGAGTCATATCAAATTGGTAGTAATGATGAACCGTTAAAACCCTACCTGGATATTGACGAGATAATTCAGCTTGCGAAGGCGAAAGATGTTGACGCAATTCATCCGGGCTACGGTTTTTTGAGCGAGAACGCAGAGTTTGCGCGTAAGTGCGAAGAGAACGGAATTACTTTTATCGGACCAAGACACGAAGTCATGTCCGCGCTTGGCGATAAAGTCTCTGCGAAGAAAGTTGCTGTCGAACAAAACGTCCCGATTATCTTCAGCAACAAAGAGGATTTGAAAGATTACAAAACATGTTTGAAAGAGGCGCGTCGTCTGGGTTTGCCTGTGATTCTAAAAGCGGCGGCAGGCGGCGGCGGGCGCGGAATGCGTATCGTCCGCGATGAAAACGATTTGGAAAAATCCTTTAACGAAGCGCGACGTGAGGCTCAGAACGCTTTTGGCGACAGCACAGTTTTTCTTGAGAAGTTTGTAGAAAACCCCAAACACATAGAAGTTCAAATCTGCGCCGATAATTACGGAAACATAGTTCATCTTTTCGAGCGCGATTGTTCAGTTCAACGTCGTTTTCAAAAGGTCGTAGAGGTTGCGCCCGCCCCGAACCTAAAACAAGAGACGAAAGAGAAACTTTATGAATACGCTTTGAGGATTTGTAAGGCGGTAAATTACAACAGCGTCGGCACGGTTGAGTTTCTCGTTGATGAAAACGAAGACATTTTCTTTATCGAAGTAAACACGCGCATACAGGTCGAACACACGATTACAGAGGTCGTTACGGGCGTTGATTTGGTCAAAGCTATGATTCGTATAGCGATGGGATACAAACTCGGCACAGGCGAAGATATAAGCTTAGGTTTCGACCAGGCACGTTTGAATGTTCGGGGTTACGCTATTCAATGTCGCATCACAACAGAGGACCCTGAAAATAATTTCAAACCTGATTACGGAACAGTCGTCGCGTACAGAAGCGGTGAAGGTTTTGGCATCCGCGTTGACGAAGGAAGTGTTTATCCGGGCGTTACCATCAGCCCGTTCTTTGATTCAATGCTCGTTAAGGTTACAGCAAGTGCTTATTCGTTGGACGGCGCGGCGCGTAAGATGACACGTGCTCTTTATGAATTTCGTTTTCGCGGACTCAAAACAAATATTCCTTTCTTAATCAACATCGTCAACCACCCTGTTTTCAAAGAAGGAAAAGCTACAGTTAATTTTATAAAAAACCATAAGGAGCTTTTCATCTTACGCGAACGCCTTGACAGGGCAACAAAGATTTTAAGGTTTATGGGCGAAATCATTGTAAACGGCAACAGCGACGTAAAGGTAATTGACAACACCAAGAAATTTATCACGCCCGTCGCTCCTTTGTTTGACAGGTACGCGCCTTACCCTGACGGAACAAAACAGCTTTTGGATAAACTCGGACCTGAAAAATTTTGCGAGGCAATAAAGAAAGAGAAGAAAGTTCATTACACAGACACTACGTTTCGTGACGCGCATCAATCCTTGCTTGCAACCCGTGTCAGAACGCTCGACATGATGCGCGTTGCTGAAAGTTTTGCAAAAAATCATCCTCAACTTTTCAGTATGGAAGTCTGGGGCGGAGCTACGTTTGATGTCGCTCTGAGATTTTTGAAAGAATGTCCTTGGGACAGATTGGTACAGTTTAGAAAAGCAATTCCAAACACCCTTTTGCAGATGCTCTTTCGCGGCTCAAATGCGGTTGGGTATTCAGCATATCCTGACAATCTTATTGAATCTTTCATTGTAAAAGCTTGGGAGACGGGGGTTGATGTCTTTCGTATTTTCGATTCGCTCAACTGGCTGAAAGGCATGGAGCAATCAATCAAATTTGTGCGAAAGAGGACAAAAGGAATTGCAGAAGTCGCTGTTTGTTACACGGGCGATATACTCGACCCGAAACGCACAAAATATGATATTGATTATTATGTTAAACTCGCCAAACAAATCGAAGATGCGGGCGCACATATCCTTGCAATCAAAGACATGGCGGGACTCTTGAAACCTTACGCCGCGAGCGAGTTGATAAAAGCTTTGCGCGAGTACATAAACATCCCGATTCATCTGCACACGCACGACACTTCGTCTTTGCAATCAGCAACATATCTGAAAGCCGTAGAAGCGGGCGTTGATATTATTGATGTCGCTCTGGGCGGTTTGTCAGGGCTTACCTCACAACCGAATTTCAATGCGATTGTCGAAATGTTTCGTTATCAAAAACGTGAACGCGAGTTTGATATTGAAAGCCTTAACCAGTTTTCGGATTACTGGGAAGATATGCGCGAGTTTTACTATCCGTTTGAATCGGGGATGAAAGCGGGTTCTGCAGAAGTTTTCAAACATGAAATTCCGGGCGGGCAATACTCAAATCTAAAACCGCAGGCAATGTCTCTGGGCTTGGGCGATAAGTTCGATTTGATTAAAAAAACTTTCGCGGAAGTGAACATGATGTTTGGCGACATTGTTAAGGTCACGCCTAGTTCAAAAGTTGTGGGCGACATGGCGCAGTTTCTCGTCACAAACGGTTTTACAGTGCGAGACGTTTGGGAACGCGGCGATGTTATTTCGTTTCCCGAATCTGTCAAACAACTCTTTCGCGGAGATTTGGGTCAGCCTGTCGGCGGCTTTCCGAAAAAACTTCAAAAGATAATTTTGAAAGACGATAAGCCATATACAAACAAACCGAACGCGCACATCGCTCCGATTGATTTGGACAAAGATTTCACGGCGTTTCAAGAGCAGTTTGGAAGCGATGCGAAATACACGGATTACCTTTCTTACAAGATGTTTCCAAAGGTTTTTGAAGAGTATTGGATGAATTACAAAACTTATGGCGACGTTTCGAGTGTGCCAACTAAAAACTTCTTTTTCGGTATGGAATCAAACGAAGAAGTTCAGGTCGAAATGGCAGAGGGTAAGATGCTGTTGATTCGTCTTCTTTCCATAGGAGAACCCGATAAAGATGGTAACCGCACAATCTTTTTCAAACTCAACGGACAGACACGAAACATCGTGGTTACGGATAAATCTTTGAAGATTGAAAAGATTGAAAACGTAAAAGCTGATAAGAAAAATGCGAAACAAATCGGTTCGCCGCTTCCCGGAATGCTCTCGAAAATTTTGGTGAAGGCGGGCGACAAGGTTGCCAAAAATCAACCGCTCTTTATCATCGAAGCGATGAAGATGGAAACAACCGTAACAGCAGTAACCGACGGCACAATCGCAAATGTTCAACTAGGCGAAAAACTGCTTGTCGAAGCAGACGATTTGATTGTTGAGTTAGCTTAACGCAAAATAAAAATCGTCTTCGCATTAAACAAGCCGACAACTACCAAAACAATACCAGATGTCGCAGTCAAACCATAAAGAGTTGGCGGATTCGTGCTTAGGAATTTTACGGCGCGTTTTCATCTCTCTTTTTGTGGCTTCTGTTTTTGTCTTCAATACAGATGCGGCTCAAAATCAGTATCGTTTTGAGACCTGGAGCGTTGAGCAAGGCTTGCCTTACAAGACTGTCAACTCGGTTTTGCAAACCCGCGACGGTTACATCTGGGCGGCAACACCGGACGGTCTGGCGCGTTTTGACGGCGTAAAGTTTACGGTCTTTAACACTGCCAACGCTACGGGGATTGTTACAAACCGTCTTGGCACTTTGGTTGAAGCCAACGACGGAAGTCTTTGGATTGCCGCCGAAAAACGCGGTTTGATTCGCTATAAAAACGGCTCGTTTACGAATTACACCACAGCCAACGGATTGCCAAGCGATTGGATTTGGTGGCTTCAATACTTTCAGTCTGAAAATCTTCTGCTTATCGGAACGCCCGAAGGTTTTGCGCGTTTTGACGGCGAAAGATTTGTTAAGGAAGTTTTACCACCTCTATCCTCCGCACAGGAAATTCAATCCGGCGTTGATAACACAGGCATACGATGGCAACGGTTTGGTAACGAACTACGTCGTGCCGATGGTAAAGGCTCAGAGACTTTCATTATACCGAAAACATTTTCAAGGTCTGCATTTAATCTGTTTTACAGAGACAGAGCCGGAAATTTTTGGGCGGCGTTGGGTGATGTCCTCGAAGGTTATGTCTTGCGGTTTCGTGAAGGAAAAGTTGATGTTCTCTCGAATAAAGATGGTTTACCGGGCGGTTATGTAAATGCCATTTTTGAGGATTCCAGAGGAACCCTGTGGTTCGGAAGCAAAGGCGATGGCGGTTTATCGCTTTACCAAAACGGCAAATTTCATCGCTTGACCAAAGAAAACGACGGGCTGTCAAGCAACGGGTTTTACAGTTTTTTTGAAGACCGTGAAGGCGGGGTTTGGGCTGGTACTGCGGATGGTGGTTTGATGAGGTTCAGTCAGCAAATTATCACGCCTTATTTCGAGAAAGACGGGCTTATAGGAAACGGCGTTTATCCTCTTTATGAGGACAACGCGGGAACTGTGTGGATTGGGAGTTGGTATGGCAAAGGTCTGAATAAATATGAAAGCGAGCATTTTTCTACCGTGTTGCCGGGTGCCAACCTTTTTACCTCACTCTTTGAGGACCGCGACGGAACACTCTGGATTGGCTTTTATAATTTAATCGGTAAATACAAAGATGGAAGATTTTCGGAATATATATCACTGCCTCAAAAGGCAACATCTGCCATTACACAGGACAGTGCGGGAATGCTATGGTTCGGTTCAGGTGACGGAATCAGATATTTCAAAGCAGATTCATTAAACGAAGTGAATCCTTACCCGTCCGGGCATTTCACCATCAAAAACGGATTACCTGCCGATGATATAAAAGTTTTACACTTTGACCGTAACGGAACTCTCTGGGTTGGTACGACAGGCGGGCTTGCGAAATTCGAGAATCAAAAATTTACTCCTTACACCGAAAAAGACGGGCTTTCGGGAAATCACGTTCGGTCCGTTTATGAAGACGCTGACGGTACACTTTGGATTGGAACTTATGACAACGGTTTGACCAGATTAAAGGATGGAAAGTTCACGGCAATCCGTGTCAAAGACGGTTTGTTTGACCAAGGAGCTTTTCAGATTCTGGAAGACGAACGCGGCTGGCTTTGGATGAGTTGTAATCGCGGAATCTATCGTGTCAATAAACATGAATTAAATGAGTTTGCAGAAGGCAAATGCACTTCAATTACAAGTGTTTCTTACGGTATGAAGGACGGAATGATTGATGCCGAATGCAACGGCGGAGCTTCGCCCGCAGGTTTCAAATCAAAACGTGACGGGCGGCTCTGGTTTCCGACACAAAAAGGCGTGGTTGTAATTGACCCGAAAGTCGTTTACACAAACCAGCATCCACCCTTTGTTTCATTGGAAGAATGCCAGCTTGACCGTAAATCTGTTGATTATCGAAACGGCGTTGAAATACATCCAGAGAATAACGGATTTCAAATCAATTACACTGGAATCAGTTTTAATAAACCAGAACAAGTCCGTTTCAAATATCGCCTTGAAGGTTTGGACGAAGATTGGATTGATGCAGGAACACGCCGCTATGTTTATTACAGCCATCTGCCACCGGGCGAATATACTTTTAAGGTCATTGCCGCGAATGTCGAAGGCATTTGGAATGAAACGGGCGCATCGCTTTTGATTACAGTCCGCCCTCCGTTTTGGCGAACATGGTGGTTTATTTCGCTTTGTGTAATTTTAGTTGCCGGTATTGTTGCACTTGTACATCGCTTTCGTGTTCATAATCTGAAACAAGCACACGCCACGCAAGAGGCTTTTTCAAAACAACTTCTCGAAAATCAGGAACTGGAGCGACAACGCATAGCTGTCGAATTACATGATTCTCTTGGACAGGATTTGCTCATAATTAAAAACTGGGCTTTGATTGGTTTGAATGTCAATGGTGATATAGCCAAACTTAAAAATCAACTGAGTGAGATTTCCGCAACGGCATCACAGGCAATTGAAGAGGTGCGCGAGATTGCCTATAATCTGCGTCCGTACCAACTGGACGAATTGGGTTTAACTAAAGCTATTGAAACTATGATGGAGCGTGTATCATTGTCTTCTGCCATCCGCTTTCGTTCGGATATTGATACGCTTGACGGCTTCTTCTCAAAGGAACACGAAATCAACTTTTATCGCATAGTTCAGGAATGTATCAACAACATTATCAAGCATTCGCACGCAACACAGGCAAGCGTTTCAATCAAACGGGACGAAGGGAAAATACACCTTGTCGTAGCTGATAACGGGAACGGTTTTGATTTGGAAAAAATTTCAACCCGCACCGGCGGTAACAGAGGTTTCGGATTAACCGGAATGCAGGAACGCGCACGTATCCTCGGCAGTAAGATTGTTATCAATTCAACAACTCAAGGAACAATTGTTAATATGGTTTTGAACCGATAAAAAATGAGTAACGAGATAAAAATATTAATTGCCGACGACCATCCGATTTTTCGCAAAGGTCTGCGCCAGGTTATTGAATCGGATTCGCAAATAAAAGTTGTTGACGAAGCCGAAGACGGCGCAATTGCTTTTGAATTGATTCAAAAATTAAAACCCGACGTAGCAATTTTAGACGTTCATATGCCGCGAATGGGCGGGCTTGAACTCGCACGCACGATAAAACAAAAAGATATAGACATCGGGCTTATCATTCTGACTATGTACAAAGACAAGGCTATGTTTTCAGCCGCGATGAATGCCGGCGTGAAAGGATATGTTCTGAAAGACAGCGCAATCAATGAAATTATCGGTTGTATAAAATCTGTTGCCGTCGGAGAACACTACATCACGCCGACGCTTTCAAGTTTTCTTATCAGTCACAATGAAAACGTAAACAACGTATCGAAACAGTTACATGTCTTTGACACTTTGACCAAAACCGAACGCCGCGTTCTGCGTCTTATTGCCGAAGACAAAACAAGCAAAGAAATCGGCGAACTGCTTTTCATACATCCGCGCACCGTTGACAATCACCGTACAAACATCTGCCAAAAACTAAACATTCATGGTAGCCACGCCCTTTTGCGTTTCGCTCTCAAACATCAATCGGAACTCAGCGAAGAATAAAGCTTTGAGTATAGTTTTGAGTCCCGGTTTTAGCCGGCTCTTGTTTAGAGAATTAGCCCGCTAAAGTCGGGACTTAAAACCAAAATCGTGTGAATACACACAGAAAAAATGTGTGTGTTCACAGATGAAAATTGTGTGAAAGACTCTATTCACAAAATCTCTTCTGCAAACTAATCTCTTAACCATCAATTCAAGCCGGTCAATGCTTGTAGCCTTAATTGCTACGAGAAAAGTTTTATCAAATCAAATAACCAAAGGAAGAAAAGATGATGAAACAAACAATTTCAGCATTAAGAAAATCAGAGTTTATGAAGTCTAAGTTTTCGGCATTGATTGCTTTGTCCGCTCTTGCTTTAGCCATGTTTGGTTGCGGCGGAGGCGCAAAGACCACAACAGATAATTCAAGTGGTTCAAAGACAGGCAACAATAACCAAACATCCTCAAAGAAGGCGGAAAAGCCAAAACCGAAAACCGAAATACCGAACAAGAAGAAACCTGAAGGCGAAGGCAAAACGGCAAACAAAAAAGTACCTGTGCCTGCGGACTGGGTATATGTTTACGACGAAAATAAAGGATATGGCTTTGCTGTTCCATCGGGTTCAAGTGGCGATGCCGCTAATGTCGAAGGCATAGACGTTTTCGTAGCCGGAACACCTGCACCATCAGAAGTCGCCGTTTTTGTGCTTGCCTACAAAGATAAAACACGAACGAAAGAAGAGTTGTTGGGTGATGCTGTCAAATTTTTAGAAGGGATGGGAGAAACCGTTCAGGCTGGAAGCCTCACGGCAGAGAGCGATATTTATTCATTAGCCGAAGCCACAACCACAAATGCCGAAGGCGGAAAATCCAAAATGAAAATCCTGGTTGGCACAGATGTTACAGACAATTACGTGATGATTGTCGGAACGGACGAATCAAAATTTGAAGCCAATAAAGAAATTGTTGATGCGATTTGGGGAAGTTTTGAAATCTGGAGCGGCGGCGCAAGTTAGAAACTGAATAATTGTTTTGATCACAGCCAAAATGGCTACCTCCTTGCTAAACAACAGCCGCTTAATGTTCATTGAAAAAATAAACTAAAAGAGGCGGACTACCTCCTGCCGTGAGTGGCATACATTCAGCGCGGAGCGGGTCAGTAGTCTGTCTCTGAACGATGGCTGTTTTTTCGGCTTATTTTTCAAACAACATTAGTTTATTTCTTAGCCGCGTGTTCTGGAGAAAAGGAAATGAAAGAGAAATTTTCAATTATTACGGTTATTGCAGCGTTATTTTTGGTCGCGCCGTTTGCAGGTGTGGTCAAGGCGCAAGATAACACATGGCTTTTCCCGGGAACCGAGGCGAAAGTCGCCGGGATTGAGTTCAACCGCTCTGACATGTATCGCTTTAGTAATTTACATAATGTTTTCTCCGAAGGATTGGACTCCAAAGCGTTAATCGCAATGTTTGGTGAAAGTAAGGTCTGCGTCAAAAAGGGAAAAGTCGTTGACGGAAAGTGTGAATTGATTAAAGAGGCTCAGGCATGGAGAAAATCACAAGTTGATCTGATGAGAGGGCGACACGCCGAAGGTATGCTTATCACAGCAATGCGTAATTTTTTAGAGAGAGACGCTATCTGGAAAAACGGGCTGAGATATATCTTTGATTTTAAGACATTATCGCAACGTCATGGAGTGCAGGTGGAATATAGTTCTGATATTAAACCGAACGAGGAACTCTCAAATTACATTAGTTATTACCAAACATTGAAGGAATTAGAAGAAGTTTATACGGATGGCTTTCGCCAAAGAAGTTTAAGAATGTCCTCTAAAGAATTTATTGATACTTTGATTGATTCGTTTAGGACCAAAAAAGAATTTTACACGATCGAAATTGGCACCAACTTCGGTAGGAGTTATCGCCCGCTTTTACCCTTTGAGGTCTATCGAATGGGAACATCAACAACTTACCGCATAAGTGTTTATGACGGTAATTGCCCGGAGACTGTGGGACATCTGTTTATTGCCGGAGATAACAGTAGAAAATTGCGTTACCAGCCTTGCAACGGCAGGGCTGAAGATTTCGGCGGCTGGTTGTCTCTGACGCCAATTACCACTCGTTTCAACAATAATAAAAATTTTAAATGTCCGTTCGGAAAAGGAAAAAGTCCCGCGCTTGCAGAGGGCAGCGCCGACGACGATACCGAAAAAATTTATTTTTCATTCAACGGGAGCGGAGACCTTTTAATTACAGACCCTGACGCCAAACAGATCGGTTATGACGGAAAAACAAAAAAAGAAGTTAATCAAATTTCCGGCGCAACTATTATTTACGACGTCGGAAGTTCAGATTCGGTTTTCTCGCCCAGGTATGCTCTTCCGCACAACGAAGAAGCGAAAGAGCCGTATCGGGTCTTGATTTCGGGAGATGATTTAAAAAAGGAATCCAACGCCAATTTAACCGTTACCGGTCCGGGCTTTGTCGTTGGATTTGAAAACATTTCGCTCGACCCGAAAGAAAAATTAACGGTTTCGATTTCACCCGACGGCAAAACACTCAGTTTCACGGCGAGCGCGGACAGAGAAACACCGACGCTTTTTGTCACGACTTCAGACGGACAGGATAATTCGAGCTACAGTTTCAAAGTCGGCGGCGTAGCGATTGAAGCCGGCAAAACCCTGACGATGACAGTTGATATTGAAGAAGGCAAAGTCTATTTCAAGGATAACGACGGAAAGGAAGACGCCTACGATATTCGCTTTGAAAAATTGAATCCTGACGGAACAGAAGCAATATTTGTCAAAGACGATGTGAAATCGGAAGGCGAGGATAGTTATCAGGTGGACATCAGCAATTGGGATAAGAACACAAAGCCCTGTGTCAAAGACAAAGACGGCAACAGTCTTGATGAAGATTGTGAAAGCGAAGAGGAAGACAAGTGAAAAGTAAAAAGTAAAAAGGTAAAAGTAAAAAGTAGTGAACACTGCTGTTTTTTGAACCTTTACACCTCAAAACTTTTCATTAGGTACATATTAGGAGCGCAAAAAGATGAAAGGAAAGATTTTAATTATTCCGATTATTGCAATGTCGTTTATTTTCGCGCCGCTCTCAAACATAGTGACGGCACAGGATGAAGAGGATGAAGAAGGCAAAATTGTTGCCCGCATTGATTTTGACCCGAAAACGGATGGATTCAGATTTAAGAATTACGGGCGGTACCATGATGGCTCAAACGATTTGGATGCCGAAGATTTAATTCTAATGTTTGGCGCGGATAAGGTTTGTATCGAAGGCACAACAGCAAAAGATTGTGTTTTATATGAAACCGCAGACCGATGGATGCAAGAGCATATTGAAGCAATGAGAGGCGGACATTGTGACGGTTTTTCCGTAGCTTCCATGCGGACGTGGCTCGACCAGCCTTTTAAGGGAAAAGCCACACCCGAACAATGGCAGAAAGATGCCGGAGTCACATCCGACCTCGAATTTGACGATTATTTGTCAAACTACATTGCTTATTACCATTCCTTACAAGGTTTGAAGGAGGTCAATACATTCCGGGCAAAAAGCTTCAAGATTCCCCCGACCGGCATCGTCAAGTTATTGATTGAATCATTTCAAACCAAAAAAGAATACTACACGCTTGGCGTAGGAATGCGCGTGAATGGCAAATACACCCGCGGACATTCGATTTTGCCTTTTGCAGTCGAGGATATGGGCGACGATGTTTTTCGGATACACGTCTATGACAATAATTTTCCGGGCGAAACGAAATATGTAACCGTTGATAGCAAAACCGAAACTTGGCGTTATCGCACCGCGAGCGACCCGAGCAAAACTGCAAGTGATTATGTCGGTAGCGTAAAGACAGAAACACTGTCGCTCAAGAAAATGTCCGACCGCAATCGAAAGAAATATGAATGTCCGTTTGGTGAAGATACAGAAGGAAGCGAAGGCAACGAAGGAAGCGCAAACGCGGTCGCGGAAGAAATTTATTTTTCATTCAGCGGCGAAGGCGACCTTTTGATTACAGACCCGAACGGCAAACAGATTGGTTATGACGGGAAGAATAAATCGGAAGTCAATCAAATTTCCGGCGCGGAAATTATTTACGACGATGGCGGTTTGGATTTGAATTACTCGCCCCTTTACGTTTTGCCATACAACGCGGCGGCGAAAAAGCCGTATCAGGTTTTGATTTCGGGCAAAGATTTGAAAACGGAAGTCAATGCAGATTTGGAGATTGCGGGTCCGGGTTTTGTTGTCGGACTTGAAGACCTTTTGCTGGACACGAAAGAAGAACTGGTGGTTTCGGTTTCACCCGATGGCCAAACACTAACTTTTACGGCAAGCGCGGACGGCGAAACACCAACAATTTATGTTACGACCGAAGATGGACAAGACAAACCAAGTTACAGCTTTGAAGTCGGCGGAGTGTCAATTGATGCAGGCAAGACCTTAACGATGACGGTTGATATTGACAAAGGCAAAGTCTTTTTCAAAGACAATGACAGTAACGAAGATGCTTACGATGTTCACTTTGAACGCACAAATGCCAACGGCACGAAAGTTAAATTTGACCAAGACGATTTGAATATGAAAGGCAAGGATAGTTTTGAAGTTGACTTGAATAAGTGGGACGATAAAAACAAACCTTGTATCAAAGATGATGATGATGGTGATGGCTTTGAAGATGAAACCTGCGGTGAAGATGGCGGTGGCAACAAACCTCCCGATGACGGTGAATACAACGTGCAAACGATATTTCAAACCGGTAGTTCTCCGGCTTGGTTTGTCAGCTATTTCAGAAGCCGTTAAAGCGTGTTTAGAGTTACGCCTTCAGGCGATAAAACAAAACTTTGAAACTTTTATTATACGAAGGAGAAAATATGAACAGACTAAAAACACTTGTGGTATTGATGGTTGTCTTTTCGCTTTTGTGTGGACAAGCGGTATTCGTTTTGGCGCAAGACGAAGACGAAAAAAAGCCAGCGGGCAATACGCAATCGGCGGAAACGATTTGGGTCGGGCGCGGTTATGATGCCACAGGCAAGTATGCCGATACAGAAAGCGTGCGCGAGGCTGTGTTTGAAATACAGGCGGACGAAGAAGGCAATTTTTCCATCTTTGCGGGTGAAGCAAATGTTCCGATTGTGGTTGACAGTAAGCCCGCCACCAATTTCACGGAATTTTCCGGCAAGAGTTTGTCAGAGTATCAAAGCGATTTTTCCAACAAACTCTCAATCGGCGGAAGTTACAAACTGTTCAGCGGTTCTCTCAGTGTCAATTTTGGCAAAAGCGATGCAAGCTCAACTGCCAAAGAGTATTTGACTATCTCGCATTGGGTTCAGAAGCGAAGTTACACACTGCCATATGATGTTAAGTCATTTGTTCGTGCGGACGCTCAATCATTTATTGACGAAGCCGACCCGCGCGAAGTTTTCCAAAGATTCGGAACTCATTACATCTGGCAAGCAAATATAGGCGGACGTGTGGACTTGAACTTTATGCAAAACCGCTCGTCTTCGCAGAGAGATTTTAATCTGCAGATTGCGGCAAAAGCGGCTTTCAACGCGCTGGTTGCCAGCGTCAGCGTCGAAAACGAAACAGCTTACCGCAACAACCTGAAAAAGATTGACGAAAACGGCTCGGTCAAAATTGACACCTACGGCGGCAGTGATGACGCGGGCGCGAAAATCAGACAAAGTATGGCGGCGTTATCCGAATGGGCGAAATCGGTTGACGATAATCCGACCCTTTGCCGGTTTACCAATCAAAGTTTGCGGGGGATTTGGAATTTGGCTTCGACACCGGAACGCAAAAAACAGCTTGAACAAGCCTTCGCCGATTACGCTAAATCAGGCGAAGTAAAAGATGCAGAGGGGAAAATTACCTTCCAGCGAGTTAAAGCTATGCAATTTCTCGCTTCAAATTGGTATGCGGCAAGAACGCACAATTGCCCCGAATGCCGTGTGGCTTTTTTCCAACCCAAGACGGACACGGCAAACGGCTGGTATGTCGTCGGACATGTTGCTAACAATGACAATGAACCCGGCAAAACGGGAAATATGGATACGATTATGGTCAAGGAAATCGGCGCGCCCGGCTCATTGCTGGCTGAACCGCTTGGCTACACAGAGGTCTATATTGACAAAGACACAGGGTATCGAAAAGACCATGATTGGAGTGTCTGGCGGGCAAGTTGCCCGGCAAATTTCGTTGCTTTGAGCGATTTCGCCAAACGCGATCATTCAGCCCCGAACACCGATTTTCCGGCGCAAAACCCATTCCGTGATGTGCGTTGCGTTCACATCAGCGCGGTTGAATCCGCCGGGCCTTTGAACAAAGCCGATATGGTTCACACGGGGGAAGGCTCCGGCGGGCGAAATATAATTACATATCGAATCAAACCGAATGACGGGTCGAACGCTGTCGGCGGAAACTTCTTTTATGCAGCCCGCCCCAACGATTACAAAGGTTCGCCTACAGCCGATATGAGGCTATATGTTCTCAAAGACCCGAATGCAAGGTCGGCAAAGACAACGAAAGAAAATAAGAACTTTAAGGGTTATGACCTTTTTCGTTTTAATTTTTTTGAGAACAATTTTCTTGATTTGAGTGATTTATGATTTACAAGAAGCAATCAAATTTTGATGCTTCGCTCGTTTCGCCTTCAAGAGCTACATAACAAATTTCAGGTAATGGCTTTAGTCGTGGATAAGTATGCAGAAAATCAGGGTTAAAGCCGTTACTTTGAACTCACTTTTCATAACAGGTTGGCAAAGAAACACACGCCGTCGCAGAAGGGCTGGTTATAGTTTCCAATGAAAGTTCGTTGGAATAAGAGTCCGCCTGATTTTGCGGAACTTTATAAGGACAGGATTTATTTCCTGGCTAAATACGGCAATAACGCAGTCTGAAATTATTCAGGAGAAAACCATGAGAAAATGCTTCTGCTTTTTAATGCTGACAATTACTGTTTTCACTCTTTCGGCGGTAACAAAAGCACAAGATTCAAACAAGTTATATTTGAAAATGACCGGGCAGGAGAAGAGTGCTTTTGTCTCGGACAAAGCCCGCAAGGTTTCAAAAAAGATTTCAGGCAATGAATACAACTTCACACCCGACTTTGAAAAGATGATAAAGCAGTACGTTGACGGTTATGCAAGGCGCGTTGGGAACAACAGTACAAACATGTGGGGAGATGACCTTAATGTTTTGCTAAAACGCGCTGACGAATTTGCGCCCACCATAAATTCGGAATTTGATAAAAACGGAATGCCACGTTTGATGGGTCTTTATTTGTGCATGATTGAAACGGAATTTAACAATATCAAGACACCAAACTACGCAGGGGCTTTAGGTCTTTTTCAGTTTACTTCCATAATAGCAAAACAATACGGATTGAAACCCGAAGACAGAACCGACCCGAACAAAGCTGCTGATTTTGCGGCGCGTTATCTTAAAGACAACAAGACGAAATTTGAAAATTATCAGATGAAAGAAGCCCTGGCTTTACTTGGCTACAACCGAAGCCCAAAGCAAATAGAAAAAGACTTGAAACTTGTTCTCAATAATAAAAATAAGACTTGTCCGGTTTGTTCCTTGACCGATAACTCAAAAAAGCTGGATAAACAGTTTCAATCGGAAGCGATAAAGTATCTACCCAAATTTTTCGCCGCCGCAATTGCAGGTGAAAACCCGCAGGATTTTGGCGCAACAACACAACCACTTTCCGAAATAAATTAAAAAAATGGAGAAAAAATGTATGGCGATAGTCAGAGATATTGCTGTTGGCATTCTGTTATTTATTGTTTTAACAGTTGCAATGGTGCTGGTTCTTTACTCTTACCGGCAAGAAGGCGTGAAGCGTTCGGCTGTGATTTCGGAAGAAGGCGAAAAGGATCCGAATCATATTGAAGCATTTGTTAAGGTATTGACGATTGACCCGGTCAAAGGTGATGTGACAACACGAATAGAGTTTATCCCGCACGGAACTTTTGCAAAAGAAGACGGAACACTTACAGAAAACGTCAAACTTGACATTAACAGCGCGACAGGAAAACAGGAACACAGTTTTGAAAAAGGTAAACGCATGAACCCGATTGAAGCCGTCCTCAGTATGTACGATGGCTTAGTGACGGATTATCCTTTCGACCGACACAATGCGTTCTTGGAAATGTACTTCACAACGAAACCGGAAAAGAAAGCAGAGAAACCAAAACCGACAGAAGGCACCGAAGGTTCGGCAGATAAACCCGCCGAAGAAAAACCTGATGAAGAAGCACAACCTATGGAAGAAGAAATCCCGCTTGCAGTAGATTTTTTTGGCTCAATAGCGGGCTACAAGATAGAAGCGGCAAAGACAAAAGAAAGTGATGACGCTTATGTCGGTATTGAAATGAAAATCTCCCGCTCATCAACTGTTTACTTTTTCTCGGGCTTTGTGATGCTTTTGATGTGGGTTGTGACTTTGGCTGTAATATTTATGACGCTAAGCATTGTCTTGCGCGGGCGCAAAATTGAACTTGCCATGTTTTCTTTTATCGCGGCATTGCTCTTTGCCTTTGCCGCCGTGAGAAACAATCAGCCGGGCGTCCCGCCTATCGGAACATTTAGCGATTACATTTCTTTCTTCTGGGCTCAGGTAATTCTTTCATTGTGTCTGCTCACAATCATTTTTACCTGGTTGCTCAGACCCGGAGCAAAGTAAGTTTTTATGAACCTTCTCATCGTCGAAGACAACGCCCGAATGCGTGGAATGATAAAGACAGTTGTCAGCGATTTGGCTGACCGGATATTTGAGTGTGCCGACGGCGATGAGGCTCTGGCATCTTATAAACAACACAAACCCGATTGGGTGTTGATGGATGTAAGGATGAAACACACGGACGGTCTGACAGCAACAAGACAAATAAAAGCCGAATTTGCAGACGCGAAAATAATTGTTGTCACAAACTACAACGACGCGAAAGTTCAAGAGGCGGCAATGAACGCCGGCGCAATCGGATATGTTTTGAAGGAAAATTTATTGGAAGTTCGCAGCTTTCTAAAGTGAAAGGTGCGTTTTGGGGAGGAAACCAAAATGAGAAGATGCCGTTTGATTTTGTTCTTCTGTGTTCTGGCGTTGTTCGCGCTTATAACCCTAATGCAAAACACCGTAAACAAAAGTTTCGCACAAACCAAGCAAGCCGAATGGACGCTGATGTTTTACATGGATGCGGACAACGACCTTGAAACCCCGCAGATGGTTGATTTGGAAGAGATGGCAGCAATTGGCAGTAATGCTAAAATCAACATAGTGGTTTTGGCAGACCGTAGCGCAAAAGGCGAGGAGGAAGGAAGCGACCACTATACAAGTCGTGCTGTCGGCGGTTTAAGAAATTGGACGACGGCAAAATTGATGGTCGTGGAAAAAGGGAAACTGCGTGAATTGGCGGATTGGGGCGAAGTTAACATGGGTAACCCCGCCACTCTTAGAAAGTTTATGCAAACCGTAACGGCGCAATTTCCAGCCAAGCGTTTTGGTTTGGTGTTTGGCAATCACGGCGACGGATGGAACGGAATCGTCGGCGACGAAAGTGCTGGGGGTGACACGCTGACAACAAAAGAATTGCCCGTTATCTTAAAAGAGATAACAGAGAAAACCGGAAAGTTTGAGCTAATCGGTTTTGATGCCTGTTTGATGGGAAACTTTGAATCTGCAAAGGCAATAGCACCTTTTGGAAAAGTAATGGTCGCATCGGAAGAATTAGAACCCGGCGACGGCTGGAACTACACCCCTTTGATGGGAAAACTGACTGCAAATCCGCAGATGGATGGTTTCGCATTAGGGAAAGTGATTGTTGATACATTTGCGGATTTTTATTTTTCCCCCAAACAAGCAAACACGGGTAAAGGCGTAACGCTCGGTGTGATTGACTTAGATAAAATTCCAGCACTTGAAACCACAGTCAATAATCTGGCAGTTCGTAACCAAACGCTTATAAAATCGGGCGGAGACAATTCGTGGCGAAAAACCGGACGTGCACGCAAAGACACAGAAAACTTTAGCAAAAACAGTCATTTTTACGATTTGGCTGATTACGCCGAAAATCTGAAACGTCAACACCCCGATGCGGAAACGGCGAAAGCCGCTGATGCGGTTGTCAATACTCTGAAATCTGTTGTTGTTCACAAAATCAACGGTGCGGCACATCCGCATGCAAGCGGTATTTCAATTTATTTTCCGCCCGACAAAGAAAGCCTTTCGGGAAATCCCGCCTTTCCGTATCAGCAAACACCGTTTTCTCTGACGGGCAAATGGCTGCCTTTTTTGGCTGATTACACGGGCGCGGAACTTACCGACACACAAAGTCCGCAAGTGCAAAATATAGCGACAACCGATGATGATATTGCTAAAGCCGACGTCACCACCGTCACCGCCGAGGTCAAAGCAAATGATATTGCAGAAGCGACATTTGTTCTCGCCGAATTGCATGACAACGAGCAAATCATCATCGGCGCAATCCCAACCGAACCGGGCGAAAAAGGCGTTTTGAAAGAAGAATGGGACGGAAGTTGGTTTACCATCGGCAACAGTGACAAAGAAGTAATTTGTCCCATAACGGACTTTCAGGAATTGGATGACGAGAGCGATGTTTATTGGGTAGAAGTTCCGGCTCAGATTCGTTTTAAGGGAACAAAAAAATGGCGCGATGTAACCCTCTATTTCTATCTTGATTTTAATAACGAAGAAGTAACGGGAGAGTTTGTTTACGCTTTTGAGTTCAAGGGAAATCAGGCACGTGAAATTGAAATCGAAGTCGGTGATTCAATCCGACCCGTCTATCTTGCAATAGATGACAACGGCGAAGAAACACTGATTGCTTCGGATAACGAAGACGACATTTTCAACATAAAGAGAGACGACGAAATAACCATCGGACGCGCAGATGTTGAAAAGGGAAAATATCTGATAGGCTTTGTAGTTACGGATTTTGCAGGAAACACGGACGAAGCCTTTACCGAAGTCACAATTGAATGATTTTGCGTTAGTAAAAGGGCATTACGGTTGACGCAAAACGCAAAAAAGGCAAAAGCGAAAAACTTCGCTTTTGCCTTTCTGCTTTTGCTTTTTATTTTCACGCTGTCGCGGGATTATTTCCCGTTATCGGCGGCAATATCGGTTTTAACGGATTGACCGAAGGTTCTTTGATTTCCTTTCGCCCATTGTCATTGTCATCTGGCAGAGGCGTTCCGTCATCATCAAGCGGAAGCCCCGCAACAATGCGGCGAATCTGCACACCGTCAAGTGTCTCGCGTTCTAGCAACGCTTCCGCAAGTTTAATCATAGTATCGCGGTTTTCCGTGATGATATTCTGTGCCCGTGCATATTGGTCACCGACAATCTTTTGAACCTCTTGGTCAATTTTGATTGCCGTATCTTCCGAATAATCCCGATGTTGTGAAATCTCACGACCCAAAAAGATTTGTTCTTCTTTCTTACCAAACGTAAGCGGTCCCAAGTTTGACATTCCGTATTCACAAACCATCGCACGTGCCAATTCGGTTGCGCGTTCGATGTCGTTTGATGCTCCTGTCGTGATGCTGCCGATAAAGATGTCTTCGGCAATACGTCCGCCCATCAAAATCGAAATCTGTCCCATCAAATAATCCTTTGTGTAATTGTGACGGTCGCCTTCAGGTAATTGCTGAGTCAGGCCAAGAGCCATTCCACGCGGGATAATTGTGACTTTGTGAATAGGGTCAGCGTTCGGAACTTTCAAACCGACAAGCGTATGACCGGCTTCGTGATAAGCTGTCACTTTCTTTTCATGCTCTGAAATCACCATACTGCGGCGTTCTGCGCCCATGATCACTTTGTCTTTGGCAATCTCGAAATCGCTCATGGTCACAACCTTTTTGTTGTAACGTGCCGCGTTCAAAGCCGCTTCATTTACAAGGTTAGCAATATCCGCACCTGTAAAACCGGGCGTCGAACGTGCGATTACGTTGATGTTTACATCGTCGCCTAAAGGAACTTTGCGTGTGTGAACTTTCAAGATGCCTTCACGTCCGCGAACATCCGGGCGCGATACGACAACACGACGGTCAAAACGTCCGGGTCTTAAAAGCGCGGGGTCGAGAACATCCGGTCTGTTTGTCGAAGCCATGATGATGACTCCGTCGTTCGATTCAAAACCGTCCATTTCGACAAGCAATTGATTAAGGGTTTGTTCGCGTTCATCATGTCCGCCGCCGAGACCTGCTCCGCGATGGCGTCCCACAGCATCAATCTCATCAATAAAAATGATGCATGGTGCGCTCTTTTTGCCTTGCTCAAACAAATCACGAACACGGCTTGCGCCCACACCGACGAACATTTCAACAAAGTCAGAACCCGAAATCGAAAAGAACGGAACATTGGCTTCGCCTGCGACTGCGCGTGCCAAAAGAGTTTTGCCCGTTCCCGGAGGTCCGACCATCAAAACGCCTTTTGGAATACGCCCGCCGAGTTTTTGAAACTTCTGCGGCTCTTTTAAGAATTCAATAATTTCATGCAGTTCTTCTTTTGCTTCGTCAACACCCGCCACATCTTTGAACGTCAACCGTTTTTGTTGATTATTCAAAAGTTTCGCACGCGATTTGCCGAAACTGAGGGCTTTGTTGCCGCCTGATTGCATCTGGCGAATCATAAAAATCCAAAAGCCCACGAACAACAAAAGCGGCAACCAGAACCAAAGTATCTGCCAAAGGATGCTTGAACCAGCCGATTCATCATCAACCTTTTCGACTTTGCGTTTTCCGTTTGCATCCGACGACGAAGCTAGTTTCATTAACTCTGCTTTATAAAATTCATTTGAAAGCGATGCGTGAAACTCATTATTTTGCTTGTCAATACCGACAACTTCCTGCTGTTTGATGGTAAGCTGTTTCAACTCACCGGCGTCAATCTTTGCCTGAATGACATTCAAATCAACATTCTGCGTGTTGCGCCCTTGTGTATTCGCAAAAAACTTATAAAGGACGATCGCACCAACTACGATAAATACCCAAAAAATTATTTGTCTTACTGTCGAACTCAATTTCTTCTTGCCTCCGACACCGAATATAAACCAAATCAGCGTCTTTTGTCGCCTCACGCTATTAATGAAAGCCTATTTATTAACAACCGTCGGCAAATTATTCCTTTTCAAAAACAGGCGTTCGATGTAGCTAACGCCCTTTGAGTTGTGCAAACTCTTAACTGTCATCTTCGTCTTTCTTACTTTCAAACGTAGCAAGAAACGGCAATTCGCGCCAACGGTCTTGAAACTCCAAACCGTAACCAAAGACGTAATCTTCATTAGTTTCAAATGCCCACCAATCAGGCTGTAATTCTACGTGGCGGTTCGCGGTTTTGTTTAGCAGCACGCAAAGTTTTACGCTTTTCGCACCGCGCCCCGTTAATTGTCGCTGTAAATATTCCTGTGTGATACCCGTGTTCAAAACGCCCGTAACCAGCAAAACATCCTTTTTGACAACATCCACTGTGGTCATAAAAGAAAGGTCATGCATAGCGCCAACCGAGTTATGTGCGACGCGCAAAAAAGCTGTTCGCGGATGAATTTTAAGAGAGCGTAAAAGGTCTGCGAGAAAAATAAAGCTGTCTTCGTGTGCGCTCATAATTATCAGGTCGCGCTCGTCGTATGCTTGGGAAATTTCCTCTGCAAGGGTTTTTGTTCGTTCGGTGATTTGTGTTGTGCTGTAAAGTTCTTTTATGTTTTCGTTCATTTAGCCCGCCCGTTTTAATCGCCTGCAAGACACTAAAGCCGCTTGCATTACAAACGGCGTTTTTGGCAATTTTGATTTTAGACACTCAACAAGTCTTTTTTCAACTCTTTTGCAAAATAAAGTTGATAAAACCTTTTCGTCGCTCAATCTTACAGCCACCCGGCAATATAACAATGCGCCCCCCTTGCTCGCCTTTTAGCAAACTCTCGACTTGTAAAATGTGTGCCATTTCAAGACGCCTCAAATTACCCTTTCCTTCTTCAATCCACAAACGCAACGCACGTCTTCTCAAACTTACAGAAGCCTGCAACAGAACTTTTACGCACAAAGGCGCAGCTCTCGATTCACTTTTATCATCACTCGCCTCAGTTAAAAGTTTCATCGCCTGTGAATCCAATTCCGCCGAATCTTCACGTAAAATTTCTGCCGTGCGTGCCAGAGTTTCGACTATTCGTCCGTTATAACTTTTCATCATCGGCAGTAACTCTTTTCGCACGCGCACGCGTGCAAACCGAACCGATTCATTCATTGCATCAAGCCGAAAATCTATTCCGTGCTTACGGCAAAAACTTTCCGTATCGTCTCGCCTCGCCCAGCTTAATAATGGTCGCACAAGCAACGGATTGCGGATTGCGGATTGCGGATTGCGGATTCGTTTTGAATTTTGAATCTTGAATCTTGAATCTTGAATTTCTAACACCGAAATGGGTTCAATTCCGCCAAGTCCGTCTGCTCCGCTTCCCCGAATGAGCCGTAACAAAACTGTTTCCGCCTGGTCATCCATCGTGTGTGCCGTCACAATTATCGAAGCCTTGTTTTTCAACGCCACATCGCACAAAAAATCATAACGTGCATGCCGCGCCGCTTGCTCTAAGTTATCTTTCGTTTCTTTTGACTGAGACAGAATATCGCCTTCGCCCGATACAAATTCAATTTTGAATTTCTCAACCAAGTTTTTAACCCAATCGGCATCACCTTTCGCTTCTTCTCTTAAACCGTGATTGAAATGTGCAACGATTAAATCAATCAAAAGTCGTTCGGCTTTAACTAACTCGTTCAAAGCTAAAAAGAGTGCGACAGAATCAGCTCCGCCCGAAACCGCAATGACAACAGCTGCATCTTTTTCGGGCAAATCCAAACTCTGCCACTCCTGCCACAATTTGAAAGCAAAAGGGCTTAGGGACTGCCGATTCCCCACCAAAGGTGATGCCGATTGCTGATTGTTTTTGTTCGCCACTTACTTTTTACTTTATTACTTATGTTTTTTCGACCAACTCAATCAACGAACGTCTTGCCAAAGCCAATTCGTCTGCAACACGCTGAGGCGATGTTCCGCCGATTTGGTTCTTTGTTGCTAATGTTTGTCCCAACGCAAGCGAATCGTAAACATCTGCTTCAATCAAAGGCGAAATCTCTTCGAGTTCATCAAGGGACATATCATCAAGTTCCACGCCGAGTTCTATCGCTCTTAAAACGATTCTTCCCACGGCATCGTGTGCCTCACGAAACGGCAACTCTTTTCTTACAAGATAATCGGCTAATTCGGTTGCGTTCATGTAACCGTGCATTGCGGCTTCTAATGTTCGCACTTCGCAGACACGCATATTTTTTAGCACTGTTGCCGTCACTTCAAGACAAGCGTTGACCGTATCAATCGTGTCAAAAACAGCCTCTTTGTCCTCCTGCATATCTTTGTTGTAGGCAAGCGGTAAGCCTTTCATTATCGAAAGCAAGGCTGTGAGATGTCCGAAAACTCTTCCGGCTTTCCCCCGCACCAATTCCATCGAATCGGGGTTTTTCTTCTGAGGCATAAGGCTTGAACCCGTAGCAACAGCATCGCTAAGTTCTATAAAGCCAAACTCGTTTGTTGTGTAAACGATTATGTCCTCAGCCATACGCGAAAGGTGAACCATGATGAGTGAACATGCGCTCACAAACTCTATGCAAAAGTCTCTGTCGCTTACGGCGTCAAGGCTGTTTCGTGTAACACGCTCAAAGCTGAGTTCACGCGCAACGGATTCGCGGTCAATCCTGTAAGATGTTCCGGCAAGAGCCGCAGACCCAAGAGGCAGAACATTAACTCTTTTCCTTGTTTCATCAAGCCGTTCGCGGTCGCGCCCTAACATCTCGAAGTAAGCAAGACACCAGTGCGCCCACAAAACAGGCTGTGCTTTTTGCAGATGCGTATAGCCCGGCAGAACAGCCTCACGATGTTGTTCTGCCGCGTCCAACAAAACCTCCTGCGTTTTTTTCAATCTCCCGGTCATGCGGTCAATTTCATCTCTTAAAAACAAACGAAACACCGTAGCCACCTGGTCATTGCGACTTCTTCCCGTGTGAAGTTTTCTGCCTGTGTCGCCGATTAATTGAACCAAACGCGATTCAATAAAAGAATGAACATCCTCTGCCGCATCGTCTTCAAAATACTTGCTGTCAAACTCCGCACGTTTAAGAAGAGTCTGCAAACCATTCTTGATTTTTTCCGCTTCAAGTCTGGTCAAAACACCTGCAAGGTAAAGCCCTTCGCAATGCGCCATACTCGCATGCACATCAGCATCAAATAATCTTCTGTCGAAACCAAACGAACGGTTGAATTCGACAAAGCGTTCATCAGCTTTGCCCGTGAATCTTCCGCCCCACAGGTTTTTTGTATCACCCATCACCTTTTACCTCTCGAAGCAGAGAGTAATAAGTCCAAAGTCCAAAGTCCAAAGTCCAGAGACTGTTTTTGACAAACGTGCATACTTTTCTTATTTTTATGCGTCTATGCAGTTGTTATGCAGAGATATTGCATAAAAGCTATGTTAAAGACAAAGAGACAGGAAAAAATCTTAAATTTGATAAAGTCACGCCACGTTAGAAGTCAGCTTGATTTGACGGCGCATCTTGAACATGCAGGTTTTTACGCCAATCAATCGAGTATCTCGCGTGATTTACTTGAATTGGGCATTGTGAAAGTTCATGGCATTTATGCTCTGCCGACAACAAATGACAAAGCTTCGGCGCATGGGCTTTTAAGTTTGGACACTGCCGGAGAAATTTTAATTGTCGCCAAATGTGAATCAGGTCTTGCTTCGGCTGTCGCCGTACAGATTGACAATGCCGACATCAAAGAAATTGTCGGTACGGTTGCAGGCGACGACACGATTTTTATTGCGGTCAAAGACCGTAAAGAACAAAGAAACGCTATAAAAAAAATCTGGGAAATTTTTGATTGATGGAAAAGAAAATTAACAAAATCATCTTGGCTTATTCAGGCGGGCTTGATACGTCCGCAATGTTGTTGTGGCTTAAAGAAACTTACGGGTGCGAGGTCGTCTGTTACTGTGCCGATGTAGGGCAGGCAGAAGAACTAGACGGGCTTGATGAAAAAGCAAAAGCGACAGGCGCATCCAAACTTTATATCGAAGATTTACGCGAAGAATTTGTAAAAGATTATGTCTGGACTGCCGTTAAAGCAAACGCTCTTTACGAAGGCGTTTATCTTTTAGGAACGAGTCTGGCGCGTCCTGTGATTGCCAAAAAACAAATCGAAATAGCACGCAAAGAAGGTGCGGATGCCGTTGCACACGGGGCGACGGGAAAGGGTAATGACCAGGTTCGTTTTGAACTTACTTATTACGCGCTCAAGCCTGATGTAAAAGTCATAGCACCCTGGCGTGATTGGGATTTTAAGGGGCGTGCGGATTTAATTGCTTATTGCCAACAGCACAACATTCCGGTTAAAGCCACAGCCGAAAAGCCTTATTCGATGGACAGAAACCTGATGCATATCTCTTACGAAGGCGGCATTTTGGAAAACCCTTGGAATGAACCGCCGGCAGATATTTTCCTTCTGACAAAATCGCCCGAAGAAGCGAAAGCAGAAAGCGAATACATAACGCTTTCATTTGAGAAAGGCGAACCTGTCGCAATCAACGGCGAAACTTTAGGCGCGGTGAATATGTTGGAAACATTGAACACGCTTGGCGGTGAACATGGAATCGGGCGCGTTGATTTGGTCGAGAACCGCTTTGTCGGAATGAAATCACGAGGCGTTTATGAGACTCCGGGAGTGACGATTTTGCAGGCGGCGCACAGAGCGTTGGAATCAATCACTCTTGACCGCGAAGTTGTGCGCCTTCGTGACAGTTTAAGTACAAAGTTTTCCGAACTTGTCTATTACGGTTTCTGGTTTTCGCCAGAGTTTGAGTTGATGAAAAAGCTTATTAACGAAACGCAAGAGAATGTAACGGGCGATGTTCGCCTAAAACTTTACAAAGGCAATGTAACCGTAGCGGGACGCCGTTCTCCATATTCGCTTTACAGCGAGCGCATCGTCACATTTGAAGACGATGCGGGTGCTTACAATCAACACGACGCAGAAGGCTTTATTAAGTTAAATGCGCTTAGATTGCGATTGCGTGTAAGAGATTAAGAGATGATTGAAAAAGAGTGGGCGAAAGAATTTGCGAATGAATGGATAGAGGCGTGGAATTCGCACGACCTTGAGCGAATCTTTTCGCACTACACGGATGATTTTGAAATGTCTTCGCCTTTCATCGTCGAACGCATGAACGAGAAAAGCGGCACGTTGAAAGGTAAAGAAAAAATCCGCCCTTACTGGCAAAAGGGTTTGGAGCAAACGCCGCCGTTGAAATTTGAACTATTGAACGTGCTTGTTGGCGTTGAAAGCATCACGCTTTCGTATCACAACGCAAAGGGTTTTCTTGCGGCTGAGGTATTGACCTTCAACAACGAAGGCAAGGTAATAAAAGGCAACGCGCATTACTGTAGAGAGTGATTGAAGCGTTTTGAGTCCCGCCTTCAGGTGGCTGAAATTCACAAAGCAAAAGCCGCCTGAAGGCGGGACTCAAAACTTATTTTTTTAAGGGGTAAAATGATGAACGAACAAACAACAATTAACGAAGTCGAAATTGCTATTGTCGAGGCGGACAAAATCGGTTCTGCGACTTCGCCTTTGGGGTTAAATAAATTGGTTGCTGTTATCTCTGAATGCGACAAACCGAAAGCGGGCGATGTTGTTGTTGTTCGCGCACTGACAGACAGCGCGACTTACAATCAACTCGAATTACCGTCGGGGCGTTTGGCTAAAGTCAATCCGACAGACGTTTTGATTGGTGTGCTTGGTCGTCGTCGTGCGCTCAAAGGTTTTGTGGGTGACGTTCCCGAACAAGTTCAAAAAGGCGATAAACTTCATCTATTAAATATGGGCGGAGTAATTGGCGTTTGCACGGGACATCACTCAAGCCTTAGCGATGCTATTCAAGTCGAAGTCATTGGTCTTGCTTGCGATGAAAACGGAAATGTTTTGAACATCGCCGATAATGCCTTGCAACCAACCGATGAACTGAAAACAACTGCGCCGCTTGTTTTGGTTGCAGGGACCTGTATGAACAGCGGCAAGACTTTCGCGGCTACTGAGCTTATAAAACAGGCTACTCACAAAGGCTTGAAAGTCGCGGGCGCAAAACTTTCGGGCGTAGCCTGTTTGCGCGACACGCTGAATATGCAAGACCACGGGGCTGTTGTGACTTCGAGTTTTGTTGATTGCGGTCTGCCTTCGACCGTAGGTATTGATGATTTGGCAGTTTACGCAAAGGCAATTATCAATCGTTTGAACGAGAGCGAACCAGATTTGATTGTTATCGAATTGGGCGACGGAATTTTAGGCGGTTATTCTGTGGATTCTGTTTTTGAAGACGAGAGTTTACGCGAAGCCACAGCCGCGCTTGTCTTTTGCGCTTCGGATTATGTTGGTGCGTGGGGCGGCGTTGAGCTTTTCAAGAAACGAGGAATTGCAATTGATGTCATAGCGGGTTCTGTTACCGATTCAAAGATGGGCGAAGATTATATTCAAGATGAGTTCGGCGTTACCGCCGGAAACGCACGACGCGACGGCGCGAGACTGTTTAGCATCGTGCAAAATAAATTGAAACGGGTAGCTTAACGCTGGGAGCGCAGGCATCCTGCCTGCCAACGAGCCGGAGGCGAGTAAAGATTGATGCTAAATTTCAAGATTGATTTTAGCTAAACATTTTTTCGCGCTACGCGCTCACGGCAGGCAAGATGCCTGCGTTCCCGGTAGATTGATTTTAGCTAAACATTTTTTCGCGCTACGCGCTCACGGCAGGCAAGAT
>Ga0187894_10000723_pt1 | contig 44538 bp, 44 predicted proteins | sample GBC1701081metaG_FD_136650 | JGI IMG/M metagenome (GOLD analysis project Ga0187894, IMG submission 136650) | White microbial mat communities from a lava cave in the Kipuka Kanohina Cave System on the Island of Hawaii, USA - GBC170108-1 metaG ... | reverse complement strand
CCTCGAAAAAGTAAGACGTTGGATCGACGGTGATTCGTCAGAGCTGGTGCTCGAAAACGCCGCGCGCGATGCGCAGGTGAAACCGCGCAGCGCGTCCGAGGAGTTCATCGTCAAGATCGCTCGTGCAATCGAAGCCGTAATGCAGAACGAGATGCTGCCGCTGCCCCAAGGCACGACGATCATCCCGTCCGAGTACACCATTTTTCTCAACGCCGATGACGACAAGGAATGGCAGGGCGTAAAGCGCCGTGGGCTCGAGCAGGGCCTGTATCACATACTCGCCGAGCGTGCTAAAGAAATAGCGGGCAAGAAAAAGCTCGAAACGAAATCGTTCATCATCGAGCTGCGCATCGACGCGACGCTCGAGAAAGGCGAGATTCGCGTGCAGCACAGTTGGGAAGATTCGACCAGCAACAAAACAGGCGTCCTAACGCGCCCGCGCGACTTGCCGCCCGTCGGGGCGTCGGCACCGAAGCCTGCCACGGGAAGAATCACCGATCCGAACGTCGTGCAGATGCCGCCGAAATACGTTCCGCCACCGCCATTCGATCAAAGCGGAGTTGCCGTTCCGAAAACCATCTCGGACCCGAACATCCTGCAGGCGATTCCAGTCGCGGCTGAAGAAGAGGGCGAGATGATGACCAACGTCCGCTCGCGCATCGCCGAGCTTTACAAGCTTGAGATCTGGCTGAATAACGTGCGGCAAAATGTCGTCCCGATTTTCAATAAGGAGATCGCCGTCGGCCGGGGTTCGCGCTCGAAGCCCGTCGATATCGCCCTCTCGGGCGATCCCGAGATCAGCCGCCGTCACTGCACCATCGGCACCGACGGCAAAGGCAACTTCTGGGTAGTCAATGAAGGCCGCAACAATGCCATGATCGGCACTTACGAACTCGCCACCGGCCAACGCGTCCCACTGAAACCCGGCGTCAGCCTCGCCGTCTGCAGCTACATTCTCCGCATCCAACCTCGATAATATGCCTTTCGCGGATGTATTTAATACATGGTCTGTCCCAATTGCGAATGCTTAAACGACTGGGCAGCTTAAGCGGACGCGTCTCAGCCAATTTAAGGAAGATTCCGGCTTACAACCGGTCAACTTTTGCTCTGTGAAAATTTTTCTCGACAAGGTCGCTTAGGTGTGCTACGGTCTCATAGCCGCCGGCGCGAATATGCCACATGCCGGCTGCTCGTGTCTCGACGCAAAGTGTTGTCCAGCAGGTAGATGCCAGCACTTTTCTAACGTGTCACTGTAGAAAAGAAGCGATTTCTTAAAGTCTTACCTTAAAACCGACAGATTTTAGGGCATTCGTCTTGCAATACCAACAAATATGCCGCGTATTCTTACATTATCGATTGACGGAGAAGAGATTCGATTGACGCCGGTCAAGATCGACCGTGAAAAGCTATACGGCGGCGTCGAGATAGAAGCGTTCGACGAGAAAGGCAAGCCCGCCGCAATTCGCGTTCTCGCCGCCGACGGAAAGACTTTGATCGACAAGGGCGGGACCGCGCTGGCGACGCTCGACGAAAATGGTTCGTCGATTGACCGCAGAACGTTGAAGCCGGTCGATGCGAACGGCGAGCCGGTGGAAACGGTGCCGTCTTCCTTCGACGCGCCGAATCCTCTAAACAAGGCGTCGGCCGAAGATTACTTATCCAATCTCGTGAAGTCGGTTTATCTCCTGACGCCTGCCGGCGACGAAGAGCCGCTCGATTTACTCCAGGATCATCTGGACACCGGCCAAATCTACAATTTCCCGTTCAGCTATCGCGGCGGTCTGGAATACGACAATGCATTTGTCGTCGGCAGCCGCTCAAGCGCATTTATGGTGGTCGGGCGACAGGCCGACCTTGAGTTCGTCAGCTTAAATCAGGAGGCGGTGCTCGATTCGATAGAGGAGCAGGAAATTTCGGCCGATGAGATCGATTTTGAAACATTGTAGAACGAGCAAAAAGCCATGCCAATAAACATCAGTAATCCAAAACGGAGAGATGCCGTCGTCGCGCTCGAAAGCCTTTCTCCGCAGCGCGAGATCACGTATCTCGACGAGAAGGGGCGGAGCGTCTCTACGCGAAAGTTGCTGAAAAGCGACGTCACCCGGGATCTGCCGCAGCTATTGAAAAAACGGCGCAAGCTCGAGAGCGTTGCGAAGGCTTTGGTCAACGATGACCCCGAAATCGATATCGAACATGTCGGAATGTTTTTGACCGATACCTCGCGTGTGTATGTTTCGCAGCGTGGAATCGTTCATGTCGTCGATGAGTTTGAGATCATAACCGAACCGGACGGACGCGTGCGTAACCGACGGCCGCGAAAGAAAGAACTGCAGAACATAAATACCGACGTGCCGCTTCGCTGGACCGGCAAATATATAAAAAAAGAAGAAGCCGTGCATCGTTTTGTTTTTACAAATAAAAAGCAGCTCGTGCATATCAATGGTCTGACCTTCGATTTTCTCTTTCAGATCGCGAAAGATCTGCATAAACGCGATTCTCTGTTATTGATCCGGGCGGGGGAAAAGGGCGACGAACCTATCGTGATGAACCGCGGCGGAAAGGCGTACAACGCTTTTCTCGAGGGCAGGGTAAAAGGCGACTCGTATTGCCTTATCCTGCATCTCTCGAACATGGAGCTGAAGCGGCCAAAAGTTATTGAGGAAACGAATGGCAACAAAGAAGGCTAAAGTGAGCAAAAAGCGATTGGCCTGTAAAAAGGGCAATTACTGCATTGGAAAAGCAACCGATCTTGCCGATCCTACATGGCAGGCCAAAGCCCAGGATTATCGGCGCCGCCTGAGCGGAGCGATGCAGCCGCTGGCACCACAAAACATTTCCGATATTCCTCGCGCGAAATCGATGTTCGCCGTTCGCAAATACGACGGCGAGTTTACGTACTTGTTTTTTGACGGAGAGGACATTACATCCGTCAATCCCGGCGGAACGGTGCGCATCGGCCTGCCGTGTTTTGAAGAGGCCGAAAAATTGTTAAAGAAAGCAAAAGTAAAATCGTGCGTGCTTGCCGGCGAGCTTTACGCACGAGGTGATATTGGGAATCGAAATCCGGTACGCGCTATCGTCGGACTGCTTCGAAATCCCGGCTCCGAAGTCGAACTTAAAAAGATCGGGCTTGCAGTTTTTGACGTCGTCAATGCGAACGGAAAACCGGTCGAATCTGCGGCGGACGCATTCAAGCATCTCGATAAGTGGTTCGCTAAGGGAAAGCTCGTTCATTCAGCAGAATACGAGGTGGCAAGTAAACAGGACGACATAACCGATGCATTCACCGCGTGGGTCATCGGCGAAGGGGCGGAAGGTGTTGTAGTCCGCCACGACAGCCTTGGTTATTACAAAATAAAGTTACGGCATAACATCGATGCTGCGATCATCGGCTTCTCCGAGGGAACCGACAAACGGAAGGGTATGCTTCACGACCTTCTCGTCGCGGTAATGCGCGAGGACGGTACATTTCACGAGACTGCGCGCGTAGGAGGCGGATTCAGCGAAGAAGATCGAAAACTTATCTTTGACGAACTGCGTAGGCGGGTCGTGCCGTCCGAATATGTTGCCGTGAACAATGACTACGTCGCGTATGAAATGATTGAACCGGGACCTGTGATCGAATTCTCTTTTCTCGATCTGGTTCCCGAAAGCTCGAAGGGCGATCCCGTCAAGCGAATGGTGCTGGATTGGGACGGCAAGCGCTATCAGGCGCTGTCGCGAATGCCGTTGGCAAGCGTGATCTCGCCGCAGTTCATACGTGTTCGCGACGATAAGGAAGCGAACATCGAGGATGTTAACATTCGACAGTTGACAAATCTCGTGCGAATTCCCGAAACGGAAAAACCCGCAAGAACAGGCGCGCTTTCGCCGAGCAAACTGCTCGAACGAACCGTGTACAAGAAGACGATGAAAGGCGCGTCGATGGTTCGGAAGCTGCTGCTTTGGAAAACCAACAAAGAAGAAACGGGTGATTTTCCAGGCTACGTGGTTTACCTGACCGATTTTAGCCCGAACAGACAGAACCCGCTTGAGCGCGACATTAAGGTCTCGAATAATGAGAAAACGGCGCGGCAACTATTCCGTGAAATGGCAGAGAAGAATTTCGTCGGCGGCTGGGAAAAGGTTACTTGAAACGATGATGGACGGAGCGAAAAACGGTTTCCAAAAAAATCGTCGCCTTGCGTGGGTTGCCGAGGAATGGCAGCGGTACGCCGACAAGTTGGCCGAATGGGCGATGGAGCGGCTCGTCAACCGTCGTGACGTGTGGAGCCAATATACGTTAAAGGACGGCGAGGTCCGGGTCGTAATGCTACCAATAAAAGAACGGCGGAAAGCCGGCACGGACATGGTTACGCTCAAAAAGCTAACTCGCCATTTTGCGGGTAAAGCAGTCTCTCACCTTATCGGGCTTCATTCGATCAGCGACCATCGAACCGCGAAGTGGTTCACCATCGATATCGACCTGCATGACAAAACGGTCGTGAACGCGGACGAGATCGCATGGGCTAATTTTGCTGCCGCACGCGAATGGAGCAAGCGGCTCCGCAATGATGGTTTCGATCCTATTTTGATGGACAGTGACGGTGCAGGTGGTTTTCATGTCTGGGTGCTGCTCGATAAGGAATACCCGCTCGCCGATGTTTACGATTACGTGAACGGCGTTCGTTCCGATTGGGAAAACTTCGGCCTGCCGCGCAAGCCCGAAGTATTTCCGCCGAAACGTGAGGTCGAAGATGACGATCTCCCGTACGCACTTCGTTTGCCCGGAAGACATCACACGCGACTGCATTTTACACGCGTATGGAATTTCGACTCGATTGGCGAAAACGATTGGCTCGACGGCGGTGAAGCGATCGAGGCCCTGCTTGCAGCCGATCCGAAACCATTGCCAAAGACGAAGCGAAAGCGCAAAGTTGTCGCCGCTCCGCGCAAAGCAAAACCCAAAGCGCCCGCACGGAAGCCGAGGGTCTGTCTTGATCTTGACGGCGTTCTCGCCCGATATGAAGGCTGGAACGGCGCGGAAAACATCGGGCCGCCGTTGCCCGGAGCACTGGATTTTGCCAACTCTCTTTCGAAAATCGCCGACATCGTGATCTTCACGTCGCGCTGCTCGCCGGATGCCGTGAACGAAACCGGAATGGCCGTCGATGCCTCTCGAATGCGAATCCGCATAATCGACTGGCTTGAACGTAACAAATTTCCGTTCAAAGATGTATATGTCGGTCAGGGAAAGCCGCGTGCCGCAGCCTTCATCGACGACCGTGCCATAGCGTGCTCTACGCAACTCGACAAAAATGCCTTCAAAGTCGCGCTGGCGAAAACTCGATTATTTCTCGGCGGGAAAAAGCGTCGCACTGCACAATGACGTTAGCGAGTTATTCAGGTATCGAAAAGGTCTGTAATCGTCCCCGCATCATTGTTTGAAAAGGGAATTCGCGTAACCTGATGAGTTTAGATAGCTCGGCGAGGGCGGACCAAGCTTTTGTTTGAACGGTTTCGGGATAGTGAAATTGCGCGGCGTTTGATCGGAATTCAGCTTCGTCCAGGGTTACGACGCGGCCGTCCGGCCACGCGATGACGTCGATGTCGAGATCAATGTAATGAAGCACGCCGTCCTCGAATTTCGGCGGCATATTGATATTGCAGTAGAAGTTTCGAAATTCACCGCTTGGCGTGTGAAAGCGGAAGACGTTGTACCAGCGGTCGAGCCAGTAGTATTCGTAGGAGACGGTGTCTTTTTCGATCAAACCTAGATCGGCGTGCTCGACCGCTTGGTCAAACTCGCCGACGAAGACGAGAAGCGGATCACGACGCTCGATCAAACGGCATTTCCATATCCGGCGAACACTCAGGTCATACTTTCGGGAAATGACAGTAACCGAATTATTCTGCATCGGTTATTCCTTCGGCGTCCGAATCACCAACACGGAGCAGGGAGCGTGATGCACGACCGCACCTGAAACTGACCCTAGCAGCAGCCGCTCCCAACTGCTGTAGCCGTGCGAGCCCACGACTACGAGGTCCGGCTTGAATTCGTCGGCAGTTTCCACGATGCGGCTCTCGGGCGAGCCGAAAAGCACATCGGTCGTTAGAAAGATGTCGATATCATTGAAATGCTGTTTGATATGCTCGGCAGTTTCGTTCACGAGCCTTGCCGCGCCTTCCTTCGCCGTTTTCTCAAGCTCTGTCGTATCCGGCAGATAGCCGCCGTAAATGTCCAGGCCGACGGGAAACGCGATGTCCACTACATTTATCACGCGAATCTCATCGCCGTCCTTCAGTGCGAACTTTTCAAACGCATTGATCGCGGCGTTACTCTGCTTAGAACCGTCAGTCGCAAATAAAATCTTCATATCAGCCTCCGTGCAGCCAGGAGCGAATTGGAAAAGGAGCTTCTTTTACCCCATTGTTGCACATCCGTTTCAAATTCTGAACGCGGATCGGGCGTGTTCGGGGCAGATCAAAACGGATTTCATCTTTTTAAAAATCCGAAAAATCCGCTCGATCCGGCCAATTCGCGTTCAAGAATTTTCTAATGAGAGGGAACTAAATGTCTGCGCCCATCATTTTTTGAAGAAGCTGCTTTAAAATGAGAGTTTCGGTTGTGGTCATTCCCATCACGGTTTGTTCTTCAAGCTCGGTCCATTTTTCTTCAAGCGCAGCTTTAACATTTTTGCCTTTTTCGGTTAGCCGGATGCGGGTCGAGCGGGCGTCGTCCTCGAGTTTTTCGCGAACGACGAAATCGGCTTCAAGCAGGCCGCCGAGTATCTTGTTCACGGTCGGCGCGGCGAGGTTCAATTTCTCGGCCAGATCTACCTGCCGTTGGCCGTCCTTTTTCCAAAGCTCCATCATCACAAAGACCTGCCCGCTGTGCAGCCCGGTTTCAGAGACGTATTTTTCGATCAGGTTTCGATGCGAAACCATCATCTTCGCCAGCAGGTAACAGACGCTGTCCTCAATCTTCATAATCAGCTTAATCTATTGTATTTAATAGCTTTATGTAAACCAGAACCACGCTCATAAACATTACTTAGCAGCCTAATAATCTATCATTAGCCGACTAATAAATAAAGAATAGCCAGGTATTAAATACCCGTAAGCGGGGTTAGAATGTGTTTATGACTAATGCTGAAATGCTAAAAGACGCTCGCGACCGACTGCTAAAACTTCACAAAACGCTGCTCGACCACGAGCGGACAAACTACGAAGGAATCAACGGCCCGGTCAACGCCGGGCAATTTCTTAACTTGTTGCTTGAAGATCAGAATTTCGCATGGCTGCGAAAATTCTCTACGTTGATCGTGGAGATAGATGAGATGTTCGAACTGAATGACGGCTACACGGACGTAATGGTCAATGCCCGAATTGAAAAAATGCGTGATCTGGTCTCGATGAAGGAGGAAGACGAAACGTTTCGGGCGAAGTATTCAGCCGTCCTGCAGCAAAACGTCGAAGCGGCGGCCCAGCAGGGTGAGTTGAAGAAGCTGTTGTCCGTGTCGCGTGCGATAGCGGAAGGCGATACAGAAGCCCGCGCGTAAGCAAGGACGATATGAACAACTACTTTCTGATTTCGCCCTTACTGACGTGCGCGCTTTTGCATCAAACCTGGCGGCTGCACTATCTTCCGCTTTTTTTCCAATCGGCGAGAAATGCATCCAGTCCCTTGTCGGTCAGCGGATGTTTTACGAGCTGTTGGATGACCTTAAAAGGAAGGGTCGCCACGTCGGCGCCGGCCAGTGCGCAATCGACGATGTGCATCGGGTGGCGGATCGATGCCGCGAGGACCTGCGTATCGAAATCGTAATTATCGTAGATCTGCACGATGTCTGAAATGAGCTGCATCCCGTTGGTCGCGACATCGTCGAGGCGTCCGATAAAAGGCGAAATATATTTCGCGCCGGCTTTTGCGGCCAAAATCGCTTGAGCGGCCGAAAAACAAAGCGTGACATTCACGCCCGTGCCTTCCTCGGTCAAAATTCGCGTCGCCTTCAGACCATCGAGCGTCAGCGGGCATTTCACGACGACGTTCGGCGCAACTTTTGCATATTCGCGGCCTTGCTTGAGCATGCCCTCGGTGTCGAGAGCCGTTACCTCAGCGGAAATATCACCGTTGACCATCTCGCAGATCTTTGCGAGATGCTCCTTAAAATCGACATCGCCTTCCTTCGCCACAAGCGAAGGGTTCGTCGTCACTCCATCGATCAGCCCAAGCTCGTTCGCCTCTCTGATCTCGTCCAAATTTGCCGTATCAATAAAAAATTTCATAAGTCTTTACGCAGAAGACCGAACGTCTAGTCTTTTTGCAGAAGCCCGCGCGTAAACAAGGGCGATACCTTCAACCCCGAGCAAAAAAGGCATTTCGATTCGAGATAAAACGATCTGCAACCAGCTTCCTGATATCGCCCTTGCTTACGCGCGGGCTTCTGCAACCGTATTTCTCAGAGTTCCAATTCCTTCAATCTCAACCTCGCAAACATCGCCGGCCGCAAGCTTCGACACGCCCGACGGCGTGCCTGTGGCGATAACATCGCCCGGCTTCAAAGTCATCTGCCCTGAAATGTATCGTATCAAAAACTCAACAGGGAAAACCATCTGCGATGTGCGTCCTGTTTGTTTAATGTCGCCGTTTACACGACAATTCACCGTAATGTCGCTTACGTCGAGTTCGGTTTCGATGTGCGGCCCGATCGGGCAAAAGGTGTCGAAAGATTTCGCACGTGCAAACTGACCGTCCTTTTTCTGTAGATCGCGGGCCGTCACATCGTTCAGGCAGGTGTAGCCGAGTACGTATCGCAAAGGATCGTCGCCGTCGCCAATGTCCTTGCACTCGCGTCCGATAACGACCGCGAGCTCGGCCTCATGTTCGACCCACTTCGATTGAGAAGGCATGACGATCGCCTCGCCGTCTCGGATTACCGCTGACGGCGCCTTCAAAAATAAGAGCGGCTCCTTCGGCACTTCATTGCCCAGTTCAGCGGCATGATCGGCGTAATTTCGGCCCACGCATACGATCTTTGACGGTGAGAAATCCACTTCGATCTCAATTTTCATAGCCAAAGAATAGCGCACGGTCGGGATATTCCCAATAATCCCAGCACTTAACCCACACAACTGCCAGCTTCAAAAAAACCTTGATTTTTCGCTGAAATTCGGTTACGATGTATCTACTTAACGCGTTTAGGTGATCAAGGGGACAATCTATCGTTTCCCGGCCCATTGGCCGCCCAACTGTAAAATCCGGTTCGGAAAGTAGCGTTGGGAGCAACGGACAGATGGGAACACTCGTGAGGCCTTGTCGGCGCAATGCTCCTGGCTCAATATCGGGTAGCTAACAAAAGATGATAAGGCCTGTTGCCTGCCGTGCAGCAGGCCTTTTCGCTGTTTATTTGACGAAGATGTGATGTCTTTTTTGCGGACAAACTAACTATTCAGGCGATCAAGGCGATCGACAGTAGAAAAATTTCGCCACCATCTCGCAATCTTGAGTTTGCACGCCCGTTCACGCTCGCGTTTGCGCGCCCTAACTAGGGAACCGTCTCATTCACGACCTCCGATGGGGAACTGACGTTGCCGAATTTATCCGTGGCAGTGATGTAGTAGTAATACGTTTTTCCCGTCTCGACCTTGTCATCGACGAAAGTGTTAGGCGTGAGAAGCTCTTTCGTGAGCTGTTCCCATTCGGTTTTCGGTCTGTCGGGATCGGTGGAGCGGTAAATTCGATAGCCCGCAATGTCGGTTTCGAGGTTCGGTGGGAAGAAGATGGATATCGTCGTCGGCGTGGCGGCAATCGTGATCGCCGTCGGGGCGCTCGGAGCGAATGTATCGACCGGCTTTACGGAAACGACCGGCGATTCCGAGCTTTCTACGGGTTCTCCGCCCGTACCCACGGAAACGGCGCGGACAAAATAAAAATATTCTTTCGTGAACTCAAAACCGCGATCGGCAAAGCTCGTTTGCGAAACGGGTGTTTGGTTGAGCAGCCTGCCCGCCTCGCGGGCTGAAGGCGAGCGGTAAACGTTATACCCGATGATGTTCGGCGGCGTCGTTCCGTCCACATTCTGCGTCGGCGCCGTCCAGGACAGTGTTACCGCTTCCTGCGCGACCGAGGTCGAAAGGGAAGTCGGGGCGCTTGCCACGCGTGCCGCCGGTTCGAGCAAAAAGAAATTTGAAAATGCCGCTCGCTGTCCCGACGCATTAACGTACCGCACTGCATATCGCAGACGAACGGGTTGGCCCGCAAATTCGAGCGTGTCGCGATAGGTAATCGTTTTCAAACCAAAATCGTCGTTTGTGATCGGTATCGAGCCGATCAGAATGCTGCGCGATGCAAATTCTTCTTCGGACACGGCAAGCGGGGAACTCAGCGGTTCGGCGAGACGAAAAATGTCGATGCTGGCAATATGCAGCACGCTTCCCGGCGAAGCGTTTCTCGCCGGCATCTTCCACGAAAGGACAACCTGGTTGCCGCGCTGAAAAGCGGCGATCTCTGCACGCTGCTGCACGCGCTCAGGCGGCGGCAGCGGCACGCCGCGTTTGCCGCAGCTGAATGTCGTAAGCAAAGCAAGCGCTAAAGCTACTAACGGCGCTTTATTCGCAAAGTGCTTAACGAGAATTTCGCTCGCGTCTCGCCGCCAAACTGCATATTGCATGTGTTTATTACAGAATGTATTGCCGCAGGTTTTGGTCTTTGATCAAACTGCTTAACTTGTCCGTGACGTAATTTTCATCGATCAATTGGTGCTTATTTTCAAGCTCGCCGCCGGCAAAGCTTATTTCCTCAAGTAACTTCTCAAGCAATGTATGAAGCCGACGGGCGCCGATATTCTCAGTCGTCTTGTTTATGTCGGCGGTCATCTCGGCAAGTTTCGAAATCGCTTCATCGGAAAATTCGAGCTTAATTCCCTCGGTGCTTAAGAGCGCCTGATACTGTTTTATAAGCGAATTTTTAGGCTGCGTTAGAATTCGTTTGAGATCGTCGATGGTCAGCGATTCGAGCTCGACGCGAATCGGAAATCTTCCCTGCAATTCCGGAATCAGGTCTGAGGGTTTCGAAACATGAAAGGCTCCGGCGGCGATAAACAAAATATGCTCGGTGTTGACCATGCCGTAACGCGTGTTCACGTTCGTGCCTTCAACTATCGGCAGCAGGTCTCGCTGCACGCCTTCGCGCGAAACGTCGGGACTGCCGCTTCCCGTTTCGCGTCCGGCAACCTTGTCGATTTCATCGAGAAAAACGATGCCCGAATCCTGCGTTTTCTGGATCGCCGAACGCTGTATCTGATCCATATCGACGAGATTTTCCTGTTCCTCGCGGAGCAGGTAGGTTCGCGCCTCGGCGACCTTCATCTTGCGCCGTACGGTTTTTGTCGGGAACATATTTCCGAGCATGTCCTTCAGGTTCACGCCCATTTCTTCCATTCCCTGCCCGGCGACAAAATCGATCGAGGTGTTCGGCCGCTCCTGTGTGTCGAGCTCAATCAAACGTTCATCGAGATCGCCCCGACGCAGTTGCTCGCGCAGCTTTTCACGTGTCCGATTCGGAGCCGGTTCAGTATCAGTGCCGTTTTCCGGCGATGAGTAGCCGATCTGCGTCGGCGGCAGCAGGATATCGAGCAACTCTTCTTCAGCATTTTCATCAGCTCTCGATTTTACGTCTTCATACGCGGCCTGACGCGCCATATCGACAGCAACATCAGTCAGCTCGCGTATCATGCTCTCGACGTCGCGACCGACATAGCCGACCTCAGTAAATTTCGACGCCTCAATCTTAATGAACGGCGAATCGGCAATACGTGCAAGGCGACGAGCGATCTCGGTTTTTCCAACGCCGGTAGTTCCGATCATCAAAATATTTTTCGGCAGAACATCTTCTGCGATTTCGGCTGGCAGCTTTTGGCGCCGAATACGATTACGCAGCGCGACGGCGACGGCACGCTTCGCGTCCGTCTGCCCGACAACATATTTGTCGAGTTCTTCCACGATCTGACGCGGCGTCAAATCATCAAGCTTAAGTTTTACAGCGACGGTCTCACCGCCCAAATAAATAGCCATCTCTCAAGTCCAAAGTTTCGCTTACGTGCAGAAACGCGAGTGTAAACGAGCGTGCACGAGCAATGTAAAGTCGAAAGTGGAAAATGTAAAATTGGATTTCTGATTTTACATTTTGAATTTTACATTTTACGTTGGCTTTGCACGCTCCCTCACGGTCGCGCCTCCGCCCGTAAAAGCCGAACATAAACTACAACTCCTCAACCACAATATCCGAATTCGTATAAATACAGATCTCACCCGCGATCCGCATCGATTCTTCCGCGATCTCTCGTGCCGAAAGCTCGGTGTGTTTCATCAGCGCACGAGCAGCAGACAGAGCATACATGCTGCCCGAGCCGACGGATAGCAAACCATCATCCGACGAGATCACATCGCCTTTTCCGGAAACCAGAAACGCATCGCTTTTATCCGCGACGATCAGTAACGCTTCGAGATTGCGGAGATACTTATCGGTTCGCCATTCTTTTCCGAGTTCAAAAGCCGCACGCTCAAGCTGGCCCTGAAATTCGCCGAGCTTCGTCTCAAACTTGCTCAGTAGCGTAAACGCATCTGCCGTCGCACCTGCGAAACCGGCAATAACATCGCCGCCCGCCAGCCTCCGGATCTTTCGCGCACTATGTTTAATGATCGTTTCGCCGAGCGTCACCTGCCCGTCGGCCGCCATCGCAACATTGCTGTCGCGACGCACGAGAATTACGGTTGTTGATTTAATGAGCTCAGTCATCTTCTCTTTGAATTCCCTCGCTCGCTTGCGGGCGGAAACGCGACCGTCAGGGAGCGTGCACGAGCGACACGAACAATTATCCACATCGTTAAGCCAGCGGTCTTCGACCGCGACGAAGAACGGCAGATACGCGGTCAAAGACCGCTGGCTTAACCGTCTGAGTTTGAGCACGGTCCGCGTTTCCGCCTTTTAGAAAATCATAAGTTTTTAATTTCAAATGCTCAAATTGACACTGTCGGCAAATTATTTGAACATTTAGTTTTATGGCGTACGCCCCGCTCATCGGTATCACGATGCGTCTCGAACAGGAAACGAGGCGTTTCTATCTCGGCCGCGATTACTGCGAGGCGGTGCGGGCTGCGGGCGGCGTGCCGATTCACATTCCGCTGATTCCCGAGCAGGAGTATATCGCCGATATTGTTGCGCGGCTAGACGGCGTTCTGCTTCCGGGCTGCGATTCCGATCCCGACCCGGCACTTTACGGCGAAGATCCGCATCCAAAGCTCGGAACAGTCATTCCCGAAAAAGACGCGACCGATTTGTTAGTCATCGCTGAAGCCGAAAAGCGAAATTTGCCGATCTTCGGAATCTGTTTCGGAATGCAGATATTGAACGTCTCGCGCGGCGGCACGCTGATACAGGACATCGAATCGCAGGTCGAAAACCCGATCAAACACCAGCAGGGCACGCCGCGTGAACGTAATTCGCATCGAATACGTATTGACAAAGGGAGTTTGATTGAAGATTTATCAGGTGCGGCGGATGCGTCGAAAGCAATTTCGGTCAATTCGCACCACCACCAGGCTGTGCGAAAGGTCGGCGACGGGCTGAAAGCAACTTCGTGGACATCCGACGGGGTGATCGAGTCGATCGAAGACACAAGCGGTAAATTGGTATTTGCCGTGCAGTGGCACCCTGAGCTTTCATGGAAGACCGATCCGTTATCGAAAGCTCTGTTTGAAAAATTCGTCTCGGATTGTCGTGTCAGTAGCCCGCACGTAAGTAAGGGCTTATATCACCGACGCGCCGCGGCGACTTAAACGAAGCCTTGCACCGCCGACGAGCCCTTACTTACGTGCGGGCTACTGACACGTTCAGGTTTTACATGAAGTTTCCGTGCGACGCGAAGCTAAATGTTTACAGTATGTTCGGTAGAGTTTGAAGTTGATTCTGAAGAGTCTGTGGATAGACACTTAAGGTCAGTTCGAGAATTAAACTGAATGGAAATTGATGGATAATCCAGTGATAATCGGCTTGCTCTCGTGGTTTTTTCCGGGCGCGGGGCATTTAATTCAAAAGAGGACCGGTCGGGCGGCCATAATTGGCGGCACGATCTGGGCGATGTTCATTATTGCCGTGTTCAGCGGGGGAGCATATTATCCGGGCTTCGCATTCAGCGACGGGCAGCTGCTTTATCTTCTGAATATCTTCGCGACCTTCGGAAACGGACTGGGACAAATCATTCGATTTTTGATTTCGGTCGAGCCTGCTCCGAATATGGCAGCGTTAGCCACTTTCGAATACGGCGGGCGATTTTTGGAGGTTGCCGGCCTGCTGAACTACCTTGCGGTGATCGATGCGCTTGATATTTATTACGGGAGGAAGAGATGATTCATTTCCTCTATCTTGTCGGCTTCAGCCTTTTTGTATCGGTGCTTTTCGGCGTTTTCGCACACGGCAGCATTCGCGAAAAGGCGATCTATTCGGCCAAGACGTTTTTGCAGTTTGTCGGAATAAGTTTGATCGTCGCCTGGGTTTTGTACTTCGTTCCATGGTAGAACTTGCCGATCTGGCACCACGGCGATGCCGCTCCACGAAACAGAAAGTATTGTTCTAAGAAGCTACGATTTGGCCGAGGCCGATCGTATCGTCGTATTTTTCACGCGTCAATCCGGCGTGATCCGCGGTGTTGCAAAAGGCGCCCGACGCGCAAAGAGCAAATTCGGCAGCTCACTCGAACCTTTCTCCGAGATAACGCTCGAATACTTCGAAAAAGAAGACCGCGAACTAGTTTCCGTCCGACGGGCCGATCTTTTGCGATCCGCTTTCGCTGCCGCCAGCGATCCAAATCTGTTTGAGACGTATTCAAACATGATCGACCGTCTAATCGGATTTGCCCAGCCGCACGATCCGAATGAAACTCTTTTTCGAATGGTCAGGGCATGTCTCCGCGTGGACGTGTCTAACTCTCGCGATCATAAAATGCTCACGCTTTACTTCGACATATGGCTCCTACGGCTCGGCGGCTTTTTACCCGATTGGACCATCTGCAATTCGTGCCGTCGGCCGTTTTCCGAAATCGAATCTGCATCGCTCGCCGGCGGATTCAATCTGTTCTGCGGCACGTGTTCTAAGTCTCATTCGGGAACAATGATTTCTCCCGCTCAGCGCTGTGTTATTTACGACGCCCAAAAACTCACGCCGCCAGACTTTGTCAGCCGCATGAGAACGCGACAAGAGATAGTGAACGAAATTTCCGTCATCGTGGATCGGCTCATTTCCGCCGCTCTCGGCCGGGAAAATAACTACTCGGTTAGAGCAACGTCGGATGCTGGATAATTCGTAATGCAACTCGGAAAGACAATATCGCGGTACCTGATTCAGGCTATTCTGCCTTATTTCGGGATGTCGTGGCTGATTCTTACGGCTATTCTCTTCATTCAGCAGGCTGGGCGATATTCCGATACTTTTTTCAACCCGAATCTTCCGTCCGTTTTCGTTTGGCAACTTGCGATCGCTCTCATTCCGAATGTCATCGCGTTTACGTGTCCGATGGCGGCGCTGGTCGGCGTGATGATCGGGCTTTCCCGTATGCAGGCCGACAACGAGCTCGTCGCTATTCGCGCCGCCGGAATCGGAAATTTCGCGACCGTAATGCCTATTCTCGCTCTCGGTGCTGTGCTTGCGGTTGTCTCGATCGCTGTAAATATCTTCGGCGTCCCGCTTGCGTCAAGGGCCGTGCGGAGCCTTGCTCTTCAAACGGCGGTTCAGAAGCTCGAATCACCGATAGAGCCTGGCGTTTTCAATACCGAAGTTGCGGGGCTGACTATTTACGCAAAGGGTGGGGATTTGACCGACGGATATTGGAAGAATGTGTTCGTTTACACCGAGGATGTCTCAAAGGGCGAGTCGCGTCTGATAACGAGCAAACGCGGCCGCATAGATTCCCAAGGGCAAAATTCCGAGCTAGTGCTTGAAGATGCTGTTGTTTCGACACTAAAGACCAACGAAACACAAGGTAACGTCGTTTCCGAGAATATCGGGGATATACGCATTGCCATAAAAACTCGCCGAAACGAGATGCTTGGGAAGCTAAACACGATCGAGCCTTCCATCGAGGAGTTAGGCATCGCCGAACTTTCGAGGTACGCGCGGGTTCGTGAAGGAGGTGATCGGACCGAGGCCGAGATATTGATCGTCCGTCGCGTGGTGCTGGCTATCGCGCCGATCGTTTTCTGCATGCTCGGGGCCGCGATAGTTCTCCGGTTTAGCCGTCGGGGACGCGGCTTCGGAACGCTCCTTTCGCTGGCAACGCTGCTCGGATATTTTCTTTTGACCTTCGCCGGCGAACAGCTTTCCCGAGCCGGCAGCCTGCCGGTTTTGCTCGGCGGAACGCTTCCGATTTTTATTGCCATAGCAGCGATTATAATACTTGGGCGCGGCCGCAAGCTACCTTTGGTTGCGTCGGCCGGAGCTTCGATCAAGAACATTTTCGCCAAATTCCGCCAACGTCAAAACGAACCGCGAGCCTTCGACATATTACTCGATCTCACAACAGGTATAAGGGATTTCGAGTTTCTAACGACAATTCTGAAGTATTTTGCGCTGTCGTTTGGCTTTCTGGCCGGACTCTTCCTCGTCTTCACCGGATTTGAATTGTGGCGGCACGCGGCCTCCATCGACAACGGCAGCTTTATGCTGGCGTCGTATCTTATCTTTCTGATTCCGTATATTTATCTCCAGATCGCGCCGACGGCCGCCATGATTGCGATTGTGGCGACACTCTCAATCAAATCACGCCAAAACGAGGTTGTTACATGGATGGCGGCAGGGCAAAGCATTTACCGTCTATTGTTTCCATTGCTTTTGCTAATGCTGGTTCTAGGTATTTTTAACTTTTCAATTCAAGAAACCATTGTTCCACAGGCTAACGTTAGGCAAGACGCGATTAGACTTAAAATCCGAAGCCGCGGTCTGGTTCCGGCTCCAGGCGGCAAATATTGGATCGCAACCGATCAAAAAATCTTTTCCTTCGAGCTTTCGAAGTCCGCGTCTGATAACGAGCGGTCGCTTTTGTCCATTTGTTCACGCCGCTGCGCTTTGCAAAACGTCATGATTTACGAATTCCCGGCGGATAAGGCTGAATTGCAATCCGTGTACCACATTTCCGACGCGATCCTGGAGGGCGAAGAGCTGAAAGCAACGGGCACCGGTGAGAAATTTTCTCTCGGCGGCGAGCGTTTTTACCGGACCAATGTGGAGCGCGAGACAATCAAACTCGGGCCGGAATTTGCGTTAAATGTCGTCCAGCGGCCAAGCCACATGACGATCGGCGAAATCCGGGAGCGGATCGATCGGACTGAAGCGGACAGTGAAAAGCGGCGATTCGCAGTGGCACTTGAAAGACGTTACACGACGCTTCTCCTGCCTTTCATCGTCGGGCTTTTCACGGCACCATTCGCTCTCGGGCTCGACCGAAAGGGAAGAGTCGTCTCGATAGCTTACGCCGTCGCGCTTTGGCTCGTTTTCGTGACCGCAAACTCCTTCTTCGAGCAGTTAGGACTAAACGGCATGCTCCCGCCGTCGATCGCCGTGTGGTCGCCGCTCGTCTTGTTCGCGATGCTCGGAATCTATCTACTTTCGAAGGTAAGAACCTAGTGTCAGTGGCCAGCGCGTTAGAAAGGGATCATAGCGTCCGAAGGCCAACCGTCTGAGGGGCGCCCGTTCGTTCAAACGTGCGCCGTCTGACGGTGTTGGGCTTCTGACATGAATTTAAAGTTTAACGCAAATACTCTGAAATATTTCTGCTCCGACTGATCCGGGCTTCACGCGGTCGCGTGAGGACTTCGGCGTCAGCGACGACGGGCCGCCGCTGTTGATGCGGACATTGCCTGCGTCGTAGATTCCCGTCCGTTCGAGGAGCAAAACGTTCCGGGTGCAATCGACGGTCGCATACTGCAGCACAAACGCTGCGTTCGATGCCAAGCCGTACCGCTTGTTGAATTGCGCAATGTTCGTCGGCACGATCTTTACCCAAAACTCGATCTGGCCCTCCGGGTTCGGCAGCAGATTTCGCGAATAGAGAGTAAAGCCACGCACCGGATCTTTTTGCTCCCCGATCTTCGACCAATACTTCAAGTCCATAAACTCAACTCGCGCCCGCTCACCCGACGTCGGCGCCGCCGTCGTCTGTCCAAATCCCACTGCCGCAAAAACCAAAACAAAAACCACCGCCCACGTTCCTTTTGACATATCAAAAATATCGCCGAAATGCTCGGCAAATGCAATTCTCCCGTATGCCGAAAGCCCGCATGTAAGTGTCAGCGAGGTGACGACTGTTACGGAGGCTGAGGGGCTAACGCTTGCTGTCGGGCCATCCTTGCCTTTTAATCCGAAATCTGCGGAAACCCCTAACTCCACCTCTTTTACGGTCGTACTGCCCTTAGCATCTGTAAACGCCCGGGTCGCGCTTGCCGCATGTACTTCGTTCTTATAAATCGCAGATTGAAACTTACTTTTCGACCCGCGAGATACAGCAGCACCTGGAGGAGATCTACCAGGTAGAGGTTTCACCGGCGTTGATTTCGAGCGTGACCGACGGTGTGATCGACGAGGTTCGGGCGTGGCAGAGCCGTCCGCTGGATGCATGTTATCCGAATCGAAAAGGCTCTAAATGATAGAAGCCCGACTGTTCGTGGACTCGCAATTGAATTAGTCACTGATTATGAGCTTGATGATATGTTGCCGGAGATCACACGAATGCTTAACGACCGAGATTCCGAGGTCCGGGCATTAGCGATTGAAAGCATTGCTAAACTAGCGAAAAGGGATTTTCCCATTAAAACAATTATCAAACGGCTTTTTGACGATGATGAACTCGTTCGGGTCGCAGCAGCCGAGGCATTGGCAGAATTTGGGGATGCTGCTGTTTTGAGTGGCTTATACAAAGCTCTGAAGGATAAGTCACCGTTGGTAAGGAGTTTTGTCGCCGAAGCGATTGGTTCAATTGGCGACAAAAGAAGTATCGCTAATCTGGAAAAATGTCTACGGAGAGAAACGGACGAAAGGGCAAAACTCGGATTCTATGTTGGTCTGTCAAACCTCGATAGCCGGAATGTTTTGCAGAATTTAATTGATCTTTACCAAAGTGAGGATTACAGGGTCAGAAGCGCTATAATCAATAGTCTCGATCAAATTAAATTTAAGGGAAAAACGGTCGAAAAAATTAATTTGTTTTTGAAGGACGCCCTAGTTAATGAAAAAACAATCGCAGTAAAAAGTTCTATTGAAAACGCGTTAAAGTTATTCCGCAATTAGGGCAGAGCTCCAACCACTCCAAGCCAGCCTGTGTCAGGAATGATTCGTGCCGTGTTCATCAGAAAGAACGCTGAGTACGGTAACTTCTCGCCAAACTATCCCGTCACCGTTTCGTATATCAATCTACAGCTACAAATAAAATTGGCTGCGAAATTTGCATAAGTTTCGCGGCCGATTTTATTATGCATTGGTTGGAATATATGGATTGGAAGGACAAAGTCATTTTTCTGACAGGAGCTTCGAGCGGCATTGGCGAGGCGCTTGCTCTTGAGCTGGCTGGAAAAGGCGTGGTGCTTGGGTTGGTCGCGCGGCGGCGGGAGCATTTGGCGAAGCTGGCCAGGGCTTGTGAGGAAAAGGGCGCGATGGCGTTTGTTTATCCTTGTGATGTGACGGATGCGGCGGCTGTGCAGGGCGCGGCGGACAGTTTGCGGAACGAGTTTGGGCACATTGATATTCTGATCGCGAATGCGGGCGTCGGCGGAAACGATGCAGAGACGCGTGCGTTGAAGCCGGAGGCGGTGAAAAAAGTGATCGACATAAACTTGCTTGGAGCGGTTAATTCGGTTTATGCCGTTCTGCCGCAGATGATCGAGCGCGGGCAGGGACAGCTTGTGGCGATATCAAGCCTCGCGGGAATTCGCGGTCTGCCGAAATCGGCGGCGTATTCGGCAAGCAAGGCCGGAATGACGGCGTTTTTTGAGAGCGTTCGGCTTGACACGCTCGGCAAAGGAATCGACGTTACGATAATTGAGCCCGGCTTTATCGAAACGCCGCTTACCGCCGATCGGACAAACAAAATGCCGTTTCTGATGAAGCTTGACGACGCGATACCGAAATTTATCGCCGCCATCGAAAAGCGAAAAAAGTTCGCCGCGTTTCCGTGGCAGCTTGCGACATTTGTGCGAGCGGGGAGAGTCTTTCCTGCCTGGCTGTATGATCGTATTGCGTCGCGGGCGCGTTATCGCGAATAACGCGAAATGCAAAACATAAAATGTAAAATTGAAGACGCAAACTCGAAGATCTTCATTTTGCATTTTCCACTTTTGATCGTTGAGCATGCGGTCTTCGACCGCGACGGGGCGAGCAGACTTTTGTCAAAGACCGTTTGCTAAACGGTGTCGCCGCATTCACGCTCGTTTACACTCGCGTTTCTGCCCGAAGTTTCGTTACAATACTTTTTCGACCGCACTTTGGTTTTATCAAGTTTCCCCGCCACATAGATGAATCTTCTGCAGGCAATTATTCTGGGCATCGTGCAGGGTTTGACCGAGTTTATTCCGATCAGCTCGACGGCGCATCTTGTATTTGCGAGCCGCTGGACGGGGATATACGGCGGGAATGCGCAGCAGATAACCGCGACGATGGCGGTGATTCAGCTTGGGACGCTGGCGGCCGTGCTCGTATATTTCGCTTCGGACATTTGGGGAATCACGACAGCTTTCGTGCGCGATCATTGGAACTTGCTTTTTAACAAACGCCGAATGCGGTTTTCGGGCACCGACGGCGTGCGTCCGATATGGATCTCGCAGGAAGCGTGGCTCGGCTGGCTGATCATAATCGGCTCGATCCCAATCGGCGTGGTCGGATTCATTTTTAAAGATTTCATCGAAGGCGAGGACACGAAAAGTCTCTGGACGATCTCGACAATGCTGATCGTGATCGCGCTTCTTCTCGCGCTTGCTGAAGCAGTCGGAAGCCAGCGAAAAAATGTCCGGCACCTTGGTCTTTGGGATGCTATCGTCGTCGGTTTCGCGCAGGTGCTCTCATTAATGCCGGGTGCTAGCCGTTCAGGCTCGACAATCATGGGCGGCCTATTTGCGGGCCAGACGCGCGAAACGGCGGCTCGATTTTCGTTTCTTCTATCGATCCCGGCGATCACTGCAAGCGGCCTTCTTGAGCTTCGCGAAGCAATTCATATTCTTCCATCGGAAACCTTTTTCCCGCTTATCGTCGGCATGGTCGTCGCGGGTATTTCAGGCTACCTTTGCATCTGGTTTCTTTTGTCGTTTTTGCGAAAGAACAGCACCCTGATTTTCATCGTCTATCGGCTTGTGCTCGGAGCCGTTATTTTAATTTTACTTTGGCAGGGAATTCTTGCTCCGTAGGTGCAGAAGCCCGACTGTAAGGGAGGGCTCCTGCAGAATAGCCCTCCCTGACGGTCAGGCTTCAGCAAAAAAATGGAAAAGCGCTGGAAAATTCAGAAACACAACCGTGACGCGGCAAAGCGATTGGCTGCGGAGCTAAACGTGTCTCCGTTGCTTGCTGCGCTGCTGATCGCTCGCGGTTTTGACAACCCGGAATCGGCAAACAAGTTTTTAAATCCAAGTCTTGAAGACTTGCATGAGCCGCTTTTGATGCTCGGAATGCGCGAGGCGGCGGACCGCATTCTGACAGCGATCGATGCGAAAGAAAAGATTCTCATCTGGGGCGACTACGATGTCGATGGCACAACCGGCACCACGCTATTGCGGAGCGTGATCAAAACGCTCGGCGGCGAGAGCGTCTTTCACATTCCGAACCGGTTTACGGAAGGTTACGGAGTTAACACGGAAGCGTTAAGGAAAGCGAAAGAGGACGGCGTTTCGCTCGCGATCACGGTCGATTGCGGTATTCGCAGCTTTGAGCCGCTTGAATGGGCGAAGGCGAACGCCCTTGACGTGATCGTGACCGATCATCATTTATCAGACGAAAATCGCGGCAATCCACCGGCGTTCGCGGTCGTAAATCCTAATCAATCGGGCTGCAAATATCCCGACAAGCATCTCGCAGGCGTCGGCGTCGCGTTCAAACTGGCTCATGTTTTGCTCCGCGAACGCGGCCGTGCAGAGTTGCTGCCCGACTTGTTAAAAATAACGGCCATCGGCACCGTCGCGGACATAATGAAGCTGACGGGCGAAAACCGCGCGATTGTAGCGCTGGGCCTGCGGGATCTGCCCGGCACGAAAAATCCAGGGATGAAGGCGCTGATGGAGGTTGCCGATTGCCGATCGGACATGACTAGCTATCACATCGGCTTTCGCATTGCCCCGCGAATCAATGCCGCCGGACGGATGGACATTGCGCGCCACGTTGTAGATCTTTTCGAGTGCGAAGATTTTAACGAGGCGCGAAAGCTTGCCGGTTTACTCGACGCACGCAACCGCGAGCGTCAGAAGATGCAGCAGCAGATAACCGAGCTTGCATTGCAGGAAACAGGTGCGGCGGGTGAATCGCATTTCGTCGTGGTCGCCGGTGAAGGCTGGCATCGCGGCGTGATCGGTTTGGCTGCGTCGCGCATTGCCGAGCGTGTCTATCGTCCGACAATTGTGCTCTCGACCGAAAACGGCATCGCTCACGGCAGCGCACGGAGCATCGGCAATTTTCATCTTCTCGCAGCAATGGAATCGTGTGCCGATCTCTTCGAGCAGTTCGGGGGACATTCTGCGGCGGCCGGAATGAAATTGACAGCCGCAAATATCGACGGTCTTCGCAAAGCCTTAAATGAATATGCGGCCGGTAAATTGGGTGATGACGATTTGATTCCCGAGTTGAACATCGATGCTCATATTTCTTCCGAAACATTAGATTTAAAGATCGCCGAAGATATCGGTCGGCTGGAGCCGTTCGGGGCGGGGAACACGAAACCGATATTCATAACAAAAGACTTAGTCATAGCTGACGAGCCGATGGTGATGAAGGAAAAACACTTGAAATTACGGCTCGCAAACGCGACGGGAAAACGCTTTGAAGCAGTTTGGTGGGACGGTGTCGAGCGTTCAAAAGAGCGAACTTTGGCGGCGGGCAGGTGCATCGAAGTGGCATACGTTCCCGAGGCAAACAGTTGGCAGGGAAACACCAGATTACAGCTTGTCGTCCAGGACGTAAGGGAACATAATTAAATTCGTGGCTGACGCTCGCGCTACATCGTTAGACAGACTCCATCTTCGCGCCCGGTTGCCGAAATATTTTCGCATCGGCGCCGTGGCCGTGCTGGCGCTCACGCTGATTGCTGTCGGCATCGGCTATTATCGCGCGAAATCGACGGGCGAATTTCGAATGAAAAATTTCCCGACGGAGCTTTCAAAAGACGTGATCGCCTCCGTCAACGGCTACGAGCGGCGTGAAATCGACGGCGAGACGGTCAAATATTACATCAAAGCCGACCGCGCAACTACGTTCAGCGATAATCACCAGGAACTTGAGAACGTTTACTTTCAGGTTTTCGATTCTGCGGGCGCGGCTGACGAAATAACGGCAGCAAAGGCAGTTTACATTCCCGAAACCAATAAGAATTTCACAGGTTATTTTGCAGGCGATGTGAACATCAAGACCCGCGATAGCCTTTTGCTCAAAACCGAACAGATCACATATGCGAAAGCTTCGGAAACCGTCACAGCAGAAGAAGCGGTCGAATTTGAAAGACAGAACGTTCGTGGCCGCTCGTTCGGAGCTGTTTTGAAAATGCCCGAGAAGCGAATCGATCTAAACCGAGATGTGTTTTTCGAGTTCAGCGAAGCCGACGGCAGTGTTGCCGAATTAAGCTCGGCATCAGGTTTCTACGATCATCAGGATGAAGTGATTGAGCTGCGCGGCGGCGTGCATTTGGCAAGTCGCAGCGGCGATGACGAATCAACGGACGTCAGGGCGCGCGAAGCAAAGATATCGCTTTCGCAGGACACGACACCCAGATCAATTCGCCGCATCGAGGCGTGGGAACAGGTTGCGATCGAACAGAATAAGCCGTCGAAGAAACAGCTCATGACGGCCGGAACCGCCGTTTTCGATAAACCCGCCGACAGGTTTGAGCTTGAGCGTGAAGTGAAAATCGATTCGATCGGGGGCGAAAAGCAAATCAATTTTACAGCCGCGAAAGCCGTTTACGAGAAAACTGGCGGAAAGGCGTCCCTGCTCGGTAATGGGCAGATCGTTCGTGGAAATGATTTGATTCGTGCCGATCAGATAACTGCCGATTTGTACGCCGACGACGCGATCAAACGAGCGGAGGCAAACGGAAACGCGTATCTAAAACAAACAGGCTCCGAGAACGACACTGAGATTGCCTCTCCGAAATTTTCGGCGATGTTCGGCGAAGACCGCAATCTTGCTCGCGCCGACACTGAAGGACAAAGCCGGATAACGCGGACGCCGCGTTCTCCGGGCAGCGATTCTCATTTAACGATAGTGGCGGCGAACGCGATCCGATCTTTTTTCCACGGGCCGGGAATGGTGGAGAAAATAGACACCGATGGGCGAACGACGATCAAAATGGACACGCCTGACAACGGCGTCGATTCGGCGAACAAGCAGATTTCCGCTGATTCGGTTAAGACGATCTTTTGGCCCGACGGGAAAAATATGCAGCGTGCCGAGGCTGCCGGCAATGCCGAGCTTATGGTCATGCCGCACCGCGCGTCTGTAGATAACTACAGTGTGCGCGCGAATGCCCCGCGCTTCGACTGCGATTTCTTCTCTTCGAATAATCCGAAAATTTGCGTTGCAGCTACTTCGACGAAAACGGTGCGAACTCCGACAGTTGCGCGCGAAGGCCGCGGCGAACAAGTGATAAATGCCGACAGGCTGAATGTTTCATTCGATGAGAAATCGCGAAACGTCGGTCAGTACGAAGGTGCCGGCAAAACGCGTTTTGTCGAGCTTGACCGTAATGCCATCGCGAGTAGCTTTGTTTTCACGACATCCGATGAAATCGTCAGGCTCCGCGGCGGCGAGCCGACAGCCTGGGATTCGGCAGCACGGGTGAAAGCGAAGGAGATCGATTGGGATACCAAAAACCGCAAGTCGTTTTATCGAACGGGCGTGAGCACGACATATTACAGCGCGAAGGGCACCGGCAACGCCGCGCCCTTCGGGGAAAACGACAAGCCCGTTTATATGACATCTCAAACTTCCGAGATCGATCACGCCGGCGAAACTGCGGTTTACGAGGGCAACGCTCGCGGCTGGCAGGGAAGCAGTTATGTGCGTGCGAATCGGATCGTCCTGCGTCAACGACAATCGCAGATGAATGCTGACGGGTCGGTGCAGAGCCTTCTCTACCAGATGAAGCAAGGCAGCGCGGATGCGTCCGCGGAGCCTGTTTACGCGGCCTCAAGCACAATGTCGTACGACGGCAATTCAAAGGTGATCCGTTACGAGCAAAACGTCGACGTTCGCCAGGGCACCGACCGGATCAAAGGCGCAATCGCGGTTGTTCATTTGAACGAATACAACGAGATAATCCGAACAGATTTCGAAACGAACGTGGTCATCAATCAGCCGAAGCGTCAAGCCTTTGCGGACTTTGCCCAATATACAGCCGCCGATGAGCGAATACTTTTGCGCGGCAGACCGGCACGCATCGAAGATGTAGAAAAAGGAAATTTTCAGGGAGCCGAGCTTTTGCTGTTCACAAAGGACAACCGCGTCGTCGGTGAGGGCAAGTCTGCGGCTAATCCGTCGGGACGCGTGCGAAGCACTTACAAAGTACAGTGAAGGATTTCACTTTTCCCGCGTGGTAGATATCAACGAAAAACATTCGATTTCGTCGAACGGAAATGTGCCCGCGGCCGAAGTGTCGCGGCTTTCCGCATTCGGATTGCAAAAGTCATTCGGCAGGCGGCGCGTGGTTGACGGCGTTTCGCTCGAGGTGATGGGAGGCGAGATCGTCGGCTTGTTGGGCGCCAATGGAGCAGGGAAAACCACGACGTTTTATTTAATGGTCGGCCTTGAACAAACCGAAGCAGGCGAGATCACCATCAACGATGCGAATGTTACGGCGTTGCCGATGTACATGCGTGCGCGGCTGGGCGTTGGTTATCTTCCTCAGGAACCTTCGATTTTTAGAAAGCTTACGGCTGAACAAAATATTCTTGCCGTTTTGGAAACGCTTGACATTTCGCGTGTTGAAAGATTTGAAAGACTTCAGGAATTACTGGACGAATTCGGCGTTGATCACGTCCGCCAAACGCGCGGCGACGCGCTTTCCGGCGGCGAAAGACGGCGTGTGGAAATTGCCCGATGCCTGGCTACGCAGCCGCGTTTTATCCTTCTTGACGAACCGTTTGCAGGCATCGACCCTATCGCGATCGACGATATTCGGGACATCGTTCTTTATCTAAAAAAACAAGGCATCGGCATTCTCATCACCGATCATAATGTCAGGGAAACGCTCGGCATAACCGACCGGGCATACATAATGGCGGAAGGCCGCATTTTGAAAAGCGGCCAACCGGCCGACCTTGTTCAAGACCCGGACGTAAGGCGATTTTATCTTGGCGAAAGATTCGAGCTGTAAATTCGGCAGCGGTCCGATCTTATTTGCGTTCGATCAAGCACAAAGCATGCGTGTCGTGAATTCAGATACTTTTCCTTTTCGCCGAAAAAGAACATATAATTTAGAAAGTTAAAAGTTTTGCTTTATCCGGTCACGGCCTGCGCTTGCTGTCCCGCTAACGCGTCTATGTCGTCTCTTAGACTTACAACCCAATTACAGCAAAAGATGGTTCTCACGCCGCAGTTGCGACAGAGAATCGAGATGCTGCAGATGACCTCGATGGAGCTGAACGAGCTGATCGATCAAGAGATGGTCGCAAATCCGCTGCTGGAAGAGGTGCAGCCGGGAGAAGAAGAGCACGAAATTTCCGAAAACATATTAGACCAGAATTCCGACGGCGTCGAGGAAGGTTTGGTCAACGGAGCCGCTGAAACCAATTCGGTTAATCAATCTTTCAACGATTTGGAACAGTTCACTGCACAGCCTGCCTCGGAAAATGGTGCCGAGCAGGGAGCGAACATCGACGTCGATGTCCCGGAAAATGCTTCCGACGTCTCGACGGATTCGTTTGAAGAGATTGATTTCGGGCGCGAGTTTCAGGATTATCTCGATCCCGGATATAAAACGCAGGAAGTCGAATATAAGGAAGATGCGCCGAGCTTTGAGCAGTTCCTTACGCGCGGGCCTTCGCTTAGCGAACATTTGGAATGGCAGCTTCATCTTCTCGATATCCCGGGCGAGCTTGAAAATATCTGCGTCAACATAATCGGAAATCTTGATGAAGACGGACGCCTTGCGGCCACCCTGGAAGACATTGCGTCGCTTTCCGGCTGCTCAGTCGAAACAGTCGAAAATGCGCGCAACACGATAATGGCCCTTGAGCCGGTCGGCTGCGGCGCGTTTGATGTAAAGGAATGTCTGCTGGCACAGCTTGAAGCGAATGGCGAGGCCGAATCGCTGGCGACGACGCTCGTTCGCGACCATCTTCAGGATTTGCAGCCGCACCGTCTGCAGCATTTAGCAAAAGCAACGGGCGAGGACATACATGTTCTTGATGCCGAGATCGAAAAGATCAGGACGCTCGATCCGTATCCGGGACGCAGGTTTTCGTCGGAAGAAGCGACCTACGTCGCGCCGGAAATTTATATCGAAAAGGTTGATGAGGAATACGTGATCTATTTCACGGACGAGGGCAATCCCAGGTTGCGTATCAGCCCGACGTATCATCAACTACTGGATCAAAACGATACCACCAAAGAAACAAAGGACTTCATAAAGGACAAGATGCGCTCGGCGGTCGATCTTCTTCGAAATATCGAGCACCGACGCCAGACGATATATCGCGTTGTCGATTGCATCGTCAGCCGACAGCGTGAATTTCTCGACTACGGCGTGCAGCACATCAAACCGATGATGTTGAAAGACGTGGCCGAAGATATCGGGATGCACCTTTCCACGATCTCGCGCGTCGTGAACCGAAAGTACGCGCACACGCCACAGGGCGTTATCGAGCTTCGCCGCTTTTTCAGCGAAGGCATGATGAATGAAGAAGGCGAAGAAGTTTCGACACGCATTTTGAAGCTGCAGATAAAAAAAATGGTCGAGGAAGAAGATACGAAAAAGCCTATGACCGACGAGCAGATCGTAAAGCTTTTGAGCAAGGACGGGGTTAAGCTCTCGCGCCGGACGGTCGCCAAATACCGCGACCAGATGAATATTCCCGGATCGCGTGAACGAAAGACCGTGGTCTGATTTGCCCTCGTGGGCCTGTAATTTGTAAGGGGAAAGCTGATGAAATTTGAATATTCGGGACGCCACATCGAGGTCACGCCCGCGTTGCGTTCGCATGTAGAGGAGCATTTCAAGCGCATAGAACATATTTTCAAAAATAAACCGATTAAGGCGCATGTAATCATCGAGGTCGAGCGCGGCCGGCACCGCTCCGAGATAGTTGTTAACTGGCGCAACGACGTGCTGACCGCAACGACCAGAAATTCCGATATGTACAAGTCGCTGTCGCAATCCATCGATAAGATCGAAAAGCAGGCACTCAAGCTAAAAAATAAGGTTATCGACCGATCGCACAAGGCCGCGAAAGTAGGTTCCGTCACGCAACAGGCGGCTGAGCTCCGGCCTGCTCCTGCCGACCCTCGGATCATCAGCGAGCGCCGTTACGCCGTTAAACCGGTAATGCCGGAAGAGGCCGCCTTAATGATGAATGGCAAACATAACAGTTTTCTCGTATTTCGAAATGCCGAAACCGAGCGCGTCTCGGTGATCTATAAACGCGACGACGGTAACTTCGGGCTTATCGAGCCCTAGGCACCGATGCCGAAAAAAATTACAAAAACAGAAAAACATACGCGGTTGGTTATCATCACGGGTCTTAGCGGTTCGGGAATGAGTTCGGCAACGAATGCCTTCGAGGATCTCGGATATTTCTGTGTTGATAATCTGCCGCTCACAATGCTTTCGACATTCGCCCGGCTTATGCAGCCGAATGCGGAGTCGGTCAAAGCGATTGAAAAAGCCGCGCTTGTAATAAATATTCGCGAACGGCATTTTCTTGCGGACTTTCTTCAAGAAATCGAAAAGCTCAGGAAGAAAAATCTCGATCCGTTTATAGTTTTTTTTGAGGCATCTGATGAAGTGCTGCAACGCCGATTTTCCGAAACGCGAAGACCGCATCCGGCTGACACAGGCGAGGGACTGCGTGCCTCGATCAAGGCTGAGATCGTGGAATTGGTTAAGATCCGTTCGGATGCGGACATGATCATCGATACGTCCGATCTGACCGTTCATGCCTTGCGAAAGCTTATTCACGAACGGTTTGATCATTCCGACACATCGACGCCGCTGAAGGTTCAAATTCTAAGCTTCGGGCACAAATACGGCACACCGCGCGATCTGGATCTGATGTTTGACGTGCGGCATCTTCCAAATCCGTATTTCGAGCTTTCGCTTCGCGAGTTAACAGGCGAGAATCAACCCGTTATCGAATATATGAGCAGGCAAAAGGATGTCGGCAAAACGATCGATAAATTTAGCGAGCTGCTTGAATATTTGCTGCCGTTTTACGAACGTGAAGGAAAATCGTATCTGACGATCGGCATCGGCTGCACCGGCGGGCGGCATCGTTCGGTTATGATCGCGAACGATCTGCGAAATCGGCTAGCGGCGGCAGGCTTCACCGTTTCGTCCGTTCATCGCGATGTGCAAAAATAAAATTTTGGAAGGTGCATGACAATGAGTAATCAGATTGGCGGCGTCATAGTTTCACACGGACAGGTTGCAAACGAACTGCTTTCGGCGGCTGAGACGGTCGTCGGCGAAGTCGGTCATGTCGCCGCTGTTTCCATAGGCTGGCACGACGACGTTGAAGCTGCGAAAGGCGAGATAGAGCGCGCGATAAAACAGGTTTCGCACGGCAAAGGCGTCCTGCTGATGACCGATATGTTCGGCGGGACGCCGACTAATATCGCTGCAATGTTTTTAAAAGAAAACGAGGTAGAGCTTGTCACGGGCGTTAATCTTCCGATGGTGTTGAAACTTGCGACTACCAACGGCGACGCGACGCTTTCCGACGTGGCAAAATCTGTCGAGGAACAGGGCAAGCAGAGCATATACCGAACCGGAGCTCTTCTGGACGTTCATAAAACCGTGTGATATGCCCGAAGCGAAGGTCACGCTGATTAACCCGCTCGGTCTGCACGCGCGAGCTGCCGCGAAGCTGGTGAAACTTGCCGTCAATTACGAAAGCTCGATTACGATAAGCCGTCCGAACAAGCAAAAATCAGCCGACGCGCGTTCGATACTCAGCGTTCTTGAGCTCGGCGCAAAGCAGGGCACCGAGCTTCTTGTCTCGGCGGATGGCATTGATGCGAATGAAGCCATCCTCGCCGCGGCGGAGTTGATCGAATCGGGTTTCGGCGAAATTTAGCATTTATGAGCGCAGCTAAAGGAAAAAAGGTTGCGATAATCGGCGTGCCGCTTGGTTACGGCGCCGGGCAGGTCGGCAGCGAGCTTGGCGTCGAAGCCATGCGAACATCGCAAGGCCGCGGGAAACTTTTGACCGAGCATATCGCAGAGCTTGGCTATGCAGTGCGCGATCTCGGGAACATAGATGTCGTAAAACCCGGCCGAATCGCCGAGGAAACCGAAAATCCGAAGTACCTGAACGAGATGATCGAAACGTTTGAGATCATGTCGCCAAAGATCAAGGGAATTCTCGACGACGGCGCGATTCCGGTGATCTTGGGCGGTGACCACGCTATCGCGATCGGGACGTTTTCGGGAATCGCGTCGTATTTTCACGCCAAGAGCGAAGACGTTGGTCTGATCTGGTTCGACGCCCACGCCGATATCAATACGCCCGAAACCTCGCCGTCCGGAAATATTCACGGCATGCCGCTGGCCGTCCTTCTAGGCAAAGGAAATGAAAAGCTCGTAAATCTCGGCGGCTTTGCTCCGAAGCTTAAGCCCGAATTTTGCGCGCACGTCGGCGGGCGCGATCTGGATGAGGGCGAGCGGCGCCACGTCCTCGAACTGGGCTTGCGAGATAATTTCTTTACGATGAGCGATATCGACAAACGCGGAATGCTTGCGTGCGTCAAAGACGCCATCGCCATCGCGTCGCGTGCGTCGGGCGGTTACGCCGTAACCTTCGACGTCGATATGATCGATCCGCGTTTCGCTCCCGGCTCCGGCACGCTGGTTCGCGGCGGCGCGACGTACCGTGAAGCACATCTTGCGCTCGAAGTCATCGCCGAGCACGGCGGAATGCGTTCGTTCGAGATCGTCGAGGTCAACCCGCTGCTCGATCAAGCGAACATCACCGTCGAGCTTGGCTGTGAATTGATATTGTCCGCTCTCGGGAAAACAATTCTGTAGCGGGCGTTTCCGCCCGTATTTCTACAAAAAAGCCCTCCGAATTATTCGGAAGGCATTCTTAATTAATCAATTTCAGCTATTTACCAGCCGCGGTCATAGCCGCCGCGACGATTTCCGCCGCCGCCGTAGTTGCCGCGTCCGCGTCCGCCGCCGTTTCCACGGTCTTCGCGCGCCTTGGCTTCGTTAACCTTAATCGCGCGGCCGTCCACTTCCTTGCCGTTGAGCTGCTCGATGGCGGCTTCGCCGTCTTCCTTGCTCGCCATTTCGACGAACCCGAAACCGCGTGAGCGGCCCGTGTCGCGGTCTTCGATAACATTGGCCGACTGGACGGTGCCGACGGTGCCGAAAAGATCGTTAAGATCCTGATTGGTGGTCTGGAAAGAAATATTTCCTACGTAAAGTTTCATTTTAATTATTTTTCCTTTTCCCTTAAATTTTGGGAATTTCTGCAGAAGTCGCGAACCTGAACGGCTGTTTTCCCGAAAAGGAAAAGAGACGGAATTCGGATACTCAAACATCGAGAGCTACTTCTAAGCTTTCTAACATACGCCCGCTCTCAAACTTATCCAAAAACCGTTAAAGACGAAGCGCGCCCCACCGGGACGCGAGAGTAGGATTAACTCAATAATGATGCACAAAATGAACTGTAAATGCAAGGTTGGCGAGTGACCATTCGCTCATGACCTCTTTGTACGCTGGAAGCCTGTCGGAAGCCTGACCGTAAGGGAGGGCGTTACGCTGATCTCCACGCTTCGCCGGAGCCCTCCCTTACGGTCAGGCTTCCGACACGCCTTGTTACGCGAAATTACGCGAAGATAGTAATATTAGTCTCTGGTCTTCACATCAATCTATGAAAAAGCGTGTCGGAGTGATATTTGGCGGTCGGTCGGGTGAGCACGAGGTTGCGGTGCGGTCGGCGAAGACGGTGATCGAACAGATCGACCGCGAGAAATACACGGTTGTCCCCGTAGCGATTACGAAGGAAGGCAACTGGCTTTCGCCCGTCGAGTCGGCAAAATGGCTGCCGCCGGAGACCGTCCGCAGTTTCGCCGACGAAATCGCGGCAATCGGCGACGGGACTGTCGGGCTTGTCGGCGATACGAAGTCGAAGGGCTTGACGCGGCTTGATGAGACCGCGGGAGCGAATGATGACCGCACGATTGCATTCGACGTAATATTTCCAGTACTGCACGGCACGTATGGTGAGGATGGCACGATACAAGGACTTTTTGAGATGGCCGGAATTCCATACGTAGGCTGCGGCGTTCTCGGATCGTCGTGCGGGATGGACAAGGTGGTGATGAAGACCTTGTTTTGCGAAGCCGGGCTGCCGATATGCAAATACACCTGGTTTCTGCGAGGCGATTTCGAGACGAACGCGGATGCGGTGATCGCGGGCGTCGAAAGATCGGTCGGTTATCCTTGTTTTGTAAAACCTGCGAATCTCGGCTCCTCAGTAGGAGTTTCGCGGGCCGATGATTCAGCTTCGCTGAAAAACGCGATCGAGCTTGCCGCCGAATACGATCGCAAAATAATCGTCGAAGAAGGTCTGGAAGCGCGCGAGATTGAGTGTGCCGTGCTCGGCAATGACGCGCCGGAAGCGAGCCGCCCCGGCGAATACATCATTCGCGACAGCTCAAAGGCTTTTCTCGATTACACCGAAAAATACACCGGTACGGGCAATAACGAATTTGTTGTGCCGGCGCCTGTTTCAGTCGAGCTTGAAGAACGAATTAAGCAAATGGCGATAACTGCCTTCAAGGCCATCGACGCTTCGGGAATCGCCCGCGTCGATTTCTTCTTGCGACACGATAACGGCGCTCTGCTCGTGAACGAAATAAACACGATGCCCGGCCTGACCGATGCCTCCGGCTACCCGAAAATGTGGGCGGGCAGCGGCAAGCCGTTTAGTGAGGTGATCGACAAATTGATCGACCTGGCGTTTGAGAGGCATAAGGATCGCGAAAGGAATAAGACGAGCTTTGGATAGCCGTATAGTCACACGGAGGGATGCATGTCAGTTGCAAAGAATATCGAGATCACGTCGACTTCGACGGTCGGGTTTGAGGATGCGATAAAGAAGGGAATCGAGCGGGCGTCGGAAACTATCGACAACGTTCGCGGCGCGTGGATAAAAGAGCAAAAGGTCGATGTTACGGACGGGAAGGTAACGGAATACTGCGTTGCAATGATCGTGACGTTTGTGCTTTCGGATGAATAAAGACTGGAGCGGCAAGCGTCCTCGCTTGCCATGAGCGTCGCTTCGACGCGAACCGTTCTTCGTGCTCCGCACTCGTCGCAAGCAGGGATGCTTGCGGCTCCAGTCATCGTTTCGGGGCGTTATAGCCTTTTCGCGTGCGTATGTAGAGATTTTTGCGGGAGACGCGGAGCTCGATTTCGCGCCATTTTCCGTCTTTGGCGTTGTTTTTAGGATCGTAAGCTATCGTGTATTGCGTGCCGAGCTCGGCGACTATTTCTTCGAAGGCTTGGCGCATTTGCGCTCCGCCGGGTGTTGCGATGAAGCGGCCGCCGGTTTTTTCTGCAAAATTCCTTAGCACGCCGACGTTCTGCGTTCGCCGCAAACCGTTCGCTGCCGACATGTCTACAGTATATATAACGGCGTCGGCTTTGAGGGCGGCTTTCAGTGCGTAGTCGGAAGTTCTGCCGCTCTGCGTGTCCTCGCCGTCGGATAAAACGATTATCGCCCGCCGTTTCTCGTGTCGTTTCGCTAATTCTTCCGCCGCCTTCACGATTGCGTCGTTTAGAACCGTCATGCCGCGGGATTTTAAATCGAAGATCGTCTCGTGGACGTCGCGGCTTTCGGAGAACTCCTGAACCTGCGCGATCTTCGAGTCGAACCGAAAGATCGAAGCCATGTCGTTCACACGCAAGCCTTGCAAAAATCGTATCGCGGCGGCCCGCGCCATCGACACGCGCTCTTCCATGCTGCCTGACGTGTCAAGCAGGATAACGGCGGCAAACGGAGTTTCCTCGGCTGAGAAGAATTCTATCTTCTGTTCGACGCCGTCTTCGAAAACCGAAAAACGGTTTCGCTGCAGACCGGTAACCACTCTGCCGTCAATGTCGGTGATCGTCGCGTTTAGAATGACCAGCGACGATTCCACCCGGATCACCTCGTCTTCTTCCTGTGCCCGTATCGAAATGAATGCCGCGAGCGTAAGGATTGCAAGGAGAAATGCGGACTTTTTCATCTGCGTGCGGATATTTAATTTTATTTTTTCAGCCGGAGAAATTTGGCGACGCGGATTATGCGCGTCGATGCTTCGATCGCCGCCGCCGAGATGGAAAACCGAGAGGATCGTTTTAGTTCGTCAACCAATTTGATCGTCGAGTCGCGGAGAAACTTAAACGCCGAGCCGATGCTTTGCCGGGCATTGTTTTCGGGCCCGCTTGCATTCTCTTCGTCATGGTCGTCGTTTTTGCCGCCGAGCTCTTCACGTATCTTACCGACCACCTTTTCAAGCTCTTGAAGTTTCTCGAGATCATTCGGCGAAAAGGTCTCGTTCGTGCTGATGGACGCTTCTACCTCCGCGGAAAGCTTTAGAGCTTCTTCGCCGCGTTTGAGAAGGTCCTCGTGTTCCTTCTTTCGTCGAGAGATTTGTTGCTTCACGATCATTTCGTTAAAGCCAACCGCTTCCGGATCGTTATCTTTGCGGCCGTCGGTCCTGTTTCCGATCGGCACCGGGCCGTCGTTTTGCTGGGCGCAAACCACCGGGCCAAAGACGTGCAGCACGACCATACAGGCAATGACGGGTAGAAAAAAAGCGAGAAATTTACGTAAGTTTCTAATCATTAACAATCGTCGGCGCATCCATCACTTTGCCGGTCACGGCCTCAACGAGCTTTACGAGAAATTCTTCTTCGGCAAGACCGGAGCTCGGCACGGTAACCCATTCCGAGGTCAAGCCGTTTCCGGCACGCCCTTCGACCTTTGCCGTAACCGAAACATTATTTTGTATTCCGTCGATCGGCTGCACTTCGATAGTCAGGCTGTATTGGGCCTTCGACCAGGCGGTATCGGTGAATTCGAGAACGCCGTACCGCCTCAATTCAGACTGCGTTATCACCGGCCCCTTGCCGAAAAGAAAAGGCTGCGTAACGATAATGCCGTCGCCGGGGCGCGATGACTGTTCGTCCACGATCAGGCGTTTCTCTTTTAACACTTCGCGGATGTTTTCGATCAAGACGTCGCGGCGCGAATTGAGCTTGTACGGGTTGGCAAGCCGCTCGCGCACCGGCGTCTTGCCCTTGCCCCAATCGAACGTGCGGTTAACGTCGGTCGGTCGCGCGGTCGTTTTATTCGATTCGTCCTTTATTTTTTGCGTCTGCGTATCGATGCCCTTTTGTGCAGACGCTGCGGCGGCGGCAGATACGAGAAGGACAAAGAAGAATATTGTTCGGTTTTTCATTCGTGTGAGATAAAGGTCTCTGGTTAATAATACATCGAAATACCTGAAATAATCTAAATCTTGAGATGTAACGTCGCTCCGAATGGTTGCAGTGACGACATTTAAGCGAACCGGTCGATATGCCGCGCATACCAGTCAATCGAATCCTTTAGGCCGGTTTCCAAGGTGATCTCCGGATGCCATCCTAAAACCGAGGCTATCTTTTCGCCGGAAAGGTATTGTTCGTCGATCTCACGCTCGATCTTTGAATCAAGCATTATGGTTGGTTCAACCGCGCCTTCCCGGCCCGCAAGTCGGATGATCCTTGTCACCAAATCAAGGATCCGCAGCGGCTCGTTGGTGCCGAAATTAAAGGCTTCGCCCTTTGTTTTTTCTATACTTTCCGCGACCGCAAGGTAGCCGCCAACAACATCGTCAATGTGAATAAACTCGCGCACCGGCGTTCCGTCGCTGCGAATGATCGGTGATTCGTTCTTTAAAACGGATACTATAGTGCCGGGAACGACGCGAGAAAGATTGACATCAGCCGGGCCGTATATATTTGCCGAGCGAGTCACAGAAACCGGAAGCTCATACGTATGGGCAAAGGAACGAGAGAGCATATCCGAACATGATTTCGATACGTCGTATGGAAACACGCCCTGCAGCGGAAAGTTTTCACGGTACGGAAGCACGTCGGGCGACCCATAGGCTTTATCGCTCGATGCCATCACGATCCGAGACACGCTGCCCGACCGGCGGCACGCTTCGAGCAAAACATACGTGCCGCGGATATTGGCTTCAAATGTCGCAAGCGGCGAGCGATTTGCGGCCCCAACCAGCGCTTGTGCAGCCAGATGAAACACGGCATCAGGCTGGTATTCGTTTAAGATGCGCTCGATAAGAGAGATGTCTTCAACCGATCCGGCGACTACGGTTACTTTTTCGCGAAGATCCAGGACGTCCAGCGAATTTGGCGAAACGCGGTCGCGTTCGAGGCACACAACGGATGCTCCGAGCGTTACAAGCTTTCCGGCCAGATTTGCGCCGACAAAACCCGAGCCGCCGGTGATAAAAACCGTGCGGCCGACCCAAAACGAATTGGCATCTCTCTCGATCACCAGTTTTTCCACGGCGCTCCCGCTTCCCAAAGTTCGTTCAGCTCGACATTATCTTTGAATGTGTCCATGCATTTCCAAAATCCTTTGTGCCGGTATGCCATCAATTCGCCCGCGGCGGAAAGACGTTCAAACGGTTTGCGTTCCAGAACGGCATGGTCATCGAGATAGTCGAAAATATTTCTATTGAATACAAAGAATCCTCCGTTTATCCATTCCTTTAGGGTCGGTTTTTCACGAAAGCTGGTTACCGCCGAGTTCGAATCGAGATCGAGCAATCCGAAACTCGATACAGGGTTTACGGCCGTAAGCGTTGCAATTTTGCCGTGTGAGCGATGAAATGCGATGAGCTTTTTCAGATCGACATCGGCAAGACCGTCGCCGTAAGTTACGCAAAATTCAGACTCGTCCTTCAACAATGACCTTATCCGGTTGAGACGGCCTCCGGTGTTTGTGTCCGGCCCGGTATCGATTAATTTAACGTTCCAGTTTTCCGAAGAGGCGATGGGCTGCTGGAAATATTTCTCAAACGCGTCAGAAAGAAATCCGAGACAAAAAAGGAAATCGTTTAACCCAAATTGCGAATAAAGCTTGCAGATATGCCAGACGATCGGTTTGTTTCCGATATTGACCAGGCCCTTCGGAATCACCGTTCCCAATTGGTTGAGCCGCGTACCGCGTCCGCCGCAGAGGATGACTGTTTTCATTCCGATTTGCTCGTGCGCTCCCACAGCTTAGCATACTTGAGAAATACGCCGTACGAGGTGAACATCGCGATCAGCAGTCCCTGAATTCCGTCGCGAAAGCCTTGTTTTAATACATAGGAGCGAAGAAATCCTGCGATCGACTTTGTAAAGATATCAAGGGCTCCGGTCGTTTTTCCTCTTTTATCGAGTGCTTCGGCAGCGAGTGTCGTGTATGAGTTTAGCACCCGATGATGTTCGCTCAGATCGCGTTTAGTGTAGTGCAGCAGTTCGCCTTTTAGTGTTTCGATCCGGCCCTCCACTCGAGCCGTCTCGTGCGGTGCGATGCCGTCCCAAAAGCTGGCAGCCTTTCGGTAAAGTCGCATTTGATAGTCGGGATACCAGCCTGAGTGTTTTATCCAGCGGCCGGCGTACAGTGTTTTTCGAGCGAACTTAAATCCATTGGGAAGATCTGAATCCGGTTTTTTTCTCAATTTATCGATCTCGGCGCGAAGCTCGGGCGTGAACCGCTCGTCGGCGTCGATCCAAAGTATCCAATCGCACGTAGTTTGGGCATCGGCAAATTCATGCTTGTCGCGGTAGCCCTTAAACTCGTGATTGAAAACTTTTGAAGTGTATTTCGCGGCGATCTCCTTTGTTCGGTCGGTGGAATCGGAATCGACTATGACGATCTCATCTACAAATGCAATGGATTCGCACAATTCCGCGACGTTATCCTCTTCGTTGAAGACGATTATGCTGGCCGAGATTTTCACAAGGGAGATTTTCTCAGGTTTGCCGTAAAACGCAAAGTAACTCAGTCAATGAACTTTAATCTTCTTCGTTCGTCGGTGACGCGACCACGATGTTGTTTGCCTGAAATGTCGTCGATGTGGCGCGTTGTAGGTCAGAGAGCGCTTTGCTGTAGTCGGTCTCAGCGCGTATCTCGGCGTTGCGTGCGTTGGTCAACGAGTTCTCGCGCTGGAAAAGCAGGAACGTCGTGGAGCGGCCGGACTCGTACAACTTGCGCTCACCTTCGAGTTGGATCTCGGCATTTTCGCGTGCACGCCGCGCGGCCAGGACGCGTTGGCGTGCCGTTTCGACCGCCTGCACGGCGTTGCGAACCTCGACGATCACGACCTGCTCCTGTCGGCGAATATCGGTATCGAGCTGATTTTTGATGATCTCTGCTCCGGCCAGATTTGCCTTCGCCGTACGATTGTGAAACGGGAACGAGAACGTAACGCCGACCGAATAATTCGGCGCGTCGCTGCGAAATATGTTGCGAAGCGAGCGGCCAAAACCACCGACCAGAAACGAGGGTGTGCCGGAGATTGGGACTGTGCCCTGCGCGATCTGCTGAGCCGGAGGAAGAAGCGAATTTAAACGCAGTCGCAAAATCTCATCATTCCCCTGAAATTGCGGTATGAAAATCGTGTCCGTCGTGACATTTCCACGTGACAAACCGTCGAGCGAAAACGTCGTGCTCAGGTCGATCTGCGGTTTCGTCTGATTGCGGAAATAATCGATGTCGATGGCGTTTATATCCTGCGCATATTTCAAACGGCGCAGCTCGAAGCGGTTTTCCATCGCGTCCTTGACTGCGGCGTCCAGGCTAATTGCGAGCGGAGCAATCGTCGGCTTATCGGTAGGCGTCCATGACTCGGACCACTCGGGCGAAACGGCTTCGCGGAGCACAAGCTGTTTCAAAAGATTTTCAGCGATCGAAACTTGCTGTGTAGCAACGAGAACGTCAGCTTCGCGGTTGGCGAGTTCAACGGCAACCTCGGCACGCGCCAAGGGAGCAGCCGCTCCGGCAGCGATACGAGCTTCTACCTGACGCAGATTTTCCTGCGTCAGTTGCAGATTCGCCACGCGATTTTGCTGATCCCGGAGCGCGAAAACAAGGTCCCAATACGAGCGTTGCACCTGCGAAATAATGTCAATGGCCTGCCTGCGAAAATCGGCGTCGGTTTGCTCGAGCCGTCGCCGAGCAATGCGGATGTTGCGGCGCGAGTTGTCGATTTTGAAGTTACGAAATAGCGGTTGATTGTAACGAACGCCGAAGCTCGAAAAATAAAGAGCTCCGACGCCGCCATTCAGCGAACCGGAACTGACCTGCGCCTGGGAGAAAGAATTTTCGGTGCGGTTATTATTGAAGAAGACTGAATAATCTCCACCGCCCGGACGAATCAGCCCAGTAATATCGGAGCTGACGACGAAATCCTTTGTTGCCGATTGGCCGTTTTCTTCCTGGCCGGTGACCGAATTTTTCGTGAAAGTCGGCCTGACCGTGAAAACCGGATCGTAAAGTCCCAGCAGCGAGCGTATTTGCGTTTCCTGAAAGCGAACGTCGTCGCGGGTCAATTCGATCAAGTTGTTATTCTGCAGCGCTCGCCTGATCGCATCGTCAAGCCCGAGAGGAACGGTATTCGATGTCTGCACGCCGACGCGCGTCAGATCAGGCTTCTCGAGAGTTGAAGTCTCAGTCTTCTTCATCGGCTCGCTCGAAACCGGCTTGGCATCGACCGGTGCAAAGCCGACCTTTCCGACCGTTCGTTCGCTGACAGGCGAATCCTGAGCCGACACGAACGATGCGAGGGCAAGAACCAATAATAATGCGCACTTTCCACCAGGGATTTTCATTTTTGGATCGCTCCGATTTTTACAACGAATGAGCTTAAAAACTCAATCGGTTACTACGACTTTTAAATTCCGTTAGTTTCAACAATTTTGGGACGAAACGCTCGGCGCGCGAAGCGAAAGGCTCTGCAAGCGTGACTTTTGAAGTTTAGCGAAAATTACGGTATCTTCAAGGTTTTAACAACTATTTTTTCGGAGGAGCTTTATTCAAAATGGCTGTCAAAGTCGGTATTAACGGTTTTGGGCGTATCGGGCGAAATGTGATGCGGTCGTGTCTGGGCGACAAGGATATAGATTTCGTGGCGGTCAATGATTTGACGGACACAAAGACACTCGCCCATTTGCTGAAATACGATTCGGTGATGGGAAATCTTGAAAACGACATTAGCTCCGACGGCGACACGATCACAGTCGATGGCGATAAATTCAAGGTGTTTTCCGAAAAGGATCCGGCGGCGATCGATTGGGAATCGGTCGGCGCCGAGATCGTGATCGAATCGACAGGTCGTTTTACAAAAGCCGAGGACGCCGGAAAGCATCTGCGCGGCAGCGTTAAAAAAGTAATAATTTCGGCGCCCGCGAAAGGCGAAGACGTGACGATCGTGCTCGGCGTCAACGAAGAAATGTACGATCCAGCGAGCCACAAGATTATTTCGAACGCATCCTGCACGACAAATTGTCTCGCGCCGGTCGCAAAGGTCATACACGAAAAGTTCCGCATCAAGAATGCGCTGATGAACACGATCCACAGCTACACAAACGACCAGCAGCTTCTCGATCTGCCGCACAAAGACCTGCGTCGCGCGCGTGCCGCCGCTCTCTCAATGATCCCAACTTCGACAGGCGCCGCAAAAGCCGTTGCTCTCGTAATTCCGGATCTGGAAGGAAAATTCGACGGCATCTCCGTCCGCGTCCCGACGCCGAATGTGTCGCTTGTCGATGTCGTGATGAATGTCGAAAAGGAGACTTCGACCGAAGAAGTCAATAATGTCTTGAAAGACGCCGCAAATGAAGAACTGAAGGGAATTCTTGCATTTTCAGAAGAACCGCTCGTGTCGATCGATTTCAAGGGCAATCCGAATTCGTCCATCGTCGATGCCGAAAATACTAAAGTCATCGGAGGCACGTCCATTAAAATCCTTTCGTGGTACGACAACGAATGGGGCTATTCATGCCGCGTCCGCGACCTTGTGAAATTCATTGCGAATAAGGGTTTATGAGAAAACGCAAACAGTCATATCAAAATAAACCGTGAGTTTCATAACTCGTTTTTAGGAGGCACATATGAACGATCTTTTCAAGACCATTTCAACCTTCCTGATATCGATATTCGTTTCCGTGGTTTTATGCGGGCTCGTTTTTGCTCAGAATTGGGGCGACGGTCCGGTTATTGTGTATGACCAGCGCGACGGGCGCGGCACGGCGAGCAGCTTTGGCGTTGGCCAATTTCGTAATGACAGGGGCGAATTCGGGAGTCTTCATAATGATTCCGCACGTTCGGTCTCCGTGCCGGTCGGGTACAGGGTCCGTTTCTGCTCCGATGAAGATCGGGGCGGCAGCGGCAACTGTGAGGAGTTTGCTGAAGGCGACCATAATCTGCGTTACGGCGGCAGCGCGTCGTATATTCGCGTTTCGATCTCGAGTCAAGGAGGCGGTGGTAATCAACGAGGAGTGAGCGTTTACGAAGACCGCAACCAAAGAGGACGCTCCCAGCAGTTTGGCATCGGCCGCTTCCTGAACGCTCGCGGCGAACTTGGCAATCTGCGAAACGACCGCGCATCATCAGTGACTGTCTCGCGCGGCTTTCGTGTTCGCATATGCGAGACCGAAGGCTCGAATGGTCTCGGCGGCGGCCGATGTGAAGACCATCGTGAAGGACGTTACAACCTTCGTTACAGCGACTCGGCGTCATTTATCGAAGTGCAGCGCACGGGCGGCTGGGGCTCCGGCGTTGGCGGGGGTGGCGATCCGCGTGAAGTGACGGTATATGCCGACGTCAACCAGCTCGGAACTCGCCAGAGTTTTTCGGTAGGTATGTACCGCTGGATAGATAATCAGTTCGGCGTTTTACCCAATGATGCCGCGTCGTCGGTTTTTGTTCCGCGGGGTTTTCGGGTCAGGCTTTGTGAGCATGAAGGACAGACGCGTTTTGAACGGTGTGAGGAATATGGCCCTGGACGCTATAACCTGCGGTACAACGACATAGCTTCTTCCATCGAAGTCCGGCGGGGCAGCGGCGGTTGGGGATCAGGATCGGGAAATGATTACGGCAATTCGGTCATCGTTTATGCCGAAGCCGACCAGCAGGGATTGAGGCAGGAGTTTGGAACCGGCACCTACAGGTGGCTCGATCGGCAATTTGGCGTGCTGCCCAACGATTCCGCGTCTTCGGTATATGTCCCGCGCGGCATGCGTGTGAGGCTGTGCGAGAACGAGGGCCGTCAATCGCGTGAGCGATGCGAAGAGTTTGGTCCGGGCACTCACAATCTTCGTTATAGCGATATGGCCTCCTATGTGCGGGTTTGGAGAAATTAACACCGGGAATGAGCGGGAGCCGGACATTCCGCGCTTTCTGTTTATGAAGAAAAAAACGATCAGAGACACGGATATAGCCGAAAAGCGCGTTTTTATCCGTGTTGACTTTAACGTGCCGATAAAAGACGGTCAGATCACCGATGATACACGTATTCTCGGCGCTCTGCCGACGATTCGCTACGCGATCGAACAGGGAGCAAGATTAATCCTCGCCTCTCACCTTGGCCGCCCGCTGAAAGACAAAAAGAAGGCCGAGGAAAAGGGAATGCCTTACGAAGCGGCGAAGTACAGTCTTCGTCCGATATACGAATATTTGATCGCATTACGAGAGCTTCAATATATTTCTTCACAAGGCGAAGAGCCCGTGAAAAGCGGTGATGACGGCACGGCTCTTGGGCGGGCTGAAGTTAAGAATGACCGCGTTTTTTTTGCATCTGATTGTATAGGAAAAGGGGTCGAAACGGCGGTAGAACGATTACAGGGCGGTCAGGTTTTGCTGCTTGAGAATCTGCGGCTTCATGCCGAAGAGGAAGAGAACGACCGGGATTTTGCAAAACAGCTCGCCTCGCTTTGCGACGTTTACGTGAATGACGCCTTTGGCACGGCACACCGCGCCCACGCATCGACCGTGGGCATTACGCATTTTGTTGACGACTGTGTCGCCGGACTTCTGATGGAAAAGGAACTTGAGTTTCTCGGCAAAGCACTGGACGATCCCGACCGGCCGTTCGTGGCAATTCTCGGCGGAGCAAAAGTTTCGGACAAGATTCCGGTGATCGAATCTCTGATCGAGCGAAAAGTAGATAAACTCCTGATCGGTGGAGCGATGGCTTACACTTTTTTTAAGGCAAACGGCATGACCGTCGGCAAATCGTTGGTCGAGGACGACATGATGCCGAAGGCACGCGAGATCGAGCAAACGGCAACGAAAGCCGGCGTCCGGCTAATGCTGCCGACCGATCATCAGGTCGTCGATTCGTACGATCCGATGAACTCCCGCAAATCGATCCCGGTGGAATTTACAAATACCGGTCTGGTCGGACTGGACATTGGTCCTGAAACCGTAGAGCTTTTCAAAAAAGCGCTCGACGGAGCCAGAACGATAGTATGGAACGGCCCGATGGGAATGTTCGAGGAAAAGCCGTTCGACGAAGGTACCGTCGCCATCGCTACGGCCGTCGCCGAAGCGACCGAAAAAGGCGCGACTTCGATCGTCGGCGGTGGCGATTCCGTCGCTGCCGTCAATCAAGCCGGCCTCGCCGAAAAGATTTCGCACATCTCAACCGGCGGCGGAGCAACCCTTGAATTTCTGGCCGGCGATACATTGCCCGGCGTTGCTGCGTTGGACAACAAATAGCTTACGATCTGCGCCCGGATTGCGGTAAAATTTGATTGTCATGACCGTACTGGAACATATTAAACATACGATTCCCTAGTCTCGGAAATGCATGACCGCATAGTCACTGGCTTAGCTCGCCGGTTGAACGCTCCGTTGTTAACAGCGGACAAAAATATTACTGAAAGTGGTTTGGTTGAAATCGTTTGGTAGCAGAACACTTTGCTTTCGATGTCTAACTAGTGTGCTGTCTCCATTAGACCTTTACAATGGTTTACTTTTTTCAGTATTTCTTCAGCTTTCTTGGTCCATTTGAAAGGTTTTGGATTTTGATTATTCAGTCGAATAAATTCTTTTATT
>Ga0187894_10000722_pt1 | contig 44600 bp, 44 predicted proteins | sample GBC1701081metaG_FD_136650 | JGI IMG/M metagenome (GOLD analysis project Ga0187894, IMG submission 136650) | White microbial mat communities from a lava cave in the Kipuka Kanohina Cave System on the Island of Hawaii, USA - GBC170108-1 metaG ... | reverse complement strand
CGCAAGCCGAGAAGCTTCCCCCCGGCTGCAACGGCCTCGTCTTCCTGCCGCAATTGCGCGGCGGCGATCAGCCCTATCCCAATCCTCATGCGCGCGGCGCCTTCATCGGCATCACCGGCGACAGCGGGGCAGGCGCCCTGTTCCGCAGCGTGCTCGAAGGCCTCTGCCTCTATACCCGCCTCGAGCTCGACTATCTGAGCGCCGTGCCCGGCGTCAATCCGATCGCCCGCATCCGCGTCATCGGCGGGGGTACCCGCAACGATCTCATGATGAAGATCAAGGCCAGCGTCTATGGCCGGCCGCTCGAAGTGACGCCGCTCAGCGAGGCGACCTGCCTCAGCGCCGCCATATTGGGCGGGCTGGGCGCCGGGATTTTCGCCTCCGTCGCTGAGGCGCAGGCGCAAATGGTGGATGGCCTGGGCCAGGTCAGGATCGTCGAGCCCGAATCTTCCTGGGCGGAGCGCTATGAGGAGCTTTATCGCACCGTCTATGCAAGGCTGCCGCCGACGCTCGCCGCCACCCATGACGCGCTCGCGGCATTTCGTGACCGCACATGACAAAAAGAAGCGCCGGGCGGTCAGACCCGGCGCAGTCCAGGGAGTACCAGCACTTCTTCTTGATTAAGCGGCCTTGAGCATCGCCTTCTTGAGCGGCTCTTCGGTCACGACCCGATCCTCCTCGAGCGAGCGGAAAGACTTCAAGCCGAGCTTCTGCAACTCGCCGTGATAGGCACGCACCGCCTCGTCGGGTGAGAGCGTGCCGTCGGTGACCTGGCGCATCAATGTAAGAATGGTCAGCGGCGATTCCGCCTGGTTGATCTTGCGCCCGAACAGCGCCACGCGGGCGCCATAGCGTTCGGCCTGGTGCAGCAATTCGAAGGTGTCGCGATTGGTGCCGGCGCCGCCGCCGAGGATGCCGATGACCAGGCTCGGATCATAGGTCGCGAGCTCCTCCAGCGCCTTGGGGCCGTTATAGACGATCTTCAGGAATTGCGGCCGGTCCGCCTTCATGACGGCGGCGAGGCAGCGCAGGATGCAGTCATTGATATATTCGCCGAGATGCTCGCGCTCCATGGTGTGCGGCACATTCGGGTTGAACACTTCGAGGAAATATTTGAAGCCATTGGCGGCCGCCGCCTGACGGAAGGCGGCAAAGGCTTCGAGCGTGCGCAGATCGGCATCGACGTCGTTCATCATGGTGATGGAATAGAGGCCGAGATCGGTGCCGTAGATCTTCCTGGCACCCTTGACCGGCGCCGTCGCATTGTACATCACGCGCGGGATGCTCGCGGTGCGGAACGGGCGCGAAGCCTCCTTGTGATAGGTGCCGTGTCGGATGAGCCCCCAGCAATCGGTCGTGTCGTTGGCGCGGATCGCGGGCTTCACCTTGCTCTTCTTGAAGACGCCCCGCTCATGCAGCAATTCGAGATTGGAGGCCGAGACCAGCATGACATCGACGATGCCCTGCTTCACGATGGCCTCGATGTCGTCGAGGAATTCAACGCGGGTCTTGCCCCTGAGACGCGTGCCGTCGGGGCCGCGCTTGGGGGCGGCGCCGAGGACGCCAGCACCCATGTCGCCATCCTTGGCATCGGCGATGATGAAATCCGCGCGCTTGTATTTGCCGGCTCTTATGCGCGCCAGTTTCTCATCCAGCTTCGTCGTCATGTCCGATCTCCAAGGTACCGATGGGCTTCCATATCACCCAAGGCAGAAATGAGCAATAAATATCAACCGATTCCAACATCTATCATCTAAAAAATCGACTATTATGTAACTTATTGAAATCAGGATATAAATAAAGAGGTAAATCTTCCAAAATGTTTCAATCTGTTGACAGATGTTTGAATATGATCCTCTATGCCCGGCCAGGGAGAGTCGAACCACCCGTGACGGATTGGAACGGCCATTATCAAGAGCTCATCCGGGACATTCCCCGCATCGCAGCGGCGGCCCCGCTCATGCTCTTCGGCCTCAGCGCCTGTGTCGACGCCCGTCTCTTGGCGCATGAGCTCGAACCGCTTTTCGCGCCCGATGCACCGCCGCAAGCGCGAGTTTTCGGCGAGATGGTGAAGGACCGCGCCCGGCGCGGCATTGGCGGGGAAGTGCGGGTCGACTGGCCGGAAGGCCCGGCCTGGCTCGCGCAGCATGTGCCCCTCACTTACGCGCTCGGCGGCACGGGTCCGCAAGCGGCCTGGTCATTGGCGGCGATCGGCGCTCCCGCCTTGATCTCGCTCGAAGACCGCAGCGCCCATAAGCTCGCGCAGGTCCATCCCGACATATTGATCGCCGAGGCCGGCCACGCCCGGCGTGCCGCCGAGATCGTCCCTCGGGGCCCGCGAAGCCCTGAGATCTTCATCATCGAATATACCTCGGGCCGGACGATCGGCGATGTCACGCCGCAACGCTCGTCGCGCATCATCGTGCGCTTTCACGATCCGGGCCTCGAGCATGATGGCCAATTCGATGAGCTCAGCGTGAAGCTTGCGCCTCGGGCCGGCACCGGACTGATCTCCGGTTTCAACTCCATCCCCTATGAGAAGATCGACTCCGAGATCGCCCCCGTGCGGCAAATGATCGAGCGCTGGCGCGCCGCCGGCATCGCCACGATCCATCTCGAGCTTGCGGGCTATGACACGCCGCGCCATCGCGACCGGGTGATCGACCGGCTCAAAGGCGCCATCACCTCGCTTGGCATGAGCCATTCCGAATTCATCCAACTGACGTCGGAAACACCCGATCTCGCGGAGAGCATGTGCGCGCTCGCCGCGAAGCTCGATCTCGACCGCGTCTGCGTGCATGCCGATCACTGGGCAGCATCCGTCACGCGTGATGATCCGGAGGAGGAGCGCCGCGCCCTGCTGATGGGTTGCCTTCTCGCCGGCACCAGGGCGACTCATGGCGTTCCGGCCTATCCGCGGAGCATCGACGCGCAGGCGACTTTCGCCGATCCGCCCTTCCCCACTTTCGCCCGGCTCGGCGCCTGGTCCTTCGTGTCCTGCGCCTCTCCGCATCTCGCTCATCCCAAGGCGACCGTCGGCCTTGGCGACAGTTTCACAGGCGGTTGTCTTCTGATGCTGGGCCTCCGGATCATGGCCACAGGACCATCCCATGGAAACACCGTCGAAGCGGGTTGAGATCATCCCGGCCAAGCGCCGCGCCATGATCCTCGAGCGCCTGCGCCGCGACGGGGCGGCGTCGATCCTCGAGCTCTCCGAGGCGATCGGCGCCTCGGCCTCGACGATCCGGCGCGATCTCGAGCAGCTGACCGAGGGCGGCTATCTCGAACGCACTCATGGCGGCGCGCTGTTCGTGCCGCCGCTGCAAGCGACCTTCGAGCACGAGCCTTCCCTCAATGCGCAGCTCCAGCATCGGCAGAAGCGCGCCATCGGCGCGCTCGCCGCCTTGCGCATCAATCCGCGCGAAAGCGTCATCTTCGACACCGGCTCGACCGTGCTCGAGGCGGTGCGTGCCGCGGCCGAGCGCCAGATCCCGCTGACCGCGGTCACCAACAGCATCGAAGCCGCGAGCCTCTGTGCCGCCTGCCCCACTTGGCGGGTGATCGTGCCCGGCGGCACGGTGCGGCAAGGCTCGCAAATGATGGTCGGCGAGCCGGGCTCAAGCTTCTTCGGCACCATCCATGCCGATCTCTGCCTCGTCGGCGCCTATGCCATCACCGGGCGTATCCTCACCGATGCCTCTCTCGAAGTCGCCGCTCTCAAGCGCGCCATGATCCGCTCGGCCAGGCGTTCGATCCTGCTCATCGACAGCACGAAATTCCGCGCCCCTTCCTTCTCGGCCTTCTGCGACATCTCGGCGATCTCGGAAGTCATCACCGACGATGGAGCCGATGAAGAGCAACTGGCGGCGCTGCGCGTCCTCAATGTCAAGGTGACGGTCGCCCATCTCGGCGCCAATGGCGAATAGATGCGCCGCTATATTCCGAGTCTTGACACCACGGTTTTGTAACGCCATATTTGTAGTTACAACGTAAGAGGCGACAGTGCGTTGGACATGGGACCCGGCCAAAGCAGCGGCTAACCGCGTCAAGCATGGACTGTCGTTCGAAACTGCGGTGCTGGTGTTCGACGACCCGCTCCACGCATCAAAGCCGGATCCGCACCCGGAGGGTGATCGGTGGCATACGATGGGACTTGTCGGAAGCACATTGCTGTTGGTCGTTCATACTTGGCCGGAAGAACATGACGACGAACTGATTGGCCGCATCATTAGCGCCCGCAAGGCCACTGCGCGCGAAAGGAAAGTCTATGAAGAAGGCAACTTCTAAGCGATTAACACACAAACAGCGGGCGGAACTCAAGTCGCTCGCGGCACTGCCCGATGATGCCATCGACACATCAGATGCGCCGGAACTTCTCGACTGGTCCAACCCCAAGCGGGGTCTTTTCTATCGACCCGTCAAGCAGCAGCTAACTCTTCGGCTCGACGCCGATATTGTGGCCTGGTTCAGGAGCCATACGACCTCGGACGAAGGGTATCAGACACGTATCAACCGGGCGCTTCGTGAATATGTGGAGGGGCAGGCAAGTCAAGCGCGACGGTCCGGGGCTTAGCTGACCCGCGTGATCTCGATGATGAAGTCGCGCGGACTTCCGTCGCCGCCATTGGTCGGATAGCAATCGTCGGGACAGGCCGAGACGATGATGGTGGCGTCGCGGCGCATGCCCAGGGTGACACGGCCCCCTGGAACGTAGGGCGGACGGGCATATTCGATGGTGCCGTCTTCCTTCACCTTGGCGCGCATGAACAGGTTCCAGGGCGAGGGCACGAAGGCAATGGAAAGACCCGAGGCCTTGACCGCCGCCCAAAAATTTCCGGCACAGCTTGGATGATCGGCGGAACGCCCGAACTTCTTGTACATTTCCGGATTGCAGGGCGCGATCAGCGTGTCATGCAAGCCACCGGTCGTGTCCGCCACGTAATCGATGACCGGCGCATATAGGTTCGAGATCAGGACATCGCCGGCTGCGAAATAGATCTTGCCCAAAACCTCGCGGCAATGTTCGAGCGAGAGATACTCCTGCGGCGACGATTCAGGCAGGCACCAGAAATCGACGACCTGCGTGCCGCTCACATTGACGATCGCGACTTCATCGCCTTCGCCGACCGCCACGGCCGCGCCGCGGCCGGCGAGAACCGTGACTCTTTCCACCTTGCTCATGGCGCGACTTATAGTGATGCGGCTAGGCGCGGGTCAATCGCGCGAGGCCTTCCGTCAGCACGGCAACCGCCTGGCTGATGGCCTCGGGCGGTGAGCTTTCTTCCGGACAATGGCTGCGGCCGCCGGTGCTTTGCACGAACACCATGCCGGTGGGGCAGGCGGTCGCGAAAAGCTGCGCGTCATGGCCGGCGCCCGAGGCCAGATCATGGACCTCGATGCCCAAACCTTCGGCGCAGGAATGGAGCAGCGCCTGCATCTCGCGATCCATGGCAGCGGGCTCATCGCGCGACAGCGTCTTCCACTGCGCCGAAACCCCAAGCCGGCTGGCGCAGCCTTCCGCCATGCGCCAGCTCTCTTGCGCGACCGCGCTGAGGATCGCCGGATCGGGATGGCGAAGCTCCTGTTGCAGTACCACCCGGCCCGGCACGACGTTCAAGGCCTTGGGCGTTATGGAGAGCGCGCCGAAATTCAGCCGCAGGGCCGGATCCGCGGCCCGCGCCAGGTCATAGCAGGCCTTGCAGAACTCGATCGCCGCCCGCAGTGCATCCTGGCGCATGTCGAGCGGCGTGGTGCCGGAATGATCGGGCCGGCCGGTGAAAGCGAACTCCGTCACCTCTATGCCGACGATATTCGTCACGATACCGACGGCGCGGCCCAGCCGCTCCAGCACCGGTCCCTGCTCGATATGCAATTCCACATAGGCGTGGAAATCCCTTTTCGAGCGGCGGGCATGCGCGACCTTCGTCGGATCGAGCCCCGCTTCGCGCAGAGCCTCGGTCAGCGACTGCCCCTTGCCGCCAAGTGCCGCCGCGATCTCTTCAGGCGTCACCAGGCCCAGCATGGCGCGCGAGCCGAACAGGCTGAAATATTCGCCTTCCTCATCGGCAAAGGCAATGATCTCGATTGCCCGGTCGAATACATGGCCGCGCGCTTTCAGCCGGCGGAACGCCTCGAGGCCCGCAATCACGCCCAGCGCCCCATCGAACGCGCCGCCATTCGGCACCGTGTCGATATGCGAGGCTGAGACGACCGCAGGTCCCTGCGGTCCGTGGCGCCCGATGACATTGCCGGCGGCATCGATCCTGACCGCAAGACCCGCCTCCGCCATTCTCTGCAACAGCCAGCCTTGCGCCTCGACGAAAGCGGGAGAGAAGGCCGTGCGGCTGATGCCGCCCGTCTTGTCCGCACCGAAGCGCGCGAGCTCATTCAGATCGGAAAACAGAGCCTCGGCCATTGCACCATGTCATTGCTGGATTCGCCTATTTGCCAGTATAGGCGATGAAATCCATTTCGACACGGGCATTGATGGTAAGGCTCGCCGCCAGGCTGACGCGCGCCGGCGGGTCCTTGCGAAAGTAGCGGGCATAGGCTTCGTTGAAGGCCGCGAAATCCTTCGCGTCGGTCAGGCAGATATTCACCTTGACGATGTCGGCCAGCGTGGCCCCTGCCCGTTTCAATATGTCGGCGACGTCGGCCATGATGCGGTCGGTCTCCGCCCCAATGCCGCCCTCGACGATGCGGCCGTCCGGGCCGAAGCCCACCATTCCTGAGACGAACACGAAATCGCCGGCCCGCACCGCCTCCGACAAGGGAAGGCCTTCAGTGCCGCTTCCCGAAATAACCTGCTTGGCCATGACCGCTCCTCTTCTGATCGCAGATGCCGGGGAAAATCCCGCAAATGGCGCCGCTGCGAAACCCTCTCTTCCGGAAACTTCACTTGACGGTTTTGCGAACGACGAGCGCGCCCCTCCGTCCGAGCGTGGCTTCAGAAAAACATAGGAGGAAGCCCGAATGAGCAAGTCCCTTCGCCTGATAACTGCCGTCACGACACTCTTTGCCCTTATCGCATCGGCGAAAGCCGAGGACACCATAAGGTTCGCGACCGAAGGCGCCTACCCGCCCTTCAATGAAAGAGGCGCGGACGGGTCGCTCATCGGCTTCGAGATCGATCTCGGCCAGGCGCTGTGCGCCAGGATCAAGCGCCAATGCGAATTCATCGCGCAGGACTGGGACGGCATGATCCCCGGCCTCCTCGCTCATCGCTTCGATGGCATATTCGCCTCGATGCTGATCACCGAAGAGCGCAAGAAGCAGATCGACTTCACCAACAGATACTACCAGTCGAATTTCGCCTTCGTGGCGAGGAAAGGCACCCGCCTCAGCCTCGATGACAAGAAGCTGGACGGCAAGGTGATCGGCACGATCCCGGGCTCCTCGGTATGTTATCTCGAGAAGAAGTTTCCCGAGGCCACGGTGAAGGTCTATGATTCGGCGGATTCCATGTATCTCGACCTGGTTTCCGGCCGCATCGATGCCATCACGGCGGCAACCGTCGTCGACACCCGCTTCCTCAAGAGCGAGCAAGGCAAGGACATGGCTTTCGTGTCGGAGAACTTCGTCGATCCCGACTGTTTCGGCGCGGGATATGGCATCGGCCTGCGCAAGGAAGACACGGCGCTGCGCGAGGACCTCAACCGGGCCATCGCGGAAGTGCGCGCCGACGGCACATATTCCGAGATCGCCAAGAAATATTTCGACTATGACATCTATGGCAACTGAGGTGCTTTAGGGCGATCGTTTCACCATGAAGCGATCGCCCCGTCCAATCATGCGAATTTCGGCGATTCCACCGCATCCAGCGGGTGGATCGGACGCCTGACCCGCGTGAACGGATAGTTGCGGTAGCTGGGCGAGCATAGAGCGCCGCTGTCACATGTCACGATGCGCCCGGCGATCGGCGTGAAGTCGGCACGGAAATGATCCATGGACTTCAGTGCCACGACGCGTTTCTTCTCCGGTTCTATCCCGAAGGCGCGGAACTGCTCGCCATCGAAGATCTGGCAGCGCACGGACACCACCAATATGTCGATGCCCTCGACTCTCAGGACGGCGGTGGGACCGAAGCTCATGGCGACGCCGTTCATCATCTTGCCGCGGATGCGGTATTGGCCATCATGCAGCGAGACCAGCATGCCGCGGCAAGGCAAGGGCCCGCCGCCGAATCCGGGGTCCGTCTTGCCGCCAAGCGCCAGCTCGACCATGTCGCCCGGACGATGGCCGGAAAGCCTGGCCACTGATTGGGGGTCGTAGAGCGGGCCGAAGCAGGCATCCTTGCAATCCGCTTCGAGCAGGGCCGCCAGCAAGGCGGTCGCATCGCCATAGGCGCCGCCGCCCGGATTATCGGCATATTCATTGATGACCAGCGGCTTGCGGGGATCGCTCCAGGCCGCGGCGCATTCCGCTGCTTCCCGGGGCGTCAGGAAATCATTGTTGCTCGCCTCACGGCCGTTCCAGATGTCGCGGGCGATCTCCTCGGCAAAGGCCCGGTGCGCCGCGAGATCCCCTTGGCAGGTGATGACGACCGTCGGCCCCGTATGCGCGGTATCGGCCCAGGCCATTGCCCCGTTGATGCTCGCGGCGAAGACATCGTCCCGGTGCTCATAGTCCCGCAAAGCCGCGAGCCGCGCCGCCATGCGCGGCGTGTCGGTCCGGGCGCCGTCGACCTCCTCCAGCATGGGACAGCGCGCCAGGACCACGCGCGGCGAGATTTCTCCCTTCATCATGCGGTCGAGCAGGCGCGCCGCCTTCGCGCCGGTCTCGCGCATGTCGACATGCGGATTGGTGGCATAGGACACCATGATGTCGGCGAGCCGGCACATCTCGACGCTCACATTCGCATGCAGATCGAGGCTGACCGCGATCGGCATGGCATCGCCGGTCTCGGCGCGGATTTCGCGCAAGATCTTGCCTTCGCTGTCATCGTCGCATTCGGCGACCATCGCGCCATGGAGAGCGAGGATGATCCCGTCATAAGGCTCTTGCGCCGCCCGCAGCCTCTCGAGGATCGGCTGCAGCGCCGCGTTCAGCGCTTCGCTCGTCACCCGGCCGCCGGGCTGTGCCGAAGCCGAGACGACGTGGTCGAGCTCCCAATCGAGCTCTTTTGCCGCCTCGATGAAGCCCGCAACCTCCGTATTGGTGCCCCTCGCCAGAGCCAGGGCGTCGGCGCCGAAAGCCAGCAGCTCCTCCCGGTATTCCTTCAGGCCGGTCGGATGGCAGCTGAAGGTATTGGTTTCATGCTTTATCTCAGCCGAGAGAACGCGGCGCGTCATTTGCGGAGCCTCCTTCGCTTCCTTCCCCGTCGCGGATGGTCGCCCAACCGGGCCCGTCGAAAAGCCCCCGATCCGGAAACTTCACTTGACGGTTTTGCGAACGACCTGAAGGCCGGGCCGCCCGAGCATGACGCCCTATAATTCGGAAGGCTCACGCAAGGTGCTTGATCAAAGAACGGCAAGAGAGCTCAGCAAGGCCCGGCACGGAGACAGGCCCAAGCTCGAGATTCGCGCGCTCCATAAATCCTTCGGCAGCCTCGAGGTGCTGAAAGGCGTCTCGCTCTCGGCCCATGAGCATGACGTCATCTCGATCCTCGGCGCGAGCGGCTCAGGAAAAAGCACGCTTCTGCGCTGCGTCAATTTCCTCGAAGCGCCGACGCAAGGCATGATCGCCCTCAATGGCGAGCCGATCCGGACCAGGCTCAAGCCCGATGGCGATCAATATCCCGCCGACCCGAAGCAGATCCAGCGCATGCGCGCCAAGCTGGCGATGGTCTTCCAGAGCTTCAACCTGTGGTCCCATATGACCGTGCTCGAGAATGTCATCGAGGCCCCCGTCCATGTGCTGGGCATCGACCGGGCGCCGGCGATCGCCCAGGCCGAGGCCCTGCTCGACAAGGTCGGCCTCCATGACCGCAAGGACGACTATCCGGCCTTCCTGTCGGGCGGCCAGCAGCAGCGCGCCGCCATTGCGCGCGCGCTTGCCATGGAGCCCGAGGTGCTTCTGTTCGACGAGCCGACCTCGGCCTTGGACCCTGAGCTCGTCGGCGAAGTGCTCACCATCATCCGCGCCCTCGCCGAGGAAGGGCGGACGATGATCATCGTCACCCATGAGATGGGCTTCGCACGCGAAGCCTCGAGCCGCGTCATCTTTCTGCGCGCAGGTGAGATCGAGGAGGAAGGCGATCCCGAAAGCGTCATGACGCGCCCGGCCTCGCCGCATTTCCGGCGCTTTCTCGCCCGCGCCCATGGATGAGCCACCGACATGATTTTCGATGACAACAAAACAGGAGGAGACTCGAAAATGAAACGACAAGTTCTGATGCTGGCGGCGGCCGCCGCGCTCGTCGCGACCACCCTGATGGCGAAGGCCGAGGACACGATCCGCTTCGCCACCGAAGGCGCCTATCCGCCCTTCAATGAGCGCGGCCCCAACGGCTCGCTGATCGGCTTCGAGATCGATCTCGGCCAGGCGCTGTGCGAGAAGATCAAGCGCAAATGCGAGTTCCTGGCGCAGGACTGGGACGGCATGATCCCGGGCCTGCTCGCCAACAAATATGACGGCATCTTCGCCTCGATGGCCATCACCGAGGAGAGAAAGAAGAAGATCGACTTCACCAACAAATATTATCAGACCGGCGGCGCCTTCGTGGCGCGCAAGGGCACGAGCCTCGACCTCAACGACAAGAAGCTCGGCGGCAAGGTGATCGGCACCATTCCCGGCACCACCCAGTGCTATCTGGAGAAGGCTTTCCCCGGCGCCACCATCCGCGTCTATGAGACGGCGGACTCGCTCTATCTCGATCTCGTTTCGGGGCGGATCGATGCGGCGCTGTCGGATGCCATCGCCATCGATTTCGGCCTGCTCAAGACCGAGCGCGGCAAGGACATGGCTTTCGCCTCCGAGATCTACACCGATCGCGACTGTTTCGGCGAAGGTGTCGGCATCGGCATGCGCAAGGAAGATGCGGAACTGCGCGAGGCTTTAAACAAGGCGATCGCCGAGGTCCGCGCCGACGGCACCTATGACACGATCGCCAAGAAATATTTCGCCTACGACATCTACGGCAAGTAACGATCCTCGACGCCTGCCATGGACGCGGTTCTGCAGTTCTCGCCCTTCGTTCTGTCGGGCTTGCGGATAACGGTGGCCTTGAGCCTGTCGTCGCTCATGGTCGCCGTTACCCTGGGGCTCCTGGGCGCCTGGGCGAAACTATCCTCGTCCAGGGCGGCGCGGCGGATCGCCGAATTCTACACGACGCTGGTGCGCGGCGTGCCCGACCTCGTCCTCATGCTGCTGCTCTATTTCGGCGGGCAGATGGCCCTGAATCGGCTCGGCGCCGTGACCGGCCTGTGGCGGCATTGGGAGCTCAATGCCTTCACCGCCGGGATCCTCGCGATCGGCTTCATCTTCGGCTCCTATATGACGGAGACTTTCCGCGGCGCGGCACTTGCCATTCCGCGCGGCCAGATCGAGGCCGGTACAGCCTCCGGCATGAGCCGCAACGTGCTCTTCCGGCGCATCATCTGGCCGCAGCTCGTGCGCTACGCGCTGCCGAGCTTCACCAATATCTGGCTTACGCTGATGAAGACGACGGCGCTGGTCTCGGTGATCGGCCTCGAGGACCTTGTCTATAACGGCTATGCCGCGGGCAAGGCGACGCAAATGCCCTTCACCTTCATGTTCGTCGTGCTCATGACCTATCTGGTCCTGACCGCGATCTCGGATGTGGGTTTGAGATGGCTCGACCGGCGCTACAGCGCGCATCTGAGGCGAGCCTGACGCCATGATGCTCGCCGATATCATCGCCGACCTCACCAGCTTCAGCGAGATCTGGTCGCCGGTCGACTTCATGCTGGCGGCGAAGCATGTCGACCTGTTTCTGCTGGGCCTGAGGAACACGATCGTCCTGCTCATCGGCCCGTTGTGTCTCGCCTCTCTCATCGCCATTCCGCTCGCCGCCGCCAGGGCCAACAGGGTGCCGGTCGCGAGCCCGCTGATCTTCGCCTATACCTATCTGTTTCGCGGCACACCGCTACTGGTCCAGCTCTATCTTCTCTATTACGGCGCGGCACAGTTCTCCTTCATCCGCGACTCGGCGCTCTGGATCATCCTGCGCGAGGCCTGGTGGTGCGTGTTCATCTCCTTCACGCTTTGCTCCACGGCCTATGTCACCGAGATCCTGCGCGGCGCCATCGAAGCGGTGCCCCCAGGCGAGATCGAGGCCGCCAAAGCCTGCGGCATGAGCCCCGTCACCCTTTTCCGCAGGATCGTGCTTCCGAGCGCGCTCCGGCGCGCGCTGCCGGCCTTTTCGAATGAGGTGATCTTCTCGCTCCATGCGACGGTCATCGCCAGCACCGTCACCATCATCGACATCCTCGGCGCGGCGCGCCAGTTCAACAACAAATACTATCTCGGCTTCGACGGCTTCATCATCGCCGCGCTCCTCTATATGGCGCTCGTCTTCATCATCAATCGCGGCTTCAAATTCTGGGAAAGCAAATGGCATCGCCATCTGCCGCACCAGCGCGCCGCTTGAGCCATCTCACAGACAGAAAGGTCAGTCTTCATGCAACGCCTTGGCACCATCGACATCTTCCCGCCGGCCGAAAACTTCGTCTATATGGACGCGGCCTCGGTGGGGCTCACCCATAAGGGCGCGGCGGCGGCGATCAATCGCTGGCAGCAGGCGTTGGCGGATGAGGGCACCATTGCCTTTGACGAACAGGATGAGGTCGAGTGCCTCGACAATCTCAATAACGCCGCCGCAAAGCTGTTCAACGCCAGGCCTCAGGACATAGCGACCGCCTCGAGCGAGACGGTGCTCATGGCATCGCTCGCCTGGGCCGTCATGCCGCCCAAAGGCTCGACCATCGTCGCCACCGAGACGACGCATCCGAGCACCGTCTATCCGTGGATGCGCGTCGCCGAGGCGACGGGCGCCAAGATGCGCTGGGCCAAGGCCGACAACCTCTATATCGACCCCGATCATCTGGAAGCGCTGATCGATGACTCGACGTCGGTCGTCTGCCTGTCGCATGTCGAATATGGCACCGGCCAGGTCTTCGATCTCGCCCGCTTCGCCAAGGCGGCGCGGAGGCATGGCGCGATTTGTGTGGTCGACGTTACCCAGTCGGCCGGCCAGGTGCCGATCGACATCGCCGCGACCGGCATCGATGCGGCGGCGGCTTCGACCTATAAATGGCTGTGCGGGCCCTTCGGCACCGGCTTCATGTATATTTCGCCGGCACTGCAGAAGCTCACTCCCGGCATCATCGGCTGGCGCACGCACAAGGACATGTGGGATTTCCAGGCCAATCGGCTGGAAATGCCCGAAAGCGCCAAGCGCTATGAGTTCGGCACCATGGCCTATGGCACGGCCTTCGGCGCCACCGAGGCGATGAATTACCTCCTCGGTCACTCGATCGAGAAGATCCATGTCCATAATCGCGCGATCGCCGATCGCCTGATGAGCGGCCTTCTCGAGCTCGGCGCCGAGGTTCTGTCGCCGAAAAATGCTGAGGAACGGTCGGCCACGATCGCCGCCCGCTTCCCCGGCAAGAACAGCAAGGATTTCGCCCGCACCCTCAAGGCGAACAATGTCATCGCCTCCTTGCGGCGCGATTTCATCCGCTTCTCTCCGCATCTCTATAACAATGCCGACGACATCGACCGTGGTCTCGCCGCGATCAAGGCAGCGCTGTGAGCGCTTCTATCGACATCGATCTCGATGCGCCGGGACGGCAGGCCGGGCTTGTGCGCATCGATACCGTCTCCACGCCGATCTTCTCCTTCGCTCATGGCGATGGCCCGACCCTCGTGCTCACCGCCGGCATCCATGGCGATGAGTATGAAGGCCAGGTGGCGCTGGCGGAACTGGCGCGCGAGCTCGATGTCGGCGACGTTCGGGGCCGGGTCATCATCATGCCCATGGTGAATGGCCCGGCCAGCCGCGCCGGCGAGCGCCGCACGCCGGTCGACGGCCTCAATCTCAACCGCGCCTTTCCCGGCAAGGCCGACGGCAGCTTCACTTCCAGGCTCGCCTATTTCATCGAGACCGAGCTTTTTGCGAGAGCCGATTACGCCGCTGATTTCCATGGCGGCGGCGCCATCCTGCACTTCCTGCCCGCGACTCTTTTCGTGGTGACGGGTGATGCCGAAGGAGATCAGCGACGGCAGGATTTCGCGGCCGCGTTTGGCGCTCGCTATTGCATGCTGTTCGGCGCCAAGACCATGGGTGTCGAGGTCGGCATCGAATCGGCCATGCTCAGGCAGAAGGTTATCGGTATCGCCGGCGAATATGGCGGCTCGGCGGAGATCTCTGCCGATGCCATGGCGCTCTGCCGGGAAGGGCTTCGGCGGCTGCTGGCTCATCTCGGCATCATCGTAGCGCCGGCGCCGGACCTTCGACAGCCAGAGCTCATCGATGTGCGCCCAGATGATTGTTATGTCATCGCCGAAGGCGACGGCGTGTTCGAGCCTCTGGTGCGGCTCGGCGATGCCGTGCGGTCCGGCGCGCCGGTCGCGCGCCTGCATCGGCCCGACCGGCCGGATGAGCCTCCGCTTCCCATCTTTGCGCGGTGCGACGGCCTGGTCATGGCGCGCCGGTCGCTCGCCAGATCGTCCGCGGGTGACTGGCTCTTCATCATCGGCCAGCCCGCCTGAAGAAAGGAACTTGTCCCATGCATCGGCATGAATGGTATCAGGCGCTTTTCGAGAAGACCCCCGAGATCGAGCGCGAGGCCAGGGCCTATGGCGAGAGCATCGGCCTCGATCGCTTTGCCGGCGGGGTCGCGCTCTATTCCGGCATGTCGTCGCGCCCGGCGCCCCTGCCCGATTACGTCATCGAGGCGATCATCGCCGCCAATCGCGAACCCGTCGGCAGCGTGAAATCGATCGAGGACCGGATCCGCAGCCTCATCAAGGATGCCTATGGCGACAGGTTCGATTGCGCCGTCGTCAACACCTGCGAGGCGGGCTTGCGCGTCGCCATCGAAACCCTGGTGGCCCCACCCGTCCTGCGCCGGGGCGACGCGCGCCGCGCCGCGATGCTGTTCCCGTATGGCGAGGATTGCGACTGGGGCGCCGCCTATGGCCGGCCCTTCCCGCCCAAATACAAGAATGTCGCGATCGACCGCAGCGTCAGCGCCGGCGAGCTCGGCATGGAAGCCAAGTGCCTCTCCGATCTCGACACCTTGTTCGTGCCCTTCGCCAATGCCCGCTACGAGGTGCATGGCATAAGGCAGAACATCGTGCCCTTCCTGCTCGATGTCGATGCTGAGGCGACGATCGCCAACCTGGAGCGGATGGCGGCCCGCCATGGCGCCAACCTGTCAGGCCTCCATGCGATCGGCTATGACACGCCGGGCTATGGCTATCATGAACGCGACGCCGAGGGCCGCGCTTTGCTCATGCGCCGGTTCGGCGATCTGGCGCGCCACTACGACATTCCCTTCATCGTTGACTCCGCCAGCGCCCTGCCGATCATCGGAAACGGCCCCGCCGAGTTCAATGCCGATGTCCAGCTCTGGAGCCTCGACAAGATCGCGCGCGCGCCGACCGCCGGGCTGATCGTCGGCCGGGAGGATGCCATGCTGCCGATCCGGAAGGGCCTCGGCCTTGCCGGCGATCGCTTCGGCAATGTCTCTTCTCATGGCAAGGCCGTGTTCTCGGCCTTCGATCCGGGTCGGACCGCGCTTGCGGGCGTGCTCGCGGCGCTCACCATGCTTCATGAGGATCCCGAGCGCATCCGCCGGCCGATCGACCGGCTTCATGACATCGTCTGCCGGCACTTCGCCGCGATATCCTGCTTCGCCGGCGATTTCGTCATCACCAAGTCCTATCATCTCGGCGGCACCGAGGTGAATTATCTGAGGAGCTGGGACGGAGGCGGAAAAGGCATCCCGATCTTCACGCTGGAAGACCTTTATGCCGAGACCAACCCGATCGGACGCGCTCTATCGGCCATGGGTGTACAGCCGCCGCCGATCTATGCCGGCGAGATGATGATCACACCCGGGGCGGGCCTTCTGGACGACAAGGGCGAGCTGATCGCCGAGAAAGCGGAGCTCGCGGTCCAGGGCCTCGTCCGATCGATCGAGATCGTCTGCCGGCATGCCGGGCTCTAATTTCACCCGCTTGCCGGCGGAAGAGACTCCTTCTTCAGCCGCGCCTTGACGACCGACAGGAAGCTGCGCACCATCGGATTGGCCAAGGACGAGCGGTTGGCCTTCACCGCGATCCGCGTCCTCTTCATGATTTCTTGCCGCCGGATCGGCCGGACGAGGCCCCGTACCTCCCAGCCCTTGGCGTAATGCGCCGGCAGGAACCCGATATGGGTTCCGGCGAGAACCAGGAACAGGATGCCTTCCGTCTGATGCGACGTGGCCGCGGAACGCAAGCCCAATCTGGCGATCATCCGGTTCTCGGCGGCCGAATAGCCGTGCTGGACGAGCGCATATTTCGACAGAGCCTCATCCTTGAGCTCGCTATCGGCGACGGCGAAAGCTTCATGCCCGGCGCCGCAATAGAGATAGCTCGTTTCGACCGAGATCGGCGTCGTCAGAGCGCGCACCGAACTCTCATCGGCGACCGAGACGCCAATATGGAGACGTCGCTCCTCCACGGCGCGGTCGATCTCACTCTCGGAGCCCACCATCATATTGAGCCTGATCGCCGGGTTGGCCTTCGAATAGTCCGACAGGATCTCGCGCAAAGGTGTCGCTTCGTCGGTGACGAGCGAGTCGATGAAGCCGATATAGAACTCACCGATCAATTCCGAATGAAAGGCATTGATGCGCGACCGGAACTCCTCGAGAGAGACCAGCAGCTGGGAGATCGCCTCATAGACGACCTTGCCCTCCTCGGTCAGCGCGAAGCCGCTGCGGCCTCTTTCGCAAAGCCTGACGCCGAGCCTGATCTCGAGATCGCTGACATGCTTGCTGATCGCCGATTTGGTGAGCCCGATCTCGGCCTCGGCGGCGGAAAAGCCGCCGCAATCGACCACCACGCGGAAGACACGCAATAGCTTCAGCTCGAAATCGGTGAATTGCCCGGCAAACAGGCGATGCGGCCAGCTCATCTTAAGACCCATAAATTCCTTTTTCTATTCAATAGCTTATTCCTGTCCGTGAATAAACTGATTCAATTGCGCGCCAGGCGAAATCGCAAAGGGCGGCGCTTGCGCCGAATCTCGCGCCATGAAACATTCACTGGCCAAGCGGCGAATTCGGATTGGATGCTGGCTCAACAAGGAGAAGTGCATCATGGCCCAGGAAACAGCTCTCAGGCCTGCCTTGCCCGGACTGCATGCTCTCGCCAAGAACTGGTGGCTTTTGCTTCTGCGCGGCATTGCCGGCATCATCTTCGGCGTGCTGGCCTTCGTCTGGCCGGGCATCACGCTCCTCACGCTCATCATCTTCTATGGCGCCTATGCGCTGGTCGACGGCATCTTCGCCATCGCGGCCGCCATACGCGGCGGCGAGGCGCAGTCGCGCTGGTGGCTGATCCTGATCGGGATCCTCGGCATCGCCGCCGGCCTCCTCACCTTCCTGTGGCCCGGCCTCACCGCGCTCGCGCTCGCGATGTTCATCGGCGTCTGGTCGCTGATCCACGGCATTTTCGAGATCGTCGGCGCCATCAAGATCCGCAAGGAGATCGACAATGAATGGTGGCTCATCCTGTCGGGCGCGCTCTCGGTGCTCTTCGGCCTGGTGATGCTGCTCATGCCGGGCGCCGGCGCCCTGGCGCTCGTCTGGGTCATCGGCGCTTATTCGATCATCTTCGGGGTGCTCTTCGTAGCCTTCGCCTACCGGCTGAAGAAGCACAGCCACGAGACTAAGACCTAAGGAACGAGAACGACCTTACCCGTCGACCGGCGCGCATCGATCAGGCGATGCGCTTCGCTTGCCTGATCGAGCGGAAAGCGCGTGCCGGGCAGTATTTTCAATCCGCCGGACACGGCGACGTCGAAGAGATGAGCGAGGTCGGCTTTGACCGTCTCCGGCGCCAGCAAAGGCAGGAGCGCAAATCCTTTCAGCGCCTGATTGCGGGCGAACATCGCCTCCAACGCAGCCTTGCCCAGCGCGGCCCGGCCCAACGCCCCGAACAGCAGCTCGCCTTGCGGCGCCAGGGCTTTCAGGCAGGTTTCGGTCAGTTCGCCGCCGACGAAATCATAGATGACATCGGCATGCACGGTCTCTACCCAACCGGGATGAGTGTAGTTCGTGCCGTCATCGGCGCCCAGAGAGCGGGCAAGATCGAGCTTCTCTTGCGTGCCGGCGGCGGCGATCGCCCGGCGGGCGCCCGATCGCTTGGCGAGTTGGAGCAGCAATGACCCGACACCTCCCGCCGCGGCCGTCACCAGCACCGTCTTGTCCTTGGGGTCGCTGCGCCGCACGGCATGCAAGGCCGTCAGGCCCTGGACCATCAAGGCGACGGCCGTCTCGAAGGAGAGGGTCTCGGGAAGAGGCACGACGCTCCTTGCGTCGACGGCGATATGGTCGGCATAGCCGCCGCCCGGCCGGTCGAAGGCAAAGAGCGGCGACGCGACCCGGCTGCCGGGCCTTATCTCCACACCGCTGCCGGCCTCCTCCACGACGCCGGCTACCTCGACACCGAAGACCATCGGCAGATCCGGCGTCACCGCATAGCGGTCCTGGCGCATCAGGGTCTCGAAGAAATTGACGCCTGCCGCCCGGATGCGGATGAGCACCTCGCCCGCCTTGGGAACCGGCTTCGGCGTCTCGATCAGCTCCAGGACCTCAGGTCCGCCGAAACGGCTCAGTTGGATCGCCCGCATGGATCATCCTCGTTGCAATGTCCTGGGAGCGTCCTATCTCTAGGGGCCAGTCCGGCTCTACAGAGTTTTTATTCCCTAAGGCACCAGCAGGTAACCATGGCCAATGTGAAGCGACTGCCGGTTCTCCCGATCGAGCGCGCCTTGAAGGCGATCTCGGGCCGCTGGAAGGCGGTCATCCTGTATCATCTGCTCGGCGGGCCGAAGCGTTCCTCGGAATTGAAGCGGCTGCTGCCCCACATCACCCAGAAGGTCCTGGTGCAGCAACTGCGCGAGATGGAAGAGCACGGCCTCGTCCATCGCGAGGTTTTCCGGCAAGTGCCGCCGCGCGTCGATTATTCGGCGACACCCTTGGGGCTCAGCCTCGAGCCGGTGATGCTTGCTTTATGCGCCTGGGGCCAGCGCCATGCGGCGGAACTGAACGAGCTCGGCCATATCGCCGACTGCATCGTGAGACCCGTCAATACGAGGGTTGACGCTGCGCCAGACCAGACGCCGCAGGGCTGATTTTTCTCAGTACGCTAATGGGCTGTGGACTGTCCTCCTGCACGATTCAGGTACCGCCGGGGGTCGGGGTTTCGTCCCAAAACGACCACAGGAGGACAGCCCAAGGGTTGGTCATGCAGAATTCGGGCCATCCCCGGCACTTGTGCTTCCCTGCGCAAGGACCAGAGAGACCTCAGGCGCATCGAAGGCCTAAAGCATGATCCGGAAAAATGGGCGCCCGGTTTTTAGCGAGGCGCCATTGCCTCGCGCTTCGCTGCCAGCGCCTTCAGGGCTGCGCGATCGATCTTGCCGGCGTTGAGCGGCATCTCCGTCAAGAACTCAACCCTCTCGGGCGCCTTGTAACCAATCCGGGCGCGGGCGAACCCGATAAGCTCCTGCTCCGTGGGTACGGGTGCGCTCGGCTTCAGTGCGACATAGGCATGGACATTCTCGCCATGCACGAGGTCGGGCACACCGACCACGCCGGCGAGCGCTACAGCTTCATGTTGAAGCAAGGCGTCTTCGACCTCCTGGGGCGAGATATTTGATCCGTCATGGACGATGAGTTGCTTCTTGCGACCGCAAAAGGCGAGATAACCTTCTTCGTCGGCCTTCATGACATCGCCGGAATCGAACCAGCCGTCGCGCATGACCGCCGCGGTGGCCACCGGATCGCTCCAGTAGCCGGTGGCCAGACCGCGGGCGCTGATCCACAGGCGGCCTTCCGCGCCGGCCGGCAGCTCCAGGCCGGCCTCGTCGCGGATCGAGAGACGCACACCCGGCGCAGCCTGTCCGATCGTGCCAACCTTGATCCTGGCCGAGGACGGCGTGGCGGTGACGACGCCGACTTCCGTCATGCCCATGCCCTCGCTGATCACCATGCCCGTCAGGTCGGCGAAGGCGCGGGCAAGCTCTGCCGGAACCTTGTCGCTGCCTGACCGGCAGAGCCTGAGCGAGCGGAAGTCCTCGCGCCGCGCGCTCGCGTCACGGACCAGCTGGAACAGCATCATCGGCTGTATCCAGAGAACTGTCGGCCGTTGCGCGCGCAGCAGCTCCAGCATGTGCTGACTATCGAAGCCATGAGCGACCAGCGTCCGTGCGCCTGCGGCCAGCGCCCCGAAAGAGAAGCCGAAGCTGCCGATATGCGAGATCGAGCTGCCGGGCAGCATCACATCGTCGGCCGTGAGTTCAAGGGCGGCGGCGTAAGTAGCGAACATCCAACCGACGCCTTCACGGGAATGGGTCACGCCCTTGGCAGGCCCGGTGCTGCCCGAGGTGAAAAAGATGAAGGCCGGATCACTCGCCTTGGGGACCGGCAGCTCCCTCTGCGCCGGACTCCTGGCGATCAGATCCTGAAGGCCCGGGTGGCGCCCCGCTTCGGCTTCGTAGAGAATGAGTCCGCGCGGAAGCTCCGCAACCTGGCGGGAGCCCGGGAGATCCCGTTCACGTCCGCCATGCGCAATCAAAGCGGAGGCCTGGCTGACGGCCAGCGCACGGTCGATCTCCGAAGCCGTGTAGCGATAGTTGAGCGGCACGCCCACACGCCCGATTTCATACAGGCGAGGTAGTGGATGATCAAAGCTGCGCAGTTGGGCATGAGAGATGCCACTCGGTCGCCGGGCTTGAGCCCGAGGTCCAGGAGATTGCCTGCGAGATTGTCGCTGGCCCGGTCAAGCTCTCGCCAAGTATAGCGCGCCGCGGTCGACACCAGAGCCAAGCCGTCGGGTGCCCGCGCAACCCCGGCGCGCAGGAGCTGCGCTATGTGAATCGGCGCTTCGAGCGGTCTTCCGGATAGCGGCATATCGGTTCTCCAGACAATGACATGAAGCTTCGTGAGTTTGACCTGCTTGGACCGGCTAGGTCCAGTGGTCTGAATCACAGACAGCTGCTCCATGCGAAACTCCGCCGCTTCTTCTGCGATCGCTGAGGTTCACTTCGCAAGCCGCCTCTGTTAGGCGGCTCATGCCCCTTCTAGCAGGAAGGCCGTGGAGAAACGGGAAGATGAACATGTGGCGCAGCCTATCGCCGAGCGAAATCTACCTTGGGGTTCCGGGCAAGCACTGCCTCCACGCTCGTCTCGGTCGTGAGGGTGAGTTGATGTTGCCGCTGGTGATCGTTCGCAATGGACCAGGCCCGACCGTATTGGTCGCGGGCGGCACGCATGGCGATGAATTCGAAGGCCAGATCGCCGTTTCCAATTTGTGCAGGGATATCACACCCGAGAACGTCCATGGCACGCTCATTCTGCTCCCCTTGCACAATGTGCTCGCCTGCAGGGCAGGAACACGTGTCACACCGGATGACGGCAGCGATCTGAACCGCCTCTATGGCCGGCCGGACGGTGAGGGGCCGGCGCATGCCATCGCCCGCTTTGTCGAGACCGTTCTCCTTCCCGATGTGGACTGGGTGATCGATCTTCATTCAGGCGGCAGCGCCCATGAATTCGTGTTGAGCTCCAACCTCCAGGCGCGCTTGAATTCTGCCGAGTTCGAGACCATGCGCGATCCGCTGCTCGCTTTCAATGCGCCCTATGCCATCGTCTTCGACGAGGTTTCGGCCTCAGGCGACATGCCGCATACGGGAACGCTCGAGGGCCATGCGCGCACGCTCGGCAAGAAGGCCATCTCTTCCGAACTCGGCGGTGCCGGACGTGTCACGCCGGCCTCGCTCGGCGTCGCCGAACATGGCTTGCGCAGCCTGCTCTCCCACATTGGCGTAGTGCCTTGGGCCCGCGCCACGCGGCCCGATCAGAGCCGCTCGCAATTGCTGTTCCTGGGCCGGCCCGAGCATTATGTCCGAAGCCGCCTGGCCGGCCGCTTCGCCCCTACCGTCAGCCTGGGCGATGAAGTGCGCGAGGGCGAACGGCTCGGCAGCATCGCGCCGCTGGACGATCCCCTCAGGCCGGCGGAGCCGATCATCTCCCCATCGGACGGCATCGTAGTGGCCATTGCCCGTCACGGCCTGCAGCAGGCCGGCACGGGCGTCATATACCTGGCCGACCCGCTCGCTGAAATCCCGGACTCCCGGAAAGAGCCCGCCACGAAGGACGGTCGATCGTGACGGGCTCCCGCATCCGCTCCTACGGCGACAGGAGGCGGAGTGCTGACCCCATTGATTGCGCGCAAAATCACCTTACGGCAATAGCCGAAGCGCAACCGGTCAGGCGCCGCTCACGCCGGCAATGACATCGACCTCGAGACGCGCATCGATGGTGAGGCCGGCGACCATGGAAATCCGGGCGGGCGGCGATTTCGGAAAGAGCGCGCGATAGGCCGCGTTGAAGGCGTCGAAATCGGCAGCGTCGGTCAGGATGATCGTGACCTTCAGCACGTCGGCGAGCGAGGACCCGGCCTTGGCGAGGACGCGCTCGATATTCCGGAAGGTCTGGCGCGTCTCGGCCGCGATCCCGCCCTTGACGATGGCGCCATCGTCGCCGAAGGCCACCATGCCGGAAACGAAGACGAGATCGCCGAAACGCACCGCATCCGACAGCGGCAGGCCTTCGACATTGTCGAGGGTGATCGTCTCGCGTTTCATGCGGCAAGCTCCTTCAGACGGGGTTCCGGTGTGTTCTTGCGGTAAAGCCAGGGCGACAGTCTGCGCTCCAGGAGCCTGATGCCGGTCACGATCAGGAGCGCGAAGAAGAGATAGATGACGCCGGCGATCAGAAGCGGCGTGAACGGGTCGAAGGTGTTGAAATAGACCTGGTTGGCGGCGCCGATGAGATCGGTGATGGTGATGAAGTTGACGGCGGCCGTGCCCTTGAGGACGAAGACCAGCTCGTTGCCGTAGGAACGCAGCGACAGCCGCGCCGCGGCCGGCAGCGTGAAGCGGAAAAAGGTCTTGAGCGTCGAGAAGCCGAAGGCGCGCGCCGCCTCGATCTCGCCCACGGGCACGTTGCGCAAGGCAACGGCGAAGATCTCGGCGAGGAAGCCCGCCGAATTGAGCGACAGAGCGAGGACGGCGATCGGCATCGGCCGCTCGATGACATGCCAGAACACGCTCTCCTTGATGCCGGGGATCTGCGGCAGGCCGTAATAGAGCAGGAAAAGCACGGCGAGGATGGGCGCGCCACGGAAGAAGAAGGTGAAGCTCTGCGCCGCGCCGCGGGCGAGAGGCGACGCCGAGTTCCGCGCGATCGCCACCGGCAGCGCGATGACGAAGCTGAAAAGGGCCACGAGCAGTGTGATCTCGATCGTCGTCACCGCTCCCTTCATCAGGACGGGGAGATATTGGACGAGCGTCGGCCAATCCAGCATCATGTGGCGGGGCCCCGGCGCAAATGAGCGAACAGCCGGTTTTCTGCCCTGGTCTGCAGGACCATCATCAAGGCGGCAATGACGAGATAGATCGACAGCGAGATCATGAAGAACTGGAAATAGAGCTTTGTGTTCTGGCCCGCCTCGCCGGCGACGCGAATCAGGTCCTGCAGCCCGATCGCCGAGACGAGCGGCGTGTTCTTGAGCGTCGCCATCAGGAGATTGGCGAGACCGGCGATCGACAGCCGGAAGGCCACCGGCCATTTGATGCGCCGGAAGGTGAGGAAGCGGCCCATGCCGAAGGCCTGCGCCGCTTCGATCTGTCCTTTCGGGATGACCTGGAAGGCGCCGCGGAACACTTCGCTCGCATAGGCTGCATGGATGAGGGAAAGCGCCAAGGTGCCGGCCCAGAAAGGTGACACCTCGATGAAGGCGTCGATGCCGAAAGGCGCCAACGCCCCCATGATGAGGAAGGACAGGCCGTAATAGAGCAGGAAGATCACGAGCAGCTCGGGCACGCTGCGCATCACCAGATTATAAGCGGCGACGAGCCGCGCCAGGACGGTGAAGCGCGACAGCTCGGCCAAGGCCGAGGCGAGCCCGAGCCCGGTGCCGAGCGCCACGGCCGTGAGTCCAAGCCGGATGGTCAGCCACAAACCGGCCAGGAGCTCATCGCCCCAACCTTGCGGGCCCGGAAGAAAAAGTGACCAGTCCATATCTCAGAAGCGCATGCTCGCTACCAGAGCTTATCGGCGCGGATATCGGCACCGGCAAGCCATTTCACCTGCAGCTTGTCGAAGGTGCCGTCGGCATAGACGGCGCGGATGGCTTCATCGACCTTCGCCTTCAGCGGATCGCCCTTGTTGAACATGGCGCCCACGCCGCGGCCCAGAACTTCGGGGTCGTCGACCAGCGGTCCCGCCTGTTCGAAATCCTTGCCCTGGGGTGAGTTCATGAACTCGATCGCCGGCTGCTGCTCGCCGAAGGCCAGATCGATGCGGCCGTTCACCAGATCGGCATGGATCTGGTCGGCATTCTCATAGCCGACCGGCTCGAGCACGCCCGCATGATATTTGCGGACATATTGATCCTGGGTGGCGCCAGCATAGACGCCGACGCGCTTGCCCTTGATGTCTTCATCGAAATTCTTGAACGCGCCCTTCTTGCCGTAGAAGACGAACTTGCCGGCATAATAGGGAATGGAGAAATCGGCAACCTTCTCGCGCTCCGGCTTGATCGACATGGATGAGAAGACCATGTTGAACTTGCGCGCGATCAAAGCGGCGATCATGCCGTCGAAATCCTGCTTGACCCATTCGCAGTCGAGCTGGGCCCGCTTGCAGACCTCATTGCCGAGATCGATCTCGAAGCCCGTAAAGCTGCCATCGGCTTCGGTCTTGGAGAAGGGCGGGAAGGACGCTTCGGTCGCGACCGTGACCTTCTCCTGCGCATCGGCGGCGAGTGGCGATGCCACGAGCACCGCGCCCATCAGAAAAAGAAACTTGAACGGCAATCTCATCTGAGGCCTCCCCGACCATTGTCCTTGCTTATACTTGCCCCTGAACGAAACCACATGCGGCGCCAGATTAAATCAGCCATTGCGGAAGTTTGGTTCGACGCCGGTCGAAGCATTGAGGCGCGGCGCGCTGCATCGCAAGCATTTCCCCTCTCCCGTCCGAAGGATGGGAGAGGGTGCCCGAAGGGCGGGTGAGGGCTCTTTGTCTCAGCAGGGAATGCTCGTTGAGAACAGAGTACATTGCACGGAAGAGCCCTCATCCGGCCTTCGGCCACCTTCTCCCACGCGTGCCGCGCGGGAGAAGGGGAACACAGGAGAATGGCAGCTCACGTCCCCTTCTTCACCCCCGCTGCGGCCGCACGCAGGTCGCCATGGAAGGTTTTCGCCGCGAGGCCGGGCTCGGCGCCTGTGCGCGTCACCATGAAGAAATCGGGCGCGTAGCTCAGGATATCCGGCCGCAGCGCCCGCATCTCGCCCGCCGCCACCCAGCGCTGCGCATAAGTGGACGGCAGGAAGCCGCCGAAACGGCCGGAGAGGATGAGCACCGCCGAGGCCTCCATGCTGTAGGCGGTCGCATGATGCGGCGCATCCTTGAAGAAGCGCTGATCGAAATTGGAGATATAGCCGCGCCCGACGAGGCCCGCCGCGGCGATCTCGTCCAGAGACAGTTTCCGCTTCATCTGGGCGAAAAGCGGATGCTTGCGGCCGCAATAGAAATAATTGGGCTCCGACAACAGCTTCTCATAGCGCAAACCTGCCACGCGCTGATGGCGCGGCGTGATCGCCAGATGCAGCCGGCCATCGAGCACGCCGCGTTCGAGATCGCGCGGTGTCAAGACCTCGACCGTGATATGGACGGCATTGTCGCGGCCATAGAAGCGATCGATGGCCGCGCTGAGCGGGAATTCCGGATGGGTGATGATATTGTCCGGCATGCCGATGATGAGCGGCCCGTTCAATTGCCGCTTGCGCGTGGCGATCTGGCCCTGGAAACGGTCGAGCGAGCCGAAGAGATCGCTCGCCGCCTTGAACACGGCCTCGCCGTCCTCGGTCAGGCGGAAGCCGCCGCGCCCGCGCTGGCAGAGCCTGAGGCCAAGCCTGGTCTCGAGATCATGCATATGGGTGCTGATGGTGGATTCGGACACGTTGAGAAGCGCCTGCGCCGCGGCAAAACCGCCGCATTCGACGACGGCCGAGAACACCCTGAGCAGCCTCAGATCCGCATCGCTCACCCGTCCCAGCATGGCTCGTCTCCACTCCCGCTCGCGCTTCGTTTTGTTATTGCGCGAGGTTTACCTCGATAGATTTCAATGTTTGATCCGCGGCAAAGTCACATCCTGCGGCTCGACCATTCACCTATATGAGATCGTCCATGCCAACAACTGCGATGAACGGATATGACCTCTTCCAGCATCTGGGCGTGAGCCCGGTGATCAATGCCTCAGGCATCTATACTGATCTCGGCGGATCCAGGCTCAGCCCCAAAGCCTGGGCGGCGGCCGAAGCGATCAACAACCATTTCGTGCGCATGACCGACCTCCTCGACAAGAGCGGCGAGCGCATCGCGGAACTCCTCGGCGTCGAGGCGGCCCGCATCACGCCAGGGGCCGCCGCCGCGATCTTCCTCGGCACCGCCGCCTGTCTCGCCGGCAATGACGGCGACAAGTCGCAGCAGCTTCCCGATGTCACCGGCATGAAGCGCGATGTCCTGATCCAGGCCGGGCATCGCTATAAATATGACCGGCAGGTCGCCATGACGGGCGCTGCCTTGCGCGAGGTCGGTTCGCAGAACGGCACGCGCCCCGACCAGCTCGAGGCGGCGATCGGCGAGTGCACCGCCGCCATCCTTCACCCGGCCCATCTCGACGGCAAGCCCGGCACGCTCACGCTCGAGCAGGTAGTCAAGATCGCGCGCGCCCGAGGCGTCCCGGTGATCGTCGATGCCGCCTATATGAACTATCCGACATCGATCATGGGCGACTATGCCAGGCGCGGCGCCGATCTCGTCTGCATCAGCGCCAAATATTTCGGCGGGCCCAATGCCGGCGGCTTCATCATGGGCCGCAAGGACCTGATCCAGGCGGTCAGCAATGTGCATTTCACCCGCTATGAATCCGGCAAATATCTGAAGCTCGGCCGTCCCTTGAAGATGGACCGGCAGACGATCATCGCCGTGCTGGTGGCGCTCGAGGAATGGCTCGCCATGGATCATGAGGCCCGCTTCGCCTCCTATCGCCGCCAGGTCGCGATGCTGGAGCAGCGCCTTTCCGGCCTCATGGGCCTGAAGGCCGAGCCCAAATGCTTCACCATGGACGAGCGCTTCATCGATGAGCCGGTCAACTGCCTGCTCCTCACTTTCGACGGCAAATCGGCTCCTCAGGTGGCGCGTCAGCTGGAAGAGAGCTCGCCCCCGATCATCGCCATCCTGGAAGGCGACAAGATCGGCATCGTCATGGATGTGCTCAAGGATGACGAGGTGACCTATATCGGCGACCGGCTGGTGGAGGTTATGTCGGAGTGATGCCACATCCCCTCTCCCCCAACGGGGAGAGGGCTAGGGTGAGGGGGAACGGACGGAAAGACATTCGCGAAATCGATAAACTGTCGCCGTCCCTGCCCCCTCACCCTCCCAATGCTGCGCATTGGGCCCCTCCCTCTCCCCCGTTGGGGGCGAGGGGAAACTTTTTTTGAAGCACGCCACCAGAATTAAATATTTTGACGATCCAGCCGCATCCCGTAGCCTCCTCCCACCTCAAAAAACCGGTGTGAGACAGATGTTACGGACGGGTGAACAATATCTTGAAGGCCTGCGCGACGGGCGGGAAGTATGGATCGACGGCGAGCGGGTAAAGGACGTCACCAAGCACCCGGCGCTCAAGCCGATCATCGACATCCGGGCGCGCATGTATGACATGCAGCATGACAATGAGCATGCGGCAATCCTCACCTACCAGGAGAACAGCCACAGCCATTCGATCTTCAACCGCCTGCCCAGGGTGCAGCAGGACTGGCACGACAAATGGAAGGCCGTCGACACGGTCATGGAAGACATTGGCGGCGTCGTCACACGCGTCGGCGATGAGACCGTCGGCGAGATGTGGTCGCTCTATGACGGGCGCGACGTCCTCAACGAGATCGATCCGCAATTCTCCGAGAACATCGCCCGCCACATCCAGGGCGTGATCGAGACCGACGTCTTCCATGTCTCGGCCAATACCGATCCCAAGGGCGACCGCTCCAAGCCGCCGCAGGACCAGGATCCCGACATGATGGTCCATGTCGTCAAGGAGACCGACAAGGGCATCATCGTGCGCGGCGCCAAATATGAGACGGCGGCGGGCTATGCCGACCAGGCCTTCCTCAAGCCGACCGTCGGTGCCTGGACCAGTGAGAAGCTCTCCAACTATGCCGTCGGTGGTATCGTCAAGATGGGCGCCCCCGGCGTCAAGATGATCGCCCGCTCGGGCTTCGCCGGCCGGGGCACGCCTGACGACTATCCGCTCGCCAACAAGTTCGACGAAGTGGACTTCCTGATGGTGCTCGACAATGTCCTCATCCCCTGGGAGGACGTGTTCTTCTATCGCCATACGCGCGCCGCCGCCTATATCCGCGGCACGCTGCACCGCTATTCGGCCTTCCCCTATACGCTGCGCCTCCTCTATGTCGCCGACATGATGATCGGTGCGGCTTTGTGGAACGCCAAGCAGACCGGCCTCGACAAGCTCCAGGCGGTGCGCGAGAAGCTCGCCGATCTCGTCTGCTATCGCGAGGGCATCAACGCGCATCTGACGGCGTCGATCGCGCTCGCCCAGAAGAGCCCGGGCGACCTCCTGATGCCGCACCAGTCCATCCTATATGCCGGGCGCATCCATGCCTGCGCGAACCTGCCGCAGATGATGCATATCGCGCGCGAATTGTGCGGTGGGCAGATCTGCGTGACACCCAATGCGGCGGCTTTCAACAACGGCGATTCGAAGGACTGGCTCCAGAAATTCTACAGCCTCAATGAAAATTGGCAGGCCGAGGACCGGCGCAAATTGCTGGCTTTCGCCCGCGACCTGCTCAATTCCGACTATGCCAATCACCGGCTGACCTTCGTGCAATTCGCGCAGGCGCCGCATTTCAACCACCTCGCCGCCGTCTATGGCGCCTTCGATTTCTCGGGCCCCCTCGACTTCGTGCGAAAATCGGCCAATCTCTCGGATCGCGTGAACGGCTCGCTGTGAGCGTGCTCTGCAGGGCCAATTGGCTTTTATCCTTCCCCCTTGCGGGGAAGGTGGCGACCCCGGCGCTGAGCCGGGGGCGCCGGATGGGGGGCGGCCGGCGAGATAAAGACGCGGTGTCAGACAGGAGATCGTTGGAACGCTTTGCGTGCTTCGGCCAGCTATGTGTATTGATCGGCTTTCCCCCATCCGGCGCTTCGCGCCACCTTCCCCGCAAGGGGGAAGGATAGCTTTGCCTGATGCTTCATGGACACCCTGAAAGCCACTCTCGACATTCTCGACAGGCTGGTCGGCTTTCCGACCGTCAGTGCGAGGTCCAATCTCGATCTCATCGACTATGTCGAAGAGCGGCTCGCGCTGGAGGGGATCGGGGCGCGGCGCATTCCCGATGCGTCGGGCAGGAAGGCCTCGCTCCTCGCCACGATCGGCCCTTCCGACCAGGCGGGCATCGTGCTCTCGGCCCATACCGATGTCGTGCCGGCCGAGGAACCGTCATGGTCGAGCCCGCCTTTCACCGCCACAAGGCGCGGCGATCGCGTCCATGGCCGCGGCACCTCAGACATGAAGGGCTTCATCGCCTCGGCGCTGGCCCATGTGGATGCGTTCAAGCGCGCCGCCACGGTGACGCCGGTTCATCTGGCCTTTTCCTATGATGAGGAAGTGGGCTGCCGCGGCGCGCCAGACCTCGTCAAGGCGGCCTCCGCCCTGCCCGTGCGCCCGGCATTATGCATTGTCGGCGAGCCGACATCGCTGCGCGTCGTCTCGGCGCATAAGGGCAAGGTCGCGCGCCGCATCCGCATCACCGGCCGGACCGGCCATTCCGCCATGCCGCATCGCGCCGCCAATGCCGTCATCGCCGCCGCCCGCATCGTCGCCAGCCTCGACGACATGGCGCGGGAATTGAGCCGTCTTCCCTATGACGGCATCGCCTTCGATCCGCCCTACAGCACGCTTCACGTCGGCTCGCTCCATGGCGGCACCGCCCTCAATCTCGTGCCGGACCAGGCGGTGATCGAATTCGAGATCAGGAGCGTGCCCGGCACCGATGTCGCAGGCCTGCTCCAGCGGATCGATGCGCTGGTCGACGAGGAGCGCCGGTCCCTCAGGCGCGCGGCATCCGAGGCCGATATCGCGATCGAGGACATGTCCGCCTATCCGGGCCTCGCACCCGCCGCGACCGATACCGCCGTGAAGGCCGTGGCCGAGCTCGCTGAGGCCGAAGCGTGCCAGGAAACGGTCAGCTTCGGCACCGAGGCCGGGCTCTATAGCGAAGCCCGGATCCCGACCGTTGTTTGCGGGCCGGGCGACATGGCCCGCGCGCACAAGGCCGATGAATGGATCGGCATAGACGAACTCTCGGGCGCCAATCGCATGATGCAACGCCTCGCCCTCAAGCTCGACCGGCCCATCGCCGAATGGATGCGCGCGGCATGAAAACCATGATGGCTCCTTCAAAGATTTCCCCTTCTCCCGCTTGCAAGCGGGAGAAGGGAAAACTCCTGTCACGCCTTACAACTATCCAATGGGGAATCATCATGATCCATAAGCGTCTCAGACCGTTCAACACCAAGGACACCTACCCTGAGCAGAAGCTCGACAATGATCTTTCGCAAGGCGTCGTCGCCCGCGGCACGATGGTCTTCCTGCGCGGCCAGGTGGCCCAGGACCTCGACACGAGGAAGAGCGTGCATGTCGGCGATGCCACGCTGCAGACGCGCAAGACGATGGAGAACATCAAGCTGCTGCTCGAGGAAGCGGGCAGCGAGCTCGCCCATGTCTGCCGCATCGTCGTCTATCTGACAGATGTGCGCCACCGCGAAGCGGTCTATCGCGAGATGGGGAGCTGGCTCAAAGGCGTGTTCCCCTGCTCCACCGGCCTCGTCATCACCGCCCTTGCCCGGCCCGAATGGCTGGTCGAGATCGAGGTGACCGCCGTCATTCCCGACAAGAGCTGAAGGGACGCTCCCATGACCTTCTCCATTTCCGCCCGCTGCTCGCGGACAGGCATGTTCGGCATCGCGGTCTCGTCCTCGAGCCCCTGCGTCGCGGCGCGCTGCGCCCATGCGCGCTCAGGCGCCGGAGCAGTCGCGACCCAGAACATCACCGATCCCATGCTGGGTCCCAAAGGTCTCGATCTCTTGGGCCAAGGACTTTCGGCCAAGGATGCCCTGGCGAAGCTCCGCGCGGAGGCCCCGCATATCGACTATCGCCAGCTCGCTCTGATCGACCGCCAGGGCGGCACGGCGTCCTTTTCCGGAGCCAAGACCTTGGGCACCCATAGGACGGCCGAGGCTCCGAATGTCGTCACCGCCGGCAACCTATTGAAAAACATCGATATTCCGCAGCGGATGATTGATGCTTTCATGGCTGACGAGACGGCTCCCCTGGGCGATCGGCTGATCGCGGCGATGCAGGGAGCGCTTGCCGCCGGCGGCGAAGAAGGCCCCATCCATTCGGCCGGCATGCTGCTGGTGCGCAATGTCGGCTGGCCGGTCGCCGATCTCAGGGTCGACTGGCACGAGACCGATCCCATTGGTGAGCTCCAGCGCCTGTGGCAGTTGTGGCAGCCGCAAATGGACGCCTATGTCACGCGCGCGCTCAACCCGTCCTCGGCGCCGAGCTATGGCGTGCCCGGCGATCGTTAGGATTGAACCCTCTGTCGCAACTGACCTAAACTCCTGTCGTGCGGAGATATCTGGTCAGCAGAGAGGGAAGAGTGTGAGCAAAGGGGATCCCAGCCGTTCGCCTTTGCGTTTCACTTTGCGGCAGCTCCTCTATTTCGTCGCGGCGGGCGAGACCAAGAGCGTCAAGCTCGCGGCCGAGAGGCTGAACATCTCGCAGCCCTCGATCTCGACGGCGATCGCGCAGATCGAGGAGGAGTTCGACCTGCAGCTTTTCGTGCGCCACCATGCGCAGGGCCTGTCGCTCACGCCCGCGGGTGAGCGCTTCCTGCAGGCGGCGAAGACGCTGCTCGACCAGACCGAGGAATTGCACAATGTCGCCGACGAGGTCGCGGGCTCGATCAGCGGGCCTTTGAATATCGGCTCCTTCCGCACCTATGCGCCGCTCATCATATCGGAAGTGTGCAAGGGTTTCCTCGATCAATATCCGCGCGTGAAGCTCCATGTCTCAGAAGGCGATGAAGCACAGCTCATCACGCGGCTGCGCAAGGCCGAGATCAGCATCGCCATCACCTATTCGCAGCATATTCCCGACGACATCGCCTTCGAGCCCCTGGCCGAGCTTCCGACCTATGCGCTGCTGCCGGCCGATCACAAGCTGGCGGCGAAAGGGCCCGTCGCGCTGAGCGCCCTCGCCGAGCTTCCCTTCATCCTGCTCGATCTGCCGCTCAGCCGTGAATATTTCCTGTCGATCTTCATGCGCGAGAACCTGACCCCCAACATCCTGACGCGCTCGGAATATCCGGAAGCGATCCGCTCCTATGTGGCGAGCGGCTTCGGCTATTCGCTGCTCACCGCCCGGCCGCTCAACAAGGCGGCCCTCAATGGCAAGCCGCTGGCCTATGTGAGGCTCGCCGGCGACTATCCGCCCATGGTGCTCGGCATGGCGACGCTCAAAGGCCTGCGCAAGACCAGCGTCATGCAGGCTTTCGAGATCCATTGCCGCGGCACGATCTCGACCGATAAGATGCCGGGCATGGCACCCCTCGGCTGAGTGCTCTACCTTTCCCGCCCCGCCCGAATCGCTAGCGCATGATCCGGAAAAGTGGGTACCGGTTTTCCGAAAAGATCATGCGCAAACTAAAGATAAAGCGTGATGGCGACTCGATGTAAGCCATCGCGCTTTATTGAACCAAAGGAGCCGCCGTGACCCGTTTCCTCATCGAGGGCCGTCATCCAATCTCGGGCGTGATCGACCCCAAGGGCAGCAAGAACGCCGCGCTGCCCATCATCGCCGCGACACTCCTCACCGACGAGGCGGTCACCCTGACCCGTCTTCCCGATATCGCCGATGTGCGCGTCATGGCCAATCTGGTGCAGGATCTGGGGTCGAGCGTCACCAGCATCACCGACAACCGCGCCACCTTCAAGGCGGCGTCCATTCGCCACTCCGCCCCGGACCGCGCCCTCGCGCAAGCCATCCGCGCCTCCTTCCTCTTGGCGGGACCGCTCCTCGCCCGCACCGGCAGCGCCACCTTGCCGCGTCCCGGCGGCGACCGCATCGGCCGGCGCCCGCTCGATGCCCATATCGTCGCCTTCCAGGAAATGGGGGCCGAGGTCGAGATCTCGCCCGACAGCTATCGCCTCACCGCGCCAAAAGGCCTCAAGCCCGCCGACATCTTCCTCCTCGAAATGAGCGTGATGGCGACGGAGAATGTCGTCATGGCGGCCGTCCTCACACCGGGCACCACCCATATCCACAATGCTGCGAGCGAGCCGCATATCCAGGATCTCTGCCGCCTCCTCACCGCCATGGGTGCGCGCATCGAAGGTATCGGCTCCAATGTTCTCACCATCACCGGCGTCACCTCGCTCCACGGCGCCACGCATGAGGTCGGACCGGATTATCTCGAGGTCGGAAGCTTCATCGGGCTCGCCGCCGCGACAGGCGGCGATCTCGTCATCCGCAACTGCCGGCCGCGCGAGCATCGCATGACCGCCATCGCCTTCGGGCGGCTTGGAATCGAGTGGGAAGTGAAGGGCGAAGACATCCATGTCCCGCGCCATCCCCGGCTCCAGATCCAGGAGGATATGCACGGGGCGCTGACCAAGATCGATGACGGCCCCTGGCCCGCCTTCCCCGCCGACCTCGTGTCGATCGCTCTTGTGGTCGCGACCCAGGCCGCCGGCACAATCCTGATCCATGAGAAGATGTTCGAAAGCCGCCTGTTCTGGGTGGACAAGCTGATCGCCATGGGGGCGCGCATCATCCTGTGCGATCCGCACCGCGCCGTCGTCGTCGGCCAGTCGCATCTTTTCGGCCAGCGCCTGTCCAGTCCCGACATCCGCGCCGGCATGGGGCTCGTCATTGCCGCCCTGTGTGCCGATGGCCAAAGCGAGATCCAGAATGTCGAGCAGATCGACCGCGGCTATGAAAGGCTGGACGAACGCCTGCGCGCGCTCGGCGCCAGGATCGAGCGGGTGGACTAGGGCTCTTACCTCCGTGGGATGCTGTGCCAGGTTTTCCCCTTCTCCCGCCTGGCAAGCGGGAGAAGGTGAATGACGGAGAGTGATTCCGCTTCCAAGCGCCTCGTAAATTCCATATGCGATAGCCCTGCCCGCAGGGGGAGAGGGGATTGCGGCTAATTCACGCCATCCCGAACAGCCGCGGTTGTCGTGAAGCCTATTCTTCCTTCTCGACACACTTCAAAATCGCGCGGTAACGGCTGCAGATTGCCGGGTCCTCAAAGAAATCCAATTCAATATCCGTGATCTCGTCGAGGGTTAGTGCGGGCCAGTGTGCCTTGAGCTTTGCCAGCGTGTCTCGCGCCTGTTTGATTTCGCCCAATTCGAAATGGCAGATCGTGAGATGAGCCAGCGACCACGAATTTACAGTTTCCATTTTCGCGTAGCAGGCTGTTGCCTCGCGATATCGTCCGGCCGTGGTCAGTATGATGCCACGAAAGTCCTCGTACCAGCCGACGGCGAACGGGTCGCGGCGTTGGGCTTCGGATATTTCACGAAGCCCCTCTTCCGGCCGGCTCGTGTAATTGAGCAGAAGGGCACGGATGCTTAGAATGAATGGGTCGTTCGGGTTCAGGGCAACCGCACGGTCAAGACTGATTTCAGCCTGTCTGAATCGGTACAAGTACATGAGAGGAAAGCCGGTGGCGAGATGCCCATAGGCCTCGTCGGGGTCAAGCTGCAGTGCGGTTTTTGCCATCTCCAATCCGGCATGAAGATGCTCGCGAAGGCTATTCGGATCGTGGTAGACCCAGTAGCACTTGATGGACTCGACGAAGCTCAGCATGGCGTGGGCAGCGGCAAACCGCGGATCGAGCGTTACCGCCTGGCGCAGAAAGGGTTCGGCTTGGCGTACCGTGTCATAGGTGGCTGTCAGCTGCAGCGCCCGCAGATAAAAATCATAGGCCGACATGTTGTCGGTCGGTCGTGCCCTGGCGTAGGACGCAATCGCGGTTCTGGTTTGCCGGGCGAGGCGCGCCGCAATCATCTGGGTGATTTCGTCCTGGATGGCGAAAATGTCGGTGAGTTCGCGGTCGTAGTGCTCGCCCCAGACATGAGCCGTTGAGGCGGCGTCGATGAGCTGCACGGTGACCCGGACCCGGTTGCCGATCTTGCGCACGCTGCCTTCCACGACATACTGGACACCAAGCCTCTTCGCCACCTCGGCCACGTCATTCGCCTTGCCACGGAACTGGAAGGACGAGTTCCGCGCAATGACCAGAAATTCCTTGAACCTGCCGAGGTCGGCGATGATGTCTTCGGTGATCCCGTCGCTGAAATAATCCTGCTCCGGGTCGCCGCTCATATTGTCGAAGGGCAGGACAGCGATGGATGGTTTGGAGGGCATGGGCTTCTCGCTCGCCACCCGGCTCGCCGGTTCGCCCGCACCATTTGTGGCCTGTGCCAAGCTTGGCTTCGGGCCGGCATATTTGTAGCCACGGCCGTGCACCGTCATGATCATGCCGGTGTCGAGCGCCTTGCGCAGCGCCGATATATGCACTTGCAGCGTGTTCTCTTCCACCACCATGCCGGGCCAGACCGCATCGAAGAGCTCGGTTTTGCCGATCACCTCGTCCGGCCTCTCCAGCAACATGGCGAGGATGTCGAAGGATCGCGCCGAGAGCTCCACCGGCCCCTTGGGCCCCAGCAGCAGCCGTTCGGCGCGCTTCAGGCGATAGCTCCCAAACTCCATGTCCATTTGCCGAGAACCCGTTCCTTGGGGATAGGATAACCCAAGTTGTTCCCTGAGGCGAACTTCAGGACTTTTCAGGACTCTTCAGATCCAAGCCAAGGACCTGAATAGGAAGCGGTGTCATGCTCATGGTCACAGGAGGATGCCATGTCCGACATCATTTCCACTGCCCCAATCTCCATCCGCTGCTCCAGCCTGCCACGGCCAAGGTTACCGAGAATTGGGGTCGGAGCAGCCCTTGGCGCAATCGCCGGGCTTTTGGGCCACGCGTTCAATTTGGCCTATGTGGCCCCCTACACCAGTCTCCAGTGCCGGCCGCCGGTTATTCCGGACAATGATCTCGAAGGTCGCGATCCAAATTGGTGAACCGCTCGAGATGTCCGCTTCGCCTCACGCCATCTTGAACAGGCTGCGGCATTCGGCGGCGAAGGCTTCGGCCGCGGGACTCAGGCTCGAATTCACACGGCGGGCCAAGACGACGCGGCTCGGCGGCATGGGTTCGGTCAGCGGACGCGTGACGAGCGCCGCGCCGTCATAGGACATCGATGCCGCAGGCTTGGTCGACAAGAGGCTGTAGCCGAAGCCTCCGCCCACCATGCCGCGCACCATCTCAAAAGACGAGGTGCGGAAGCGGATATGCGGAACGAGGCCCTTCCGGCTGAAGAGCGAGAGGAAATAATCGCCGCTCGGCGGCGGCTCGAGCAGGATCATCGGCTCTTCGGCAAGCACCTCGAGCGAGAGCGCCGGTTGGCTCGCCAGCGGATGGCCTTCCGCCAGGAGCACATAAGGCTGCAATTCGGTCAAAGGCTCGGTCGCGATCTGGTCGCTCAGATTGAAGTCATACATCAGCGCCAGGTCGACATCGCCCGATTTCACCGCTTCGAGCACGCGGCGGTGATCGCCCTCGACCAGCTTGAGATCGACCTGCCGGTCCTTGCGGGCGAGGCCGCTCAGCACCTTGGGCACGATATAGGGACCGAACGTATGAAAGGCGCCGAGCTTGACGGTCTCGGCGCCCGCGACATTGCCCACCCGGAAGCTGTCGAAGCGCGAGGGCGTGCCATAGGCGCGATTGGCATAGATCAGCGGCGATCCGCTGTCGGAGGCGAAGATCTCGGCCACGCTGCCGACGATCACATAATGGGTGCCGATCTGCTGGGCTGAGAGGATGCGGCAGTCGAAGGCGGCGAGCGCATCGACGACACGCGGCGCGCCGGTGGTCAGCGTCGTCCAGTCGGCGCAGGAGAATTTGTCGCCATCCGCCGTCTTGACGCGGCCGGCAAAGCAATCGGATACGAAGGACTGGTCGTCGCGCAGGACATTCACGCAGAAGACGCCGTTGTTGATGATGGCCTGCACCGCCGGGCTCAAATGATGGATGCAGACGAGCAAGGTCGGCTGCGCCGTATCGGCCGAGACCGAGGACATCGCCGAGACGGTGACGCCATGGCGCCCGGCCGTACCATTGGTGGTGACGACATTGACCGTGCAGGCAGCGAGCCCCATGCCGGCGAGGAAACGCTGGCGCAAATGGGGATCAGGCGGGCTCTCGGCAGGCTGGGCCACTTCTCCTCCTCCTTCGAATGAAAGGAGTATTGGCCGCGCCAGGGCTTTTGGAAAATATTAGTTTCCGGCGTCCTGCTTCACCTAAACTGATGCATTTTTGCCTGGCCATTGCGGGCCAGGCCGTGCGATTTGGGAAATTTCATAATGGCCGTAGCGGGTCCGCCCTTGCGAAATTCCCTGCTCGGCATTCGAAATTCCCTGCTCGAAAATCTAACCCCTTGAAATCACTGAGGTGCGCGATTTTTTGAGAGAAATTCCCTGATAATCCCTGAAAATCCCTGTATCCGGCTCCTCGTGCCTATTGCCGGAGCGGGGCGAACGCCGCCTTGAAGCGGCGGCGGGCATGGTCGGCGAAGCGACGCAGGATGGGCCCATGGAGCGTCTTCTCGCGGGCGGCGAGGACGATGCCGAGCCGGCGCACATTTTCCTTGATGTCGATGACCGCGACCTCTCTTCCGTCATAGGTCACGGGGCTGGGCGGGCGCATGACCAAGAGCGTGAAGCCGAAGCCGTTGCTCACCGCGCTGCGCACGGTTTCGAGTGAGCCTGACCTGTAGGCGATCGGCGGGTCGATGCCGTTCTCCGCGAGGAGTTCCTCGAAATACTGCCGGCTGCCCGGCGCGTCGAACAGCACATAAGGCTCGCGCGCCAGGTCCTTGAGCCGGACGGTCTTCTGGCGCGCCCGCTTGTGGTCGGCGGCCAAAACGGCTTGCGGGCGCAAGCTGGCAAGGGTGAGCGTATCGAGGTTCGAGAGATCGGCGCCCCGGTCATAGGTCAAAGCGAGATCGAGCGTGCCTTCGTGCAAGGCTCCCGCCAGCTCGCTCAAGGACATTTCCCGGGGATGGATCTTGATGTCAGGCGCCTCGCCCGAAAAAGAACGGATCAGGCTCGGCGCATAGAACGGCGCCAGCGTGTGGAAGATGCCGAACCTGATCTCGCCGGCGCGTTCCGCCGCGAGGGCTTCTGCCTCGCGCTCGACCTGGTGCGCTTTCAGATCGAGCGCCAGCACATGATCGAGGAAGAGACGTCCCTGCAGAGTGAGCGTGGCTCCCTTGGCATGATGGCGCTCGAAGAGCACCAGCCCTAAGACCGCTTCGAGCTTGTCGAGCGCCTGGGCCACCGAGGGCTGCGAGATATTGAGGGCCCGCGCTGCCTGGGCGATGCCGCCATGCTCGGCCACGGCGCGGAAATAGGCGCATTGACGCAGCGTGTAACGAACCATATTTTGCCTATCTCGTTCCCAGGAATTTCAAGTTTTTGCCTTGGTTCAATCTGGTCTAGGCTCAAGCCCAAGTCAACGGAGGAAGACGCGAATGAAGTCCCTCGACGCCACTCTTTCCGACCTCACCCAGACCGCCCGGCGTCCATTCGAGGATGCGACCGCCATGCCGCCCGGCGTCTATACGAGCGAAGCCTTCCTCGCCCGTGAACTCGAGACGATCTTCGCCAAGGAATGGGTCTGCATCGGCCGCTCGTCCTCGCTGAAAGAGCCCGGCGACTACATCACCTATGATCTCGCCGGCCAGCCGATCGTCGTGCTGCGCGACGGCGAAAAGAAGCTCAAGGCCTTTTCCAATGTCTGCCTCCATCGCATGTCGACGCTGCTCGAAGGCCAGGGCAATACGCGCAGCATCGTCTGCCGCTATCACGCCTGGACCTATAATCTCGACGGCACGTTGCGGGGCGCGCCCTTTATGAAGCCCACCACTGGTTTCTGCCGCGAAAACTATCGCCTTCCCACAATACGCTCGGAGGAATGGCTGGGCTGGATTTATGTGACGCTCGACCCGCAGGCGCCCGCCGTTGCCGAGACGCTGAAGCCGCTCGAAAGCATGATCACGCATTACGGCATGGAGAATTATATCGAGTGCTTCCGCGAGACCCATGTGTGGGACACCAACTGGAAGGTCCTCGCCGAGAATTTCATGGAGAGCTATCATTTGCCGGTCTGCCATGCGGCAACCGTCGGCCCCCATTCCAAGCTCGAGGAGATGGAATGTCCACCGGGACTCTCGGCCTTCAACTATCACTGGATCACCAAGGAAGCCTCGCTCGCGATCGGCAATGCCCATCCCTCCAATACGAGGCTCGAAGGCAAATGGCGCAAGACGACCGCGCTGCTCGCACTCTATCCGAGCCATCTCATCACCCTGACGCCCGGCTATTTCTGGTATCTCTCCTTGCACCCCAAGGGCGTCGGCCAGGTGCATATGGTCTTCGGCGGCGGCCTGTCGCCGGAATTCATCGACGATCCGAAAGCGCAAGACTATGTGGCGACGCTGAAAGCGCTGCTCGATGAGGTCAATCTCGAGGACCGGCAATGCACCGAGCGGGTGTTCCGCGGCCTTAATGCCGAGAAGGCGGCCCCAGGCCATCTTTCCTATCTCGAACGGCCCATTTACGACTTCATGCAGTATGTCGCGGAGCGTACTGCGGGTGTCGCCCGCTCGCCACTCCTCGCCGCAGAGTGACCCTAGTCTGCAATCCCCTCTCCCCCTGCGGGGGTCCCCTGCGGTGGAGAGGGTTAGGGTGAGGGGGAACCGGCGGGAGTCACTTCGCCAGGTGTGAAGGAAATTGCCGTCTGTTCCCCCTCACCCTCCCAATGCTGCGCATTGGGCCCCTCCCTCTCCCCCGTTGGGGGCGAGGGTGAGTCTACGCAATCCTTCTGGCTCAGTGGACCATGACGAAAAGAACGGTCATCATTGGCGGCGGACAGGCGGCGATCTCAATGATCGCGGAGCTCAGGCAATTGGCGCCGGATCGGGCCATCACGCTCATCGGCGATGAGCCCTGGCTCCCCTATCAGCGTCCGCCTTTGTCCAAAGCCTATCTCGGCGGCGAATGGACGGTAGACCGCCTGGCTCTGCGGCCGGCCGAATGGTTTGCGAGCGAAGGCATCGAAACGAGATTGGGCGTCAGGGTCGATGCGATCGACCGCAAGCCTGCGAAGCTGCATCTCTCCGACGGGAGCACGCTCGGCTATGACGATCTCGTTCTGTGCACGGGCGCTCGCGCCCGGCCCTTGCCCGAGGCTTTGAGCCAAGGCCTCGAGGGCATTTATACCTTGCGCGGCATTGCCGATGCGGATGCCTTGCGAAGCGAGATGCAGGCCGGCCGCCATGTCCTCATCATCGGCGGCGGCTATATCGGCCTCGAATTTGCGGCGATCGCGGTCAAGAGCGGGCTCAAGGTGACGCTGGTCGAGGCGGCGGAGCGCATATTGGGCCGGGTCGCTGCGGCGGAGACGGCCGATTACTTCCGCGCGCTGCATCGCGCGAAGGGCGTCGATCTGCGCGAGGCGACCCATGTCGCCGAGCTCTCCGGCAACCCGCATGTCAAGCGCGCCTATCTCTCGGACGGAGATGTGCTCGACGTCGATTTCGTGGTCGCCGGTATCGGCGCCGTCGCTGCCGATGATCTCGCGCGCGACGCCGGGCTCACCATCAGCAACGGCATCGCCGTCGATGATCACTGCCGCACCAGCGATGAGAGGATCCTGGCCGCCGGCGACTGCACCAGCTTCATCCGGGGCGAGACGCGGTTGCGCCTCGAATCCGTCCAGAATGCCATCGAGCAAGGCGAAGCCGCGGCCGCCACGCTCTCGGGCTCGACCGCGGGCCGCAAGTTCTCGCCCTGGTTCTGGTCGGATCAATATGACACCAAGCTGCAGATCGCGGGCGTCAGCCAGGGCTATGACCGCGTCGTCAGGCGTCCGGCCAAGCGCGAGGGCGCGCAGTCGATCTGGTATCTCAAGGCAGAGAAGCTCATCGCGGTCGATGCGATCAACGATCCGACAAGCTATATGACCGGCCGGCGCCTGATTGATGCCGGCGTGACGCCGGCGCCGGAGGAGATCGCCGATCCCGCTTTCGCGCTCGTCAAGCTGGTTGGCCGGTCATCCTGACCGCGCCGCCTTCATCGCTCGGTGGCGCAGCCAGGCGATCACCACGAAGAGCGCGATCGCGAACAGCGTCAGGAGCGTCGAGACCACGAGGATCGACGGGTTGATCTGGTCGCGGATGCCGTTCCACATCTGGCGCGGGATGGTGCGCTGGTCGACGCCGCCGATGAACAGGACGACGATGACCTCATCGAAGGACGTGGCGAAAGCGAAGATGGCGCCGGTCACTACGCCCGGCATGATCAAGGGCAGCGTGATCTTGCGGAACACGGTCCAGGGCTTGGCGCCGAGGCTCGCCGCCGCGCGGGTCAAGGTCCAGTTGAAGGACGAGAGCGTCGCCGTCACGGTGATGACGACGAAGGGCACGCCCAACGCCGTATGGGCGAGGATGAGACCCCAATAATTGTTGACGAGCCCGAGCGGCGCGAAGACCAGATAGAGGCCGACCGCCACCACGACGACCGGCACGATCATCGGCGATACCAGGAGCGACATCACGAGGTTGCGGGCGGGGAATTGCGGCTGCGACAGGCCGAGCGCCGCCGAGGTGCCGAGCACGGTCGCGAGGATTGCGCTCACTACGCCGATCGACAGGCTGTTGAAGAAAGCGCGCTGCCAGTCCACCGAGGAGAAGACGAATTCGTACCAGCGCAGCGAAAAGCCCGACATCGGATAGGAGAAGTAGGCGCCCGCGTTAAAGGAGAGCGGGATGGTGACGAGGATCGGCGAGATCAGGAAGATCAGGACGATGGCACTATAGATCCGCACGGCGCGGGAGGCGATGCGCTCGACGAGAACGGTTGGTTGGTTCTGCGCCATGAGCTTCTCTCTATCTGCGCATGATCTTGTCGGAAAACCGGTGTCCACTTTTCCGGATCATGCGCTATCCCATCTTCAGGCGGTCGACGCCCATGAGCTGGCTGAAGGCGACATAGATCGCGATCGTGATGATCACCAGATAGGCCGAAAGCGCGCCGGCCAGGCCCCAATTGAGCTGCTTCTCCATCTGTATGGCGATGAGCTGGCTGATCATTTCATCACCGCCGCCGCCGAGCAGTGCCGGCGTGATGTAGTAGCCGAGCGCCAGCACGAAAACGAGGAACACGCCGGCGCCGATGCCGGGCAAGGTCTGGGGCACATAGACGCGCCGGAAGGCCTCGACCGGATGCGCGCCGAGCGACAGGGCAGCGCGGTAGTAGACCGGCGAGATGCCTTTCATGACCGCATAATTCGCGAGGATCATGAACGGCAGGAGGATATGGGTGAGGCCGATAAGCACGCCCAGGCGGTTGAAGACGAGCGGCACGGGTTCGGCTGTGAGCCCTATCGACATCAGAAGCGAATTGACGACGCCATTGGGCTGCAGCAACACATACCAGGCCGTGGTGCGCACCAGGAGCGACGTCCAGAACGGCACGATGACGAAGATCATCATCAGATTGGCCTGAGGCGCCGGCAGATTGGCGAGAAGATAGGCGACCGGATAGCCGAGCACGAGGCAAAGGGCCGTCACCACCGTCGAGATCCATAAAGTGCGCAGCAAGGCCGCTATATAGACGCGCTGGTCGGGCGCCACGGGCACGATCTCGCCATTCGCATCGGTCTTGCGATCAATCGCCGCCAGGAGATAGTCGGGCGTGGTCGACCACGCCGCGCGCTGCATCAGCCGCCAGGTCTCGGTCTCGCCCCAGCGCTTGTCGATCTGGACGATGGTCGAGCGCCAGTCGCCTTGCGGAGCCGCCGGCAGGTTGCGCGCCGTCTTGAGCAAGAGGCTGCGGAAGCCCGGCTCATAATAATTGAGACGCCGGCCGACCTGGGCGAGCCCGCCGCCGCCCTGGGCGTTGGCGATATCCTTGGCGAAGGCATCGAAGACCGGGAGGCCAGGCAGGTCGCGGCCGTCCCACTCACCGAGCGCGATGACGAGCGACGGCATGGCGGCGCGCAATTCCGGATTGTCGACGCTGCGCCACAGAAGCGAGACGATGGGCAGGATGAAAGTGAGCGTCAGGAAAACCAGAAGCGGCACGGCGAGCAGGAAAGCGCGCCGCGCCTCGGCCCTCTGGGCTCTTTTGTAACCGAAGGTCTCATTGGCCGGGCGCGTCGCCGCACCCGGCCCAAGATCGACGGAGGCCGTCATCGACACGGTCTCGACAACCCGCTACTGCCCGAGCCAGGTCTGGAAGCGGTTGTTGAGCGTATCGAAATTGTCGGCCCAGAAGGTTGCATCGATCTGCAGCGCATTCATGAAGTTGTCCGGCGCCGTCGGCAGGTTCGGCACCATCGCCGGATCAATCTTCTGGATAGAGGAAGGCCGCGGCGGCGCATAGGCGATATATTTCGAGAGATCGCCGATCACCTCGGGACCCGCCGCGAAAGTGATGAAGTCGGCGGCCTTCTCGGTCTTGCCGGTGCCCGCCGGGATGCCCCACCATTCGAAGTCGTAGACCTGCCCGTCCCAGACGATCTTGAACGGCTTGCCCTCGTTCTTGGCGGCATCGAAGATGCGGCCATTATAGGCCTGGGTCATCACGACGGCGCCGTCGGCGAGCAATTGCGGCGCCTGGGAACCCGCTTCCCACCACACGATCGAGCCCTTGATGGCATCGAGCTTCTTGAAGGCGCGGTCGGCGCCTTCCGGGGTGGCGAGCACCTTGTAGACTTCCGCCACCGGCACGCCGTCGGCGATCAGCGCCCATTCGAGCGTGGCCTTGGGGCTCTTGCGCAAGCCGCGCTTGCCGGGGAACTTCGCCACGTCGAAGAAATCGCCGATGGTCGCCGGACCTTGCGCGAGCTTCGAGGTGTCATAGGCGAAGACCGTCGACCAGACCATCGAGGCGACCGCGCAAGGCAGCGTGGCGCCGGGGACGAAATCGGCCGTGTCGCCGAAGACCTTGGGATCGAGCTTCTGCAAGAGGCCTTCGTCGCAGCCGACAATGGCGTCATTGGTCTCGAGATCGAGCACGTCCCAGGTGGTGTTCTTCGCCTCGACCATGGCACGCAGCTT
>Ga0187894_10000721_pt1 | contig 44604 bp, 44 predicted proteins | sample GBC1701081metaG_FD_136650 | JGI IMG/M metagenome (GOLD analysis project Ga0187894, IMG submission 136650) | White microbial mat communities from a lava cave in the Kipuka Kanohina Cave System on the Island of Hawaii, USA - GBC170108-1 metaG ... | reverse complement strand
TGATGATCACGATCTCGCACGTGAACAGGCTGACGCGCGCGATCTGGTCCGCGACCATTCGCGCCTGCGCCAGCGCCAACTGGCTGCCTCGCGTGCCGAGCCGCAGCGTTCTCACGATCGCACCACCATCGAGGGAGGTCCGTTCGCGCCGCCGTTCTCGTCCGATTCATCGGAGTCGACGGCGTCCGGGCCGAGCGCGAACAGCCGGTTCAACGCATCCGAATAGGCGAGCAGCGTGTCGCGATCGGCGAGCGCCTTCAATTGTTCCGTCGGCGTGAGCAGCAGCTTCTCGATGATCAGCCGCGTCACTTCGTCCACGCGGTTCCGCGCGTCCGGCGACAGGGCGTTCAGCTTTGGCTGCAGGCGCACGAGCTCGGCCTGCCGGATCGCCTCGAAGCGGCGGCGCAGGGCGACGACGGTGGGGATTGCCGAGCGTGAACGGCTCCACGCGGCGAAGGTTTCGACTTCTTCGGTGACGATGGCCTCGGCGCGTGTGACCTCGGCGCCGCGCCTGGTCAGGTTCTCGCTGACGATCGACTGCAGGTCGTCGATGTTGTAGAGGAAGACCTGCTCGATCTCGCTCGCCTCGGCCTCGACGTCGCGCGGGACGGCGATGTCGATGATGAAGAGCGGACGCGTGGGCCGCTGGCGCATCGCGGCCGCGACGCGGTCGCGCGTCACGATTGGCCGCGTCGCGCCCGTGGCGGAGACGATGATGTCGGCCGCGACGAACGCCGACGCCGTCTCGGTCCAGGGGACGATCTCGCCGCCGACCTCGGCGGCCAGCGCTTCGGCGTGCGCGAGCGTGCGGCTGCTGACGAGAATGCGTCCCGGCTGTTGCGCGTGCAGGTGGCGGACGGTCAGCGCGGCCATGTCGCCCGCGCCGAGCACGAGGACGGTGACGCCTTTCAGATCGCCGCAGATCTTGCGCGCAAGATTGAGCGCCGCGTAGCTGACGGACACCGCGCCGTCCGCGAGGCCCGTCTCCGTGCGCACGCGCTTGCCGACCGAGAAGGACTGGTGGAACAGGCGGTTCAGGGTCGCGCCGGTGCAGTGCTGTTCGGTGGCGATGCCGTAGGCCTGCTTCACCTGTCCGAGGATCTGCGGCTCGCCGACGACGAGGGAGTCGAGGCCGGCGGCGACGCGGAACAGGTGCTTCGCGGCGTCGGCATTCGCGCGCGCGTAGAGGTGCGGCGTCACGTCACCGGAGGCGAGGCCGTGGTACTGGCAGAGGAAACCCGTCAGCGATTCGCGGCCCGCGGTGAGGTCGCGGCACGTGACATACATCTCGGTGCGGTTGCAGGTCGACAGCAGCGCGATCTCGCTCACGTCGGCCTGCTGCGCGAGCAGGCCGAGCGCGGCCGGCAGGATGTCCATCGAGAAGGCGAGCTTCTCCCGCAACTCGATGGGCGCCGTGTGGTGGCTTACGCCAAGAAGCAGCAATTGCATCAGTCGAACGAGTGGCTCGTCGTGACCAGGTACGCCACGATCAGCAGGTTCACCAACACGCTCGCGAAGCCGATCGTCGAGAGCCAGGCCGCCCGCCAGCCGCCCCATCCGAGGATGCGGCGGGCGTAGATCTGAAACGCGTAGATGATCAAGGACACCAGGGCGACGCTGATCTTCGGGTCCGTGAGTGACATCGCCTGGACGCGCGGATCGTTGGGCGCGTACACACGCGCCTGGCCGATCCAGACGACGCCGGCAATCACGGCAATCGTCAAGAAGATGAGACCCACGGTGATGGCCCGAAGGTTCATGACGTCCAGCGCGCGCAGCGGCGGCAGCCGCGCGAAGAAGACGCCGGGCTGCTTCCGCTTCAGTTCGCGGAACAGCAGGATATACGTGATCGAGACGACGGCTGCCAGCGCAAACGCCGCGTAGGCGCACATCGCCGTCACCGCATGGACCGCGAACAGCGGGCTGTCCAGCAGCGCCGGCCGCTCGACGGGCGCATGGCTCGTCATCGGAATCAGGAAGAGCAGCGCCAGCAGCGGCGCAATGAACGCGCCCATCGCGCGCTCGTTCGTCGTCATTTCCAGGTACAGGTAGGTCAGCGCGAGCAGCCAGACGAAGGCGGAGACGGCTTCGTCCCGGCTGACGATCGGCAGATGGCCCACATGTACCGAATACACGCCGAGCACGAACGTGTGCGCGAGGACCGCGGCCGCGAGCGCCGCGGTCGCGGCAAGACCGACGTTCTGCCGACGCTGGGCGAAGTGCAGGCCGTACAGCGTCGCCGCGGCAGCGTAGAGGATGAAGGTCAGAATGGCCATGAACTGGAACAGGGTCTCGGGTGACCCGCCTGCCGATGTCGCCGGAACGGATGCCGTGTCTCGTGTCGCCGCCGATAACCGCGCGCGTCCCGCCGCTATTCGGTCGGTCCGTAGTAGCCCTGCTTCGTGCGCGCGATCGTGTTCGGCCGGCCGGTGCGCACGACGACGCGGCGCCACTGGCCGTCACGCCGCGGGTTGCGGGACGCGTACGCCAGCGTGTACTGGCTGGTCAACTCGTCGCCAATCAGGTTGTACAGCGCGGGCAGCTCCGCGATGGACGTCGGGAAGAACGCGCGTCCACCGGTTTCCTGCGCGAACTGGCGGAGGACGAAGTCCGCTTCGTTGAAGCCGCGCGTGGCCGGGGCGTTTTTTTCGCGGATGCCGATCGTGTAGATCGCGACGTCCGAGCGCTTGGCCAGTTCGAGGACTTCTTCGAAGGGGACGAGGCTCGACGTGTCCTCGCCGTCGGAGAGGACGACGATGGCCTGACGGCGGATCTCGTCCTGGGCGGCGGTCTTGACCTTCTTCAGTTCCTTGAGCGCGATGTAGACGGCGTTGAAGAGCGACGTCGATCCGTTCGCGGCCGTCTGGCGGATGGCGCGCGAGAGCGCCTCGCTGTCGGCCGTGAACTGCTGCAGGATGGTGACGCGGTTGTCGAAGTCGATCAACTGGCCCAGATCCTCGGGCCGCATGCGCTTCGCGAAGCCGATGGCGGCTTCCTGCGCGGTGCCGAGCTTGTCGTCCATGCTCGCGCTCGTATCGATCAGCAGCGACAGCGCGATGGGCGACTGCACGCGGGAGAAAAAGGTGATCTCCTGCCGGACGCCGTCCTCGAAGACCTGAAAGTCGCCGCGATCGAGGTCCGTGATGAACGACTGTTCCGGGTTCGTGACCGTGACGTTGAGGGACACGAGCTCGACGCCGGATCGGATGGTCGGCCGCGTCGGCTGCTGGGGCGGCTGTTCCTGCCCGGGCGGTGCTGGTGCCGGCGGCGTCTGCGCGTCAGGCGATCGCGCGGACGGCGTCGCTTGCGCGGGCGGTGTTGCGCTGGGCGGCATGCCCGAGGCCGGCGGACCCGAAGCCGGCGGACTGGGCGGCGGTGCGGGCGCGCTCTTCGTCTGCGCCAGCACCTGCCAGTGCGCGAGGCACACGGCAAGGCACAGCATCAACACGCGCGACCAGCGGAAAAGGCAGGCGTGCGGCACGGCGGATCACCTGGACGGGTTCGACCGCCGCTCCGGCACGACAACGCCGCGGGCAGTCAGGTTGGCGGCCTTGGCTTCGACAGTGACCTTGCGCGGCGGAATCATCGTCTCCGGCCGCCCGTACGTCACTTTGTATTGGTGCAACAGCTCGTTCGCCAGCTTCGTCAACGCCGGTTCGAGGCTCATCTCGGAGAGCAGGATCTCGCGGCTGCCACCGGTCTCGTTCGTCCCGCGGTCGAACACGATGTTGCGGTTGCGCGTTTCCTCGCGCCGCTGATCCGGGTCCGGCCCGTCGGTCAACACGAGCGCGTAGTACATCGCGCCGCTGTCGCGCAGCGCTTCGAGGACGCGCTCGTAGTGATCGTTGCTGAACTCGACGCCCTCGGTCGTGACCGAGACGATGACCGGATGCGTGGACTCGCGCTTGCGGATCCCCTTCGTCGTGTCGAGGAGCGCATCCAGCAGATACATGCCGGATCCGGGCTGCGAGAACAGCCGTTCGACGCCGTTCTTGATCAGCTTGTGGGGATCGGTCGTGACGTCGACGACCAGGGTCGGACGATCGCCGAGCGTGACGATGGAGATTTCGTGGTCGCCGGTGGCGACCTTGGTGACGAACTGCTTGAGCGCGTCGCGCAGTTGGGACACGATGCGGGACGCGGCGGCGCTGTTATCGATGAGCAGCGTGATCTGCAGCGGCTCGGTGGCCGGCGCGACCGTCAGGACCTCGCGAACGGCGCCGTCCTCGCGGACGGAGAGGTCTTCGGGTTTGACGTCCGGCACGGGCTTGCCGTCCTTGTCGAGGACGTTGACGTACATGGCGCGCTGGCGGCCCTGCGCTCCGGCTGGAGACGGGGCGAGCGCCAGCGACGCAAGGGCCGTCCCGGCAACGGCGACCAGCGACGCGACACGCAGCGGACGGAGTCTAGAAAGCACGTGAACCTCAGATCGTGATCGAATCGGGTCCGATCGAATCGGGTCCGATGGCGTTGGCAGACCCGTGGACGCGGGCAGGACCGCCGGAAATTCGAGTATAGGAGCCGCTTCCAGGCGCGTCAAGGCGGGGCTGGCCCGAGAAAATCCTTGAGCGTCAGAGACTTGCACTGGGGACCACCCCCGCCGCCGCCGACGAGGGGAATGCGCCGTTCGGGTATCTGCCGGCCCCTGCTTGCCGGTACTGTCGGACGGTGTCCGCGGGCGGATGGCCGGTGCGGTCTCGAACGCCGCCCGTCCCGAGCGGCTCCGGGCGCGGCCCGGGTGGCCGCGGCGCGCGTCGGCGGCCCGTCCCAGGAACGGTCGTAGAGCCTGAACGGCAGTACAATGGCGTCAGTTCATTTTTCGGGCCGGGTCCCGGGATTGCGCGGACCTGGGCCGCATTTCCTCCTGTAGGAGCCGACCATGGCAAAGCGAACCTTGGGCGGGCACGTATATGACGTGGCGTGCGTCGCCGCGCTGGGCGGGCTGATGTGGGCGGCGGCGTTGTCCATCGCCGCGGTCGCCGGTCCGGCGCCGGCTGTCGGCAGTCACGAGTGGAAACCGCCCGTCCTGACGGCCGTGGCCGGGGATTGCTCGGCGACAGGCGCCGTGACCGCGAGCGCGGCGTCCGTCGCGCCGCCGGAGAAGGATCCGGCGACAGGCTTGTCGGGGTCGCTGCTCGCCGCCGGGACGGCCGGCTGCGCGGACCCGCAGACGCCGTCCGCGCCCGCACACACGGCGCCGGAGGCGCCGGCGACGCCGCACGAGTAGCGGCATCTCGTCCGACAGCGGCGCCCCTCGAGAACAGTGTTCCTCGTCGAGAACCGGTGCTCCCGGGTCGCGTGTTCATCCGCGCCAGAGGCGGTCCATCATGCCCCTGCTTCGTCCCGAAGAATTACGCACGATTGGCGCGCTCAGCTCCGTGGGCCTGTCGTTCGTCCTGGCCCTGGTCCTCGGCACGGCGCTCGGCGTGTGGATCGACAACCGGTTCGGTACCTCGCCCTGGGGCTTCCTGATCTGCTTTGTCCTCGGACTCGTCGCGGGCGTGCTGAACGTCTATCGCACCACGTCGCGCGCGATGAAGCGACCGTGACGAACGGTCACACCGATGCCGATCGGGAAGGTGCGCAGATGGGGCGGGAGGCAGTCGATGAGGGCGCGGAGACGGAGATGAGAGACCTGTGAAGTGGGCCGAGCCCGATCCGCTGCTGCGCCGGCTTCAGGTCGGCGCGCTCCTGTGGTGCGCGGGCTGCACGGCGCTGGCCGTGATGCTCGCGGGGCCGGGAATGGCCGTGGCCGTGCTCGGCGGCGGTGGCCTGGCCGCTGTCAGCCTGCTGGCGATCCGCGCCAGCGTCGACGCGCTGGTGTCGCTCTCGACGGGATCCGCGGCCGCGCGTCCTGCCCGCGGCGACGAGGCCCACGACGAGGCGTCAGGCGAGGCCTCCGCGAAAAATCCCAGCAAATACGCGGTCTTTACCGTGCTGAAGCTCACCGCCCGGTACGCTTTACTCGGTTTGATGGCGTACGCTATGATTGCGCGTTTGCGCCTGCACCCCGTGGGGCTGCTGATCGGCGCATCATCGATGGTGGCGTCCGCCTCGCTCGAAGCGGCCCGCATGCTGACGCGCCCAAGGATCTCCTGAGCTCCGGCCGTCGGAGTACGCAGCAGACACGCGCGCCGCGCCGTTCTTACCGATGGAACAGCACAAGTTCTGGATTGTCGAGGTCGTCAACGCCTGGCTGGGGCCCTTCGTGCGCTCCGTCCTCGAATCGCGTGGCTTCCACGTCGCGCCGGGCGCCGACGTCATTCCCGATTACCTGGTGATGTGCGCGTTGATCGTCCTCTTCGTGACGGTCCTCTGCCTCATCGTCCGCTCGCGCCTCAGCGTCGAGAACCCCGGCAAGCTCCAGATCGTCTTCGAGGATCTCGTCGGCGCGGTGGTCGGCCTGCTGCGCGAGAACATCGGTCCCAAGGGGCCCAAGTATCTGCCGCTCATCGGCACCATCGGCCTGTTCATCTTCGTGGCGAACATGATGGGGAAGATCCCCGGCCTGATGTCGCCGACCGCGAACATCAACGTCACGGTCGGCTGCGCGCTGACGGTGTGGATCTACTACCACTTCCAGGGGCTCAAGGAACAGGGCCTCATCGCCTATTTCAAGCACTTCTTCGTGCCGCCCGGCTCGCCCTGGTGGCTGTTCCCGATCATGGGGCCGATTGAGATCATCAGCCACCTCTCGCGCGTGATGTCGCTCTCGCTCCGTCTGTTTGGCAACATCTTCGGTGAAGAGCTCGTGGTGATCATCCTGGCCAGCATCGTGCCGTTCATCGCGCCGCTGCCCATGATGGTGCTGGGTGTCGTGACGGGATCGCTCCAGGCGTTCATCTTCGTCCTGCTGACGACGATCTACCTGGCGGCGGCCGTCCACACGGAGCACGACCACGAGGAGCACGTGAACGAGGCCCACGCGCACGCGGCGGCCTGAAGGTGACGGAACGGACGCAAGACCTGTAGACGCGAGAGTTGATCGCACGGACAACAACAAGCGCTGATCGCTGACGGCCGTCGAGCCGGCGGCCGAAAGCAGAAAACTGAAACAACGGAGGCTGTGGTCGTGAGGAAAAGTGTCGTAACGTTGGTCATGGTATTGGCGGCTGGCATGCTGGCGCCGCTGTCTGCGCAGGAACAAGGCGCGTCTGCCGGCTCGGTGGTCGCCCAGTGGTCGATCATCACCGCCGGTTTCGCCCTGGCCATCGCCGCGGCGTTCGGCGCGCTCGGCCAGGGGAAGGCCGTCAGCTCCGCGGTCGAAGGCATCGCCCGGAACCCCGGCGCGGCCGGCGACATCCGCGGCGCCCTGATTCTCGGCCTCGTCCTGATCGAGTCGCTGGTCATCTACGCGCTGCTGGTCTCGTTGATTCTGTTCTTCGCGAATCCGTTCAAGATCTAGCGTCGCCCGTCGGTTTCGCGACCCACGGTCTTACGTCTGTCTGCCCCGGCCACCCGGCGGATCCGGCTCGCAATGCCGCATCCAACGGAGCCGGGGTTTCTGTTCTTACCGGCCCTCTCGTCGACCGGCCTCTTCGCCAACGTCGTGACCGTCGTGAACGATTCGGATCCTTCGCCCGACCCCCAACCGTCCGCGCCGACGCGGACGTGGACGACCACGGACGCCCTCCTGCTCCTCACCGTCACGCTCTGGGGCGTCAACTACAGCATCATCAAGGTCGTCATCCGCAGCATCCCCCCGAACGCCTTCAACTCCGCCCGGCTCGTCATCTCCTCCGTCACGTTCCTGCTCGCCATCGCCATCAGCTACTGGCTGCGCCACCGCGCCCGCTCGCTGCGCTCCGCCATCGTCGATCTGACCCCAGGTGGACAAGGCAGCCTGTCCATCCTGCGCGCGGCGTCTGCGTGGACGCGGCGCGACGTCATCCTGCTCGTCATCCTCGGCCTCGTCGGGCACATGTGCTACCAGATGTGCTTCATGGGCGGCATGGCTCGCACGAGCGTGTCGAACGCCGCGCTGATCATCGGCTGCACACCCATCGCGGTCGCCCTCGCGAGCGCGGCGCTCGGCCAGGACAAGCTCGGACCGATGCACTGGATCGGCGCGGCGCTGTCGCTGTCCGGCATCTATTTCGTCGTCGGGTGGGGCGCGAGGACCGGCGGCGCCAGCCTGACCGGCGATCTGCTCACCGGCGGCGCCGTCATCTGCTGGGCGGCCTACACGCTGCTCGGCAAGGAACTGCTGAAGCGCCATTCGCCGCTCATCGTCACCGGGTACTCGTTCACGATCGGGACGCTGGGCTATCTGCCGTACGGATGGCGCGACGTCGCGGCGACGGACTGGACCGCGATCGGCCGGTTCGAGATCGCCGGCATCCTGTATTCCGCCCTCCTCACGCTGAATCTCGCGTACCTGCTCTGGTACGCCGGCGTCCAGCGCCTCGGCAGCGCGCGGACGGCCGTCTATTCCAATCTCGTCCCCATCGTTGCGCTCTTCGTCGCGACGGTCGGCCTCGGCGAACCGCTGACGCCGATCAAGATCGCGGGCGCGGCGGCCGTCATCACTGGCCTGGCGCTGACGCGCGTCCAGTTCCCGCTCCGCACGAATCTGCGCCCCGAGTGCTAGCCGGCGTCCGCGGACGCGCGAGTTCCCGCGAGCGGCCGAACACTTGTGACGCGCGCCACTCCGCCGCGCGCCGGGGGCCCACAATCCTTCCTTCCACACGTCGAGATGCGCACGCGCGCGCCACGCCGGTCACGCGGGAGGGAACTCATGTTCAGCGTCGAGTTGGACATTTATTCGGGTCGGCGGAATCCATCATGGGTGCTGGATGCGGTCGAGGGATCTGAACTTATCGAACGCCTGCGCGCCGAGCCGGCGCTGATCGCCGCGGTCGATGATCCGTCCCTCGGCCTCGGCTATCGCGGGTACATCGTGTCGGCACTGGCCGACGGCGGACGCTGGCAGCGCGCCGGCCTGCCGCCGCGCTTTCGCCTGATCGCCAAGGGCGGCGTCGACGTCGAAGCCTCCGCGTCCTGGCTGCTGGGGACGCGCGAAATGGAGCTCGGCGAGTCCACCGAACGCGCCGCGCAGGACGCCATCGCGCGATCCGCGTCCGCCGGCGCCGCGAGCGAAGGCGATCCGCCGATCGCGCGTCCGTCCGCGCCGCCCGGATCCTGTCCGCGGACGTATTTCGCGAGCGACACGGACTTCAGCTTCTGGAACGACTCGACGCAGTCGTTCAACAATTGCTACAACTTCGCGGCGAACAACCGCAACAACACCTTCGCGCAGCCCGGACGGCTCAACGGCTTCACGATTTCGTCTCTGTCGTGCGGCAACGTCACGACCGGCGTCAATCTCGATGGGTGGAGGACCACCTGCGCGACGACGCCGTGGAATAATCTCGTGGTCGCGCTGGTGATCGCGCCGGGCATCGACTTCCACTTCTACCGGCGTTGCGCCAGCGGTCACTGGTGTCACAAGCCGGGGCCTTCGCCCGCGACGAACCGTGACAACGGCGGGAACTGGATCACGAATCCGCAGACCGCGAATCGCGGTCCGTATACGGACTTCTGCGGCTATTTCATGGGACGGGTGGGACTCGAAAGCGACCTGGCGATGCCGGTCGCCTGACGATCGCGTCCGCGTGCGCACGCGCATCCGTTCCACCTCCGCGTTCCGCGCTGCGGACCGCGCGTGCGTGTTCACGAACACTATCCGGATATTACCGAACATTGGGCGCGCGGCTGGCCGCGCCGCGCGTTCCCGGGACGACAATCCTCCTTCGTTTCACCAGACACAAAAAATTCCCAACCGCCGGTCACACTGGAGGGAAGGTCCATGTTCAGAATTGAGTTGGATATCTATTCCGGGCGCCCCAATCCGTCGTGGGTGCTGGATGAGGCTGAGGGATCTGAGCTTGTCGAACGGCTGCGCGCCGAGCCGCGGATGATGGGCGCGGTCAACGACGTCACGCTGGGCCTCGGTTATCGCGGGTACATCGTGACCGCGTTGTCCGAGGGCGGATCGTGGCAGCGCGCCGGACTGCCGTCGCAGTTCCGCGTGATCGGCAAGGGCGGCATCGACGCCGACGCGTCGGCGTCCTGGCTGCTGGGGACGCGTGAAGTCGAGATTGGCGAGCCTACCGAGCGGATCGCGCAGGGCGCCATCGAGGGTCACGCGAAGGAGCCGCCGCCGGAGGTGCAGCCGATGGCCGCGCCGACGTGCCCGATCATGCAATTGACCAGCGATACGGATTTCAGCTTCTGGAATAACGGGTCCGTCCAGCCGTTCAACAACTGCTACAACTTCGCGGCGAACTATCGCACCGACACCTTCGCGCAGCCCGGACGCCGTGGCGGCTATACGCTGCCGCCGGCATCGCAGTTGACCTGCAGCAACACGATGACGGGCGTGACGCGGGATAACTGGTCGACGACGTGCGGACTCGGGCCGCTGCGGAACCTGGTGATCTGCCTCGTGGTCGCGCCGGGCGCCGATTTCCACTTCTATCGTCTCTGCGCCAACGGCCACTGGTGCCACAAGCCGGGCTCCACGCCGGCGCGCAATACCGACAACAGCGGGAACTGGATCACCGATCCGCAGTTCGCGAACCGCGGACCGTATACGAGCCTCTGCGGCTATCGCATGGGGCTGGTCGGGACGGGGACGGGCAATGGCTTTGTCGTGGCGTAACGGCCGCGTGTATCGTACCGTTCACCTATGAGCGTCCACGGGAGATGGCATCGAGCGAGGCGCGGCGGCGTGCTGCTGGCGCTGGCGGTGTGGATGGCGGGATGTGTGGTGATGATGGCTGACGCGGTTCAAGTCGAAGTCGACGTGTACTCGGGTCGTCCCAATCCGCGGTGGACGCTGTCGGGTGACGCGTCCGCCGAGGTGATGCGCAGGCTGCGCGCGCTCGCGCGCGAGGACGGACGCGCCGCGCAGCCGGACGGACTCGGGTATCGCGGGATGCTGGTCCACGTCAACCCCGCGCCGCCCGACCTGTGCGCGACCATACGCGTCGCCGCCGGCTTCGCCTGCTGCGAACCCTCATCGACCGCCCGCGACAGCGGCGACGCGAGCCGCTCGTCCGCGTCCGTTTGCCGCCGCGACGTCAATCGCGACGTCGAGCGCTGGCTGATCGCGTCCGGCGACCGCGAACTGGACGCCGCGCTGCGCGAGACCCTCAAGCGCGCCCTCGAGCCGTAATCTCCGTCGGACGGGAAACTGTCAGCCTTTACGAGAGAGCGAGGAGCACCATGACCAATCGTCGAACCTTTCTCGCGCTGGCCGGCGCGGCCGCGTCGTGGATGGCGCTGCCGCTGGACACCGGCGCCAGCACCCGTCCCGCCGGCACCGCCGCCGCGGTCAACGTCGAGCAATGGCTGCTCGGCAAAGGCCGCTCCGCCCTGAGCGCCGCCGACCTCGAGTTCGTCCGCGGCCAGATGCGGATACGTCCACCGCAGCGGTAGAAACAGCCGCACGTGGCAGGAAATGAAAAAGGAGCAAGCACCGGTACATCGTCCGGTCTTGCTCCTTTTCTTTGCGAGTGTGCCTGAGACTGATACGCGACGATCCTGATGTCACTCAGGAGCGGAGCGGGCCATGAGGAAAGTCTCGGCGTCTGCTCCTTCTATGCGTTCGCCGGCATACATCCCAGCGCTACGCGACGATCGCCAGCAGTTCGATCTCGAATACGATCCACTCATTCGGGCGAATTGATTGTGAACCCGTCGAACCGTACGCAAGCGACGGAGGAATGATCAGACGTCGAATGCCTCCGACCCTCATGCCCGGCAGGCCACGAACCCAACCTTCAATCAGACTCGTGGTCGTCAAGGGGCGCTGCAGCGGTTGACCCAAGGTGCGCGTGCTTTCAAGCTGCTGCCCCTTGAAATCGGTACCGTTCGGGTCGAACCGCCAGAGCGTGTAGTGGACGACAATCGTCTGTCCCGCCGAGAGTTCCGCGCCCTCGCCTGCCCGCAGGTCGACAGTTTGCAACTCGGCCGGTCCGGTCGGCGGTGGTATGGGGGACGGGTCAATCGGATTGTCAGCCTCGCCGCATCCCGCGGCCGCGACCGCGATCAGCAGTGCAGCCAACAGTCCAGACAAACGTTGAACGTACTTCATCCATGACTCCCGGAAAATAGAGAAACGCTGGCCCAAGCATCCTATCAGATGCATACTGTTCCCCACCATGTCGACGTGCTCCCCGCGATCGTGGCTGGCGTACACGATGCTCATCGGCGCGGTGGTCTGGTTGACAGCGGCGCCCAGCCGCGCTGAGGTACTCGTGGAACGTGTGTCGTGCTTGAATCTTCCGAATTGCGTGAAGCTGTCGAACGGCCGCATCGAAGTCGTCGTCACCACGGACGTGGGGCCGCGCATCATTCGTTACGCTCTCGTCGGCGGTGAGAACATCCTGAGTGAGATTGGCGGATCGCGCGAGCCGCGCGATCGCGACCGCTGGCAACTGTGGGGCGGCCACCGTCTCTGGATCGCCCCCGAAGGCAAACCGCGCAGCTACGGACCGGACAACGATCCGATTACGCATGCCGTCCAGGCCGATCGCTCCGTGCGCTTCGATCAACCCGTCGAGAAGGGTACCGGCATCCAGAAATCCATCATCGTTTCGCTCGATGCCGACGGCAGCGGCGTCTCGATCCGCCACATCCTGACCAACAAGAATCGCACGCCATTCGAGCTCGCGCCGTGGGGCGTGACGATCATGGCAGGCGGCGGCACCGCGATCGTCCCGCAGGAGCCCTATCGATCGCACGATGACGAAGTGCTGCCGGCACGCCCGCTGGCACTGTGGTACTACACGGATCTCTCGGACGCCCGCTTCAAGATCGGTCCGAAGTTCGTGCGCCTGTCCACCGACGCGGCCCGCAAGGAGCCGCAGAAGATTGGCATGGGCAACAAGCAGGGCTGGGCCGCGTACGCACGCAAGGGACAGGTCTTCATCAAGCGCTACGGATACCAGGACGACAGAATCTATCCGGACTTCGGCAGCAACACCGAGGTCTATACGTCGAGTGACTTCCTCGAAATCGAGACGCTCGGTCCGATGATCACACTCGCCCCGGACGGCGCCGTCGAACACGTCGAACGCTGGTTCCTGTTCAATGACATCACCGTCGGTGATACGGAACAGACCATCGACGCCGCCCTGCAACCACTGCTCGCAAAGACGAAGTCGTAGCCACGTCTTCGTCAGAGACTTCGTTCACAAATCATCCGCACCATCGCGTCAGGCGACGGAAATATCCGTCGGCCTGACGCTCGACCCGTGTCAACGCTCCAACGCCGCGTCTGGTGGCTACAACGAGCCTGCGGACAGGTTGACTTACGGACAGGTGGGACTGTGTCTCGCGACGCTCGTGAAATAGGACGGTGTACCATTCCACAAGACATAGCCGTCATACGTCCAGCTCGCCGGGCTGACGCCGTCGCACGTCCCAGTGTCGCCGGCGCAGATCGCCGGCGCCCTGAAGTTGAGGGTGCTCACACACCAGTTGTGGCAAGCGAGCGCTGTCGACGTCGTGTTCGACCAATGGTAAGGATGGACAGCACATATAGGATCAGGCAGGACGTAGTGGCTCGTCGTGATGACGCCCCAACATTCGCAATTCGGTCCTTGCGCGTAGACGACGGGACCGAGGTCGGGTGTCCACGCAAAGGCGCACGCCAACAGGACGAATCTCGCCAGCTTCTGTACCATGCGGATCTCCTTTGAGCGTCGCCGCGAACGCTTCACGGCGACATGAAATTCAGACGTCGTGCGGCGGCCACGGTCGAAGACTGTTCGTTGATTCGAGGGTGAAGCACCGCACGGCGATGCGCACTCACGCCGACGCGGACGTTCGCCAGGGCGGGCGCGTCAGCTCGCGCAGGATCGCGGGTACGAATAGCATCGCGACAAAGATCAGTGTTGCGGCGATCTGGCCGTCGCGGCCGATCTCGAAGAGTCTCCATTTCACGGGGCGCAGGAGATAGAGCAGGACGACGTGGAAGGCGTAGGCCTGGAGCGAATGCCGTCCGAGGCACGCGAGAGCGCGCGGCGATCGCCAGGACGCCGCGTGACGCAGGAGTGCCGCGATGAGACAGGCCAGCGCGACGACGTCGATCAGGCGCAGCCAGCCGATCTGCGCACGGCTCGTCGCGTAGGGCAGCCACGCCGCGGCGCTCAGGTCCGCCATCCAGCCGTGACGCACGAAGAACAGCGACAGCGCGATGGCGGCGCTCAGGCCCACCACCGCCGGATGCGCGACTGCCGCCGGCACGCGCTGCTGCTGCCAGAGAAATCCCATTGCCGTGCCGCAGACAAAGAGCAGTTGCCACGCCAGCAGATCGAAGTAGCCGAGATCCGCGCCGGCAATCGCGTGCTCGACGCCGTGCATCCAGCCGCCTTGATTCACCTGCGCGAACAGCCACACGCCAACGCTGATGCCGAGGATCGGCGCCAGGCGTCCGGCGATGAAGCCGCGGATCAGCGCGGGCAGGCACAGCAGCATGACGATATAGATCGGCAGGATGCCAAGATAGGCCGGCAGGTAGAGCAGCAGCGGCGCGAGGACGAGCGCGCGACCGGGATCCTGACCGAAGAGCGGCGCTGGCGAGACCCAATATTCCGCATAGGACGTGACGGCTGCGCCCAGTGCGATGAGCGGCAGCACGATGGTCAGGTGATAGCCGTATACGCGCGCACTGCGCCGGAGCGCGGATCGCGTCAGGCGCTCGGGCGACGTCAGCGCGCGCCGCGTGTAGACGAGACCCGCCAGCAGACCCGACAACAGCACGAAGCCTTCGGCGGCGGACGCAAAGCCCAGCGCCTGCCACGTGAATGCCGTCAGCGGCCCTTCGAAGTGATCGATCGCCATGACGATGAGGAACAGGCCGCGGAGCGCGTCCAGATGAGAAGAGCGGGAAGAAGCAGCAGAAGCATGCGGACGTGCAGAACTCGACGGAACCATGACTCGGAGACCACTCACCTGACGGACAGACCTGGGCCTTCATTGGCACCGTGTGTTGCCGTCTGATCCACTGTCGGGCACCGCACCGGCGCCGCTCAAGGTCTCGCTCGCCATGTCAGCCGATTTTCAGCGAAAATTCAGAGTGCTTTGGGTCGTCGTTCGTACGACCCCGGCTCCCGCGCGGTCTCGCGATCAGACGAGCGCCCTGTGAGAGAGATCGCGATTGGACGGGAAAAAGGGACAGCGTCCCGGACGGCGGACGAGGATTGGCGTGCCGGTCAGGCATGACCTGTCCCGTGCGCATGACTGCGGCGACGGGCGTGTCGTGTGGAGGAAGCGGAGGGGGCTGAAGTGAGTGAGGCGATCGATGCCATCTTTCTGAGATGGATGACATCGATCGCCGCCGACGCGATCGCGCGAGGCGCGGTCGGGCCGCGCTACGATTGCTTCTTCGGACGCAGGTTCGACGCGAGCACTTTCTTCCGGAGCCGGATGGCCTTCGGCGTCACTTCCACCAGCTCATCGTCGTTGATGAACTCGATCGCCTGTTCGAGATTCAACCGGCGCGGCGGGATCAGGCGGATGGCTTCGTCCGCGGTCGACGCGCGCATGTTTGTCTGCTTCTTTTCCTTCGTGACATTGACATCGAGATCGTTCGCGCGCGCGTTCTCACCGATGATCATGCCTTCGTACACTTCGGTCGCGGCTTCGATGAAGATCTCGCCGCGGTCCTGCAGGTTCGCGATCGCGTACGCCGTGGCGGGACCGCTGCGGTCCGCGACGAGCGCGCCCGTGATGCGCGACGGGATCGGCCCGTGCCACGGTTCCCACCCCGCGAAGAGGTGGTTCATGATGCCTGTGCCCTTCGTGTCGGTCAGGAACTGGGACCGGAAGCCAATCAAGCCGCGTGACGGGACGCGGAACTCCAGGCGGACGCGTCCGCTGCCGTGATTCACCATCCGCGTCGGCGCGCCCTTGCGGATGCCCATCTGCGCGATGACGACCCCCTGGAACTCCTCGGGCACGTCGATCACGACTTCCTCGACCGGCTCCATCCGGCCCTCGGGCGTTTCCTTCGTCACGATCTCCGGACGCGACACCTGCAGCTCGAAGCTCTCGCGCCGCATCATCTCGACCAGGATCGCCAACTGCAGCTCGCCGCGGCCGATGACCTTCACCTGTTCGGGGGAATCGGTGTCTTCGACCTTGATCGACACGTTGCCGAGCAGCTCGCGCGCGAGGCGGTCGCGCAGGTTGCGCGAGGTGACGTACTGGCCGTCGCGGCCCGCGATCGGCGACGTATTGACGCCGAACACCATCGACACCGTCGGCTCGTCGATGGCGATGGGCTGAATCGGCGCCGGGTGTTCCGGGTCGGTGACGGTTTCGCCGATCGTGATGTCCTCGATGCCGGCGAGACAGACGATATCGCCCGCGGCGGCGGCGTCGATGTCGATACGCTTCAAGCCGTCGAACGCGAAGAGCTTCGTGACGCGCGTCTGCTGGAAGGTGCCATCGAGCTTGGCGACGGCGACCGGATCGTTCATGCGGACGCGGCCGTTGAAGATGCGGCCGATGGCGATGCGTCCGAGGTAATCGCTCGAATCGAGGTTCGCGATTAGCATCTGCAGCGCGCGGTCCGGCGCACCGGCCGGCGGCGGGATGTGCTCGATGATCCCGTCGAACAGCGGGCGAAGGTCCTGTCCGGCCACCGCCAGGTCCAGCGTCGCGTGTCCGGCGCGCGCGTTCGCGTAGAAGACCGGGAACTCGAGCTGATCTTCCGTCGCGTCGAGGTCGATGAACAGGTCGTAGACCTCGTTCAGCACCTCCTGGACGCGGGCGTCGGGGCGGTCGATCTTGTTGATGACGACGATGGGCGTGAGGCGGCGTTCGAGGGCCTTGCGCAGCACGAACCGGGTCTGGGGGAGCGGGCCCTCGGAGGCGTCGACCAGCAGGAGGACGCCGTCGACCATCGAGAGTGTGCGCTCGACCTCGCCGCCGAAGTCCGCGTGGCCTGGCGTGTCGCAGATGTTGATGGTGTAGTCGTGATACTTGACGCTCGTATTCTTCGCGAGAATGGTGATCCCGCGCTCGCGTTCGAGGTCGGTATTATCCATCGCGCGCTCGGCAACGCGCTCGTTGATGCGGAAGGTACCACTCTGATGCAGAAGGGCATCGACGAGCGTGGTCTTTCCATGATCGACGTGGGCAATGATGGCGACGTTGCGGAGTAACGGATTTGCGACGGTAGAACGGGTACGATCGGCCACAGACATCCGCCCAGTATACCGGCGTCCCCGGCCGGTTGGCCAGAACCGAGGCAGGTACACACCCGGGCCCGCCGTCTGGCGTTCGTTTGTAGCGCTGCCGGGGAAACCTGCTAGAATCTCGCATCCCCCAATCCGTTCCCGGGCCGCCAGACGTGGCGCGCGGGCCTGCAAGCCGTGTACGACGTCGGGTCGGTCACAGACAAGGAGATAGTATGGCCGCACGTACTTGGATCCTCTCAGGCGCGCTGGCGTTCGGCGTTGCCACCTCCGCTCTCGCGCAATCTGGACCCACCGCAGCACCGACGGCGGAGCACAAGGCTCTGCAGTACTTCGTCGGTGAATGGACGACTGACGGCGAGTTCAAGCAAACAGCGTTTGGAGCTGGCGGTAGGGGCGGGTCCACCGATTCCTGCACCTGGTTCGATGGAAACCTTCACGTGATCTGCCGCGGGGAAGGCAGATTGCCCGGGGGCACCAAGGCCCATCTGGGCATTCTCAGCTACGACCCCGCCCGGCGGGCGTACACCTACTATGGGATCGACGGCACGGGCCTCACCGATCTCGCGGTAGGCAAGCGCACCGAGAAGACCTGGGAGTTCACCACGTCCCCCGTCGACGTCAACGGCAAATCGTACGAATCGCGCTACACGATCGTCGAGACGTCGCCCACGTCGTACTCCTTCAAGTGGGAGACCGCCGAAAAGGGGACGCAGAAGTGGACAATCGTGAAGGACGGTAAAGCCACGAAGAAGTAACACCTAACGCGCGCGCCCCCGCGTACCAACGCGACGCGGACACGTCCGCGCTCGCGTCGCCGGCTCTCGCCGCTACTACACGCCACGCGTTCGCGCCACGGGGGAGCGCGAACGCGCGCGCGACCGCCTCGCTCGTCGCTCCATCACTCCATCACCCGAGATTCGCTCACACTGGCGCGCGCGCGGCTGACGGCCGTCCGCTCGTGCGGACGCGCCTACTGGGGAAAGCTGCGCGGCGCGACCTCGGGCGGGTCGTCGCTGTTCAACGCGTCCATGAACGCGATCAGCGCGTCGACGTCCGCGGGCGAGAGCCGCAGCGCCTTGACCTTCGGACTGAGGTGCGGGTTCGCCGTTCCGCCGCGGGTGTAGAGATCCATCACCTCGCGCAGCGTGGCGACGGACCCGTCGTGCATGTACGGCCCGCGACGGCGCAGGTCGCGCAGCGTCGGCGTCTTGAACGCGCCGAGATCCGCCGGCTTCTTCGTGACATCGAACCGTCCGCGATCGGCAAAGGTCTTCGTCCCTGCCTGCCAGCCGATGCCGACATTGTGGAACTGGCTATCGGTGAAGTTCTGTCCCAGGTGACATTGATTGCAGGCCGCCTTGCCGAAGAACAGCGCATGCCCCGCCTTGACCTGCGCGGACACCGCGGACTCGTCCCGCCGCTGACGCCAGCGATCCCACGCCGAGTTCCCGCTCAGACGCGTCCGCTCGTAGTCCGCGAGCGCTTTGGCGATGCGCTCGATCGTGACGGCGTCCGATCCCGCCGCCGCGCCAAAGGCCTCGCGGAAGTACGGCTCGTAGCCGCGGATCGTCCGCAGGCGCGCGAGCAACTGCGCGTGCGGCATGCCCATCTCGTTCGGCGTCGAGATCGGCAGCAGCGCCTGGGCTTCGAGCGACGCGGCGCGTCCGTCCCAGAAGAAGCGCGGATAGATCGTCCAGGCCTGGTTGATGAACGTCTGCGCCTTGCGCGTGCCCTTCAAGCCGTGGACGCCGGTCGAGACCGGCAGCGGTTCCGAGAAGGCATGATCCGGCCGATGGCAAGTCGCGCACGAGACGTTGCCATCGCTTGACAGCCGCGCGTCGAAGAACAACCAGCGTCCGAGACGGACGCGTGCTGGCTTGGGCGGATCGGGTAGATCGGCGTAAGCCGTATCGATTCCCAACGGTGGCGTCGGGAGCGGTTTGATCGGGTTGTCGCGTTCCCAGACCGGAATTTGCGCAGAAGAGGATGAGGGATTGGCGGTGCAGGCGACGGCAGACAGCCAACCGGCGATGCCGAGCGCCAGCAGCAGCCACGCGACAAGGATCCGACCGGTCACGGCGGTCCGGCCGGCAACGGCCGACACACCGTTCTCGCCCTGGTTGATGCACATGCGCCTGGAGCGGCGAGAGGCCCGAAGCGCCATACCCATCGAGCTTACGTCAGATCCGAGGCGTCCTGCCAGCCCGGCCGAAGGAGAAGGCACACAGTTTGCTCATTCTTATGCGCGAATCAGTTCCACCGGCGGCAGCAGATGTCGCGCGCTGCCCGTGGATGAGAAGGAACGGGCGTATTTTCGCCGGAAGTGTTCGCAGCGTTTTCAAGCGGCCGCCACGCCCTTGGCGCGCCGTCACTACGAGACGTGTTGGGAATGCAGACGGATCGGCCTTGTGACGAGCATGCAAACACGACACGCACGAGTCGTCGACAGACGATTCTGACTCCGGGAAGGCTGGGTAAAGACATGGGCACCGATGGGGTGAACCCCGAGGGAGTGAAGAGGGAACCGCAAGCGCCGCTGGTGCTGGTCGTCGAGGATTATCCCGACGCTCGTGAGATGTATGCGGAATACCTCCGGTTCTCTGGCTTCCGCGTCGCGGAAGCCCGCAACGGCGAAGAGGCGCTCGAGCAGGCCTTCACGCTGCTGCCCGACGTCGTCCTGATGGACCTCGCGCTCCCGCTGATGGACGGCTGGGAAGCCACTCGTCGCCTCAAGAGCGACCGCCGCACCGCCCACATCCTCGTCGTCGCGCTGACTGGCCACGCGCTGGCCGGCCACGCGGAAGGCGCACGGCGCGCGGGCTGCGACGCGTTCGTCACCAAGCCATGCCTGCCGGATGACCTGGTTGACGAAATTCGTCGGCTCCTGGCGTCGAAAAGTGCGCCCGCCGCCTCCGCGCCGCCCGTGACCGCGGTGGAATCGCGTCCGCCCGAGCCGGTCGCCATCCCGGTCACGGCGAAGTCAGCCCCGGTCACGGCCAAATCAGCACTGGCCTGACCTGACGCGTTCCCGCGCCGCCCTCCCGGCGCGTCAGCCACGCGTCCGCCGCGCCTCGCGCCGGCGGCACGCGTCATCTCTCGGCCTCGTGCCTGCCGTGATCGACGCGCACGACGCCACCGGCTGCCTCCCCGGCACAGGCCTGGCGCAAGGCCCTCCCGCCTGACCTCCTCGGACAGGGCGGGCACCATCAGGGTCTTGCGTCAGGCCTTCTTCGTTTCTGGCTCTCTCCCGGTCCTCCTTGCGCCTCCCCTCACCCCGCGTTTCCACGACACGCTGATCCGCCCGCGAATCGGGTAAAGTGAACGCGCTCATTTTCAGCGACAGGCGATCTTCCCGATCGTTCTTCCAGGTCAGTTCTCCAGGGACGCGTTTCTCTCTTCGAGGGAGCACAGCAGATGGAGCACATCCAGGTCAGTCGTGACGGCGCGCTGCTCGTGATCATTCTGGCGCGGGGCAAGGCGAACGCGCTCAACCAGGCGATGGTGGACGAGCTCCACCGTGCGATCGCGCACGCCGCCTCCGACGCGGCCATCCGCGGCGTCGTGCTGGGTAGCGCCAGTCACAAGGTCTTCTGCGCCGGGTTCGACGTCGAGGAAGTGTTCAACTACGACGAGCCGACGATGACGCGGTTCTTTGGACGGTTCGTCGACGTGCTGGAGCAGTGTCGCACGCTGCCGAAGCCGGTCGTCGTCTCGCTGTCGGGACACACGTACGCGGGCGGCGCGCTCCTCGCGCTCTCCTGCGACCTGCGCGTGATGGCGGACGGCGACGTCCACTTCGCGATCAACGAGATCAATCTCGGCGTGACGCTGCCGCCGCGCATGATCAAGGTCATGTCCGCAGCGGCGAACGCCGGGCTGATGCGGCATCTGTTCCTGTTCGGCACGCCCATCACGGCGTCCCGTGCGCACGCGGCGGGACTCGTCAGCGAGCTGGCGCCGCCGTCGGTGCTGCTGGATTGCGCGCTGGGCCGCGCACGGGCGCTGGCGGAGAAACCGCCGCTGGCCTTCGCCGCGCACAAGCGCGCGCTCGATCCGCTGGGCGGCGAGCCCATGTCTCCCGAGGAGCGCGACCACGAGGTCGGTATCGTCATGCGTTCGTGGTTCGGCGAAGAATCGCGCGCGAAGCGCGAGGCGCTGGTGGCGTCGCTGAAGAAACCGTAAGCACGATCGGATCGGGCGGACACAGATCCGCCGCGCGGATGCCGTCGAAGACGAGCATCGCGCGCGGCGGTGATTGGACGTGTACGAACGGCCGTCGGCGTCTCAGTACGCGGCGGACCGGCGGATCGCCGCGAGCACGTCGGCGCTCTGCGGCAGGATCGTTTCTTCGAGGATGGGCGCGTAGGCGACGGGCGTGTCCATCGCGCCGACGCGCGTGACGGGCGCGTCCAGCTCGTGGAACAGCTCTTCGCTGATGCGGGCCGCGATCTCCGCGCCGAAGCCGCAGGTCAGCGCGTCTTCGTGCGCGATGACGACACGGTTCGTTTCGCGGACGGCGGTGGCAATCGTGTCCCAGTCGTAGGGCATGATCGTGCGCAGATCGATCACGCGCACGCTGATGCCATCCTTTTCCGCCTGCTGCGCGGCGAGCAGCGTCCGCTGGACGAGCGCGCCGTACGTCAGGACGGTGACGTCGGTTCCTTCGCGGCGTACGGCCGCACGGCCGAACGGGATCAGGTAGTCGGCGCCGGGATACGGCGCTTTGTTGTAGGTCTGCCGATAGAGGTGCTTGTGTTCGAGGAACAGCACCGGGTCGTCGCAGCGGATGGACGTCCCAGCAGGCCGGCCGCGTCGGTGGCGTTCGAGGGAAAGACGATGCGCAGGCCGGGGCAGTGGGCGAAGATGCTCTCGCCCGACTGGCTGTGATACGGCGCGCCGCCGCGCAGGTAGCCGCCGATGGGGACGCGGATCACCACCGGGCACGAGAAGTGGTTGTTGGACCGGTAGCGCAGCATCGCCAGCTCGTCGCGAATCTGCATCATCGCCGGCCAGATGTAATCGAAGAACTGAATCTCGACGACCGGCTTCAGGCCGCGCGTCGCCATGCCGATCGCGCGGCCGACGATGTTGGCTTCGGCCAGCGGCGAATTGAAGACGCGCACTTCGCCGTACGTGCGCTGCAGGCCGTGGGTGACCTTGAACACGCCGCCTTTGCCGGAGACTTCCGCCAGCGCCTCGACGCGGCTCGCGTCCGCGACGTCCTCGCCAAAGACGATGATGCGCGGATTGCGCGCCATTTCATCTTTCATCGTCCGATTGATCGCGGACACCATCGTGTCTGGCTTGCCTTCCGGCGCCGCGGGCGTATCGAAGCTGCTGTCGGTGGGATCGATCGTCTCCGAATAGACGTAGAGCGCGGCCATGTCGGGCGTCGGCTTCGGCGCTTCGAGCGCGCGGGTGGCGGCGTCCGCCACTTCACGCTCCGCGGCGACGGCGATCGCCTTGAGATCCGCCTCCGTCGCGAGTCCTTCACGCATCAGGAGCGCGCCGAGCTGTGTGATCGGATCGCGTCGCGCCTCGCCTTCGCGCTCTTCCTTCGTCTTATACAACCGTTCATCGTCTGACAGCGAGTGCGAGTACGGACGCACGACCTTCGCATGCACGAGCGCCGGTCCGCGCCGCGCGCGCGCATAGTCGACGGCTTCGCGCATGACGCGCGTGCTCGCGACGAAATCGGTCCCGTCGACGCGCAGGACGAGCAGATCGGGGAAGCGCTCGACGAGGCGGGAGATGTCGCCGCCCGGCGTCTGCACTTCGACCGGCACGGAGATCGCGTAGCCGTTGTCCTCGACGAGGAACACGACCGGCAGCCGCTTGATGCAGGCCGTGCTGAGCGATTCCCAGAACTCGCCTTCGCTCGTCGCGCCGTCACCGATCGAGACGTACGTAATCTCGCCCGGCTGCGCGCGTTCCTGCCGATCCGGAATCTGATCGAGCAGTTCGTAGAGCTGCGTCGCTTCGGCCGCGCCGACGGCCTGGAGGCACTGCGTGCCGGTCGGGCTCGACTGCGACACGATGTTGTAGCGCGCGTGGCCCCAGTGCGACGGCATCTGCCGTCCGCCCGACGCGGGATCGTCCTTCGCGCCGACCGCCTGCAGCAGCATCTCGTACGGCGTGACACCGAGCGCGAGACACAGCGCGCGATCGCGATAGTACGGATACGCCCAGTCGACGCCCGAACGCAGCGCGCGGCCGGCCGCCACCAGGATGGCCTCGTGGCCCGCGCCGCTGATTTGGAAGAAGATCAGATTCTGGTTCTTGAGTTGGATCTCCCGATCGTCGAGGCGTCTGGAGACAACCATCAGACGATAGGCGTCGAGAAGGTCATCACGGGTCAGCCCGTCGAACGGCGTGCGGGCCTGGGCAACCGTGCTGGCGGAAGGAGCGGCCGACACTTTCATCTGAGATAGGTCCTCCGGCGGGCGAGGGCGAGCACGAGCGGGCGACTGACCATCAGCGGACTCCTGACTGCGGGCCGTCGGCCGCGGCGACAGGGAATAAGGCGCCGGGATTATAGCACCGGGCACGTCGTTGGACTTTCTCTTCCTGTCTCCCTTCTTACTCTCTTCCCGATCCAAGGTCAACTGGTTCGCGCCAGGCCTGCCCGGGACGACCGTCAGGACGGCCTCCCGGCACGGGAGACGCGTCAACCGGTTCGAGACACAGGACTTGCGGGTGCGCGGCCCTGCATACCCGAATGAACGATCTGTCAAGCGATGTGGCGTCCGCGGACGGGGGCCCGCCGGCCGGCGGCGCGACGGCCCTCTGCTATACTGCGCGGCCATGACGCCCCCGTTCGGCCTGCACCGCTGGGACGAGATTGCCCTGGAAAAGCTCACGGAAATGATCTCGCGCAAGTTCGTCACGGGCGACCGCACCATGCTGTCGCAGATCTATTTGAAGAAGGGCGCGCTCATCCCGCTGCACAAGCACGAAAGCGAGCAGATCACCTACGTCCTGCAGGGCGCGCTGAAGTTCCTGATCGGCGGGGAAGAGGTGACCGTTCGGGAAGGCGAGGTGCTGCACATTCCCGCGTGGACCGAGCACCAGGCCGAGGCGCTGGACGACACCTTCGAGCTGGACGTCTTCAGTCCCATCCGCCGCGAGTGGCTCGACTACAAGGACGAGTACGAACTGACGCCGGCGGATCCACACGCGCCGGGTTCGAACTGATCCCACCGCACGCTGTTCCCCCGCTTGCCGATCGACGACCTGCGACGGCGTGACGTCGCGTGGCGTCGGGTCGCGTTGCGCGTCGCGTCAGCCGCGAACGCTCCACGGCAGGCGGCCCGCGCCGATCGCCAGCGCCAGCAGTCCGCCGAGGACCGGCAGCCCCGTGCCCAGCGTCAGGAATCCGAACCGGAAGAGCGCGCCGCTCGCGAAGTGGAACGACAGCACCATCAGGAACCCGAGCAGGCCGGCGGTCCGCGTGAACAGGCCGGCCAGCAGCGCGACGCCGCACGAGAGCTCGCCGAGGACGACGAGGCGCGCGAAGATTTCCTGATACGGCAGCGCGACCGACTGCAGGAACCATGCGTTCCAGGCATTGGCTTGCTGCGCGTACTCCGTCAGGGCTCGCGAGATGCCGTCGCTCTTCAGCAGCCATCCGAGCTTGCCAAGGCCTTGGAAGAGGAAGAACACGCCCAGGAACAGGCGCACGACGACGAGTCCGGTTGCTTCGCGGTTGGCGGCCATAAGCAGTTATCAGTTGTCAGTCGTCAGTGTTCAGCGAGCCTGGTGACGTGGCAGTGTGCTGGAATGGGTTATCCGAGATCAAGTGCAACTGATGACTGACGACTGATCACTGACAACGTCTTCAGTGCGTCCAGCCGCCCGGTGGCGTGCGGCGGCCGCCCTGGTGGACGTCGAAGCGCTTGCGCATCCGGTTCATCTTCCATTTCGTGTAGCGGTACTTCAGCTCGGTCCACGGACCGCCACGTCCGCGCGTGAGATAGAGATAGCCGAAGACCATGCCGCCGAGGTGCGCGATGTGCGCCGTGCCGCCGCCGATGTCGGTCACCGCGGACCACAGGACGATTGCGCCCGTGATGATGACGAAGACGCGCGCCTGCATCGGGAAGATCAGGAACAGCACCGTGCGGTACGGGAACAGCAGCCCGTACGCGAGCAGCAGGCCGTAGATCGCGCCCGACGCGCCGACCGTGGTCGTGTAGTAGAAGAACGCCGCGAATTCGAAGGGCAGCTTCGCGAGCAGCAGGCTCGACACGCCCGCCGCGATGCCGGTGTAGAAGTAGTAGCGCGTGAACCGTTCCGTGCCCCACAGCCGTTCCAGCTCCACGCCGAACATCCAGAGCGGCAGCATGTTGAACAGCAGGTGAACGATGTCACCGTGCAGGAACATGTAGGTGACGATCTGCCAGACCCAGAACCGCTCGAACACGGCTCCCGGCGTGAGCCCGCCGTACTGGACGATCACCGGGACGATCTGCTGCAGCACGAACAGCGCGATGTTCGCGATGAGCAGCAGCTTGACGGCAGGTGTCACCGGCCCGGGGCCGAAGCTGTAAGACATGGATGAGTACGACGGGCGCGGCACGAGACGCATCGTACCATAAGCCCGGCGCGGCTCCCCAGGCTGCGCGCACGTCGTGCGGCACACCGCGGCTAAGCCACGGCAGGCCAGGCTGGGCTGGACGCTAGATCACGTCGTCTGGACAGACCGGAACGGTGGGCACCGGGTTCGGACCAGGATGCTTCGGCAGCGCCATCGACAAGGCGGCGGCCAGCAGCGGCGTCAGCGCGATGACGGACAGCGTGTTCTCGATGCCGACGCGGTCCGCGAATTCGCCGATCACCGGTACCATGATGCCGCCGGTCCCCCACGCGACGCCCATCATCAACGACGACACCGTGGCGGCGCTGACCGGCGCGATGGACTGACCGAAGGACACGTTCACCGGCAGCGTGGACTGCAGGAAGAAGCCGCCCGCCGCGAAGACGATGGCGAAGAGCGGGCCGTTCAGGTGCGGCGCGGCGACGAGGAGCGGCGCGGCGAGCGCGAGCGACGCCGCGATGACGGTGCGATGGCCGAAGCGGTCCGCCATCGGTCCGCCGAGGAAGCCGCCGACGCTGCTCGCGAAGAGATAGCCGGCGACGAGCAGGCCCGAGTCCTGCAGCGACAGGCCCTGACGCGTCAGCATGACGGGTACGAACGTCGCGAACGACAACGCCGTCACCGTGCGCAGGACGACGATCGTGAAGAGCAGGCCGAGGGGACGGGCGTACGGACGCAGGACGCCGAAGCCTTCGACGCGCGCGGCGGCGTGCGTCGGCAGATCCGGCAGGCCGCGCAGCGCGTACGCGAGCCACGCGAGCGCGGGCGGCATCATCCACAGCGTCGCGTCCGGACCGTAGCGCTCCGCGAGCGGCGCGATGATCATCGGCGCGATGCCGAATCCGACCATGCCGCCGCCGACGAAGACCGACATCGACAAGCCGCGCCGCTCGCCGCCGAACCGGTGCGCGAACATCGCGCCGGGCGGATGGAACGCCGCCGCGCCCAGACCGCCAATCACCAGGATCGTCATCAACCACGCGATCGACGGCGCGAGGCCGATGAAGCTGAGGACGACCACCGTCAGGATCGGACCGCCGATCAGCAGACGCCGCGGATGCCAGCGATCCGCCAGCCGGCCGAAGCCAAGCTGCGAGACCGACGCCGCCAGCTGGAACACCATCGCCAGCGCGCCCGCGCCCCTGAGCGACAGGCCGAGGCGCGGAATCAACAGCGGCAGCAGCGGCGCGTAGATGTTGGTGAAGCCGTCGACGATCAGATGGGCCGACGCGACACGCCACACGCCGGGATCGATCATCCGCGTGCGGAGGGTAGATGGTGCAGGTTCATGCATGAATGACTTGCCAGAACGGTCGACCGCGTCGGCGTCAGCCGGCTCGCGCGCGTCGCGGTGGGCCTGTCCCGGTATGGTGCCGTCGCGGCGCCGGCTGGCCTTCAGCGGCGTCCCAGGCGCGCCAGCACGCGCGACGAGGCCCGCTCGAATTCGTGGAGCCGCAGCAGGCGCGCGGAGGCGGCCAGCGTCAGCAGACCCGCGCCGACGGCGCACCCGACTCGTATCAGTCTGGCATACCACGCCGGACTCGGCCAGGCGATCGCGAAATAATGTTCGGTGCTCCAGGCCGCGGCCGCCATGACACAGGACGCGGCCAGGATTTTCGCCAGCGCCGTCAGCACGCGGCGGTCGTCCAGCCCGTGCAGCCGCCGGCGCAGCAGCCAGAGCAGCGTCCCGGCGTTGACGAGCGCCGCGATGCCGGTGCCCAGCGCCAATCCGCGATAGCTCATCGTCCGTACCAGCGCGAGGTTCAGGCCGACGTTGACCGCAATCGACACCAGGCTGACTGTCACCGGCGTCCGGCTGTCCTTCAGGGCGTAGAACGTGGGTGACGCGAGCTTGACCACCGAGTACCCGACCAGGCCAGGCGCGTAGCAGATCAACGCCGTCGCAATCCCCGCCGTGTTCCCGGCCGTCACTCTGCCGTATTGCACGAGCAGCTCGACGATCGGCACCGCGAGGACGATCAGCCCGAATGTCGCCGGCACGTTCAGCATCAGCATCAGCCGCAACGCCTGCGACACCGTGTCGCGCACGTCGTCCGGCTTGTCGTCCGCCGCGTGCCGGGCAATCGTCGGCAGCGACGCCGTCGCAATGGACACGCCGAACAGGCCGATCGGCAGATACATCAACCGGAACGCCGTCTGCAGGAACGTCACCGCGCCCGTGCCTTCACCCGTCGCGAGCCAGACGTTGACGAGCTGATTGATCTGCACGGCCGCGAGGCCCAGCGTCCCCGGCGCCATGAGCCAGAGCACTTCGCGCAGCCGCGGATCCGCCGGCGCGAACCGGAACCGGAAGCGAAAGCCTTCCTTCCGCAGCGCCGGCCACTGCAAGGCAATCTGCCCGACGCCGCCGAGCAGCGTGCCGAGCGCGAGCCCCATCATCGGGTCGAGGCCGATCCGCGGCATGAACGGCGCAATCGCAAAGGCGCTGAGAATCGCCGCGATGTTGAACATCGCGGGCGCGAGCGCCGGCACGAAGAACCAGCGCAGCGCGTTCAGCATGCCCATGCACGCGACCGCGACCGCGACCAGCGTGAGGAACGGAAACATCACGCGCGTCAGCGTGGTCGTCAGTTCGAGCTTGCCGGGCACGGCGCCGTATTCCCCCGCAATCCACTGCGTCAGCGGCTGCGCGAAGAGGATGGCGACGAGCGCGAGCAGGCCGGTGACGAGGACGAGCCCGCTGATGACGAGCGATCCGAGCTCCCAGGCTGCTTCTTTGCCGCGCTGACGCAGCTCGCGCGTGAAGGTCGGCACGAACGCGGCGCTCATCGCGCCTTCGGCGAAGAGGTCCCGTACGAGGTTCGGCAGGCGGAACGCGACGTTGAACGCGTCCATTTTGTCCCCCGCCCCGAACATGATCAGGAGCACCTGCTCCCGCGCCAACCCCAGGATGCGGCTCGTCATCGTCGCCAGGCTGACAAGGCCGGCGGAGCGGGCAAGCGTCGGGGCCGGACGTGAGTCCGCGTCTTCCGCGAGGGGCGCAGGTTCCGAGAGCGGGACGGGCACGGCCGGAGCCGTACGGTCAGCGGGAGACGAGCACATGAGCAAGGATCAGCGTACCAAGGCGTTCCGGAAAAGGCAAAATGAGCAGACCCGGCGTCCTGACCCCACAGGGTCGACGACCCCGCGAGATTCGACGACCCCGGAGATCTGATGACAATGGCTTCGAGCGATCACACCACCGTCCCCCAGATCACCGTCCCCGCTGCCGGCGATCCGCAGCATCCCGTCGACCGGATCTATCGGTTCGACATGCTCCCATCGCCAATCGGTCACATCGCCGTCACGGCAAGTGACCGCGGCATCTGCGACTTGCGATTCCGCGCGCCGGACGAGGACACGTTCCGGCACGAATGGCAGGCACGCGGGGTCGACGTTGTCCGAGACCCCGATGCCCTGGCGCCAGTGCTGACGCAGTTGCGCGAGTACTTCGATGGACAACGCCGCGTGTTTGCGGTGGATGTCGATCTGCAGGGCCTTTCGCCATTCGCCGTGCGCGTGCTGACGATCACGCTGGACGTCGGCTTCGGCGAGGTTCGAACGTACGGCGAGATTGCGACGGCCGCGGGACAACCCGGCGCAAACCGCGCCGTCGGCGGCGCGCTGGGCCGCAATCCCATTCCCATCATCATTCCGTGTCACCGCGTACTGCAGGGACGCGGACGACTCGGTGGTTTCACGGGTGGACTCGATCTGAAACGAACGTTGCTCTCGCTCGAACGAAGAATGTTGCCGTTCGGCAGTTGGCTGGACTGACCGGGGACGCGCAACGCTCCGGTGAATTGGATGCGAGCGCTGTCCGCGGGCGGCCGACACGTTCGCACGCGGTCAGATTTTCGGCGATGGTACATCTACCGCGTACAGAAAAAAGGGCCCCGGGTTTGCCGGAGCCCAAAGGAGGATGGATGAGAGGCTCTTTGGTCAGCCCTCACCTCTAATAGACGATGCCCGGGGGCGAAAAGTTTAGAAGCATTAGGAGGATTCGCTCAGTCTGGCTTTGACGATTTCATTGATGAGCTTTCCATCCGCGTGCCGTCCCGCCAGGCGGGCCATGACCGCCTTCATCACCTTCCCCATGTCCTTCGCGCTTGCGGCGCCCGTCTCGCGCACGGCTTCGTCCACGGCCTGTTCCAGGTCGGCGCGGCTGACGGGCGGCGGCAGGTAGGCTTCCAGGATCGGGATCTCCGCGGATTCCTTGTCCACGAGATCCTGGCGTCCCGCCTTTTGAAATTGTTCGATGGAATCCCGCCGCTGTTTCAGCAGCGACGAGACCACCTGGAGGGCGTCGCCGTCGTCCAGCGCGTGTCCGAGCGCCACTTCGCGGTTCATCAGCGCCGCCTTGAGCATCCGCAATGGCCCCAGCCGGCCGGCGTCCTTGGCCTTCATGGCCTCGGTCACATCGCGATTCACTTGTTCGACCACGTTCATGGCCGCAGTTTACCGCAAGGGCTCGATCCAGTGATGAACGGCGGTGAGGATCGCCGCGCCAAGCAGGACCAGGGCGATCGACTGCAGGACGGGACCGCGCCGCCACCAGCGCGCCGCGCCCACACCCGCGAGGATGGCGGCGGCCGGGAAGGCGGCGAGGTAGTGCCGCATGTCGACCGGCGTGAGCACGCCGAGGACCAGATAGACGAGCGCCGCGCCCAGCCACGCCCACAGCGTCAACGCCAGCGCATGCCGACGCCGGATCAGCGTCGCGACGCCGGCGACCGCGAGGACGATCACCGGCCAGCCGTAGTAGGTCTGCAGATACATCGGCACGGACAGCGCGCGCTGCGCGATCGATCGCTGGCCAGGATCAGACAACTCCGCGGGCTTCGCCATCTCGCCCGAGATACGCGCCCACTGGTCGGCGTAGACGTCGCCGAAGTGACGGTAGTACAGCGCAATCGACAGGACGACCGCGACGAGCGCGATCGTCAGGAGCGCGGGCACGGCGAGCCGCTTGACGTGCGGCGTCCCGCGCCAGCGGAAGAACACGACGGCGAGCGCCAGCAGGACGATCAGGATGGCGAACGTGCTGAGGTGCGAGAGCATCGCGCCGGTGAGGAGCAGCGTCAGGAGGACGAGCCGCCATCGCGGCGGACGGGCGACCGCGCTCGGCGCGGCGGGCGGATTGTCCGCGTCCGCGCCGGCTGCGTCCGCGCCGATCGGGGGCGCGTCGTGCGGTCCGGTCGCGGCGATGACGAGCGCGGCGAGGCCGAGCACGAAGATTGATTGCGCGAAGCTGTTCGTCAGATTCGCGACGGTCTGCACCTGGAAATTGAGCGGGACCAGATGGAAGATCGCCGTCGACAGCGCGGCCGCGAGCCGGTTGTTCGAGCCCCTGGCCACCATCACGTAGATGGCGAGGCCCGCGGCGACGTCCGCGACGGCGACGATCACGCGCAGCAGGACGACGAGGTCTGCCGTGTTCGAGGCGACGAACTTGAAGGGCAGTGCGAAGACGTAGAGGCCGATGGCGTACGGGAAGGCGTACATCCCCGGCGCGACCGACGTGAAGATCCAGCGTCCGTCGCGCACCCACTCGAAGCGGTGGGCGTGGAACAGCGCATCGCCGATCGGCATGCTCGGATGCAGCAGCACGAGCAGCTTGAGGAAGAGCACCGCCGCCGAGAACGCCGCGACGAAGCGTCCGGTGTTGCGCAGCGCGACGCCCTGCCAGCGCTCGACCAGCCACACGCCCAAGACCAGCGCCGCCGCAATCGCCGCGGCCATCCAGATCGTCCGGCCCGCGTACGGCGTGTACGGGCCGGCGCCCTGCACCAGTGCCGCTCCGTAGCCCGCGCAGACCAGCAGCGTCCCGAGGAGCGCCCGCGATGGGCTGACGGCCACGAGCGAGAAGGCGAGCGCGAAGAGGACGCCGACAAACAGCGCCGCGATGCGCACCGGTCCCGGCGGCCAGGTCAGCGCGCCGCGCTCGTGCGTCAGCCGCACCTCGTCCACCATCACGCCGAGCGTCCGCGCGTCGCCGGGACCCGGGACGAACGTATTCGAGACGCGGACGTTGATCGTCGCGCCGGTCCGGGTCGACGTCGGCAGCGGCGTGGAGACGTCGGCGAAGGCGTTCGTCGCGCGGACGGTCGTGAGGACGACACCGTCGACCGCGATCGATACGTCTGGCAGCGTCCGCGCATCCGCGCGTGCGCCGCGCAGGGAGATCGTGAACATCCACGGGACGTGGCGATCGAGGCCGGGAAACGTCAGCGCGATCTGCTCGCCGGACCACGCGTAGGTCAGGCGTTCCGGCGTCCGTTCGGGTGGATACAGGCCGCGAACGATCCGCGGATGATCCCGGTCCATCGGATGCGCGAAGCCGTTCTTCAGCGAATACGCCACGGTGACGCAAGCGAAGCCCATCACCAGGCCGGCCAGGACGACGAGCAGACGTGCGCGCGACGTCATGGGCGCGCTCCGATCCGGCGTTCGTTCACGGGCGCGTCGGTCGTGCGCGTGCGCGCGTCCGCATGGCGTTCGTAGATGGCGTGGAACCGCTGCCAGACCGCGCGCGGCCGGAACTCGCGCGACAGGACGTCCGCCGTGCGATCGAGCGTCCGGCGCGGACGGTCGAGGAATCCGCCGATCGCGTCCGCCAGCGCGTCCGCCCGCTCTTTCGGCACGACGGCCACGTCGGCGTCGAACAGCGCGTGCAGCTCGACGCCGCCCGGATGATCGGCGCTGATCACCGGCGTGCCGCACGCGAGCGCTTCGACGGCGACGGTCGGCAGGGCTTCGAGCAGCGATGGCAGGATGAAGGCGTCCGCCGCGCGGTTGTAGTCCGCGACGACGCTGTTGTCGACGAGTCCCGCGAAACGGACGCGATCCGCGACGCCGGCCGCCGCGGCGCGCGCCTGCAGCTCCGGCAGCAGCGGTCCCATGCCGCAGATCACCAGCTCCGTGTCGGGATGGCGCGCGAGGATGCGCGGCATGGCGTCGATCAGATGCTGCTGGCCCGCGAGCGGGTGCAGGCGCTTGACGTTCAGCAGCACGTGTCGCGCGCGCAGCCCGAGCCGTGCGCGCAGCGCGGCGCGCTCCGCGTCGCTCACCGGTTGAAAACGATCCACGACCGGCGGATAGACGACGTCCGCGTGCTCGCGCGACAGCCCCAGCTCGATGGCCTTGTCGAGCAGGCCGCGGCTGTAGAACGTGACGTGCGCCGCGCGGCGATACATCTTCGTGAACAGGTCGCGCGGCCACGGCTTCGGCTGGTAGTGCCAGATCTCTGTCCCGTACAGCGTGAGAACGACGGGACGATTGCGGCGGCGGGCGAGCGCGGCGCAGACGTCGGCCAGAAGCCCGTTGCTGTGGACGTGGACGAGGTCCGCCTCGGCGAGCGATGGTCCGGCGCGGCGGGCGATGCGTGCGGCGGACGCGATCGATCCGACGCCCAGCGCATGCAGCCAGCCGCGCGCGGCCGGCTCGATCCAGGTGACGCGTCCGGCGACCGGCTCCGGCGCGCCGGCTCGCGGCGGATGCGCGACGTACGACACGCCGTGTCCCGCGTCGGCTGCCCAGCGGCCCAGATGGGCCGGGAGCAGCGCGTTGGCTGCCTGATCCGGCGGCAGATGCGGCGTCACGTGACAGATATGCATCGGGTACAGGGCTAAGAGCTTGGCACGGTCCGGCCGCGAAGGCAAAGCCCCGGTCCGTCAAGGGGGCCGCGTCGGGCGCGGCCGGCGGACGCCAAGGTTGGCGGTATGCGGCGGTTGCGGATCCGGGTCAGCTCGCGACGGCGTCGGCAGATGCCGAGTGCGCGGCCAGGAACCGTTCGCGGCACTCCTGGAAGGTGACGGGCACGGCGCCCAGCTCGCCGACGGCGAAGGCGAGAAAGCGATCGAGGCGATCGAAGAACGCGTCGAGTTCCTGCGGCGTCCGGTTGTACGGGCTGCCGCCGACGATGGCTTCGCTGGAGTGGAAGAGCAGGTTGAGCAGCGGCTCGCCGGACGCGGCCAGGCGCCTCGCGAGGCCGATCATCTCGTCCGCGGACGAATACGACGGGCGCAGCCACAGCACCTGGGCGAGGCCGAGTTTTCGCAGGACGCGCTTCGTCTGATACGGCCGCGGCGCGCGCGCGTAGGCGACGGCGAGCCACTGCGGCACGGCGCGATTCAGTGCGCAGGAGATCGGCAGCTCCAGCAGTTGGCTCGACCCGGGCCGCGTCGGATGGTCGTACGACAGGAAGTACGGCGACAGCGGCGCGTCCGCGAAGTCCGGTCCGCCTTTGTGCGATTCGTAGAAGAGCGGCGCGACGCTCGATTCCACCAGATAGCCCGCGCGTTCCAGGCTCGAGACGTGCGCCGCCGAGAAGCCGAAGCGTCCCGAGCGGTAGGACACCGGCCGTTCGCCGACGGCTTCTTCAATGGCTTCGGTCAGCGCGTCGAGCTGCTGATCGAACCGGTCCAGCGGCAGTTCCAGCGCGTAGGCGTGCTTCTTCGCGTCCTCCGCGGAACAGGGCGGCGTTTCCCATGCATGGTGATGCGCGCCGATCTCGCACGTGCCGGTGTCGAGCAGGCCGCGCAGGACGTCGGCGGCGCGCGGATCTTTCGCGACCGGATGCGTGATGACGTAGGTCGGCCGCACGCCGTGCGCGCGGAAGCGCGCGTGCAGCGCCGGCAGCGCGTAGAGGTTCTCGAACGTCGGCCGCGCGCGCGACGCGTGGTCCCACTGGTTGTCGCTTTCCGTGTCGATGCCGACGAGCAGATACATGAGGCGTGCGCGCACGGACGTGGGATCGCGTCAGCGATCCTGGTCCGAGTCTCCCAGGGTGATGTGCCACGCGTCCGTCTTCTCGTAGAAGCCTTCGGGCAGCGAGAGCGCGTTGACTTTGACGACGAACTGCAGCGTGGATTTCACGTGCGAGTAGCCTTCGTGCCGCAGGACGTTGCCGAAGCCCTTGTGCAGGCAGAAGCAGCGGATCTTGTCGGAGTCCGCCGCGCGCGCTTCGCGGTCCACCCAGCGCAGCAGCGTCTCCAGGCCTTCTTCATCGTCCGGATCGACGAGGAAGTCGACGATCAGCGTCACGCGGACGCGCGGCTCGTGCGTGTGCCGATAGACGATGTAGCCGCAGACGACCTCGTCGCGGACGAGCGCCGCAATCGCGTAGCGGACGTGCGGCGGCGCAGCGAATTTCCACTGGAGATACGCGGCATCGCGGCGGACCGCGAGCTCGAACTTCGGCGCGACGCGCTCCCACAGCTCCGTGAACGGCGCGTCGAAGCGCCGCACGAGCTTCACTTCACCCAGCAGCGGCTTCTTACGCGCGACGTATTTCACGTAGGGCAGCGTCGCGGCGGAGACGAGCCGGTTCACCGGCATCGGCCATTTTGGCTGGCGCAGCGCACGCCGCGTCAGCGGCTTGACGAAGAAGGGGATCGGCCCAATTTCCGGCCAGCGCAGCTTCTGAAAGAGGCGATGCGAGGACGGCGACAGCCCCAGGCCCAGCGCCGCGCCGACATGGCGGTCCCACGTCCCGAAGAGCACTTCGCCGAGGCCCTGCCGCTGCCGCTCGGGCGCGACCATCACGTCCATGCCCCACGACCCCGGCACGACGCGCCCCTGCACCGACACCGCGACCGGCATCGTCGCGTACTGCCCGATGATGGTGCGGCCTTCGCGCGCGACCCAGATCATCGGTCCGTCCTGCGGATTGTTCGGGTTCTTGCGGTACTGCCACTCCCAGCGCAGCCGGTTCGCCTCGGCCGCGTCGGGGCCGAAGACCCGCCGGTAGAGCGCCTCCAGCGCTTCGCGATCTTCCGTGCGATAACGATCGACAACCATATCCGAGGACACCTGCCAGGGAACGGGGACGCACGCGCCACGCGCGGGCGTCGGACCAGGCGCGCCACGACCGGCTCGCCCGTCCGCGCCAGCCGCGCGGCGATTCAGGCCGAGGCCTCGTGGCGCAGGACGTACTCCATGTTACCAATCACGATGTCTTGTGTGAGAGCGCTCTCACGCAGCCAGGCCGGCAGACCGCCCGGCAACCGCCGGAACGTACCAGTGACGTGCAGCTCTTCGCGCACGACGCGGAAGCCGGCGTCGGCAATCTGACCGCGCAGCCGCCGGACGCGGACCAGCTCCAGCAGGTCGTCATGCTTGACCGCGTTGCGCCGGGCCGCTTTGATGAACGAATTCTCGTCCGCCCGCTCGCGCAGCGTCCAGGGCGCGTGCCGCGCCAGCCCCCGGAAGATGCGGAAGGACACCCACCGCCCCAGCAGCAGGTGCAGGGGGACCGGCACTTTCAGCCGCGGCAGATGCGCCCCCGCGAAGGACAGGTACGGCGCCGTCGAGAGGTACATCCAGCCGCCCGGCCGGAGGACGCGCCGGCACTCGCGCAGGTACTTCGGCGCGTCGGCGACGTGCTCGATGACGGCGTGCGACAGGACCGCGTCGAAGCTCGCGTTCGCGAAGGGCAGCGCGGTGCCGTCCGCCTGCAGGAAGTCGAGGTTGTCGAGGCGCTTCTCGTCCGCGAGCCGTGTCCCCGCGTCGCGGAAGCGATCGACGAGATCGATCGCAACGACGGACGCTGCCTCTTCGGCAAGGGAGAGCGGCATGCCGCCGCCGCCGCAGCCCGCGTCGAGAATCCGGCCCGCCGGCGTGACGCCACTCTGCTCCAGCCAGGCCAGCACCTTCGCGCTGCGAAAGTACTCGAACAGCGCGTAGTCGTATTCCGAGCGGAACCGGCGATCGGCGTGGGCCTTGATGGCGTGATTGTCGATGCGTCTCACGAACGTCTCTGCACCTGAATCTCGCGGGCGTGCGCGCGCGACCGCGTCCGTTGTCATCCCCCCGCCGCCGCGTCAGCGCGTCGTTGGACAGGCGCCGTGTACGACGGCCGGCGCCGCCGGCGGCCCTTTGGCCATCAGCGCGACCCGATCGTCTCCCCCGCGGCTCTCCGCGACGTCGAACCTGCACAGGATGCGGTGCTGGGGATAAGCCTCGAGAACGTCGAGGATGACGGACCCTTCGTAGCCGATGCGCGGTCTCACATACGTCAACACGTATGCTACATCGGCGCGGGTGGTCCGGTCCGCATAGTTCCCGAATTGCCGGCCGACGAAGATCGGTCGAATGCCGTTTTCCAGCGCCAGCCCGTTCGCCAGCTTGCCGTGGACCAGCGTGCCCGGCGGCAGCATGCGCCCGAGGGCGCGCGACGCCTCGACGTTCTTGTACGTGCGGCCCGCCGCCCATTGTCCGACCTGGACCAGATCGCCCGCCGCCGCCACCAGCGTCAGGACGATGGCCGCCCTGGCCGGCCAGGGCGCCGCCGACAGCCAGCCTGGGACGCGAGGCCACGTCCAGATGAGGACGAGGCTGGCCATGGCCGCCAGCGCGGCTGACGTCCGCACGGACGGCGCCACATCATACAAGAACGGGACGCGGGCCAGCGCCGCGATCCCGAGGTAGCAGGCGTACGCGATGAGCGGCAGCCAGAGCCACGCATGCGCACGCGGCAGGCGTACGATGTCCGCGGGCAGCAGGCGGCGGTCCCGGAACAGCGTCAGGGCTGTCATGGCAATCAACGCGGGGATCAGGAAGACGAAGCGCCGCTCGTTGCCGACGTCGTGGACGAGCAGCTCCGCGGTCCCGATCGCGATCCACAGGAACAGCACGCGCTCGGCCAGCCGCAGCGTCCGCCAGCGCCAGAGCGCGCCGAGCATGGCGCAGAGGCCGATCAGCCATGCGATCCACATGCGCGTGAAGAGGTCGTGCAGCACGGGCAGCCACGACAGGCGATCCATCAGCGCGCGTGCGCTGTAGGACGGCTTCCGCGTCACCGACATCTGCCAGTTGTAGAACCGGTATTCGGACCACCACGGCCCGACGAAGAGGACGATCGCGATGACCGCGCCGGCCGCGAGTCCGGCCAGGATCCACGCGGCGGCGTACTGCTCGCGTTCGAGCGGCGTGTCGCCGCGGCGCGTGAGGCGATACGTCCGCGGCCGCAGCAGGCGCGCGAGGCGCTGCCACAGGTCCGCGAGGAACGACGTCGCGGATGCGCCGCGCGCGTCCGATGAGAGCGACCACAGCGCCGCGCCAATCAACGCCGCGACGATGAATGCGGCGGCCGCTTTGGTGAAGTACGCGAGCCACGCGGTCAGGCCGGCAGTGATGGCCCATGCGGCAATGCGCCAGGCTTCGGCGCGGCCCTGGTGACCTGATGTCTGTCCATGTCCATTCGCAGGGTCGGCGTTGGCGTCGGCCTGTACGACGGCCCACCAGGAGGCCACGACGAAGAGCGTCATCGTGGACTCCATCAGCGCCGCGCGGCCGTACATCACGTAGACGTAGTTCGTCGCCAGCAGCAGGCCGCCGGCGAGGCCCGCGGCGGATCCGGCGAGCCGGCAGAGGCCCAGCGCGAGCAGCAGCACCGACAGCGCGCTGGCGGCCTGAGACACGAGGCGGGCCTGCCATGTGCCGACGCCGAACGTCGCGAAGGAGGCGTATTCCAGCGCCGTGAAGACCGGCGCGACGAAGATCGGATTCCACTCGTCCGTGCGCCACGTGCCGAAGAGCGCGCGGTTACGTGCGTTGTGCGTCCACGCGCCCTCGTCGTGCCAGACGATGCCGGACGTCGCGCGCCAGGGCGGATCGGCGGTGGGGAAGAGGCCGCGAAGCGCCGCCGCGAGGCAGAGAATCAGCGTCAACGCAAGCGTGACGCGGACGGAACGGAAGGAAGACGAAGACTCGGGCACGACGGACCGCCCATATTCTAGTCGGTCGCCGCCAGACTGGCCGGAATCGCCGGCCGGAATCGCGTGGCCGGTGTCGATGTGCGGTGCCGGGACCGGGCGCGGTGGCGCGGCTCGAGGCGCGCGAAACGGCTGGCCTTGACCCCCACGTGTCGGGTATCCTGCGTCTTCCTCGTCATTGTGGAGTTTCCGATGCGCAGCGTGATTCGACGCCGGTGGCGTGCGACCGCCGCGGCCGCCTGGATGTCCTTGTGTCTCGGATCGGCCGCGAGCGCAATCGATCTCGACGCCTTGCTGAACGCCCCCGTGTCCGCCGGCAGCATCGCGCTGCTCGTCGAGCACACCGCGGATCCGCGCGCGCAGGCACGATTGATCGAGGCGTTGAAGGACAGCCGCGCCGACGTGCGGACCGTGACCGCCCGCGTCATGTTCGCGTCGAGTCAGTCCGCGTTCGTCCCCCCACTCCTGGCGGCGCTGGCCGTCGAAGCGGACAAGCTGGCAGGCCTGGAAGAGATCCGCACCCTGCTGACGATTGGAGGACCCGCGCACGACGAAGCGGTCATCGCTGCCGCGCTCCGCCTCAATGGCGTCGCGCCGGGCGTGGCGGTCGACACGCTGGCCCGGCTGCGCGCGGGACGCCTGATGACGTTCGCCTCGCGTCTGCTCGGCACGGCGGCGTCACCGGCGCTCGCCCGCGCGTCGTTCCTCCTGGACGACGGCACGCGCGAGGTGCTGTGGAAGATGGCGATCGACCGGAAAGATGAGCGATTTGTCGTGGCTGCACTGGGATCGCCGCGTGCGGACACCATCGACGCCCGCTCGCTCTCATTGGCGCTTGCCAGCCAGACGCCGGACATCCGCCTGTCCACGTTGTGGCACGTCGCCATGCTCGCGGTCGCCGAGCCTCCAGTGGCGATCGTGCCGCGCGCAGAGCTCACCACGCTCCTGGCGTCGCCCACAGGCGACGCGCCGACCGACGCGCTCGTACGGTTCCTGCTGGAACTGCTCGATCGCCGTAAGGCGGAGGCCCTCTCAAAAGAGGACTGGCCCGCGGTCATTCGCGCGCGCCAGCCGCTTATCCCTGGACAGCTCCGTGAATCGCGCCTGCTCCTGCGGATGACCGAGGACGAATTACTCGCGTTGGGCGCCGCCAGTTGGTCTGCGGAGTCGCTGCGGTTCATCAACGCGCGCGACGATCTGCGCGACGGGCGACCCCCTCGGTCCAAGGTTCCTGTCGAAGGACCCCGCGAGCTCCGGACGGTGTCGCCGTTCGTCGCTGGACTCGCGCAACAACTGATGACGATTGCCGACTGCCGGCCGCGTGACATGGCCGTCGGCGTGGCCGAGTTCCGCTACATGCCCAGCGGGCGCAAGACCGCTATCAAGCTGTCGGTCCTGGAACTGTCACCTGCCTGTCAGCAGGTGGCTCGCGCGCTTGTCCTGCTGGACGTCCCGGCCATCAGTGGTCCGCTCTCGCCTGACCTGATCGACACCATCGTGGTCAGGCTGGCGAAGGAGGCAGTCGCGTGCCTCGATCAAGGGCCCGACCCGCCGGAGAAGCCTGCCCCGCGGATCGGTTCCGGTCACATCAAGGCGCCGAAGAAAACACGCGATACGAAGCCGATCTATCCCCATGATCGCATCGCGGCCAGAACCGAAGGCATGGTCATCCTGAACGGAAGAATTTCGGCGACCGGCTGCATGCAGTCGCTGGAGGTGCTGAGCAGTCCGCACCCCCGGCTCTCGCTCGCCGCTCTCATGGCTGCCGCGCAGTGGCAGTACGAGCCGACGCTCGTCGAGGACAAGCCAGTGCCGGTCATCATGACTGTTACCGTGAACTTCATCCTTCAGCGATGATAGGCAGATTGCGGCGTTCCTAAGTCATCACGAAGGATCTCGAAAGACTTCGACATGCTCCGTCGGACGCTGCTGTTCGTGGTCATCGTCGGACTCGTTGATGCCGCGAGCCCCGTCGTGCGCGCGGACGAGCCACCGGTGGCGCTTGACGCCGTCCTCGCGCTGCCGCTGTCCGTCGGCAGCGTCGCTCTGCTGACCGCGTACGACGAGGCGCCAGGCATCCGGCCGCGATTGCTCGACGCGTTGAAAGACGCGCAGCCAGACCTGCGTGCCGCCGCGGCGCGCGTGCTGCTCGTACGCGGCGACGTCGGCGCGCTCACGGAACTGGCCGCCGCGGCCGACGTCGAAGCTGACGTCGTGGCCGCCGCTGAGCAGAACCGGGCGCTGCTGTCGCTTGGTGGTGCGTCTCACGATGCCGCCGTGGTCGAGCGGACGCTGCGTCTCGGTCCGTATCCGGCGACGGTGGTCGTGGAGACATTCGCGCGCCTGCGTCCGGCATCGCTGGTCACGCACCTGCCGCAATTGATCGACCGCGGTCCGGTGTCGGAGGCGCTCGCGCACGTGATCGAGCGCGTCGAGGCGAAGGCTCGTCCGCAGATCCTGCAGATGGCTCTCGCCGCGAAGGACGCCGTCCTGGTCGATGCGGTGCTGACGCAATCGCGCGAGGACGAGGCGCCGCTCGACCCGTCCGCCGTCGAACCCGCGCTGAGACACGCCGACGCCGCGATACGGCGCGCCGCGCTCTGGCACATCCTGATGGCGGACGTCGATCGGGAACGCACATCGATGTTTGGACCCGCCGTCGCGCGCCTGCGCGAGTCGATGCCCGTCCACGTCGCGCAGGCCGGCGCGGACGCGGACGCCGCGTTCGAGCGCTTCCTCGTGGACCTGTGGGACCGTCGTCAGGGCCAGTCGACGGCCGCAGGGCATTGGCCGTCGACGATCAAGGCTTTCAAACGGCGTCGAATGCCGCATGACTGGACGTTCGGCGCGCTCGCCGCCGTTTGCGTCTGTCCGATACGGAATTCACCGCGCTGACGGGCACGAAGCCGCATGACGCGAGCCGCGTCGACGCACAGCGAGCGAGAATGCAGGACGACGAGGCTGGGTCCTTCCTGACACCGTCGCCGTGGGTGCCCGGCCTCGTGACCGATCTGATGGCGATCACCGGCTGCAGGCAGGGCCGCACCGCGCTTAGGCGTGCAGTGGCAGCCGGACGGGCGATCGCGCAAGGAGAAACGGACCGCGTTTCCGGACCCGTGCCTCCGCCTGAGCGATGTCATGGCGCGGCTGGCGCTCGCGCCGGATGTCGCGTCGCCAGTCGCGCGCAAGGACGTGCTCGTCGTGCCGTTGACGCAGGAAGCGCTGGCGTGCGATCGCGACCGCACGTTCGTGCGCGCGCGTCCGACGTACGATCGCCTGGAAGGGGACGACGAGAAATTGCCAGTGACGCGCAAGGTCGACCCGGAGTATCCGCGCGAGATGATGGAGGCTCGTATTGCGGGCAGCGTCTGGGTCGAGGCGTCCATCGCCGGCGCTGGGTGCGTGCGGTCCGCGCGCGCGATCAGGCTGGCGCATCACGGCCTGGGCCTCAACGCGCTCATGGCGGTGTCGAAGTGGCAGTTCGACACCGCGCCGGTCGATGGATCGCAGATGTCACGGACGATATACATCGACGTGCGCTTCACCCTGCGGAGATAACAGTTCGATCGCCGGAGAACGGACCGATCACAGGACAACAGGACAGAAAATGAGGACCTGACGTGGTCTGCGGACTTCACGCAGGGTTGACGCGGACGGTGGTCGCCGTCCTTGCGGTGGTGACAACTTCGGCGGTGATGACGGACGTGGCCGATGCCGCGATCGATCTCGACGCGCTGCTGAAGGCGCCTGTGTCGTCCGGCAGCATTGCGCTGCTTGTCGAGCACATGGCCGATGCGCGCGCGCGGGCACGTGTCGCGGACGCGTTGAAGGACGAGCGCCGCGACGTGCGCACCGTTGCCGGGCGCGTGATCTTCACGGCGGGCGGTCCGGAATTCGCGCCGATGCTGTCCGCCGCGCTGGCCGCGGAGCGGGATCCCCGGACTTTTCATCGGCGCGTTCGACATGCCGCGTCCGCCAACGATCTCGCCGGACTTGTTCCGCCTGACGCTTCCGGACGAACGGCGGGAAATCCGCGATGCCGCGCTGTGGCGGCTCGTCCTGCAGGCCGCGGACCAGCCGTCGGCGCCCAGTCTGCCTCCCGACGAAGTGTGGAAGTTGCTGAGAACGGCTCCAGGACGATCGCAGTCGGACGCCAGCTTCGAACGGCTGATGTTGGAACTGCTGGCGCGAACCGGACCCCTACCCGTGGGCTGGGAGGACTGGCGGGCGCTCATTGGCGGCATTGGCTCGATGTGGATACCGACGGACCTGACTCATTCGGCTTTGCTGCTTCGGCTGACACCGAGTGAACTCCAGACGTCGCAGGAGGTGCGTCCAGCATTCCCGCTCGCGCGGGCGGACATGATCCGCAGCCGGATGAAGGGCACGCGTCCGCCCGCCCTTCCGCGGGTTCCGATGCGAACGCCGGTGCCGCTGACGTCCGGACTGATGCACGACCTGCTTGCGCTGGCGGACTGCAAACCCTGGCACACGAGCATTGCCGTCGCGGAAGTGTCGTACACGCCGGCGGGCCGGAAGCGGTCGCTCAATCTGACCGGGCGCACCGCTGTCGGCAGGATGCGAGCAGGTCGGCTGCGCGCTCGTTCTGCTGGAGCTCCCGTCGCATATGGGAACGGTACCCGCGGACTATCTTGAAGCGCTTGTGCTGCTGCTGACGAACGAGGGAGTGGCCTGCCACGACGAGGGCCCGGGGTTGTCGTCCGGCCCGATCGAAGCAGTCAAGATCACGCGCAAGGTCAAGGCGATCTATCCGTTCTCGCGCAGCGAGAACCGGGATGAAGGGACGGTGCTGGTCGAGGGGCGAGTGACCGAGGGCGGCTGCGCGCATTCGTTCCGCATCTGGGCGAGCCCCGACGGGCACTTTTCCCTGGCGGCCTTCGCTGCGGCGTCTCAATGGCGGTTCGAACCCGTGAAAGGTGGCCACCACAGACGAGTCGTGCCACTGATGGTTGCTATGGAGTTCGATTACCAGGCCTTCAGAAACCCGTTCGCGCCCGCGTATGATATCGTTCCGCGTGCGGCCGGCGGACGTCGCCGGCCCCTCTCCATCACGCTGTGACTACGCCTTCGACCACCAGCCTCCAGCCGCGGCTTTCCATCGTCATTCCGACCTACAACGAGCGCACGCGCCTCGGTGAGCTGGTCGAGGGGGTGTCCGCCGTGTTCGCGCAGCACGGCATCGCCGGCGAACTGGTCATCGTCGACGACAATTCGCCCGACGGGACCGGCGAGTTCGCGGAAAGCCTGAAGGACCGGCATCCCGTCCGCGTCGTCCACCGGCCGGGCAAGCTGGGGCTGGGCAGCGCCGTCATCGATGGCTTCGCCGCCGCACGCGGCGAGATCCTCGGCGTGATGGACGCGGACCTGAGCCATCCGCCCTCCGTGCTGCCGCGCATGATCGCGGCGCTGGACCGCTGGTCCGCCGACCTCGTCATCGCCAGCCGCTACATCCCCGGCGGCGGCACGAAGAACTGGCCGCTCGTGCGCCGTGCGATGTCCCGCTTTGCCTGCGTGATCGCCCGCCCGCTGACGTCGGCCAGCGACGCGACGTCCGGCTATTTCCTCATCCGCCGCCGCGCCACCGAGGACGTCCGCATCGAAGCGAAGGGCTTCAAGATCTGCCTGGAGCTCCTCATCCGCGGCCGCGTCGCCAGCATCGTCGAAGTGCCGTACGTGTTCTCGGACCGCGCCGCCGGCGAGAGCAAAATGAGCTGGCGCGAGGCCAAAGGCTACTTCCGGCAGGTGTACGCGCTGTACCGCTACAGCCGACAGCATCCGCAGCGGCAGGTCTACCATCGCGCGACGCTCGACGCCGTCCCGCCGGGCACGGGCGCCGCCGCGGACTGACGCCGTCAGTCCCCACACCGGTTTTTCTTGAGTTGAATCGAGGATCTGAGAAGAACGCGTGCGGACGCCGCCCGCGCGGACGTGCCTAGCTGTGAATGTCAAAGAGGTTGTTCATCTTAAGCCGCCTCTTGGAAACGCGTCCATGGCGAGCGCCGGCCGAGGCTCACATGGGGACGCCGGTGGTTGTAAAAGCGCAGATACGGCGCGA
>Ga0187894_10000720_pt1 | contig 44681 bp, 44 predicted proteins | sample GBC1701081metaG_FD_136650 | JGI IMG/M metagenome (GOLD analysis project Ga0187894, IMG submission 136650) | White microbial mat communities from a lava cave in the Kipuka Kanohina Cave System on the Island of Hawaii, USA - GBC170108-1 metaG ... | reverse complement strand
TCGCAGGCCAAGAGCTGCGTCTTCGGTCCTCCACCGAGGACCGGCTGCGGGCGGTGGTGCAGGTGGTGGAGGAGAAGCTGGTCAAGCGTATGGTGTCGCTCAAGGCGCTGGACAGGGGGACCGTCGACGAGGGGTCCCGCGGCTCGGTGCGCCAGACCCTCACGCTGAACGCCGGCATCTCTGCCGACAACGCCCGCAAGCTCAACCGCTTCATCAAGGATCTCGGGCTCAAGGGCGTCAGCAGCCAGGCGCAAGGGGAGCAGCTCCGGGTCTCGGGAAAGAAGCGGGACGACCTGCAGGCCGTCATCGCCGCGCTCAAGGGCGAGGACTTCGGCATCCCGCTGCAGTTCAACAACTTCAGGGACTGACTTCCTCAGGCCCCGAGGTCGAGCCGCACCGGCAGGACGACGGTGGTGACGCGCCGAAGCCCGTGGAGGTGCCAGGCGATCTCGCGACCGGCGCTGCGGTGGAGCAGGGGCTGCCACCAGCGTCCGAGGTCCATCTCGGGGACGATCACCGTCACCCCCGGCCGCGCTCGCAGCTCGCGGCCCACGACGTCCCGGACCGTCCCGGCCAAGGTCGGTCCGGTCGGCTCCTCGATGTGAAGCGGTAGCCAGTGGAGGTCAAGGTCCATCCAGGCCCGCGCCAGGTCGTGGGCCGCCGCCGGGTCGACGCTGATGTGCAGCGCCCGGGCCTCGCACCTGGCCAGCTGCGGCACGAGCGTCAGCGCCGGCAGCATGCGGCGATCGACGGCACCGAGGAGCACGAGAGCCAAGCGCCTCGCCGTCGACCGCGCGGGCTCCGACGTCGACCTCGCCGCCTCCATGGTCAGCCCTCCGGCGGCCGTCGGTCGACGTGGAACGGGACGGAGGTGACGACGGTGTCCTTGCGGAACAGCAGGTGCAGCTTGAGGGCACCGGCGCTCTGGTTGTGCAGGAGCTGGGTGGGTGAGAGCAGCCGCCCGGACACGAACTCGGGAATGATGACCGTCACCGTGTCGTCGTCCCAGCGCTGGTCCAGCTCGTCGAGATAGCTCTCGACGGCCGAGGTCAGCTCCCGGTAGGGCGAGCTGACGATCTCCAGGGGCACGTCGAACCGGAAGCTCCGCCACTGTTCGAGGATGCGGGCGCCGTCGTCGTCGTCCTGCGACACGTAGAGGGCGACGATGTGGTTCGGGCGGAGCGAGCGCGCGTACTGCAGGGCCTTCACCACGCCGCGGTGCACGCGGCCGACGAGGACCACCACGGTGTGGTTCAACGCCTCGGGGCGGACCTGCGACGGCTCGACGGCCAGCGCGTCGTCGATGTGGCGGTAGTGCTGCCGGATGGAGACGAAGAGGGCGATGATCGCCGGCACGACCACCAGGGGCACCCAAGCGCCACTGGTGAACTTGGTGCCGGCGACGATGACCAGGACCAGGGCGGTCGCCGTCGTCCCCACGGCGTTGATGGCGACGCCCCGCCGCCAGCCGTCCTCGTGGAGCCGCCGGTGGTGGCGGACCATGCCGGCCTGGCTGAGGGTGAACGACGTGAAGACGCCCACGGCGTACAGCGGGATCAGCGCGTTGGTCCGCCCGCCGAAGGCCACCAGCAGCAGCCCGGCCATGGCGGCCAGGAAGAGGATCCCGTTGGAGAAGACGAGCCGGTCGCCCCGGTTGGCCAACTGGCGGGGCAGGTAGCCGTCCTTGGCGATGATCGAGCAGAGGCGAGGGAAGTCGGCGTAGGCGGTGTTGGCGGCCAGCGTCAGTATGGCGACGGTGGCGAACTGCAGGACCACGTACAGCGGCCCCTCGCCGAACACGGCCCGGCCCATCTGGGAGAACACCGTCTCGTCGTGGCTGGGATAGGGGTGGAGGCGGGCGGCGAGCACCGAGACGCCGAAGAACAGCGAGCCGAGGATCCCACCCATCAGGACCATCGTGGTGGCCGCGTTCTTCGACTCGGGCCGGCGGAACGCCGGCACGCCGTTGGAGATGGCCTCGACGCCGGTGAGGGCGACCGCGCCCGACGAGAACCCCTTCAGCACGAGGAACAGTCCCAGGTCGCCGCCGGCCTGCCGGGTCCCTTCGAAGGCATCGGGGTCGAACGGCACCCGGCCCAGGTCACCGAGGAACGACTCGACCAGGCCCCATCCGACGAGCACGGTAACGACCACGATGTAGACGTAGGTCGGCGTGGCGAAGAGCCGACCGGACTCCTTGACACCGCGGAGGTTGGCCACGGTGAGCAGCGCCATCAGGACCAGGCCCACTGCGACGCGCCGGTCGGCCAGGTCGCGGAAGGCCGGGATGGAGACGACGGCGGCCACCCCGGCGGAGATCGACACCGCCACCGTCAGCACGTAGTCCACCAGCAACGAGGCACCGGCCACCAGCGACGGGTACCTGCCGAGGTTCTCACGGCTGACGACGTAGGACCCGCCGCCGCTGGGGTAGGCGAAGATCGTCTGGCGGTACGACGTCACGACGATGGTGAGGAGAGAGGCAACCGCCATGGCGATCGGCACCAACGTCTGGAGCCCGAGGGCGAGGCTGGACCCCGCGACGGCGACGACGAACAGGATCTCCTCGGTTGCGTACGCCGTCGACGAGATGGCGTCGGAGGAGAAGACGGGGAGTCCGACGACCTTCGAGATCCGCTGGTGGTCCTGCTCGGAGTTGGGCAGCGGCCGCCCCACGAGGAGCCGCTTCAGCATCGACAGCACGAGTTCCACTTCAGCAAGACCGCCCATCAAAAAGGCGCAAGGACCGCGGTGCCGGCGTCAAGAACCCGCAAGGATCGCCTCGTGACGAAGGACCGGCCGTTCCGCACACGGTCCACCGCGCAGGCCACGGCCCTCGGGACCGGCCTCGCGCTGGTCGGGGCCGTGGCCCTGGTGCCGGTGCGCGACGACGTCACGCGGGCCACGCCGGCCCTGGGCCTCGTGCTCCCGATCGTCGTCGCCGGCCTGCTCGGTGGGCGCGGGCCCGCGCTGGTGACCGCCGTGGTGGCCGCCGCCGCGCTCAACGTCGTGTTCATCCCGCCGCACTGGACGTTCGACGTCGACGCCATCGACGACCTGGTGGCGCTGGTCGTGTTCCTCGTGGTCGCCGCCGTCGTCGGCACGCTGGTGGCCCGGGAGGGTGAGCGCCGGCTCGCCGCCGAGAGCAGGGCCGGCGAGCTGGCCCGGCTCAACGAGGACCTCGTGGCCATGGAGCAGGAGCGGTCCCGCCTGGCCGAGGAGGCCACCCGGGCCGCCGTGCTGGAACGCGTCGACGCCCAGCGAGCCGCCCTCCTGCGCTCGGTGTCCCACGACCTCCGCACGCCCCTCTCCACCATCCGGGCGGTCGCCTCCGACCTGCAGTCCGGCACCCACTACGACGCGGCGACCCGCGCCGACCTCCTGTCGCTGGTGGCCGACGAAGCCGAGCGCCTCGACCGGCTCGTGGCCAACCTCCTGAGCCTCAGCCGGATCGAGGCCGGCGCGCTCGATCCCGACCGGCAGGCAGTGGCCGTCGAAGAGCTGGTGGCCCACGCCGTGAAGCGGTTGGGTCGAATGGTCCACGACGTCCGGGTCGAACTCGACCTACCCGATGACCTCCCGCTGGCCGACGGCGACTACACCCAGATCGACCAGGTGGTGTCCAATCTCCTGGAGAACGCCAGCCGCCATGCACCGCCCGGCTCGTGCATCCGCATCGGTGCCCGACCGGTCGCCGGGACCATCGACGTGTGGGTCGACGACGAAGGCGGCGGCATCGACCGGGCCGAGCGGGAGCGCATCTTCGAGCCGTTCCGGCGGGGCGGCGGCAGCACGTCCAGCGGCATCGGCCTCGCCATCTGCAAGGCGATCGTCGAAGCCCACGGTGGTCGGATCGAGGCGACGGAGGCACCGGGCGGGGGTGCCCGTTTCCGCTTCTCCCTGCCGGTGCTCGATGCATGAGGAGGATCCCCTCGTGCTCGTCGTCGACGACGAGCCGGGCATCGTGCACGTGGTGACGGCTGCGCTCCGGGCGAGAAGCCTGCGGGTCATCTCCGCCCGCACCGGTGGCGAGGCGCTCGAGCGGGTGGCGTCGGACCAACCGGCCGCCGTCATCTTGGACCTCGGGCTGCCCGACCTGGACGGGATCGAGGTGTGTCGGCGCCTCCGCCAGTGGACCGACGTTCCGATCGTGGTGCTCACGGCCGAGGGCGCCGAGGCGCGCAAGGTGGCCGCCCTCGACGAGGGTGCCGACGACTACGTGACCAAGCCCTTCTCGACGCCGGAGCTCCTGGCCCGGGTCCGGGTCGCGCTGCGCCACCACCGCTCGGCGGCCGAGCGGGCCTCCGCCACCTTGGTGGTGGGCGACGTCGAGATCGACGTGCTGCGACACTCCGCGGCCGTAGGGGGGCGGGCGCTCGACCTGACGCCCAAGGAGTTCGACCTGCTCCTCGCCCTGGCCCGGCAGCCGGGATCGGTGCTCACGCACAGGGCGCTGCTCCGGCAGGTGTGGGGGCCGGCCTACGGTACCGAGACCCAGTACCTACGGGTCTACGCCAGCCAGCTGCGAAAGAAGCTCGACGACGATCCCGAGCGGCCCCGGCTGGTCACCGAGCCGGGCGTCGGCTACCGGCTGGTGGACAACACCGGCGGGGACTGACCGGTCAGCTGCGGGCCCACTCGCCGGTGCGAAGGCGACCGACCCGCTCCTCCACCGGGGGGTGGGTGGTGAACAGGTTGGCGAACTGCACACGCCGGCCGGTGAGCGGGTTGACGATGTACTTCTGCGCCTGCGCCGGTTGCACGGCCATCGGGATGCGCTTGGTGCCCTCGTGCAGCTTCAGCAGCGCCCGGGCCAGCGGCTCGCCGTCACCGATGAGGCGGGCGCCGGTCCGGTCCGCTTCGAACTCCCGGCTGCGGCTGAGCGCCATCTGGAGCAGGCCGGCGGCCAGCGGGGCGAGCATGGCGGTCAAGAGGAGGCCGATCGGGTTGCCGCCGTTGTCGTCGTCCCGGCCGCCCCCGAACATGGCGCCCCACATGGCCATGTTGGCGATGAAGCTGATGCCGGTGGCCACCGCGGCGGCCACCGAGCCGATGAGGATGTCCCGGTTGCCGACGTGGCTGATCTCGTGGGCCAGCACACCGCGCAACTCGTTCCAGTCGAGGATGTCGAGGATGCCGCGGGTGACCGCCACCGCCGCGTGCTGCGGGTTGCGGCCGGTGGCAAAGGCGTTGGGCTGCAGGTCGGGGGTTACGTAGAGCTTGGGCATCGGCATGCCGGCGGCCGTGGTGAGCTCCCGCATGATGCGGTAGTACTCGGGCATCTCGGCCTCGGAGGCGGGCACGGCCCGGGCGGCCCGGATGGCGAGCTTGTCGGAGTTCCAGTACGAGTACCCGACGATGGCCACGCCGAGCAGGAGGCCGAGGACGGCGCCGCCGTTGCCCCCGACGACGCGGCCGACGGCGACGAGGAGCCCGCCGATGCCGGCGAGCAGGACGAAGGTCTTGAAGGTGTTCTTGTTCATGTCGCCCCTTTCAACGCTGTGTCGCGGTGTCTCGTTCCCAGTCTCACACCAGGAACCGGAAGGCCGGGGACCCGGCCTCCACCCGCTCGATGTGGAGCCCGCTGGTCGCCATGCGGGCCAGCAGCCCGCCCAGGTCGTCCGGGGAAGCCAGCTCCACGCCGACCAGCGCCGGGCCGATCTCCCGGTTGTTCTTCTTGACGTACTCGAAGAGCGTGATGTCGTCGCCCGGGCCGAGCACCTCGTCGAGGAAGCGGCGGAGGGCGCCTGGCTCCTGCGGGAACTCGACCAGGAAGTAGTGCTTCAAGCCCTCGTGGACCAGGGACCGCTCCACGATCTCGCCGTACCGGCTGAGATCGTTGTTGCCGCCGGACACGATGCAGGCGACGGTGGACCCGGGAGGCACGTCGATCGACCCGCGCAGCGCGGCCACCGCCAGCGCGCCGGCCGGCTCGGCGATGATGCCGTCCCGCTGGTAGAGCTCGAGCATGGTGGTGCACACCGCGCCCTCGGGGACCGTCACCACGTCGTCGACCAGCGACCGGGCCAGTGCGAACGTGAGGTCACCGACGCGCCGCACGGCGGCGCCGTCGACGAAGCTGTCGATGGTGGCCAGCGCCACCGGCTGCCCGGCGTCGAGGGCGGCCCGCATGCTGGCCGCCCCGGCCGGCTCGACCCCCACGACCGTGGCTCGCGGCGTGCCCGACCCGGCCACCACCGCCGTCCCGGCCAGCAGGCCGCCCCCGCCGGCCGGCACCACGAACAGCTCGGGCGGCCGCCCGAGCTGTTCCACGATCTCGAGGGCGACCGTGGCCTGGCCGGCGATGACCAGGGGGTGGTCGAACGGGGGCACCAGGACGGCGCCGTGGGAACCGGCCAGCGCGAGGGCGGCGTCGTGCGCCTCGTCGTAGGTGTGGCCCTCGAGGACGATGGTCGCTCCCGGGCCACCGAGGCTCCTGATCTGCTCGCGCTTCTGGCGCGGGGTCGTGCGAGGAAGGACGATCGTGCACGGCACGTCCAACCTCCGGCAGGTGAAGGCCACACCCTGCCCGTGGTTGCCGGCGCTGGCGCAGATCACGCCCCTCGCCCGCTCGGCCTCCGGTAGCGACGCGATGAAGTTGTAGGCGCCCCGGAGCTTGTACGAGCGAACCGGTTGGAGGTCCTCGCGCTTGAGCCACACCTCGGCTCCGGTGAGCTGCGACAGCCGGTCGTTGCGCTCGAGTGCCGTGCGGACGGCGACACCGTCGAGGCGCGCCGCGGCCGCCCGCACGTCGTCGATGGAGGGGCTGGTCATCGGTCGTAGTACCCGGAGTGGATGTAGACGCAGGGCACACCCTCGGCCCGGAACATCTCGAGGTTACGGCGGTCGTCCTCGAACGCGAGGGTGAGTTCCAAGCCGGCCGTGCGCAGCCGGGCCACCGACTGCCGCTTGAACCTGAGCGCGGCGGCGTAGTCACCCGCGTCCCGCATGATCAGCAGGTCCCAGCGCAGGTCGTGGTGCGCCAGCCACCGGAGCGTCTGCGGCTCGACGGCCGCCGGGCGGCCGGTCAGCAGGACCACGCACAACGAGGGATCGAGCAGCGAAAGCAGGGTGGCGACGTCCTCGATCAGCGGGTCGTCGCCACAAGCGGCGAAGAAGGCGTCCCAGTCCCGCCGGCCCGGCTGGAGGAAGTGCTGCCGGCTGGCCGCGTCCGACAGGACGCCGTCCATGTCGAACACCACGGCCCGGCCGGCCGGGACCGGCGCCGAGCGCCACCGCCAGCTCATCGGGTCAGTCCTCGGTCGGCGTGTGCTCGGCCCGGCGCTTTATCTCATCGACCACCGAGGCGTCGGCCAAGGTGGTGGTGTCCCCCAGGGCCCGGCCCTCGGCGACGTCGCGCAGCAGCCGGCGCATGATCTTGCCGCTCCGGGTCTTGGGCAGGTCGTCGGTGAAGACGACGACCTTGGGGCGGGCGATGGCGCCGATGCGGGCGGTGACATGGCGCCGCAGCTCGTGGCCGTGCTCGTCGCCCGGCTCGTGGCCGCCCTTCAACGTGACGAAGGCGATGATCGCCTGGCCGGTGGTGGCGTCGTTGGCACCGACCACCGCGGCCTCGGCCACGCTGGGGTGGTCGACGAGAGCCGACTCCACCTCGGTGGTCGACACACGGTGGCCGGACACGTTCATCACGTCGTCGACCCGCCCCAGCAGCCAGAAGTACCCCTCGTCGTCGACCCGCGCGCCGTCGCCGGCGAAGTAGCGCCCGTCGTACCGGCTCCAGTACGTGTCCCGGTAGCGCTCGGGATCGCCCCAGATGCCGCGCAGCATCGACGGCCACGGGCGGGTCAGCGTGAGGTACCCGCCGCCCTTCTCGACGGGACGGCCGGCGTCGTCGACGACCTCGGCGGACACCCCGGGGAGCGGGAAGGTGGCCGAACCCGGCTTGAGGGTGGTGGCCCCCGGGAGGGGCGAGATCATGACCGCCCCGGTCTCGGTCTGCCACCAGGTGTCCACCACCGGGCACCGTTCACCGCCGATGTGCCGCCAGTACCAGACCCAGGCCTCGGGGTTGATGGGCTCGCCGACGCTCCCGAGCAGCCGCAACGACGACAGGTCGTGGGATGCGGGCTCGGCCGTCCCCCATTTCATGAAGGTCCGGATAGCGGTCGGCGCGGTGTACAGCTGGGTCACCCCGTACCGTTCGACGATCGACCACCACCGGTCGCGGGCCGGGTGGTCGGGCGTGCCCTCGTACAGGACTCCGGTGACGCCGTTGGCCAGGGGCCCGTAGACGATGTAGCTGTGCCCCGTGACCCAGCCGATGTCGGCCGCGCACCACCACACGTCGACGTCGGGATCGAGGTCGAAGACGTAGCGATGCGTGAACGCGACCTGGGTCAGGTACCCCCCGGTGGTATGCATGATGCCCTTGGGCCGGGCCGTGGTCCCAGAGGTGTAGAGGAGGTAGAGCAGGTCCTCGGCGTCCATCCGCTCGGGCTCGCACGTGGGTTCGGCGCCGGCCATGAGGTCGTGCCACCAGTGGTCCCGGCCGGGCGCCATGGCGACACCATGGGCGGTGCGCTCGACCACCACGACGCTTCCCAGCGCCGGCACCTGTGCGACCGCGGCGTCGGCGTTGGCCTTGAGCGGCACCACCGCGCCCCGGCGCCAACCTCCGTCGGCCGTGACCAGCACCCGGGCGTCGGCGTCGACGATGCGGTCGCGGAGGGCGTCGGCCGAGAACCCTCCGAACACCACCGAGTGGGCGGCACCGATCCGGGTGCAGGCCAGCATGGCCACCGGCAGCTCGGGGATCATCGGCATGTAGACGGCCACCCGGTCGCCCCGTCGCACGCCGAGGGCCTTGAGCACGTTGGCGAAGCGCTCCACGTCGGCCAGCAGTTGGGCGTAGGTGATGGTGCGGGTGTCGCCCGGTTCGCCCTCCCAGTGGTAGGCCACCCGATCGCCGCGGCCGGCGGCGACGTGGCGGTCGAGGCAGTTGAAGCTGGCGTTGAGCGTCCCGCCGTCGAACCATCGGGCGAAGGGGAGCTTCCAGTCGCAGACGGTGTCCCATTCGTCGTACCAGTCGAGGGCCAGAGCCTGACGGGCCCAGAAGCCCAACCAGTCGCGGTCGGCCTCTTCGTACAGCGACTGGTCGGTGACCAGGGCGCGCTGCTTGAACGTGTCGGCGGGCGAAAAGGTGCGGTTCTCGAGCTGGAACGACTCGATGGCCGGCTGGCCGGTCAACTCGCCCATGATCGGCGAGCCTAGTGAGACCGCAGGTCGCGGAGATCGACGACCGAGCCGCTGGGCAGGTCCTCGTCCAGCAGCTGCCACATGCGGCGGGCGACGTGGGTGGGATCGGCCAGCTGGCCGTCCCGGTGCAGGTCCTCGAACTTCTGGCGCCGGGGAAACGCCGCCTCGGTCGCGGCGCGGAGGCCGGCCTGCATCGCGGTGTCGACCGTCCCGGGGGCGACGGCCAGCACGTGGATGCCGCGGGCGGCCGCGTCGTCCTCGGCCCCGACCGTGCGCACCCACTGGTCGACGGCTGCCTTCGCCGCGCCGTAGGACGACCACCCCGGGTAGGGCGTGCGGGCGGCCCCGGAGGTGACCTGGACCAGATGGCGCTGTGGCACGGCCGTCGTCGCGGCAAGGAACGCCTGGCCCAGGACCTGCGGCGCGGCGCTGTTGAGCAGCACGTTGGCCGTGTAGGCGGCAGGGTCCACCCGGTCGGCGAAGCCGATCGGGTGGAGGGTGCCAGCGGCGTGGAACAACACGACCCGCTCGGGGCGCTCGCGTGCCACCGCGGCCGCGAAGGCGGCGCCCACCGTGGACCACGACGCGGGGTCGGCCAGGTCCGCCGCCAGGTGCTCGGCCGGCGGCGGGGGCGGGCGGCGGCTGGTACCGAGGACGCGCGCGCCGGGCCAGGGCTGACTGGCGACCAGCGCCGCTCCAATCCCGCTCGACGCACCCGTGACCCATACGAGGGACTTCGTCACCCCGCCGGATCGTAGCGAGTACCGACCGGGGCCCCCGGGGTACAGCGGGTTCACCGAGACGGAGGTTCCGATATGGGAGTCGTGCTGTTGGTCGTCCTGCTGGCCCTGCTGCTCGGCGGCGTCGGCCTGGCCGTGAAGGCGTTGAGTTGGCTGCTGATCATCGCCCTGATCCTGCTCGTGGTCGGGGCCTTCTCCGGCTACCGGGTGCGCTCGCGCCTGTAACTTCGGGCGGTGAACTCCGGACAGGCGAGGGGCGCGGCGGGCGCACTGGCTGCCGGAAGGGTCGTGCTCGGACTGACGGCCATGGGGGCGCCCGCGCTGCCCTCACGACCGTGGGTCGGCGCCGAAGCGGCGCGCCCCGCGGTCAAGCTGTTCGCCCGCTCGATGGGAGCGCGCGATGTCGCCCTCGGCCTGGGGGCGCTGCTGGCCCTGCGGCACGACGCGCCGGTGCGGGGGTGGGTCGAGGCCGGCGGGCTCTGCGACGCGGGAGACGTTGTGGGCACGCTCGTCCACTTCCGGGACCTCCCGCGATTGGGGCGCCTGGTGATCGTGGCCGTGGCGGGTGGGTCGATGGTGGCGTCGCGCTGGTTGGCGACCCGGGTCGACGCCGTCCGCTAGGCGCGGTTCCGGGGGAGCTCACCCGGGGCAGCCCTCGAGGTCCACGCCGGCCTCGGCGGCGATGGCGCAGCGCTGCTCGTCGGAGCTCTGGATGTCGAGGTCGGTCGGCGGGGTTGCCGGGGACACCGCCGCCGCCGTCGCCGTCGTCGTCGACATCGTCGGTTCGGTGCCCAGCGTGGTCGGCGCCGTGGTGGGCACACCGGCCGGATCGGTGGACGGCGGTCGGCCCGATCGCGGGGCCCCCTGGTCGGCGCAGCTCGCGAGGAGCATCACGGCAACCATCGCCGCGGCCCGAACTGGCCGGTCAGGTACCCGGAAACCGCCCCAGTTCCCTACGCGGTTCGGCGGTTGTGCCATTCGAGGGCGCGGAAGGCCCCGAGGCCGGCGGGGTCGGTGAGGGCGGCAGCTTCGGAGAGGCGGCTGCGGGCGCGGAGGGCGTCGAGGTCGCCGAGGTGGGCACGGGCGTGCCACTCGGCCCGGGCCGCCTCGACCAGGCCGGCGAGCCCGTGGGCGGCCAGGAAGTCGGCCTGGGCGCGGTTCGACGAGGGCGGGCGCACCCGGGCCAGCTGGTCGACGGCGACGTCGCAGGTGATGTCCTGCGTCCCGGGCTGCTCCAGCGGATGACCGCCGCGGCCGTGGGCCCGGTACGTCCGCAGCCACTCCGGCCAGGGCCGTCGGGCGAGGGAGGGCGTCGTGTCGGCGTAGTCGATCACGACGACCCGCCCCCGGGGCGCCAGCGCCAGCGCGTCGGCCAGCCAGGCGGCGGCCCTGCGCTGCAGGGGGATCCGGGCGCCATCGGGGGCGCCGGGCGCCAGCACCTCTGCCTCGCCGGCCAGCTCGGCGGCGGCGGGCACGAGGCGCTCCACGAGCTGGCCGCCCGCTGACGCCACCCGGACCTCGGACCACGTGCCGGCGGCCCGTTCGAGGAGGAGGAACGGCAGGTTGTCGAGAAGCTCGTTGGCCAGCACCACGTCGGCCGGGGGACCCGCCGGGAGGTCGGCGTAGGCGCCGGCCGGGCGCAGCGCCGCCGACCGCTCGACCAAGACGTACTGCAGCGCGTGCCGGCATGCCGGGTGGGCGGCCTCCACCGATCGGGCCAGCGCGCCGGTCCCGGCTCCGGCCTCCACCACGACGTAGGGCTCGGGCCGATCGGCCGCCTCCCACCAGGTGTCGAGGGCGCGGGCCACGACGGCACCGAACAAGGGGCCGACCTCGGGGCTGGTGAGGAAGTCGCCCCGCCGGCCGGGCGAGCCCCCACGCTCGTAGAAGCCGTGGGCGGGGTCGTACAGCGCGGCATCGAGGAACGCCTCGAAGCTGCTCAGCGAACCGCCAGGTTGGCCAGGTCGCCCAGCCGGGCCACGGCCTGCGGATAGACGCCGATCACCACGACGGCCAGGGCGCAGATGCCCAGCGAGGCGGCCAGCGAGGCCGGCACGCGGACGGGGGTGCGGTCGTCGTCGGGTACCGGCCGCATCCACATCTCCCGGGCGATCGACGAGTAGTAGAAGAGCGCGATCACCGAGTTGACACCGGCGATGACGGCCAGGATGACCGCCGCCGGCGTGGCGGCGTCCAGGGCGGCCTGGAAGATGTAGAGCTTGGCGAACCAACCACCGAGCGGCGGGATCCCGGCCAGGGAGAAGACGAACATCGTCATGAGGACGGTCAGGCCGGGGGCGTAGGTGAACAGCCCGCCGTAGGAGGAGATCTCCCCCGAGCGGGTCTTGCCGGCCACGGCGATGACGATGGCGAAGGCGCCGAGGTTCATCGCCGCGTAGATGAGGAGGTAGACGATGCTGGCCGTCTGCGCGGTACCGATGGCCCTGGCGCTGTCTCCCGCGACCGCGAAGGGCACCAGGATGTAGCCGGCCTGGGCCACCGACGAGTACGCCAGCATGCGGACGATGTTGGTCTGGCGCAGGGCCACCAGGTTGCCCACCGTCATGGTGAGGGCGGCGAGGACCCAGAACAGCGGTCCCCAGACGTCCGCCCGGCCGAGGAACCCGACGTAGATCAACGACAGCAGGGCGACGAAGCCGCCCGTCTTGGAGGCCACCGACAGGAAGGCGGTGACCGGCGTGGGTGCGCCTTCGTAGGCGTCCGGGGCCCAGAAGTGGAAGGGCACCGCCGAGACCTTGAAGGCGAAGCCGACGACGATGAGGAAGATGCCGAGGGTGACCAGGGGCTGGTCGCCCACCGACCCGGCCGTCTGCTCGCCGATCTCCGCCAGGACGGTCGAACCCGTCGCGCCGAAGATCAACGACATGCCGTACAGCATCACCGCCGACGCCAGCACGCCCAGCAGGTAGTACTTGAGGGCGGCCTCGTTGCTCTTGAGGTCCCGCTTCCGCCAGCCGGCCAGCATGTAGGCGGGGATCGAGAGCAGCTCCAGGGCCACGAAGATGGTGATCAGCTCGCGCGACGACGCCATCACGACCATGCCGAGCAGCGACGACAGGAGCAGGAACGAGTACTCGCCCTCGTGGTAGTCGCCCTCCTCGATGTAGTTGGCCGACAGAAGCAGCACGACGTAGCCGACCACCAGGAAGAGGCCCTTCAGCACGAGCGCGAAGTTGTCGACGACGTAGGCGCCGCCGAACATCGAGCGGTCGGCGCCGTCCACAGCCAGGGCGATGATCGGCACCAGGCTGGCCAGCACGCCGATGCCGGCCAGCTGCGTCACGACGTACTTGCGGGTCTCCCCCACCACCAGGTCGGCGAGCAAGATGACGACCAGCACGCCGGTCAGGACGATCTCGGGCGCCAGCGCGGCGTAGTCGAGGTGGGGTGCCTGGAAGACCTCGGCGGCGATCGTGGGCAGCACCTAGCCCCCGACCGCCCGAAGCGCCGACGCCACGGTCTGGACGGCCTCGTCGGTCATACCGAACAGCAGGCGGGGGTACACGCCGAGACCGAGTACGAGCAGCAGCAGCGGCGTCCACGCCAGCCACTCCGGACCGTGGACATCGTGGATGTGGGACTTGGCGAACTCCTCCTTGGGCGTGCCGAAGGCCACCCGCTGGTACATCCACAGCAGGTAGCCGGCGGCCAGCACCGTGCCGACGCCGGCAATCACCATGTAGGTCCGGAACAACGGTTCGGAGAGCCCGGGCGCCGGCTGGTAGGCCGACAGGATGGCCGGGAACTCGCCCCAGAACCCGGCCAGCCCCGGGAGACCCAGCGATGCCATGGCGCAGAAGCCCAGGATCCAGCCCAGCTTCGGTGCCTGGACCAGCAGCCCGCCGAGGCGGGACAGCTCCCGGGTGTGGAAGCGCTCCTGGATGGAGCCGGCCACGAAGAACAGCATGCCGGTGATGAGGCCGTGCGCCACCATGCCGAAGACGGCCGCGTTGATGCCGAAGTCGGTGAGGGTGGCGATGCCCAGCATGACGAAGCCCATGTGCGCCACCGACGAGAACGCGATGAGCCGCTTCATGTCCCGCTGGGCCAGGCAACCGAGCGCCCCGTAGATGATGCCGACGACCGCGAGCCCCCCGATCCACGGCGCCCACGACACGGCGGCTTCGGGCAGGATGGGCAGGGCGATGCGGACGAATCCGTAGGTGCCCAGCTTCAGCAGCACGGCGGCCAGGATCACCGAGCCGACCGTCGGCGCCTCGGTGTGGGCGTCGGGCAGCCAGGTGTGGAACGGGAACATCGGCACCTTGATGGCGAAGCCCATGAACAACCCCCCGAAGATCCACAGCTGGGTGGTGTGGCTGATGCTGCCGGCGTTGGCGATCAGCTCGGGGATGTCGAAGGTGTTCCCGGCGAGGAAGAACAGCGCGAGGAACGACAGGATCATGAGGGCCGATCCGAACAGCGTGTAGAGGAAGAACTTGATCGACGCGTACTGGCGGTTGGCGCCACCCCACACGCCGATCATGAAGTACATCGGCAGCAGCACGAGCTCGAAGAACACGAAGAACAGGATGAGGTCCTGGCCGACGAACGTGCCGTTCATCCCCACCTCGAGGATGAGCATCAGCATCAGGAACGCCTTGGGGTTGTGCGGCTCGGGGAAGTGGTCCCACGAATAGACGACGCACAGCACGGTGATCAGCATCGAAAGGGCCAGCAGCGGCAGCGAGATGCCGTCGATGCCGATGTGGTACCGGCTGTTGATGACGTCGATCCATGGCTTGTTGACCTCGAACTGGAGCCCGTCGCGCATGCCGTAGTCGAAGCCGGCCAGGATGGCGACCCCGACGCCGGCGGTGGCAACGGTGGTGACGAGCGCGACCACCTTGAGGGCCTTCTCCTCGGCCCTCGGGATGACGGCCAGGATCGCCACGCCCACCACCGGGATGAACACGGCCAGCGTGAGGGCCCAGGACTCGAACCCGCTCATCGGCGAGTCACCATCACATCACTCCTTCGCACGTCTCTCCTTCTCGTCATACGAACAGCACCAGGGCGCCGCCCAGGACGACGACCGAGCCGAACAGGAACGCCGCGTACTGCTGGACGCGGCCGGTCTGCAGAACCCGCAGGGCGCTGCCGCCCTCCTCGGCCCCGGCGCCGGCGCCGTTCACCAGGCCGTCCACGACCTTCTGGTCGATCACGTCGTAGACGAACCGGCCACTGGCCCGGGCCACGGCGCCGGCCGCGTTCACGATGCCGTCGAGCACGTTCTGATTGACCCAGTACGCGGCCCGGGCGATGGGGCCCTTGATCGACCCGACCACCGTGTCGGTGTAGAGAACGTCCAGGTAGTACTTGTTCTCGAGGAACCGGTAGCCGCCCCTGGCCCCGGCGCTGCGCTCGGTGAGGCGGTGCGGCCCGAGGTTGCGCCAGTAGTACGCGTAGCCGAGAGCGATGCCGACGAGCCCGGCCAGGGAGCCGATCACCGCCGTGCTCACCGAGAACTCGTGGTGGGCGACGCCGGCGCTGAGCACGGTGGCGTTGTCGGTCCATTCGCCGAACAGTCCGATGCCCGGGGCGTTGAGGAACCCGGCGCCCACCGACAGCACCGCCAGCACGACGAGCGGGATCGTGATCGCCGGCGGCGACTCGTGGGGGTGGCCGTGGCCCCGGTACTGCCCGAAGAAGGTGAGATAGACGCATCGCGTCATGTAGGCGGCGGTCATCAGGGCACCGATCAACCCGACGACGAGGAACAGCCCGTAGCCGTTCTCGCCCGCACCCAGCAGGATCTCGTCCTTGGACCAGAAGCCGGCCAGCGGCGGGATGCCGGCCAGCGCCACGGTGCCGATCAGGAAGGTCTTGAAGGTGGTGGGCATCGAGGTCCGCAGCCCGCCCATGTCCTTCTTCATGTCGAAGCTGTGCACGGCGTGGCTGACCGAGCCGGCGCCGAGGAACAGCAGGCCCTTGAAGAAGGCGTGCGTGAAGAGGTGGAAGATGCCGGCCGTCCACGCGCCGACGCCCAGCGCCATCACCATGTACCCGAGCTGGCTGACGGTGGAGTAGGCCAGCACCTTCTTGATGTCGGCCTGCACGAACGCCAGCGCGGCGGCGATGAGGATGGTGATGCCGCCGAACAGCGCCACCGGGTTGATACCGCCGCCGCCGATGTCGAAGGCCGACCAGAACACGCCGTAGAGACGGGCGACGAGATAGACCCCGGCCACCACCATCGTGGCCGCGTGGATCAGGGCGGACACCGGCGTGGGCCCGGCCATGGCGTCGGGGAGCCAGGTGTGGAGCGGGAACTGCGCGCTCTTGCCGATCACGGCACACAACAAGGCGGCCGCTCCGGCCACCAGGGTGGTCCGGCCGATGGTGCCCGACAGGGCCGCGTTGTTCAGGGCCTCGATGTCGAAGGTCTGGCCGGCGCCGAAGAACAGGATGGAGATGCCGATCAGCAGCCCGATGTCGCCGGTGCGGGTGGTGAAGAACGCCTTGAGCGCGGCGTCGGAGTTGTTCTTCTCCTCCCACCAGTGCCCGATCAGCATGAACGAGCAGACGCCCATCATCTCCCAGCCGAACAGCAGCTGGAGGGTGTTGCTGGAGGTCACCATGATCAACATGCCGGCCGTGAACAGGCTGAGGGCGGCGAAGAAGTGGGTGTAGCGCCGGTCGTCGTGCATGTAGTTGGTGGAGAACACGTGCACCAGCAGTGAGATGAGCGTGACGACGACCACCAGCACCACGGCCAGACCGTCCATGTGCGTGCCCGCCTTGACGGTGACGGCACCGTTGTCGTACCAGGTGAACTCCCGCACCACCGGGGCGCGGATGGCCTCGACCTCGTGCTCGCCTTCGGCCTGCTCCTCGGCGGCGGCCAGGTCCAGCGTGGCCGCCCCGTGGTCCGCCTCTGGCCCGGTCTCGGCCTCGGCGGGCACGGTGCCGTGGTCCGCCGCGGCCTCGGCGCCAGCCGGCTCCACCTCCAACGTGGCCGGCCGGTCGATCCACTGGGCGGCGGCCACGAGGGACAGCACGAAGGCCAGGCCGACGGCGGCCAGGCCGACCTCGTGGCCCTTGCCGGGCATCCGCTTGCCGAGCAAGAGGATCACGAAGAACGACGCCACGGGCAGGGCGGGGATGACCCATGCGTTGCGGAGCACGTCCCTAGCCCTTCATGAGGTCGGCCTCGGTGAGGTCGATCGACTGTCGGTTGCGGTAGATGAGCAGCACGATGGCCAGGCCCACCCCGACCTCGGCGGCGGCGATGGCGATCACGAACAGTGCGAAGACCTGCCCGGCGACGGTCTCGTGAAAGGCGCCGAAGGCCACCAGGTTGATGTTGACGGCGTTCAGGATCAGCTCGACCGACATCAGCACGAGGACGCCGTTCTTGCGGGCCAGCACCCCGTAGACGCCGACGCAGAACAGGAACGCGGCAAGGAACAGGAACTGGTTGAGGTACATCAGTCGCGCCTGGCGATGACGACCGCGCCCACCAGGGCCGCCAGCAGGAGGACCGACACGACCTCGAAGGGGATCACGTAGGTCTGGAAGATCGAGGTGCCGACCTCGGCCGACCGCTGCACGGCCGCGTCCTCGGGCAGCTTGGTGGAGCCGAAGGCGTCCTGGAGGACCGCCCCGAGGACGCCGAGCAGGAACAGCGCGACGACGAGCGCCACGCCCCGCTGGTCGTTGTCGAGCTCGGCCGTGCGCCCGATCGGCGCCCGGGTGAGCATGATGCCGAACAGGAAGAGCACCAGGATGGCGCCGACGTAGACGAGGATCTGCACGGCCGCGGTGAACTCCGCCGCCAGCAGGATGTAGACGGCGGCCACACCGGCCAGCACGACCACGAGGTACAGGGCGGCGTGCACGATGTTCTTGGTGGTGACGACGCGCAGCGCGGCCAGGCCCATGGCTCCGGCGATGGCGCCGAAGATGAGGTTCTGCGCGATCACTTCGCGCCCTTCTTGGCCTCGGCGCCGACCTCGAGCGGTGGCGGCGTCGGGACGCCCACCATCCACTCGCCGAGCTTGTCCTTGTCGTGGAGCAGATCGGCGATGCGGACCTCGGAGTACTCGTACTCCGGGCTCCAGAACAGCGCGTCGAAGGGACAGACCTCCACGCAGATGCCGCAGTACATGCAGAGGCTGTAGTCGATGTCGAAGCGATCGAGCTTCTGGACCGTGCGGGGCTTGCCGCCCTCGCGCCGCGGCGGGGCCTTGTCCTTGTAGCCCTCGATGTAGATGCACCAGTCGGGACACTGCCGGGCGCACAGCATGCAGACCGTGCAGTTCTCCTCCTTCAGGGCGATGACGCCCCGGGCCCGCGTCGGCGGGTCCTCCTTCACGTGGGGGTACTGCACCGTCACAGCCGGCTTCATCATGGTCTTGAAGGTGACGGCGAGGCCCTTGACGAGGCCGGGGACCTGCGGCACTACATCACCACCTTCAAGACGCCGGTGACGGCGATGTTCAGCAACGACAGCGGGATCAGGTACTTCCAGGCCAGCGCCTGCAGCTGGTCCTCGCGCAGGCGGGGGTAGCTGAACCGGATCCAGAAGATCAGGAAGGCGACCAGCATGATCTTGGTCCCGAGCACGACCGGCCCTAGCACGTTGGCCAGGTTGCCCTCCACGCCGGGCACGTACCAGCCGCCCAGGAACAGCGTGGCGCCGATGGCCGAGAAGGCGAACGCGGTGCCGAACTCGGCCATGAAGAAGAACAGGAAGCGGAAGCCGGTGTACTCGGTCATGTAGCCGGCGACCAGCTCCGACTCGGCCACCGGCATGTCGAACGGCGCCTGGGTCAGCTCGGCCTGGGCGGCGATCAGGAAGATGACGAAGCCGAAGAACTGGGTGAGGATGAACGGGTTGCCGAAGGCGCCGATGCCGAAGATCTCACCATCGGCCTGGGCCACCACGATCCCCTGCATGCTCATGGTGCCGGCCTGCACGATCACACCCACCACGGCGAGGATGAGCGGCAGCTCGTAGGCGATGAGCTGCCCGGCGGCCCGCAGCGCGCCGATGAGGGAGTACTTGTTGGCCGACGCCCAGCCGGCCATGAGGATCCCGAGCACCGACAGCGACGAAACCGCCATGGCGAAGAAGATGCCGGTATCGAGGTCCTCGACGACGAGGTCGGGCCCGGCCGGGATGACGATGAACAACAGAAAGGTGGACAGCATCACCACGAGCGGCGCCGCCGCGAACACGAAGCGGTCCGCCTTGGCCGGGATGATGTCCTCCTTCTGGAGGAACTTGAGGCCATCGGCCAGGAGCTGGAGGGAACCGTGCGGGCCGGCCTCCATCGGGCCCAGCCGGCTCTGCATGTGGCTCATCATCTTCAGCAGGAAGACGTAGCCGAAGATCACCGCCGCCGCCGGGATGAGGTTCAAGACGATGGCGACCTTGATGCCGGTCGACTGCCACCACGCCAGATCGATGGCCAGCGCCGGGTTCATCACGCCCGCCGGTCAGCCCAGGACAACCGGCTCCTCCCGCATCGGGCCGGAGCCTAGCGACGCGACCGCGAGCCGGGCAAAGCCCGCCCACGACCGAACCGCGTAGAGAACAGGGTCGGTTTCCGTAGCCCTCGCGAGGGGAGTTCCCGCCCTGCCGAGGTTGCCCGCCCGGCTGCGATCGCCGCGGCGGGCTCCGGCCCGGTCAGGCGCAGAAGAAGGGCGGTTCGCCGGGGGCCCGGGGCCGGAACTCGGCGACGTCGCCGTCGACGCTGGTGAACCGGGCCCGATCGGGGCGGAGTAGCACCATGGTGCCGGCGCCGGTCCACCCCGGCGGCGGGTTGCCCGACCCGTCGTCGATCGGGGGATCGGCCACCCAGTCCCGGCCGTCGAAGACGGTGAACCGCACGCCGCAGTGGATCACCAGGGTGTGCTCGTACGCCCGGCCCACCACGGCCGGCACGCCTGGCCGCTCGACCGACGCCGGTGGCCGGCCCGGACCGCACGCCGCGCCGAAGGCGAGTGCGGCCCAGATCGCCACGACCGCCCTGGGAGGCACACCGCTTCGACGACCCGTCCGGCCACCCCGGTTCCCGGCGGCTGTCACGGCACGGGTCAGCGGTCGATGTCGCCCAGGATGAAGTAGAGCGACGCCAGGATCGTGATGACGTCGGGCACGTACACGCCGCGCAGGACCCACGGGACGATCGACACGTTGTTGAACGACGGGGTGCGGATCTTGACCCGGAACGGCCCGAGCCCGCCCTTGGAGACGACGTAATAGCCCATCTCCCCCAAGGGGTTCTCGGTGTGGCACCAGGCCTCACCGGCCGGGACCTTGATGATGCGGGGGACCTTGGCCTGGATGGAGCCGGAGGGCAGCCCGTCCAGCAGCTGGTCGACGATGTTGGCCGCCTCCCGGGTCTCTTGGAGGCGCACCCAGTAGCGGGCGAACGAGTCGCCGTCAGGATGGGTCCACACCTTCCAGTCGCAGTGCTTCCAGGCCAGCGGTGAGTCCTCGTCCCGGCGGATGTCGAAGTCGACGCCGCTGGCGCGGATGTTGGCGCCCGACAGCCCGTACTCCAGCCCGATGGCCGGCGGGATGACGCCGATCCCTCGGGTCCGCTTCTGGAAGATCTCGTTGCCCATGAGGAGGTCGTCCAGCTCGTCGCAGAAGTCGCGGACCTTCTGCATGGCCGTCTTGGCCTCGTCGACCCAACCCCGCGGCAGATCCTCCTTGAGGCCGCCGATGCGGTCGTAGTTGGGATGGAATCGCCCTCCCGTCGCCGCTTCGATGAGGTTGAGCACGTGCTCGCGGTCCCGAAATGCGTAGAAGACGGGCGTGATGGCGCCGAGCTGCACTCCCATGTCGCCCACGAACAGGATGATGTTGGCCATCCGGCCCATCTCGAACAAGATGGTGCGGATCCACTGGGCCCGGGGCGGCGCCTCGATGCCCATGAGCTGCTCCGCGGCCAGGATGAACGGCACCTCGTTGCAGAACGACCCGAGCCAGTCGATGCGGTTGACCAGCGTGGTGATCTGCGGGTAGGTGCGGACCTCGGCCAGCTTCTCGTAGCCCCGGTGCATGTAGCCGGCCACCGGCTCGGCCCACACCACCTGCTCGCCGTCGAGGCGGACCACGATGCGCAGCGTGCCGTGGGTGGCCGGGTGCTGGGGGCCGAGGTTGAGGGTCATGCCCTCGGTCTCCAGCTCCACGTTGACCCGGGCGTCCGCCGCCTGCCCCGCGATGTAGGCGGCGCGCTGCCAGTCCGTCGTCACGGCCATCAGGCCTCGGCCTCCTGCGGCGTCGCATCCTCGGCAGCCGCCTCGTGCTCGCCGGGCATGGCCTCGACGTCCACCAGGCCGGGCCAGGGTTTGACCTCGCGGGCCAGCAGCGGGAAGTCCTTGCGCATGGGGTGGCCCTCGAACTCGCCGGGCAGGTACATGTGGCGGAGCCCCGGGTGGCCGTCGAACTGGAAGCCGTACATCTCCCATGCCTCCCGTTCGTGCCAGTCGGCGCCGCGGTAGACCCCCACCCACGAGTCGATCCGCGGCTCGGCGGCGTCCAGATCGGCCTTCAGCGTGATGCCGAGCTTGGCCGTGGTCGAGTACAGGCGGGCCAGCACCTGGAAGCGGGAGCCCCCGCCGGCCACGCCGGTGGCGAACCCGTCCGCGGTGGTCCCATCGACCTCGGCGCCGATCTCGGCGCTGGCCGCGCCCCCGTCGGGGTCCCACACCTTCTCGCCCGACAGGTCCTTGTTCTCCAACCAGTCCAGGCCGGCCAGGAAACAGAAGTAGTCCATGCCCAGCTCGTTCCTGCACACCTCGGCGGCCTGCCTCCAGGCGGTCGCCCGCACCCGCACCCAGGCGTCGCCGCCGGCGATCTCGCTGCCCACCACGCCGTCGGCCAGATTCTGGCGCAGCGTGTCGACCAGCGACTCCCGGAGGTCGTCGCCCGTCTCAGCTGCCGACGACAATGGGGTCGCCCCTCCAGCGCTCGGCCATGTCCTCGTTGTGGATGCGCTGCTGGAGCAGCACGATCCCCTCGAGCAGCGCCTCGGGCCTGGGTGGGCACCCCGGCACGTAGACGTCGACGGGGATGATCTGGTCGACGCCCTTGGTGACCGAGTAGCTGTCCCAGTACGGGCCGCCGCAGTTGGCACAGCTTCCCATCGAGATGACGTACTTCGGGTCGGGCATCTGCTCGTAGAGCCGGCGGATCGGCGGCGCCATCTTGTCGGTGACTGTGCCGGAGATCACGACCAGGTCGGCCTGGCGGGCGCTGGCCGGGAACGGGATCACACCGAGGCGCATGACGTCGTAGCGGGGTGAGCCGAAGGCCGCGCCCATCTCGATGGCGCAGCAGGCCAGGCCCCACTGGTACACCCAGAGCGAGTACTTCCGACTGAGGTTGAGCAGGTGGGTGAGCGGCTTGGGGATGCGGCCCTTCTCGACTAGACCCACCGCAGCACGCCCTTTCGCCAGGCGTAGAGGATGCCGAGGGCGAGGATGACCACGAAGATCAGCATCTCGACCAGGCCGAACACCCCCAGGCTCTCGAGCTGCACGGCCCAGGGAAAGATGAACACGGCCTCCACGTCGAACATCACGAACAGCAGGGCGAAGATGTAGTAGCGGATCTGGCTCTGCGACCACCCGGTGCCCACCGGGTCGACGCCGCTCTCGTAGGCGACGTACTTCTGCGCCGACGGCCGCACCGGCCGGACCAGGCGCCCGGCGCCCAGCATGGCGCCCACCATCATCACGGCGGCACCGCAGAAGACCAGCACGCTGAGGTAGCTACGCAGGAACTCCGACACCAGCCGCGGAGCCTAGTGAGGCCGCTTCGCGAGCCGCCAGAGCCGGGGACGGCGAGGGCCGGCGGCGAGTGGCCGGCGCGGCGTCGCCCGAGCGGCGAGGCTGTGGCCATGGGACGGGCCACGCTCCGGAGCCTGCTGGCCCGCAAGCTCCGCCTCGCGCTCACCGCCGTATCGGTCGTGCTGGGGGTGGCCTTCGTGGCCGGCACGTTCGTACTGACCGACACGGTTCGCAGGAGCATCGACACGTTCTTCGCCACGCTGAACGCCGGTGCCGACGTGTCGGTTCGCGCCGCCTCGCGGTTCGCGGACGACCAGGAGGGGCTCGGTGGAGGCGACCGGCCGGCCGTGCCGGCTGCGCTGCTCGACACCCTCGTCGCGCTGGACGGCGTCGCCGAGGCGGCCGGCACCCTGGTGGGCTTCGCGCAGGTCGTCGCCGTCGAGGGTCCCGTGGACCGGCCCTCCGGGCCGTCGATCGGCACCGTGTGGATCGACCGGCCCCGCCTGAACCCGCTCACGCTGCGCCAGGGTCGGCCGCCGGCGGGCGACGGCGAGGTCCTGGTTGACCGCGGTACCGCCGAGCGCCTCGGCGTCACCGTCGGGGGCACCGTGCAGGTCCTGTCCCAGGTGGCGCCGGCGCGCTTCGAGGTGGTGGGCGTGGCCGAGCTGGGCGACGGTCAGGGCCTCGGCGGCATCTCGGTGGCCGCCTTCGGCGAGACGACGGCCCGGCGCGTGCTGGGCCGGGCCGACGGCTTCGACAGCATCGAGGTGGCCGCCGACGACGGCCTCGGGCCGCCCGAGTTGCGCCGCCGGGTGGCGGCTGCCCTCGGGCCCGGGCTGGAGGCGGTGACCGGGCAGGCGGCCGCGGCCGAGAGCGCGGCCCGCGTGCAGCGAGACCTCGGGTTCTTCGGGACCTTGCTGCTGGTCTTCGCCGGCGTGTCGCTCTTCGTGGGCGCGTTCATCATCTTGAACACCTTCCAGATCCTCGTGGCGCAGCGCACCCGGGAGCTGGGCCTGTTCCGGGCGCTGGGCGCCACCGGAGGCCAGATCCGCCGCTCGGTGCTGGCCGAGTCGGTGGTGGTCGGGCTGGTCGGATCGGCGGGCGGGCTGGGCCTCGGCGTGCTGGTGGCCGGAGCCCTGCAGGCGCTCCTGCGCCAGGCCGGCGTCGACCTTCCCGACGCGGCGACGGTCTTCCGCCCGCGGACCGCAGTCATCTCGATCGCAGTCGGCCTGGTGGTGACGGTGGCGTCGGCCGCCCTGCCGGCACGGCGCGCCGCCCGCGTCACACCCATGGCTGCGATCACCGACGGGTTCGGCGGCGCGGGCCCGCCCCTGCGGCGGCGGACCGTCGTCGGGCTGGTCGTCAGCGCCGGTGGGTTCGCGCTGCTACTGGCGGGGACGGCCGGGGCCGGCAACGGAGCCGCCAACGTCGGGCTCGGTGCGGGGATCGGGTTCGTCGGGGCCAGCCTCGTGGCCCCCGCCGTCACCCGCCCCCTGGCGTGGGTCCTCGGAGCACCGCTCCTGCGCGTGGGGATCAGCGGCCGGCTCGGCCGGGAGAACGCGGCCCGCAACCCACGGAGGACGGCGTCCACGGCGGCCGCGCTCATGGTGGGGCTGGCTCTGGTCAGCCTCGTGACGATCTTCGCGGCGTCGGCCCGGCGCTCGACCAGCCGGATCATCGACGAGGTGTTCCAGGCCGACCTGGTACTGGCGGCGGCCTCCGGCTCGGACGGCTTCAGCCCCGAGGTCACCGGTCGGGCCCGCGGCGTACCGGGCGTGCAGGCCGCCGCCGCGTTCCGCGACGGGACCTGGCGCGATGACCGGGGCGAGGAGCAGTACCTGAGCGCCATCGACGCCGGAGCACTCGAACGGGTCCTCGACCTCAAGGTGTCGAGCGGCCGCCTGGCCGACCTCGGTGACGGCGGTGTGGCCCTCCACGAGGACGCGGCGGCCGACCGGGGTCTGGCCGTGGGCGACGCGCTGGCCATGGAGTTCGCCCGCACCGGCACCCGCTCCGTGCGGGTCGATGCCGTCTTCTCGGCGGAGCAGCTCACGGGCGAGTACATCCTCTCGCTCGAGGACTACGAGGCCAACTTCGCCGACCAGCTGGACTCGTTCGTGATGGTCGAGCTCGCCGCCGCGGCCGACCGACCCGCCGTGCGAGCGGCCATCGAGGCCGCCGTGGCCGAGTTTCGCACCGTCGAGGTCCAGGACCAGCAGGAGTTCAAGGACCGGATAGCCGACGAGACGAGCGGGATCCTCAATCTCTTCTACGCCCTCCTGGCGCTGGCCGTCGTCATCGCCCTGGTCGGCATCGTGAACACCCTGGCGCTCTCGGTCATCGAACGGACCCGAGAGCTCGGGTTGCTGCGCGCCGTCGGCATGGCCCGCCGGCAGGTGCGCTCGATGGTCAGGGGGGAGGGCGTCATCATCGCCACGCTGGGCGCGGTGCTCGGTCTGGTCGTCGGGCTCGTGGTCGCCCTGGCCATGCTCGCCGCGCTCCGCGACCAGGGCCTCACCGAGACCGCCGTTCCCGGCGGCCGCCTCGCCGCGTTCGTCGTGGCCGCGGCCGGCGCCGGGGTAGGCGCCGCCGTACTCCCGGCGCGGCGGGCCGCCCGGACCGACGTGCTGGCCGCCATCGCCCACGAGTAGCGACCGGCGTCCCATACGATCGACCCGATGCCGCTCGCCGCCGGCGCCGCCGCGCCGTCGTTCACACTGCCCGACGCCGGCACCGGCGCCGCCGTCGCCGACCCATGGCGGGACGGGCCGCTCGTGCTGGCCTTCTTCAAGGTGAGCTGCCCGGTCTGCCAGATGGCCGCGCCCAAGGTCCAGGCGCTGGCGCAGGGCGGTGCCCGGGTCCTGGCCGTGGGCCAGGACCCGCCGGACAAGCTGGCCGCCTACGCGGCCCGCCACGGCCAGCGGGTGCCCACCGTCACCGAACCGGCCCCGTACCTGGTCTCGTCCGCGTACGCGATCACGGCCGTGCCGACGCTGTTCCTCGTCGGCGCCGACGGCGTCATCGCCGACGCCGTCGGGGCGTGGGACCGCGCCCGCTGGAACGCCCTGGCCGTCGCCGCCGGTGGTCGCGCCGTGTCAACCGACGGCGACGGCCTCCCGGCCTTCCGCCCGGGCTGAGGAAGCCGCAACCGCCACTGACCCGGTCGGGTCGACCTCGTTGACAAACCGCCGAAACGGGGCGAACGTGTGCGTCGACGGAGGCCAAGGAGGCAGGGGTGGCGGAGACGTTCAGCGGCAAGGTCGGGCGACATCGTGCTGGCGAACGCCGGCTGCGCCGAGGACTTCGAGACGGCGACCAGCGCCCCGGCCGAACCGGGCACGGTGTTGCCCGAGGGCGGCGGCGTGGCTCCGAGCGATTCGCCCGACGACCGGCGGGTGGCCGGCGTGGGACGGCCGACTGACACCAGGGCTCGGCACCGAAAGTAGCGTCGCCTGGTGCTGGAACTGGCGGGCCTGAGCCGGCGCTACGGCGACGTGGTGGCCCTGGACGATCTGTCGCTGGCGGTGATGCCCGGCCGGCTCTTCGGCCTCCTCGGACCGAACGGCGCCGGGAAGTCCACGGCCATGAAGATCGTCTTCGGGTTGGTGCGGGCCGATCAGGGAGAGGTGCGGTGGGGCGGGCACCTTGTCGGCCAGGCCGAACGGGAGCGCTTCGGCTACCTTCCCGAGGAGCGCGGGCTGTACCCGAAGATGAAGGTCCGTGGCCAGCTCGCGTACTTCGGCCAGCTGCACGGCCTGCCCAGGGACGCAGCCGTCGCCGCCACCGACGCCTGGCTCGACCGGCTGGGCGTCGCCGAGCGGGCCGGCGATCCCGTGGACTCGCTGTCGCTGGGCAACCAGCAACGAGTGCAGCTGGCCGCCGCTCTGGTCCACGACCCGGACCTGCTGGTCCTGGACGAGCCCTTCTCGGGCCTCGACCCGGTGGCCGTCGACGCCCTGGCGGGTGTGCTGGCCGAGCGCGCCGCGGCCGGCACGACGGTGATCTTCTCCAGTCACCAGCTCGACCTGGTCGAGGACCTGTGCGAAGTGGTGGCCGTCGTGGACCAGGGCCGGCTGGTGTTGTCGGGCGCCGTGGCGGACCTCAAGCGCGCCGCCGGGCGCCGGGTGCTCCGGGTGCTGGTCGAGGGGGTCGACGACGGTTGGGCCCGGGACATTCACGGCGTGGCGGTGGCCGGCCGGGACCACCACGGCACCCGCCTCGACCTGGACCCGACGGTCGACCCTATGGCGGTGATGGCGCGGGCCGCGTCCGCCGGCCGGGTGGTCGACTTCGCGCTCGAGCTTCCCCGCCTGTCGCAGCTCTTCCGCGAAGCCGTGCAGACCCACCGGCCTGCCGCGGAGCCGGTCGGCCGTTGACCGGGAGCCGGCTGGTGGCGCTGGTGGCCCGGCGCGAGGTGCGCGAGCGGGCCCGGACGAAGACCTTCGTGATCGGCACCGTCGTCCTGGCCCTCCTGCCGACAGCCGCCATCGTCGTACCGACCCTGCTGGACGACGACGACCGGCGGACCGAGAAGGTCGCTCTGGTGGGCGACGCGCCGCCGGAGCTGGTGGCGGCCATCGACGCCGGCCTGCTGCCCGGTGTCGACATCGAGACCAGCGTGGTCCCCGACGAGGGGTCGGCCCGGACGGCGCTGAGCGACGGCGACCTCGACGCGGCCGTGATCGACGGCATCCGGCTGGTCGTCGGCGAGGGCCCGCCCGAGGACCTGGTGGCGTTCCTGCGCGAGGGCGTCATCCGGGCGGGGGTGGCCGACCGCCTGCGCGCCTCGGGGATCGACGACGCCGGGGTGGCGGGCATCCTCGACCAACCACCGGTCGTGGTCGACGAGGTGGCGCCTCGCCGGGCCGTGCGCGACAGCAACCGGCCGGTGGCGTTCGTCGGCCTCCTCTTCGTGTACCTCATGATCCTGGGCTATGGGGCCAACATCGCCACCGCCGTCCTCGAGGAGAAGACCTCGCGGGTCTCAGAGGTGATCCTCGGGACGGTCCGGCCCCACCAGTTGCTGGCCGGCAAGGTCATCGGCATGGGCCTGCTGGCCCTTACGCAGGTCCTGGTGGTGGGGGTCGCCTGCGCCGTGGCCGCGCTGAGCGTCGGTTCGGCGATCGACATCCCGCCCGGCTCGCCGCTGACGTTCCTGGCCATCGCCATGTGGACCGTGCTCGGGTTCTCGCTCTACGCCTGTGCGTTCGCCGCCGCGGGAGCCACCGCGTCGCGCCCCGAGGAGGTCGGCAGCGTCACCTTCCCGCTCACCGCGGTCGTGATGGCCTCGTACTTCGCCTCCTTCGCGGCGATCGGCGAACCGAACGGCGGTGCCAGCCGCGTGCTGTCGTTCGTCCCGCCCATGGCCCCGATGACGATGCTGCCGCGCGCGGCGGTAGGCGATGTGGCGCCGTGGGAGGTACCGGTCAGCGTGGCCCTCGTCCTCGCGTTCACCTACGGGCTGATCAAGCTGGCCGGCCGCATCTACACCGGCGGGATCCTGCGGACGGGCGGTCGGGTCAAACTGCGCGACGCGTGGCGGGGCGCCGATCGGTGAGCAGCGAGCCGCGCGGCTACAGCAGCAGGGAGGCCTGGCGGGCGAAGGTGACCATGGCCGAGGGCAGCAGGCCGAAGGCGACGGTGAACGCGGCGGTGACGGCCACGGCCACCGCGTGGCTGACCGGCAGCGGGTGGCGGGGCTCGGCCGCGTCGCCTGAGGCGGCGGGCGGGGGGCTGTACATCACCACGATGAGGCGCAGGTAGAAGAAGGCGGCGATCACCGCCGAGATCATGCCGACGAGGGCCAGGGCATACGACTCGGCCTCCACCGCCGCCGAGATCACGTAGAACTTGGCCAGGAAGCCCGTGGTGAACGGGACGCCGGCCTGCGCCATCAGGAACACCGCGAAGGCCAGGGCCAGGGCCGGGCGGCGGGCGGCCAGACCCCGGTACTCGTCGAGCCCGTGGCGGGCGTCGCCCCGGCGGCCGACCACGGTGATCACGGCGAAGCTGCCCATCACCATGAAGGTGTAGGCCAGCAGGTAGAACAGCGAACCGGCGATCCCCCGCTCGCTGGCCGCCTGGAGCCCGATCATCACGTACCCGGCATGGCTGATGGACGAGTAGGCCAGCATCCGCTTCACGTCGTTCTGCACGACGGCCAGCACCGAGCCGACCAGCAGGGTGACGACCGCCAGCACCCACACCACGGGTCGCCAGTCCAGGCGGAGCGTCGAGAAGGTCGAGAAGAACACCCGGAGGAGCCCGGCGAACCCGGCGGCCTTGGCCGCGGCGGCCATGAAACCGGTCACCGGCGACGGGGAGCCCTGGTAGACGTCCGGCGTCCAGGTGTGGAAGGGCACGACCGCCACCTTGAACCCGAGGCCCACGAGCAGCAGGACCATGCCGGCCAGCAGGACGCCGTTGCTGGTCGCCACGTTGCCGGCGAGGTACTGCGCCACCGACACCAGGTTGGTGGAGCCGGTCGACCCGTAGACCAGGGCGATCCCGTAGAGGAAGAGCGCCGAGGAGAAGGCGCCCAGCACGAAGTACTTCATCGCCGCCTCACGGGACTGGCGCCGGCGGCCCTGGAAGCCGGCCAGCACGTACAGGGCGATGGACAGGATCTCCAGTCCGAGGAACAGCACGATCAGGTCGTTGGCCGACGCCATGAACATGCCGCCCGACGCCGACAGCATCATCAACACGTAGAACTCGGGCCCCTGCACGCCCTCGCGCTGCAAGAAGCCCTCACCGAGGAGCGCGCCGAGGACGACCGTGGCGCTGATGAGGACCAGGAAGAAGACGGCGAACCCGTCGACGACGAGGGCGTCGGCCACCGCCCGCATCGGCCCGTCGTCACGCACATCGAACCACAGCCACAGCGACGCGCCCATGGCGGCACCGCCCACGCCGACGGTGAGCAGGGGCCACAGCCACGCCGGAGGGCGGCGCACCAGCGAGACGATCAGCAGGAGGAACAGGGCACCACCGATGAGGATCAGGGCGGGCGCCATGGCCGAGTACTCGACGTCGGGGACGTCGATGAGCGGGAGCGGCTGCTCCGCCTGGGCGAGGAGCAGGCTCCTCATTCGTGGCCACCCTCGGCCGGCTCGGCATTGGCATCTGCCGCAGCCGGCACCGGCTGGAGCCGCGCCGCCACGGCCGGCTGGCGGTAGTCCGAGGATGCCTCGACCCGCCGGATGACCCGCTCCACCGCCGGGTTGATGCGGTCCAGCGCGGGCTTGGGGTACACGCCGAGGAACACGATCAGCACGACCAGCGGCGCCAGCACGGCCCGCTCGCGCCACGTGAGGTCGGGGAGCCCGACGTTGTCCCCGGTGGGGGTGCCGTGGAACACGCGCTGGTACGCCCACAGCAGGTAGAGGGCAGCCAGGATCACGCCCGCGGTCGCCACCACGGCCCACCAGCGAGCGGTGACGAACGTCCCGATGAGGATCAGGAACTCACCGACGAAACCGTTGAGGCCGGGCAGCCCGATGGACGAGAGCATGACCACGGTGAACACCACCGCCATCAACGGCATCGACTTCTGAAGCCCGTTCAACTCGGAGATCTGCCGGGTGTGGCGACGGTCGGAGATCATCCCGACCAGCAGGAACAGGGCGCCGGTCGACAAGCCGTGGTTCACCATCTGCAGGACGCCGCCCGACACGCCCGCCGCGGTGAAGGCGAAGGTGCCCAGCACGATGAAGCCCAGGTGGGCCACCGACGAGTAGGCCACCAGCCGCTTGAGGTCGCTCTGGACGGTGGCCACCAGGGCCCCGTAGATGATGCCGATCACGGCCAGGGTCAGCAGCAGGGGGGCCAGGTCGACGGCGGCGGCCGGGAAGAGGGTGACGGCGAAGCGGACCAGCCCATAGGTCCCCAGCTTGAGCAGCACCCCGGCCAGGATCACCGACCCGGCGGTGGGCGCCTCGGTGTGGGCGTCGGGCAGCCAGGTGTGCACCGGGAAGACCGGGATCTTCACGGCGAAGGCGGCGACGAAGGCCAGGAACAGCCAGCGCGCCGTGCTCTCGGCCAGCGGTGCCCGCTCCATCAGCTCCCGCAGGTCGAAGGTGACCGCCGCCCCGTCGGCGCTGAGGAACACCAGGGCCAGCATGCCGACGAGGAGGAAGGCGGAACCGAACAACGTGAAGAGGAAGAACTTGAGCGAGGCGTAGACACGGTTGTCGTAGCCCCAGCCGCTGATGATGAAGTACATCGGGACGAGGGTGATCTCGAAGAAGACGAAGAACACGAACAGGTCGAGGGCCAGGAAGGCGCCGAGGCAGCCGGCTTCCAGCAGCAGCATCCAGGCGGTGTAGGCCTTGAGGTCGCGCTGGACGCGCGTGGCCGCCAGGGCGATCGGGAACAGCACGCCGGTCAGCACGACGAGGAACAGCGAGATGCCGTCGACACCGAGGATCCACGAGATCCCGAAGTCCCCGATCCAAACGTGATCGGAGACGAACTGGAAGCCGGGGGCGGCCACCTCGAAGTCGACGGCCAGAACGGCGGTGAGCACTCCCGTGGCGACCGCGGCCACCATGGCAACGGCCCGGATCAGGTCGGCCCGCTCCCTGGGGACCAGTGCGACGAGCGCGGCGGCGACGGCCGGCAGGAGCACGATCGTGGTCAGCAGCGGGATGTCGTCGCCCATGTCCGCTCAGACCCCGGTCCGCACGAGGACCCAGCCGAGCAGCAGGGCGGTGCCGAGCGCCACGCCCAGCGCGTAGTTGCGGACGTAGCCGGTCTGGATGCGCCGCAGGCGCCCGCCGCCCAGCCGGACCAGCCCGGCCGCGCCGTTGACGGCGCCGTCGATCACCTTGCGGTCTATGACGAAGGCCGAGAACGCCGCCAGGGCCCGGCCGGGCGTCTCGATGAGCGCCGAGTAGAGCCCGTCGACCCCCCAGGCCCGCTTCAGGACGGCCGGTTCGAAGGCGTCGTTGCGGCGGGCCCGCAGGAACGTGCTGGCCGCGAAGGCGATGCCGGCCAGGGCGGCCGCCACCGCGGCAGCCGCCAGCGTCAGCTTGAGACTGCCGGCGGCCTCGGACTGGTGCAGGTTCTCGCCGAACACCGGCTCGAGCCACTCCTCCAGGTAGTGGAAACCCTTGAAGGGCAGGTTCAGGCCGCCGGCGACCACGGCCAGCCCGGCCAGCACGACCAGGGGGGCGGCCATCAACCACGGCGACTCGTGCGGCTGGCCCCCGCCGTGCGCGCCGTGGGCCCTCTCCTTCTTGCCCTCACGCCAGCGCTCGCCGCCGTAGAAGACGAGGAACACCTGGCGGCTCATGTAGTAGGCGGTCAGCAGGGCGGTCACCAGACCGACGGCCCAGAGCAGCACGCTCTTCTCGTAAGCGGCCAGCAGGACCTCGTCCTTGGACCAGAACCCGGCGAACGGCGGCACACCGGCGATGGCCAGCCAGCCCACGATGAACGTGCCGGCGGTGACGGGCATCCACTTCTTCAGGCCGCCCATCCGCTTCATGTCCTGCTCGTCGTGCAGGCCGTGGATCACCGACCCGGCGCCGAGGAACAGCAGTGCCTTGAAGAAGGCGTGGGTCACCATGTGGAAGATGGCGGCCACGTAGGCCCCCGAGCCGACGGCGAGGAACATGTAGCCGAGCTGGCTGATGGTCGAGTAGGCCAGCACCTTCTTGATGTCGTTCTGGGCGCAGGCGATGGTCGCCGCGAAGAGCGCGGTGGCGGCGCCGACGACGGCGACCACGGTGAGGGCGTCGTCGGCCAGGCCCAGGACCGGGTTCATGCGGGCGAGAAGGTAGACGCCGGCCGTCACCATGGTGGCGGCGTGGATGAGGGCCGACACCGGCGTGGGGCCCTCCATGGCGTCGGGCAGCCACACGAAGAGCGGCAACTGGGCCGACTTGCCGCAGGCGCCGACGAAGAGGAGCAGCGCGATGGCCGTCACCGTGGTCGACGCAGCCTCCTCCACCCCGGCGAAGATGCCGGCGTACTGGAGGGTGCCGAAGGCGCCGAAGCACAGGAACATGGCGATCATGAAGCCGAAGTCGCCGACCCGGTTCACCACGAACGCCTTCTTGCCGGCGCTGGCCGCCGAGTCCCGCTCGAACCAGAACGAGATGAGCAGGTATGAGCAGGCGCCCACGCCCTCCCAACCGAGGAACGTCAGCAGGAGGCTGTCGCCCAGCACGAGCATGAGCATCGAGAAGGCGAAGAGGTTGAGGTACACGAAGAAGCGGGGGAACCGCTCGTCGCCCTTCATGTAGCCGATGGAGTAGAGGTGGATGAGCGTCCCCACCCCGGTGACGAACAAGGCCATGGTGACCGACAGCGGGTCGAGCAGCAGGCCGGCCTCGACGCGGAAGCCGCCCGCCTCCATCCAGGTGAACAGGTGCTTGACCACCGTCCGGTGCTCGTGGTCCTCCCCCAGCAGCTGCAAGAAGGCGCTGACTGCGCACAGGAACGAACCGGCCATCGCCGCCGTGGCGATCCACCCGGCGCGGGGGTCACCGCCCCGCCTGCCCAGCAGCGTCAGGATCACGAAGCCGGCCAGCGGGAAGGCCGGGATCAGGTAGGCGACATCGAGCACGACCGCCTAGCCCCTCAGCATGTTGAGGTCGTCGGCGGTGGCCCCGACGCGCCGACGGAAGATGGCCACGATGATGCCGAGGCCGACGACGACCTCGGCCGCCGCCACCACCAGCACGAAGAAGACCAGCGCCTGCCCGCCGATGTCGTCGAGCATGCGGGCGAAGGTCACGAAGGTGAGGTTGACGGCGTTCAGCATCAGCTCGACGCACATGAACATCACCAGGACGTTGCGCCGGACCAGCAGGCCCACGGCACCGATGGTGAACAGCACGGCGGCCAGCGTGAGGTACCACGACCCGTCGATGCTCACGGGACGGGCGCTTCGTCCACGGCGGCGCCATGGGGTTCGATCGACCCCTCGTCGTCGGCCGGGTCGTCGGCCGGGTCGTCGGCCGGCGGCTCCGCGCTGCGGCGGGCCAGCACGACGGCGCCGACCACGGCGATGACCAGGAGCACCGAGGTGATCTCGAAGGCGAGGAGGTAGCGGGTGAAGATGGACTCGGCCAGCTTCTCCACGTTTGCCCCCGGACCGCTGGCCGGACCGGCCACCGACGGCGCGCCGGTGACCCAATCGGTCCCCTGGGCCAGGAGCACGATGGCGGCCAGCGACGCCAGGCCGAGCAGGACGGCCACCGGGCGCTGGGCGCGGAGCGGGTCGCGGCGCACGTTCTCCTGGCGGTCCACGCCGAGCAGCATGATGACGAAGAGGAACAGCACCACGATGGCGCCGGCGTAGACGATCACCTGGACGGCGGCGAGGAAGTGCGCCTCCTGGGCCACGAAGAGGACGGCCACGCCGAACAGCGTCAGCACCAGCGAGAGGGCGGCGTGGACGGGGTTGGCCGAGATGACCACGCCGGCGGCGCCGGCCAGCACCATGACGGCCGCCGCCACGAACACGGTGAGGTCGACCTTGGTGGCGGCCAGCACGAGAGCAGACGTCACTGCGCCGCCTCCCCGGCCTGGCCGCGCTCGGGCCGGCGCACGCCGTAGCCCAGCTCCCCCGACCACGACTCGTCGCCCTCGAAATCGGCGTCACCGGAGGGACTGGTGGCCCGCACCCAGGCGGAGGTGTGCTGGTCGTCGCCGGGGCGCCAGTCCTCGAACGGCAGCTGCCTGGGTCGACCCTCGTCGTCCACCACCAGCTCGGCCTTGGTGTAGATGGAGTCCTTGCGGTCGGTGAAGGAGAACTCGAACAACTTGCTCTCGGTGATGGCCTCCGTGGGGCAGGCCTCCACGCAGAGGTCGCAGTGGATGCAGCGCAGGTAGTTGATCTCGTAGACGAAGCCGAAGCGCTCACCGGGCGACACCGGGTCGTCGGGCGGGTTGTCGGCGCCGCGCACGTAGATGCAGCGGGCCGGGCAGACACCGGCGCACAGCTCGCAGCCGATGCACTTCTCCATGCCGTCCTCGTAGCGGTTGAGGACGTGCCGGCCGTGGAAGCGCTCGGGCTTCGGCCGCTTCTGGTCGGGGTACTCGACGGTGACCCGATCCTCGAGGATCGTCTTCAGCGTGACCTTGAACCCGTCGAGGTAGCCCACCGCTAGGACTCCTCGGCCATCACGGGAACGCCGGGGGCGAGGCGCTCGCGCCCGAGGCGCAACGCCCGGATCATGGCGAGCGCCAGCACCGCACCAGCAGCCAGGCCGAAGAACACGTACGTGCGGTCGACGGTGATGGCGGCCACGACCAGCAGCCAGAACAGCGACAGCGGTATGAGCTTCTTCCAGCCCAGGTCCATGAGCTGGTCGTAGCGGAAGCGCGGCAGCGTGGCCCGGAGCCAGACGTAGGTGAACAGGAACACCAGCACCTTGGCCACGAACCAGCCCACCGGGACGACGGCGCCCAGGAACCCGCCGTCGGGCGCCGGGCCGGCCGGGCCGCCGAGGAACAGCGTGACGATCACGGCCGACCAGGTGACGGTGCCCATGAACTCGGCCAGGAAGAACAGGGCGAAACGCAACGACGAGTACTCGGTGTTGAACCCGCCGACCAACTCCTGCTCCGCCTCGACGAGGTCGAAGGGCGGCCGGTTCAGCTCGGCCGTGGCGGCGATGGCGAAGATGACGAACGGCAGGAAGCCGAGCCGGAAGAAGTTCCAGTCGAGGACCGAGCCGCCCGACTGGTCGGCCACGATCTCACTGGTGAGCAGTGAGCCCGTCATCAGCACCACGGTGGCCACCGACAGCCCCAGCGCCGCCTCGTAGGAGACCATCTGCGCCGATGCCCGCACCGAACCGAGGAGCGGGTACTTCGACCCTGACGACCAACCGGCCAGCATGACGCCGTAGACGGCCACCGAGGAGACGGCCAGCAGGAGCAGGATGCCCATGGGTGGGTCGGCCAGCTGGAGCCGGGTGGTGCGGCCGGCGACGGTCACGACGCCGCCGACCGGGACCACCGCGAAGGCGAGGAACGCCGGCACCAGCGACAGGTAGGGCGCCAGCTTGAAGATGCGCCGGTCGGCCCGGTCCGGGAGCAGGTCCTCCTTGAAGAACAGCTTGATGCCGTCCGCCAGGGTCTGCAGCAGGCCCCAGGGCCCGGCCCGGTTGGGGCCGATGCGGCTCTGCATGTCCGAGACGACCTTGCGCTCGAACCACACCATGAACAGCACCGACACCATGAGGACGGCGAAGGCGACCAGCGTCTTGACCAGCACGACGATCACCACGCCGCCGTCGACGCCCCCGAGGAACAGCGGGTCCCCGGCGAGGATCACAGTGTTTCCAGACGCACGTCGGTGATGGCGGCCGCCGCGTCGATGAGGTCGCCCGCACCGGCGCCGGTGCGGGGGTTGAACGGGAACCACACGGTGCCCCGCGGCACACCGGCGTCGGGCACGGCGTCGACCTCGACGGCGCCGCGGGGCGAGCGGGCGCGCAGGCGGCCTCCACCGCTCAGCCCCAGACCGGCCAGGTCGGCGGGATGGGCGACGATGGTGGCGGCGGCGGCCAGGCCGGCCAGCGACGGCGCGTGCTGGACGGTGGTGCCCCCGCCGTACAGGCTGCGGCCGGAGATCAAGCGAAGGGAGTACGAGTCCTGCGCGGGCACGGCCGGCGCGCCCGGCCCGGCGACGAAGCGCACCGAGGCCGGCGGGTGCGGCGGCGCATCGCCAGGCGATGCCGCAACGGGCGGCGCGCCGTCGACCAGCGGTGCCAGCACGCCGTCCCGATTGCCACGGTGGGCGAGCACGGCACGGCTGATCCCGCGGTGCGAGGGGGCGACCCGCTCGATCTCGTCCCAGATGCCGTCGACGTCGCTGAAGCCCAGGTCGGCGCCGAGCCGGGCACTCAGCTCGGTGGCGATCATCCAGTCCGGCCAGGCCACGCCACTGGGGACGATCTTCTGCCCCAGCCGGGTGACGCGACCCTCCAGGTTGGTGGTCGTGCCCGGGCGCTCGGCGAAGGCGGCGGCGGGCAGCACGACGTCGGCCTGGCGGGCGGAGGCGGTGAGGAAGGTGTCGACGGCGATCACGAAGCCGGCGCCGGCCAGCGCCTGGCGGGCCACCTGGCGGTCGGGGAAGTCGGCGATCGGGTCGGCGCCGAGGAGGACCAGCGCCTGGCATCGGCCCTCCGCCGCAGCCGCGAGGATCCCGGACGCGTCGAGCCCGCGGGCCTCGGGAGCGCTGCCCCACGCCGCGGTGAACCAGTCCCGGCCCTCGTCGAGCGAGACACGGCCAGGCAGGATCCCCGGCGCCAGGCCCATGTCCAGCGCACCCAGCACGTTGGCCCGGCGCAGAGCGGGCAGCACCCGCAACCCGTCCACACCCTCGATCAGCGCGGCGGCGGCCTCGGCGATGGACGCCGCCGGTTCGGCCAGCGACGGCCGGCCCAGCACGAGCACGGCCCCGGAGGCCAGCAGGCGGCGCGCCTCGGTGACGGCCGCGGCCGGAACGCCGGCCCCCTCACCCCGTGGATCAGCGCGTGCGAGCAGGGCACGAGCCAGCACGGCTGCCTCGCCGGGACGGTAGGCCAGCGAGGCCCGGCAGTAGCGGGACATGCCCGTGCGCCGCGAGCTGAACTCGACGACGGGGAGCCCGCGGTCCACCACCGCGCCGCGCAGCCGCAGGTACAGCACCGGCAGCTCTTCCTTCAGGTCGGGCGCCAGGAGGATGACGGCCGGCGCCGCGCAGGCGTCGTCGATGGTGGCCCGAGGGGTGCCCAGGACCAGCTCGGCGGGCAGCCCGTCGCCCATCTGGGCGTCGACGTTGTCGGTGCCCAGCACGCCCTTGGCCAGCCGGGCCCACGCGTAGGCATCCTCGTTGGCCAGCCGGGCGCCGCCGAGCAGCGCCAGCGCGCCGGGGCCGTGGACCGTCCGGGCCTGCTGCAGGCCGGCGGCGGCCGCCTCCAGGGCCTCGCCCCACGATGCCTCCACCAGCTCCTCACCCTTGCGAACCATGGGTGCCGTCACGCGCTGGTCGCTGTTGACCGCCTCGTAGGAGAACCGGCCCATGTCGCACAACCACCCGTGGTTCACCGGGTCGCTGTCCAGGCCGAGGTAGCGGGTGAGCGCGTTGGCCGACGACTGCACGGCGATGCGGCACCCCACCGAACAGGCCGTGCAGGTGCTCTCGACCTGCTCGAGGTCCCACGGCCGGGCCTTGAACCGGTAGGGCCGCGCCAGCAGCGCACCGACCGGGCAGATCTGCACGGTGTTCCCCGAGAAGTAGGAGGCGAAGGGCTGATCGGGAAAGGTGGCCACCTCGGTCTCGGCGCCCCGGCCCACGAACTCGATGAGTGCGTCGCCGGCCACCTCGTCGGCGAACCGCGTGCACCGGTCGCACTGGATGCAGCGCTCGCGGTCGAGGTACACCAGGTCGGAGAGGGCGATCGGCTTGGCCCAGTGGCGCTTCTCCTCGACGAAGCGCGTCTCGCCCGGGCCGTAGGCGACGGTCTGGTCCTGGAGCGGGCACTCCCCGCCCTTGTCGCACACGGGGCAGTCCAGGGGGTGGTTTACGAGCAGGAACTCGAGGACCCCGTCCTGGGCCTTCTTGACCGCTCGCGACGTGGTGACGATCTCCTGGCCGTCCGCCACCGGGACGAAGCAGGCCGGCTGCAGCGAGAAGCCACGGGGGCCCTTGATCTCGACGAGGCACATGCGGCACATGCCGACCGGCCGCATGCGCGGGTGGTAGCAGAACCGGGGGATGTAGACGCCGGCCCGCTCGGCGGCGGCGATCACCATCTCGCCCCTCTCGGCCGCCACCTCCCGGCCGTCGACGCTGATGGTGAGCGGCTCAGCCATAGGGGCAGGCGCCGTCTTTGATGTGCGTCAGGAAGTCGTCACGGAACATCTGGATGGCGGACACTACCGGCATGGCCACCGACGGCCCCAGGAAGCAGATGGTGGTCATCGGGTAGGGGAAGGCCAGGCCGGGGGCGATGTTGTCGCACACGTCGACCAGGAGCTCCAGGTCCTCGTCGCGGCCGGCGCCCTCCTCGATGCGGCGCATGACCTTCTCCACCCAGCCGGTGCCCTCGCGGCACGGCGTGCACTGGCCGCAGGACTCGCGGTTGAAGAACCGGGCCAGCCGCCAGGCGGCCCGGACCGGGCACGTCGTCTCGTCCATGACGACGATGGAGCCGGAGCCGAGCATGGACCCGCCGCCGCCCGGCAGCACGCCCTCGGCGCCGCCCACCTCGTTCTGGCCGAGCGGCACGTCGAGGTGCTGCGGGCCGAACCACGGCGCCGAGGCGCCACCGGGCACGATGGCCTTCAGCTCGCGGCCACCCCGGATGCCGCCGCCCAGCTCGGGGTGGTAGATGAGGTCGCGGAAGGTGTGCTTGACCATCTCGATCTCGTAGTTCCCAGGGCGGTTCACATGCCCCGAGAGCGAGAAGATGCGGGTGCCGGTGGAGCGCCCGAGCCCGAGGGCGGCGAACGCGGCCCCGCCGTTGCTGACGATCCACGGCAGGTTGGAAACCGTCTCGACGTTGTTGACGATGGTCGGCGCCCCGTACAGGCCGATGGCCGCCGGGAAGTACGGGGGCTTGATGCGCGGGAAGCCACGCTTGCCCTCGAGGCTCTCGATGAGCGCCGTCTCCTCGCCGCAGATGTAGGCGCCGGCACCGGGATGGACGACCACGTCGAGCGAGAACGACGAGCCCAGGATGTCGGCGCCGAGGGCGCCGTGCTCGTAGGCCTCGTTGACGGCCGCCGTCACCCGCTCCATCCCGAGGGCGAACTCGCCCCGGATGAAGATGAAGGCCTGCGCCGCCCCGATGGCGTAGGCGCAGATGGCCACGCCCTCCACCAGTTGATGCGGGTCGTTCTCGACCAGCATGTGGTCCTTGAAGGTCGACGGCTCGCTCTCGTCGCCGTTGATGACGAGGTAGACGGGCTGGGCCTTGCGGATCATCGACCACTTCTTGCCGGCCTCGAAACCGGCGCCGCCGCGGCCCAAGATGTTGGAGGTGAGCACCTCGGCGGTGATGTCGCCCGGCGCCATGGTCAGCGCCTTGCGCAGGCCTTGGTAGCCGCCGTCGGCCAGGTACGACTTCAGCGTCCACGAGTCCGGGGTGCCGATGCGGCGGGTGACGATGGGGGCGGCGTGGGTGAGGGGCACCTAGCCACCGCCCCCCGCGGCGAGGGCCGGCCCGGGTGGCTCGTCGCCCATCGGGCGACCGTGGGCGGGCACGCCGGCCGGCAGCCCCACCGTCCGCCGGACCCGGCACAAGGTGCCGTGCGGCGGCACCGTGTCGGCCAACCGCCCGGCCCGCAGGTCGTCGCACAGCGTGTCGAATCCCTGGGGCGACACCGGCCCGAAGTAGCGCCAGTTCACCGCCACCGCCGGCGCCTTGTCGCACCACCCGATGCACTCCACCTCCTCGAGGGTGAACTGGCCGTCGGGCGTGGTGCCGCCGGCGTTTACCCCGAGCGCCGACTCGGCGTGCTCGAGGAGCTCGGTGCCGCCGGTGAGCAGGCACGCGATGTTCGTGCACACCGACACCAGGTGGCGACCCACCGGTTCGGTGAAGAGCATGTCGTAGAAGCTGGCCGTGCCGTAGACCTCGGCCGGCGTGATGCCGATCAGCTCGGCCACGTGCGCCATGGCCTCGGCGGTCAGCCACCCGTCCTGCTCCTGGGCCAGGTGCAGCATGGGCATCAGCGCCGACCGCGGGCGCGGGTACAGCCCCATCAGGGCGCGCGCCCGCTGCTCGTTCGCCGGGTTCAGGCGGGCCACGCGGCACACCCCCCCGAACTTGGTGCCAAATCGCGCGCCCTGGCGTGCGATTTGACGACAGGTTCGCCCAGGAGGGGGCGCATCATCGGTCGACGCCACCCATGACGGGGTCGACGGAGGAGATCACGGCGACGGCGTCGGCGATGAAGCCGCCCCGCATCATCGTCGGCAGGCTCTGGAGATTGGCGAAGCTTGGGTCACGGATGTGCATCCGGTACGGCCTGGCGCTGCCATCCGACACGAGGTAGCACCCCAGCTCGCCACGGGGCGACTCGATCGACACGTACACCTCGCCCTCGGGCACCCGGAAGCCCTCGGTGAAGAGCTTGAAGTGGTGGATCAGCGCCTCCATCGACTCGTTGATCCGACGGCGGGGCGGCGGTGTCACCTTCTTGTCCTGCACCCGGTAGTTCCCGGGCGGCATCAGGTCGACGATCTGGCGGATGATCCGGATGGACTCGCGCATCTCGTTGAGGCGGACGGCGTAGCGGTCGAAGGTGTCGCCGTAGGTACCGACGATCACGTCGAACTCGAGCTGTTCGTAGTACTGGTAGGGCAGGTCGCGGCGCAGGTCCCAGGCCAGGCCGGTCGAGCGCAGGATGGGCCCGGTGGCGGACAGGGCCAGCGCCTGTTCCGGCGTGATCACGCCCACGCCCTGCGTGCGCTCGTGAAAGATGGGCTGGCCGGTCAGCAGGGTGTCGTACTGGTCCAGCCGGCCCGGGATGTAGTCGCAGATGGCCAGCACGTCGTCGCGCCAGCCGTCGGGCAGATCGGCGGCCACGCCGCCGGGACGGATGTAGTCGTGGTTCAGCCGCAGGCCGCTGCACTTCTCGAAGAAGGCGAGGATCATCTCCCGCTCGCGGAAGCCGTAGATCATCATCGACACGGCGCCGACGTCCATGCCGTTGGTGGCCATGAACACCAGGTGCGACGACACCCGGTTCAGCTCGCACAGCAGCATGCGGATCCACGTGGCCCGCGGCGGCACCTGGATCTCCAGGAGCTGCTCGACGGCCATGGAGAAGACGCACTCGTTGAACAGCGGCGCCAGGTAGTCCATGCGGGTGACGTTGGTGCAGCCCTGCAGGTAGGTCAGCTCCTCGCCGGTCTTCTCCATGCCGGTGTGGAGGTAGCCGATGACCGGCTTCGTGCGCAGCACCGTCTCGCCGTCCAGCTCGATCATCAGGCGCAGCACCCCGTGGGTGGAGGGGTGCTGCGGCCCCATGTTGATGATCATCGTCTCGTCCTCGACGACCTCGACAATCAGGTCAGCGGGGTCCAGCACCGGGCCCTCCGGCATGCGCAGCACGCCACCCTCGCGGTCGAGCTCGTCGGCGCCCGTGGCCGAGCGGGACGCCATCTCCTGGGCTCCCTCGGAGGTGCCCAGGCGGTCGGTGGCGCTCACCGGGTGGCCGCCGCCGCCTTGAACTGCACCGGCACGCGGCCCACCGGGTAGTCCTTGCGGAGCGGGTGGCCCTCCCAGTCCTCCGGCATCAAGATGCGGGTGAGGTCGGGGTGGCCCTCGAACCGGATGCCCAGGAGGTCGAACGCCTCGCGCTCCATGGCCTCGCTGCCCGGGTAGACGGCGAAGAGCGAGCCGACCCGGGCGTCGTCGCCGGGCACCTGGACCCGGACGCGCACCCGCCGGCGCTGGGTGGTCGAAACGACGTTGACGACCACCTCGAAGCGGCCCGGCTCCACGCCACCGGGGAGCGGCCGGCCCGGGTGGGTGAGGTAGTCGACCCCGCACAGATCGCTGCACAGGTCAAAACCGCTGTCCCGCAAGCCTTTCATCACCTGGACGTAGGCGTCGCGCGTCGGGTGGGCGATCACCTGCCCGCGCCACCGCGACACCAGGGCGCCATGGAGCAGCTCCGGCTGCGGCTCAGGGGCCGGCGCATCGCCGTCGACCGGGGCGTCAGCGGTCACGAGCCCGTGCCCGCCGGGGCCTTGCGCCGGGTGATCTCGCCGGTACGGATCTTGTCGTGGAGCGTGAGGATGGAGTGGAGCAGGGTCTCGGGCCCCGGCGGGCACCCCGGGGCGTAGACGTCCACGGGCACGATCTGGTCCACGCCCTGGACGATGGCGTAGTTGTTGAACATGCCGCCGCTGGACGCGCACACCCCCATCGAGATCACCCACTTGGGCTCCATCATCTGGTCGTACACCTGGCGGAGCACCGGAGCCATCTTCTGCGACACCCGCCCGGCCACGATCATCAGGTCGGCCTGGCGGGGCGACGCCCGGAACACCTCCATGCCGAAGCGGCTGATGTCGAAGTGGGCCGCGCCGGTGGCCATCATCTCGATGGCGCAACACGCCAGGCCGAACGTGGCCGGCCACACGCTGTTGCGGCGCGCCCACTTGACCGCGTTCTCCAGCGTGCCGGTGAGGAAGTTGTGGTTCAGGTCCGCCAGCCCCGGCACTACGAGACCTCCCCGGGGCGGCCGACCCGGCGCACGGTGGACGACGTGGTGCGGGCGGCCGAGAGGACGCCGCCCTCCAACCGGCGCAGCGTGCGCACCGGTCCCCAGTCGAGCGCGCCGTTGCTCAACAGGTACAGGAACGAGATGAACACGGCGACTGCGAACACGATCATCTCGACGAGGCCGAACAGCTCGAGACGGCGGAAGACCACGGCCCACGGGTACAGGAAGATGATCTCGATGTCGAAGATGATGAAGATCATCGCCACCAGGTAGAAGCGGACCGGGAAGCGCTCGGCCGGCTCGCGCTCGGGCACGATGCCGCACTCGTAGGGGGCGGTCTTGGCCGACGTCGGCTTCTTCGGGTTCAAGAACGCGGAGGCCACGAAGGAGCCGGCGGCGAACAGCGTCGCCAGCACCAGCAGGGTGAAGATGGGGAGGTACTCGGCCACCAGCGGGGAGGCTATCCGCTTTCGCCTCCTCGGCGAAGGCCACGCTATGAGGCGGCGGCGGCCGCCTTGGCGGCCATGATCTCCTTGTCCCGCTTGTGAAGCGAGTAACACGACACGCCGAAGATGATGAGCGACGTGGTCATGAACATGAAGGGCGGGAAGCGCAGGTTGCCGAGGTCCCGCAGCATGACCACCGTGGTGGTCGGGCCCGAGTAGTCGGCCTGCGGCCGCAGGCCGGACGGCGTGGTCTCGAAGAACGACGGCTTGACCTGGACGACGGCGTAGTGCGGGCGGTGGCGAAGGGTGAGGAAGTAGTCCTCACCCCCGCGGCGGTAGCCGTCGAGCAGCACGTAGTCGCCGGTCGAGCTGAAGGGCGACTCGAACTCCTCCTCCACGACTTCGGCCTCCCCCCCGTGGGACGGCGTCGCCGGGGCGCTCGGAGCCAGCACCCGGTCGGCGGCGGCGACGGCATCGGCCAGCTCGGCGTCGCCGGTGACCAGCGGCGACCAGCTGCGGGGGAAGTCGCCCATGACCTCGACGGTGGACGCGGCGGCCTCGCCGGTCACCACGTCCTGCACCTTCCACTCGGGATCGGCACCCTTGAGCCCGATGCCGAACACCATCCAGACACCGCCCATGGTCGCCATCCACCCGCTGAGCCCGGCCACCGTGAGGAGTAGGCCGAGGCGGGCCCCCATGTTGGTCGACAGCAGCAGGTACACGCTGCCGATCAGCAGGAAGACGGCGGTGAGGGTGATGGACGCACCGCGGATCTGCGGGTCCCAGCTGAGCGCCCCGACGACGGTGGGCATCACAGGCCCCGCTCGTAGGCGACGATGGCCTTGATCTGGGCCTCGGTCAGCAACGCGGCGAACCCCGGCATGCCTCCGCCCTCGTCGCCGCCCAGGCCGCGGGTTCCGTACGGCTTGGCGTACTCGGCACCGTCGGCGATGAACTCGGCGTGCTGGTCCTGGCGCGGGAACTGCCGCACGGTGGCCCCGCCGGCCAGGCTGGGCCCGTACGCCCCGCCGCCCGGCTCCGCGGGCTCTCCGTAGGACCAGCCCTGGGTGTGGCAGCGGGCGCAGAAGGCGTCGAACAGCTTGGGCCCGTCGGTGCCGAACTCGGTGAAGTTCTTGGTGCGGATCTCGTCGGGATCGCGCTGGATGGTGGCGAGGTAGGCGATCAGGTCGTTGATCTGCTGGTCGTTCATCGGCCCACCGCCCAGCACGCCCCACGCCGGCATCGGGGTGTTGGCCCGGCCGAACACCAGCACCGACCGCACCTCCTCCTCGGAGTAGGTGCGCAGGACGGTGTCCAG